>Ga0315280_10000204_pt1 | contig 116566 bp, 110 predicted proteins | sample YL17G06_40_MG_FD_203697 | JGI IMG/M metagenome (GOLD analysis project Ga0315280, IMG submission 203697) | Sediment microbial communities from Yellowstone Lake, YNP, Wyoming, USA - YL17G06_40 | ecosystem: Environmental > Aquatic > Freshwater > Lake > Sediment | place: USA: Wyoming | collected... | reverse complement strand
TCGATGAGATTGTGTGCTATGAGACGTTCAAAGAATAGCCGTCCGTAAATAGACATAGAGTCCATGTGCGACATTCGCCAGCCAAGACGATGTCCAGTCCCATTTCTTATCTATCACACTTTCCAAGCGTTTGTTACCAGAATTGCACAAATGAAAAGTCGGCCAATGTGAGGTAAAATACACGATCAAAGAGGCAGGATATCATTTGCCCAATTACCGCAAAGGCAACCGCACAGAAAGGCAAGTTAAATATTTGAACTAATCGGGAGAAAAGATGAAACCCTTCGTACTTCAGTTTCCCCTCGCAGGGCCGCCCATAGCCCAATCACTGGACATGATAAGTTTAGACACCGCTTCTTTGACTTCATCAACGGAAGCCTCTGTCTCTATTGTGGAAAGGTCTCCCAGCTCCTCACCCATCCACAATTTTCTCATCACCCTTCTCATAATCTTTCCGCTCCTCGTTTTAGGAAGTGAATTCGTGAACTCTACCCCACGAAATACTATAATAGGTCCCATCACCTTTCTAACTTGCCCTATTATTTCCTTCTTTAGCTCATCTGATGGTTGAAACCCTGGCTTGAGAACAACGAATGCGGCTGCAACCTGCCCCCTAAGTTCATCGGGCACCCCACAGACAGCCGCTTCATTGACTGCTGGATGCGAAATGAGCGCGCTCTCTACCTCTGCCGGTCCTATTCTATGAGCTGCAATCTTTATGACCTCATCAGATCTTCCGCAGAACCAAATATAGCCATCCTTATCCATATAAGCAGAGTCTCCCGTAAAGTATCTACCTTTAGTAATAGGCGATGTATCCCAATATTCTTTACGATACCTCTCAGCATCTTCCCACAAAGTCTGAGTCATACCCGGAACAGGTTCCCTGAGTAGGAGAACACCCTTCTCGTTGACACCACATGGCTTTCCTTCACGCTCATCTACTATTTCGGGGAGTATTCCTGGGATAGGGAACCCAGCTGAGCCTGGCCTGATATCTGGCATTTTTACTCCATAGGGATAGCCAAACATCGAACCGGGAACCTCGGTTTGCCACATGTGGTCAAAAACAGGTACCTTACCTTTAAATATGTCCTTGTGCATCCACGACCAAACCTCTGGATTCAGAACTTCACCGGCAACAACTACCCTCTCAAGGGAATCTAAATCATGTTTTTCTGCCTGCTTCACGCCGAGACCGCGCAGAGCTCTGCCCCCAGTAGGCGCAGTCCATAGCATTGTAGCTTTGTGCTTTTCTATAATTTTCCACCACATATCTGGCTCGGGAAAATCTGGAGTCCCCTCATAGAGTATAACGCTACATCCCGCAAGCAACGGCGCAAAAACAAGGTAGGATTGACCAACAATCCAACCTATATCACTGGTATTAAATATCACATCTTCAGGCTTGATGCCGTATACCCACTTGGCCGTCCAATAAGTCCAGATCTGAAAACCTCCGTGAACATGGACTACAGGTTTCGGCTTAGCTGTGGTTCCTGAGGTGCACATTATGAGTAGCGGTTCATTGGCTTCGAGCTCAACATACCCCTTATTCCCATCTTTCCCTCTTTCTTCGAATTCAGCCAGCGGAATATCCCGCTTGCTGGTTGGAGAGACCCTCTTTCTCCCTATCGGGTTGGTAATTAGGAATTCTACCCTTTCTGCTACTTCCTGAGGGCAGAGCTTAAGAGCTTCATCAACCGCTTCTTTAAGCCGGATCTTATTCCCTCTCCGGAGTATGAAATCCTGAGTGAATATCGCTTTGGGCTTGGTTAGTTCTATCCGATCAGCCAGTGCCCCCGGTGAGAAGCCCGCGAATACGCATGTAGATATGGCGCCCATTCTAGCACAGGCTTGCAGCATAGTTACGGCTTCGATACTGTTTGGTATGTAAAAGAGCACCCGGTCACCCTTCTTGACCCCCAGATTTCTAAGCGCTGCGGTATAGTTTTCAACAGCATCAAACAGTTCACCATAAGTTATCACTCGTGAAATCTCAAGCTCGGGCGATTCCTGAATATAAGCCGTTTTATCCTTATACCTGGAAAGCTTGTAATCCACGCAGTTATATCCAATATTTGTCCTTCCCCCAATAAACCACTTAAAGTCTGAGGAGCTTTTCCCCAAAACCCTGCCCCATTTCTTAAACCAATAAATATCACTCATCGACTTCTCCGCCATTTCTGCCCAAAATCCTTCAGGGTCCTCTATTGAATATCTCCAGAGTTCATAATATTCAGCAGGGGCGTTAAAAGTCGGCAGGTTTGCCATCTTTCTCTCCTTTCCCAAATTTATCCAGCTTGGATTAGGTCCGAGGTACTCTCTGCTTACACCTATCTCTCTACTCCCGTCAGAGAGTTCTTCGCCGAACAGCACAGAGATATTAGCGGAGTAGGCTTCTAGCAATAATGAATCTCATTATTTCTGATGTTCCCTCATATATCTCTGTTATCTTGGCATCTCGGAAATAACGCTGCATAGGGGAGTCCATCATGTAACCATAACCGCCATGAATTTGGATACCCTTTGTAGCTGCTGACATAGCCACCTCACTAGCAAAGACCTTTGCCATAGCCGCCTCAGCAGTAAAGGGAAGCCCTTTATCCGCAAGGTCAGCGGCTCGGTAGGTTAATAGTCGCGCTGCATCCATTCCCGTGGCTATGTCGGCCAACATCCACTGGATAGCCTGAAAATTAGCAATTGGTTGACCATACTGCTGTCGCTGTTTAGCATGGCTTATGGATGCTTCTAGAACGGCTCGGGCAATACCCACTGCTTGAGCAGCAATACCAATCCTAGCTGAATCTAGGCTCGATAGAGCTATTCTAAAACCCTGTCCCTCAGTGCCAAGAAGGTTTTCGGCTTGTATTTGGCAATCCTCAAGTAGTAACTCAGCATTGTGCGCCGCCCGTATCCCCAGCTTACGGTACGCCGAACCAATAGAGAACCCCGGCGTACCTTTCTCAACGATAAAGGCACTTATACCTCTGTGGCCTAAAGATTTGTCTTTAGTGGCAAAGACTACTAGGATGTCAGCCTCAGCCCCATTGGATATAAAAATCTTGCTACCATTAAGAACATAGGAACTACCATCTTTTACCACGGTTGTTTCAAGTTGTGACGGGTCGCTACCAGCATTAGCCTCAGTCAAGCCAAAGGCAGCTATCTTCTCTCCTTTGGCAAGAGGCGCTAAATAGCATTTCTTTTGTTCTTCATTCCCATACAGGTTGATGCAATGGGCAGCTATACCCCAGCTCGTATCTAATACAGCAGCGGTAGCAGCACAGGCACAGGCAATCTCTTCCATAGCTATACACCAGTGGATATAGGTGCCACCACTACCCCCATATTTCTCAGGTATAGTTAACCCGGTTATGCCTAGCCTCCCCATCTTCTTAATACTTTCGAAGGGATACTCTTCACGCTCATCTATACTTTGCGCTATTGGCTTAAGTTCCCTTTCAGCAAAATCCCGAACCGTGTCCCTAAACATTTTCTGGTCTTCAGTTAATTGAAAATCCATCCTCTACCTCCAACTTGGTCATTAAGATACATCTAAATCACACTACCTTTACGAAGCTTAGCTATCTGAACCTTACTGCAACCTAGTAGCTCTACCAATATTTCTTTATGTGCTCACCCCATTTCAGGAATACCCTTTTCTCCCCCATCGCTGACGGCGTTTCCAAGTAGTACTCCGGTTTCCCCTAGCAGAGCCCGCCCCATTAAACATTAAGCTGCGGCTCAGATCTTATTTCTGACAAAGGTGAATTCGCAATACTGATTGGTCATGCAGAGCTGACAAGGAAAGTTAAAGGTCCAGGCATCGTAAAGTCCAGCCAATTTCAGGTATGTTTCGAAGATGGCATGGTTGCAGGCTACTTGGATCTTACGATTGAAGGCAAGGGCTTCATCCCGCGAGAGGAGATTCCAAATTATTTGGGTTGTGTATGGGCAATCGTAATTCCGTAAGGTTACCCTGTCTTCAGTTCTTTCCACTACCTGCATCGGGTTGCCGAAGTCAGCAAAGCTGGTGACCATGATATTAGCTACATCATCAATAGTGAATTTGTCTGTAGGCTTTTTGCCAATCGCTGCGCACAGGTCCTTCCATTCCAGCTGCGACCTTAGTTCCCATACTTTAGCATAGAGGTTTACGGCTTTCTCTGTTCCGAATTCTCGTTCCAACACTGTGAACATGGCGTAATCGTGCAGAGTCCAGAGCGTAAGCATGGAGTCGTACTCGCGCTCAAAGGTCAGATGAGGGTTGGTTTTCTGCATTTCTTTAATGTTGGCAACAGCATTGTTATTTCTGATTGGTCGGTCTATTTTTACTATTTGTGCTTGCGCCATTTTTGTCTCCTTTTGTTTCAATATTTAGCTTTTCTTGATGTTCATCTGTTTAACTCACTTATGGCTTATTATGATGCCCCTTCCACCCTGTTGATTACTTGCTTTTAGCCAGCCGCTTGACAAGATTGGCAAATCTTGCGCCAAAGGCCTTACATACTTCCTCCCGTTCTTTATCAGGAGCACCAACGGAAACCGGACCATAGTGTCCTCCTGATGTACATCCCTGGACAATCATACCATGAACCAAAAAGGCTCGTAAGATGTCCAGAATTGCCGTTTCGCTACCGCCTCCTAAATCACCAGACGACGAGAAGGCAGCTCCTGCTTTTCCTTCCAATTTGCCGAAGTGCTTGATACTGTCATCGATAAATCTCTTAACTTCGGCTGTTGTCGCCGCAAAATAGGTGGGGGAGCCGATGATAATGCCATCAGGCTCGAGGAGGTCATCAACGTTGGCATCTTCAATCTTCTTTCTGCTAACCTCTACACCCTCCTTTCTAACGCCTGCTTCTATCGCTTTAGCCATTGCTTCTGTATTCCCAGTCTGTGACTGATAAATTATTAGGACCTTTGCTTTCATTTCTTCTACTTCTCCTTTCAATTATTGGACATAAATTCGGGGCACTCTCTTATTAACAGCACAAACTACTTCATAGTTTATAGTGCCAAGTTTAGCAGCCAGTTCATCTACATGGAGTCCCTCACCAAACAATATTACTTCATCTCCAGGTCGTACATCTTCTACGCTCGAGGCATCTACCATGCACATATCCATGCAAACAGTGCCAATCACTGGGACACGCTGCCCTTTTATCAACACTTCCCCACAGTTGGACAGCAAGCGGCTATAGCCATCGGCATATCCTACAGGAAGGGTTACTACCGTAGTTCTTTTCTTGGTGATGAATGTTCCTCCGTAACTAACGGGGGTCCCCGGAGGAACCACCTTGACTGCAGAGACCTTAGTTTTGAAGGTCATAGCCGGTTTCAATTCAATACTGTGGCTCACTTCTTTAGAGGGATAGAGACCGTAAATCATGATTCCTGGTCTTACCATATCATAATATGATTGGGGAAGGTCTAAGACAGCAGCACTGTTTGCTATATGCTTTTTCGGCACGTTGATACCAGCAGAATGTAGCTCATTAATAACTTGCTCAAAAAGTTGAAGCTGATGCTCCGAAAAAGTCTTGTCTTTCTCATCTGCCGAAGAAAGGTGGCTAAACACTCCTTCAAGATTTAGATTCTTAAAAGTGTTGACTTTACGCACAAAGGAAACTGCGTCTTCGGGCTTTATTCCAATTCTTCCCATTCCAGTGTCTACCTTCACATGCACGTTAACCTGAGTGGAAGCTTTGCTGGCTTCATAATCCAGAGCCTCCAAGAGTTCGACAGAGGCTACAGCCTGAGCCAACCGAAATTTGACTATCTTGTAGGCTTCTGCCGGTTGAATTAACCCTACTACCAGAATAGGAACCTTAATCTCTGCCTCTCTAAGTTGTTGACCTTCTTCCGGAATGGCAACCCCGAGGCAATCTGCTCCGCTTCTGAGAGCTACTCGGCTAACTTCTACAGCGCCATGACCATAGCCATCAGCTTTGACTACAGCCATTAAGTTTCTCTGGTTTCCTATTCTCTTTCGTGTTTCAGCAATATTGTGAGATATCGCTCCAAGATTGACGATTACTCTTGTGGCTCTCACGATATTCCTTTGTACTTGTTTGGTCACTAATTTTTCCAGTGTATCCCTATGCTGTCGTCCTGAACGACATTGCCTTAGGATCAGTATGTCCGCATAAAGGGCTAAAGACCCATCTGCCTGGCAACTGTAGCGCCATCATAATATTCAGTGATTTTCTTGATCTTCCCTTCTCTAATCTTGAAAATATAGGCGATATTGATATCTACAAGCTTACCTGTAGCAGGAGTGCCGCGGAAGTCGTTTTTATGAGTTCCTTTCCATCTAACTTCAGCAAGGACTTGGTCTTCACCCGAGAAAATACTCAAAATCTCTGCGGTACAATCTGGGAAGGCGGTAAACAACTCACGGTAGCTTTCGGCAATTTGTTCTCGATTTTCGGCGGGACGAGGCTCAGCTATCTCTACTCCAATAGCATCCTCCCAGCACAAGGGGCTCATCTTGTCTACATTGTGTTCATTCATAGCCTTTAGCCAGTCTTTTGCAATTTTAACTATGTCGCTCATTTCTTACCTCTCCCTTAGGGATAAATTAGAGTAGTCCTTCATTTTCTTCGTTCAAATCTTACCCGGCAAACGTCATCCCCACAGCAGGCGAATTTATCCATGGTGAAAGAATATTTGCCAAAGACGCCAAGAGCCTTCAATATAGCATCGTAGTAATTGACAGAAACGATTGCCTCAGTCTTAAGAGTCATGGAACGAGCTTTCTCTTCGCCTAGGATCGCTTTCAGGTTTACCCAGTAGGGACAGAGCAAAACCTCTGCTTCATGGACATCCCCAGTATGTTTGGTAACACGATAAGGCGCCCCAATGGATTCCCAATAGATTCGAGATAGTTTTCCCAGCACGTCCATATTTACATCTGAGGTGTCTTTTATCCCTAAACTTTCTTTGACACGCTGCAACGGGGAAAGGGCGAAGGTCTCCCAGAGTCCCATGTAAATCTTCAAGGCTTCTTTTGAGCCCAGATGCTTTTCTAGGTAAGTGTAGGCAGCAAAATCATAAATGGCAAAGGCTTTTACCCAGTTAAGAAAAGCTTCTTCGACAAAGTCCCCCATCCCAAGGATGGCGGGGTTATTCTTATCATTCATAATATCAGTTAGAATTTTATTGATTTTCCCCATGTCGGGCTTTTTCTCTATCCCCAGGACTTTATTGATCCTTTCCAGTCCAACGGAATAGAAAAAACTCCAGAGTTCGTTGAGGATCGCTTCTCTTACCGCTGGTTCTTTATCATTTTCTTTCAGGCTGTTCAGAAGATTGTAGTTGTGAAACCCTAATCCTTGAGACCACGTATAGATGTCATCTTCGGGCTTGTGTCCAATTTGCCGCAGAGCTTCAAAGGCAGGATTCTTTAAAACCTCTTCTTTTGATGCCATGGTTCCCCCTTTCTATTTGTTGGCTAATCTCCAGGCAACAATAGCAACAGTATCAGCCACAGCTTTTAGACTATTTGGATTGATTTTATCAGCTGCGTCATGAATTGAATGGTAATAAGGGTCATCATTTCCCCAGAGGCAAATAGCTGGTACACCGATTTCGAGAAATCGTCCCTCTTCAGGGACACCCCAACTCGCTGTCATTCTGCCAAATCCATATCCCAAATCCGTAGCCACGTTATCTATCATATCCATTAGCCAGTCTGGATGCTTCATTGGCTTTGTATCAGGCCATAGACCTACCTCAATCTGTTTGACGGTACCAACTCCACTCAGCATATCCATATCTATCAGTGCCTTCATATTCTTGACCAATTCTTCTTTGTGTAACCGACAATAGGTGTAAGCTCCAGGGGTGGTACCCTCTTCTGCCGTAGTGGAGATGAACTCAAAGGTTCTTTTGGGCTTGGTCTGACTCAAGACTCGGGCAATCTCGAGCATAGTTCCACTTCCTGTAGCATTGTCGTTAGCCCCAGGGGCGATTCCGTTGTCCCGATGAGCCAGAATTCCAATCCGTTGTTCAGGATATTCTGTTCCTCGATGGAAAGCAGAGATGATTACTGAATTCCTCTCTTCTATCAGAGTTTTTACTTCCAATCGTGCCTCTGTTTGTCCTTTTCCTAAGGCGTGCATAAGTCTAAAACCACCAATGGCGGAAACACAAACAGCGGGAAGCATTCGCTTACAAAATCGGTTTTTTAGATCAGAATTCCCTGCTTCCATGGAGGCTCGATAGGGCCATGGCATAGGGTGAATTAGAATCATACCTATAGCGCCTGCTTGAGCTGCCCTTTCGGCAAAGGTTCCTAACCAGAACTTGGAATATCCTAAAACCTCTTCAGTAAGAACCACGATTTTACCCTGGGCATCAACCCGGTGATAATCTTCTTCTGTCCCATCTTTAACCAAGACTAATTCAGCTTCCATCCCCCCTGGCGGGGTTGACGGTGAGAAGTATGGAGCGATAACTTCAAACTCTTCCCCGGTCGACAAGATTTTCAGGTAGGCTTTCTCTTCCACAAAGGAAAGGGCGCTAAAGGGTGTCTCTTTTATTTCCAAACCGTAGGATTTGAATTGCTCCTTCACAAACTCTATAGCTTTCGTGTCCCCTTCAGTACCTACAAACCTGTCACTGATTTTTGTCAGTTCGCTCACATGGTTTAGTACCCTGGGGCCGGAGATTTGTCGTTGCAGGCTGAGTTCAAAATCAAAAAGCATAACACTCCTTCACCAATTAAGTTGTATCTTGGTGCCTCTAGAAATTCAAGCTGCTACCTCAATGGCAAGGTCTCTTAAAGTCTTGCGGACAAATTCGATAGAACTCTTTGAATCTTCAGCCATAAATCGGATGTCCGCTTCTGTAGGTCGGTAACCTTTTGCTGCTTCGACCACGTTTTTTATGTATGACTGTCGAATTTTATCTAGGTTGACGTTTTCCGCCTGTATCTGTTCAGCCCGCTCAGGAATCACAATTACTTTCCCAGGTACATTTTCTCCGGGGTCACCTCGTTTAACTATAACTCTATTTTCTTCGGCAAAGGTAAGCTGAGAAGAAGGTAGCTTTCCAGCAGCTGTATATTCTGTTTCTTGAACTACCAAAATCTGGTCTTGATCTAATTCCTTAGCAAGAGGGATTGCGGCAGCTAACGAAGTGTTTCCTGCCGGACCTCGCTCGAGTCCTTCTAACTTTGCCAAGAGTTCGGTGACATAAAATACTTCTCCTTGACTGACCAGAACATATCGGTCGAGGTAACGCAGCGCTCTTGCCGCATTTCTTGGCACATCGGTACGGTCTGGCATGGTCAGAAATGGGAACCCGAAACCGGAGTGAGCGGTGGTAAAGGATTTGCGGTTGAAGTCGTGGTCACTGGCCATATGTAATCCTCTTAAATCAACCGAGGCACCCACCACCACTGTTTCGTGGCTTCCCGCCTTCTGCAATCCTCTGGCTGTACCTGTCACATTGCCACCACCCGCGTGGGCAATCAAGACCATATCAGGAAATCGCCCTTCTCGCTCTTTAACTTGTTGTGCTAATTCATAGCCCAGTGTCTCAATTCCCATAATAGCTGTGGGAATGTAAAGAGATGCGGTAAAAAACCCGGTCTCTTCAAGGATGAGAAGCATGATATAAAAGAGTTCCGGACCAACTGTCAATTGCCAGACTTCTGCACCATAAGCTTCACAGGCTCTTGTTTTTTCCAATATCTCAGGCTGCCCCACTTTGCGGCTATCATAAACTTCTTGGAGGATTATGGCTTTAAGCCCGTATTTAGCAGCTTGGGAAGCCACTGCCGCACCATAGTTCCCTGAAGTGGCAGCTACCACTCCTTCATACCCCAACCGGGCAGCATGGTGGACGGATAAAGAAGCTCGCCGGTCTTTGAAGCTTCCGCTCGGACAGGCTTTTTCGTCTTTGACGAATATTCGTGCTCCCTTTCCAGGAGCTGAGATTGATCGTGCCAATTCTGTGATGTTCTTAAGCTCGACAAGGGGTGTGTTTCCTACCCCTGTCTCTAGTTGAATTTTCTGAACCTCGGACACAGAATAGCTACCGGAGTTCATTAAACCTTCGTAGTCGAAGGCGATGGGAGAAATATCAAACTGTTGATAGTTAAGTCCCATCGAGTTCTTCATGATCTCTTTTTTTCGGGACATTACTAAAGAGTAGCTAACGTCTCTATTCATGGCTCGGCTCTCCCTCTCGCTTTATCTGCTTCTTTACTTCCATACCTATACGCAATAATTCTTGTCGGGGTTTACCAAAATTATGGTCGTATATAGGATTAACCTCGACCAAAGTTCCAGAGAGTTCACGTCCGATAAAGGTTTCAATGCGGACGGTGTCTCCAGCTTTTGCCTTTTCGTCTAGGAGAAATCCCTTGATCCATGCCTCATAAGGAACAGCTTTTGTAGATTCTGGTAGACCTTCGGGTCTTTGCTCTGGTGTTAAGATAACCTTATGAATCTGGACTAGGTCACCCTTGGTTGCAGTTTGAATAGCTCCCTTTTTATTGGTCTTTCTCATTCCCGCACCCGTTAAATCTTATTTTGTCCAGCCTACTTGTTGCATTATAGTATAGGAATCCCAATGGTCTCTAATATATTTTATCTTTCCGTTCTCGATTACCGCCACCTGGCAATACATGCAATCAAAGGGTTTTTTCGTGGCGGGTAGCCCGAAGTACTCACCAGTTATAGTTCCAGATATTCTGCCTACGTTAACAACATAGTTGCCTTTGACAACGAATCTTTCAATAAACACTGAGAAATCAGGTGCTGCCGTTAGCCAACTTTTGGCAAACTTTCTTAAACCTTCATGCCCCTTTGCTGGTGGCAGCGTAATGTCATGGTAAATTATATCTTCATGTGCAACTGCCATGAGCCGCTCAATATCGTGAGTATCCCATGCTTTCAGTTCTTCCATCACTATACGAAGGTTTTCCTGTTCTTCTTTGGTGAAGTTGTCCAGTTCGCTCGGCTTCTTGTAGAGTAAGTTTTCCATATGGCCTCTCCTTCCTGTTAAACTTTCCTCGTAAAGGCTTTCGACTTCTGGATTGCTCAAATTTTTCATCTATCCTTTACCTCATTTCAAATGTTTTGTTGCGATGCTTAATTGGCTTACCTGTTTCACTTGGCTACACCAAGGTATTTGGTCTGGATTTCCTCATTATCTCTAAGTTCTTCGGGCGTGGACTCGTATACTATTACCCCTTTGCTTATTACATAGACATAATCAGCCAGCGCCAGTGCCATGGGGAAATTCTGTTCCACCAACAGGATAGATAAGCCGCCCTTCTTAAGTTGACCAATAATATCGCGGATCTCCTGAACAATTATGGGAGCCAACCCTTCGGAAGGTTCATCCATCAAAAGTAAATCGGCATTGGTCATTAAAGCCCGCCCAATAGCCAACATTTGCTGTTCTCCACCACTAAGGCGGCTCCCACTAATATTAGCGCGTTCCTTTAGGCAAGGGAAACGCGAATAAACTGTATCTAAAATCCAGGCCTCACTTTTCCCTCTGGCTGTCGCTGCTATAGTCAGGTTTTCTTCTACGCTCAGGGAAGGGAAGATGTGTCGTCCTTGAGGAATCAGCCCCATGCCCATCTGAGCAATCTGGTAGGGATTGAGAGCGGTGATGTCCTTACCCTTAAATACTATCCTACCTTGCTTTGGCGGAGTAAAACCAATTATTGAGCGAATGGTAGTGGTCTTGCCCATTCCATTACGCCCTAAAAGAGCTACTACAGAGCTTTTCTTGACCTCCAGCGATATGCCTTGGAGGACATAACTTTCCCCGTAGTAAGTGTGGACATCAAGTAGCTGTAGTATTTCCTGCATTTTCCTCGATTCCCATGTAAATTTCCTTAACCCTTGGATCAGCCCGGATTTCTTCAGGCGTTCCATTAGCTACTACTTTGCCGTAATGGAGTACCATGATTCGATCAGCTATACCAAATACTAAGTCCATATCATGAGCTACCAAAAGTACTGTAATATCTCTCCCCAGTTTGCAAATGCTGTCAGTGATCTCAGAACTTTCAGCGCTTGTTAATCCACTACTGGGTTCATCCAGCAATAATAGTTTTGGCTCTAAGGCTACAGTAAGAGCAATTTCCAATCTCCGTTGCTCTCCGTAGGAAAGACTTCTCACCAATTCATCCCTTCGTTCCCACAAATCTATAGGGCTCAGTATCTCTCGAGCCTTGGCAAGTAAGTCCGTATATGCAGTGGTAGGACGAAGCATTTGGAAACGAGAGCGTTTAATACCATGAAGAGTTATTAAAGTATTATCCAGCACCGAGAGATTAAGGAAAAGGCTAATTAATTGGAAAGAGCGTGCTTGTCCAAGGTGAGCCCGGCTATAGGCACGCATATGAGTAATATCCTGTCCCCAAAAGAATACCTTACCGGATGTTGGCAGCATCTGCCCGTTAATTAAGTTGAACAGTGTTGTCTTCCCTGCTCCATTAGGACCGATAATTGCCAAACGCTCTCCCCTTTCCACGCTGAAAGAAACGTCGCTCAAAGCATGGACACCGCCAAAGTCTTTTGATAAACCTTCAAACCTTAGTGCTTCCATAGCGATTAATTAACCTCTGCCAAAGTCGGGACAAATGAATGTTGATCCCTCCACGAGCGTACATAATAGCTACCACGAAAATAGCGCCCAATATCAGAGGCCAACGCTCGGGGGTAAATAAACTAGCGAAGTATTCTACGAATACTATCACGAAAGCTCCAATTACAGGTCCCAGAAGTGTTCCACTACCCCCTATGATTACCATTATCATAGGCAAAAAAGAAGTGGCAACACCCACATGTGTGGGAGATATGAGTCGGTTGTAATAGACAAATAACACGCCGGCTACTCCAGCAAAAGCTCCGGTGATAATAAAGGCAGTATATTTATAGAGCCAGGTGTTGTAACCCAAGGACTGCGTTCGGGATTCATTCTCACGGATTCCTCTTAAAGCATGACCAAAGGGGGAATTCATAATACGGTGCACCAGAAAAAAGCAGATAAGAAAAACTACTAAAACAAAATAATAGAAGCTAAGAGTGTTCCAGGTAAACCCGGGAATACCCAAATCCGGGCGTGGCAAGCCTGAAATGCCCTGCATGCCAGGAGTAGATAGCCATTTCCAATTCCAGGTAACACTATAAAGCAGCTCTCCAAGAGCAAAGGTGACTAAAAGGAAATACATGCCTGATACTCGAAGTGCCATAAAGCCAAAAATGGCAGCAACTAAAGCTGCTGCCAAGATACCAAGAGGTAAACCTACCCAAAGGGAATCCATGTTGTAATGGAGCATTAATGCAGCAACGGTATAACCCCCTGCCCCAAAATAGGCAGCGTGCCCTAAGGAAAGAAGCCCAACATGTCCGTAAATAAGGTCGTAACCCAAGGCAAAAAGGGCAAAGATAACAAACTTAGTCCATGTGCCTTGAACATAGGCTGGGACAACAGCCGGTAATATTGCCAGGATTAGAACCACAACCATATGGGGGGTAAAGCGAACCAGCTGTAATTGCCATGGCTGCCTGAGAGCTTCCATTATTTTGGTGATTGTCATCTTTTAGACTTTTCTCCCTAGAAGTCCGCTCGGTTTAGCCAACAAGATAACTATCATGGCTAAATAGATGGTAAACATAGCAAACTGGGGAAACAAGGCTTTGCCAAAGGTATCGATAAGACCTATCACAAGTCCTCCCAACAGGGCTCCCTGCACAGAGCCTAAGCCGCCGACGACCACGACGATTAATGCATAGAGCAAAATGTCTGACCCTAGCCAGCTGTAGGCACCTAACAACTGAGCCCCAATTACTCCAGCGCTACCGGCTATGAATGCAGCTAAGAAGAAGACAAAAGTAAAAACCCGCTCTAAGTTTATTCCCAATCCCATCGTCATTTCTTTGTCGTCCATTCCGGCACGAACAATAGCGCCCATCCGGGTTTTATTTTGGAGGTACCACAAAGCGATGGCGACGGCTATTCCGATGGCGATGATAGCAAGGCGGTCTTTAGCAAAGGGCATGCCACCAATGTACATGCTTCCGTAGAGAGCTGGAGCGGTGAATTGTAGCCGTCGGTATCCCCCCCAAACCCAGATAACGATGTTACTTAAGATGTAGACAAAGCCGTAAGTCAGAAGTACTTGCTCGTTCGGTTGCTTGTAGAGGCGTCGTAGAAATACACGCTCTATCAGCAGACCAACCAAGGCGCCGCCAAATCCACCGGCGATAACAGCCAACCCGAAATCCAATTTTAACTGAACGGCTATAGTCCAGCCTACGTAGGCTCCAACCATGTACAGGGCACCATGAGCCAAATTGACTATACCCATAAGCCCCATAACAATGGACAGCCCAGAGGCTATGAGGAACAGGACCATCCCGAAGGAAATTCCGTTGACCAAGCTAGATAATAATAATTCCACCCTCTAAACACCTGTAATATGTGTTTATCAAGCAAGAAATATTGGAGAGGGAGGCTGGGGAGTTCCCAGACCTGCCCTCTCCTTTAGTTTTATTTAGGTTCGACCCAACCGCGCGAAGCCTCTATGAACGCAGCCTCTACAGGCACCTTGTAGAGGAATGCCGACAAAACGTAGTTGCCGTCTTTCTTTTCCGCTTGAGTCACATACATGTCTGTAACTGCAACCCCCTCGGCAGTAAAGGACAGAGGACCCTGCGCAGTATTCATTTTGATATTCAGTATAGCTGGCCACAGCTTGTCGTACGACTCATCACCGCCCGTAGCTTCTAACCCGGCCAAAACCACCTTAGTCAGTGTGTAGGCATTTTGCTCTGAGCAGCTGGGGAACAGCTTGCCGGTCTTGGCTGTGATGCCCTGCACAAATTTTTTGTTCTCTGGGGTATCAAGTTGCCAAGTATAGCTGGATTCTCCTAGGATGCCTAAAGCTGCGTCGCCGAGCTCAGCCAAGGCCTCGGGGGTATAGTCGCCGTCCTGTGTTATGGTTACCAGCGGCATAGTTAACCCAGCCTGATGATATTGATAGACAAAACGGCTTACTGGTCCAGGACCCTCAAGAGCATAGAGGACAACATCAGCAGTCTTAAAGGCACCGATATAAGGACTGTAATCCGGAGTACCAACAGACGGCCAGAGTTGCTGAACTACAGTGCCGCCGGCATCCGCGAACCCTTTGGCGGCACCATTGGCGTAACCAATTTTACCCGCATAGTTGGCACCTATAGTAATCATGGTTCTGTAACCCAGCTTCTCATAGACGTATTTACCAAAGGGGTAAGTCTGGGCATCAACCGTAGTCGGGTAGATTACATAAGTCTTATACGGTATAGCCTCATACATCCCATTAATCAGGGATGTAACGATGACTTTACTCTCCGCTGCGTAGGGGGCTATTGCCAGGTGGGCATCACCCATGAGTGGACCAATACATATGTGGATTTTGTCTCGCGCTACCAATGTTTTGAATTTATCAAGAGCGACAGTGACATCAGTTGCTGAGTCTTCAATGATAAGTTTTATTGGTCTGCCGGCAACTTCATAGTTAGCTTCTTCCAAAGCCAACTCAACGCCTGCCTGGAACTTCGGACCCAAGTCCGCTACGGGACCAGTGTAGTCAAAAAGGGCACCTATCTTTATCGGCTCTTTTGCTACCGGAGCTTTTGGGGCGCAACCTGTTGCCAATAAGACTGCAACTGTCAAAACGAGACAAACACCACCAATTAATGATAGTAGCCTTTTACCTTTCATTGAAACCCTCCTATTAAGATTTCACCCATCAATTTCTGGCTAGTTCAATTTTGCTCTAGTTTCTGCTCTAGCACCTCCTTTCTTTATTAATGTGGCTTCCTTGCCTCGCTCTTACCTGTTTCCACCAATCTCGTGATACCGCGCTGTTTGTCATTCATCAATCCCCTCTGCATCTTTCCAAGATACTAATTTTTAAATAATATAAGCTCATTTACTTTTGTTTTCGTAGAACATGCCCACAAAGCTTACTATTATATCTACCGTTTTGTAAGACAGGAGTCCCGTTGATGATAACATGTTTAATTCCTTCAGAGAAGTGAGCAGGGTCAGAATATGTACCCTTTTCGCCCACAGTAGCTTCATCAAAAATTGTTATGTCGGCAAAACATCCTTCCCTTATCAATCCTCTATCCCTTATACCAAATCTTTGGAGACTCATCGAAGTCATCTTTCTAACTGCCTCTTCCATAGGAAAGAGTTTTAGGTCACGACTAAAATACCCTAAAACCTTTGGGAAAGCGCCATATGCTGCTGGATGTGGGAGACCTTTCCCAGTGATTATAGCATCTGTGCATATTGCGGCTCGAGGATGGGATATTATTTTCCTCAACCATTCCTCATTTTCCATATCTCCAGAAACACCGATGTACAATGCCATAACCTGCCCCTGCTCTTCGATAATCAAATCAGCCGCAGCATCAAAAGGTGTCTTTTTCTTCTCTCTCCCGATTTCTGTGAGGCTTTCCCCTTCCAAATGTTTATTCGCTGTGCTTTTTACTGAAATAACGACGATATTCTTCCATCCTGTTGCTCTAACGAGGTTGTGGGGCCAAGCACCAGGAAGCCAAGGCGGCCAACTAGGAATAGTGTCTTCGACATCAATATTTATGCGTTTCCTGACCTCTTTATTTTTCAGTCGCTCAATAAGTTTGCTTACTCCTCCTTCAATAGACCAGGGTGGGAAAATGGCTAGTAGAGTGGTATTGGCCGCTATATATGGTATGACATCAAAGGCAATATCTATACCTCTGGCACGAGCTTGGTCATGGAGGCGCAGCGCTTGGTCAATCTTTGGCCAGTTCTCTTCACCAAAGGCTTCAAAGTGAGAATGTTCTACAGCAATTCTGTTCTCTTCACCCACCTTAATAATCTCTCGGGTAGCTGGTAATAAAGTCTCGCTTGAGCCGCGAACATGAGCAGTAAAGGTACCCCCAAAATCCTTTAATGGTTTTGAGACAGCAATTAATTCATCAGTGTCCGAATACATTCCCGGCGCATAAATTAACCCGCAGGAAACCCCAAAGGCTCCTTGTTCCATAGCCTTCTCGACAAGCTTAGCCATCTCTTCTTTCTCGGGGTCTGTAGCTGGGCCACCTTTAAAGCCTTTTACAGCAATACGGATTGCTCCGTGGGAAACCAGGGGAACCACGTTATAAGCAACCCCCCTTTTCTGTATAATGTCCAGGTATCCTTTCATATCTGACCATTCCCACTGAAGCTCCTTAGCCTGCAAAAAGGAGGCATATATTTTTAACAGTTCAATAGTTTGAGAATTGGCCGGTGCTGGAGAGTAGCCGCAATTGCCGACGACAATTGTGGTCACGCCTTGGCGTACAAGGGGTTCTAAGATTTTAGGATGCTCATCGAGGGGAAGAACGAAATCGGCATGACTGTGGATTTCTACAAATCCCGGGGCAACAACTAAACCTTTTGCATCGATGATATCGCTGGCTAAACTGGTATCAATAGACCCTATTTTTTGGATCTTATTGTCTTTGATTGCTACGTCACCATAGAACCAAGGATTACCCGTACCGTCCATGATTCTTCCATTTTTGATTAATAGATCGGACACTGCTTCACACCCTTTTTGTCGTTCAAAGTCTCCCAAAGAGTAAGCAATCCTTACTTCCGGTAACCCTCTGTCGGCTTTTCCAGTTTATATACTGCATTCTATTGATTCCCACGCAGTGTATCAAGGGAACTTTTGTCCTCATTGTTTTTGAAGATCAAAGTAGTTCGAGAAAAGACTCCCTTGTTCTTCTTTTTTTGGCTTTCTTATATACGAGTTGAGCACAAACTATATCCTGAATGGCTAATCCCGTTGAATCGAAAATGGTTATGTCCTTATCGCTTTCTCGCCCCCTTTTAAAGCCAGCCACAACTTCGCCTAAAGTGCTGTAGATGTTGTCAATTTTTATGAGCCCCTCCGCTAGGGGGACATTAATCTCTCCAGAGTGAGAAGCTTGTTCCACGTCATCAACAACGACTTTCGCTTTCAATAGAATACTTGCTTCTAATTCTTGCTTCCCCTTAGCATCAGCTCCAATGGCATTTATATGAGTTCCTGGCTTGATGTGCTTATTCATAACCATCGGTTTTGTTGAGGGGGTGGTGGTAACCACGATATCAGCTTCTGTCACCTCTTCGATGGTTTCAACCACACGAAGGTTTAAACCTAATTTTGCGTTCATCTCCTTGACGTACTTTTGGCTGACTTCTTTATATAGGTCGAATACCTTTACCTCCTCAATCTTTGATACCACTTCGGCTATAGCCATTAGTTGTGTCCTGGCTTGAATTCCAGCCCCTACCATCCCGATAATTGTGGAATCTTTTCTGGCTAAGTATTCGACTGCTACACCCCCTGCCGCCCCAGTCCTCACGCTTGTGATATAGGTACCGTCCATGAAAGCAAGAGGACAACCGGCGTTAGGGTCGCTCAAGACGATGGTAGCCATAACAGACGGCAAATTATAGTTGGAGTTATTTGGGTAGACACTTACCCATTTGATTCCAGCAGTACCGTTGATGTAAGCCGGCATAGCCCTAAAATCACCGTGGTATTGGGGAAGGTCTAAATATAATTTTGAAGGCATAATGACCTTTCCTTCAGCCTTGAGCTTGAAGGAGCGTTCCACTGCCCTGAGTGCTTCCTCCATGGGGAGTAGTTCCTCGATTTGGCTTCTCCCTAACACTAATACTCCGGGTATATCTGAACCTATCTTATTCATTGTTCTTTAGGGACAAACACTCCTCGAGGCAAAGGTATTACCTTAGGCTTTATTTGGATGCCTCTGAAACCTCCTCCTTTCTTACCGCTAAATTTAGAATTTAGGTATACTCTTTTATTGCAAAATACGTTGCGATTGCCCGTAATTTAACACAGAAATCATAAACTGTCAAGCTAATTGCAGCATTTGTTTACGTAAAAAGTAACAAAGATAGTGTATCGATGAGAAAATATTAGCCCAGAAAAATGTGATTTACTCAGGCTGCTGCTGACCCGTGTTGCCGAAAACGCAAAAAATATCTTGACTTAACGGAGAGGATCTGCTATGATTTGCGCTCAAAAGGCGCCGGTGAGGTAGTTATGGTTGATGTCCTTGATGGAAAACTGATACAGGAGTTACAAAAAAACGGCAGGGAGAGCTACGTAGACCTAGCCAAGCGGCTAGGTGTGGTTGAGGGTACGGTACGCAAGAGGACCAAGCACCTTCTGGACAGGGGCATTATGAAGATAGTCGCCGTGCCGAATGTGCGTGAGCTAGGTTATGGCCTTATCTGCATTATGGGATTGCAGGTGAGGATGGAGGACCTGAGAAAAGTGGCAGAAAATCTGGCCCAGAATCAGCATGTATGCTATCTCGCCTTTGTCACCGGCAGATATGACCTAATGGCTATGATCGTGACCGAATCGCCAGAAGAGCTTTCTAGCTTTATTGAAAAGGAAATCTCCGCCATTCCCAGTGTCTTAAGAACCGAAACCTTTGTCAACTTAGATATCATTAAAGGTGGAGTGGGTCTATTCGACACTACTCAGCTCATCCGTAACCTTGATTTTTCACTAAAGAGAACCGAGAAGTCGGCAACTAGATTTCCAAGCACAGCTGCTAACCATTAGGTGATATCTAAGTGACATGTCAGAGGACTTGCTCTTGACTCCTGATATTTAGACGCAGTTAAACACTCCTTTCCATCGTTACGAAGCCAGCGCTTGAACCCAAACTCGAATTGAATCTAATCTACTCATCCCAATTGCACAGTCCGCTAGATTGTTATGCGATTGTGCTAGAGGGGTACGAGTGATAGAATTGGTACAGGGGTTGTATCGGTGTGTAACATCTGATTCGCGAAAATGCCGAAAATCTCTTGGCAGATTATGCCAGATAGTATCTTACAGGAATTGAGGGCAGAACCACGCCTGACTAGGGGCAATCTTCAGATAATTGCCTGTGCCGGGGCAGGTAAAACAGACTTTGTTTCCATGCGCATTGCCTACTTGGTAGCTGAAGGCCTAGCTAAACCTGAAAATATCGTCGCCTTTACCTTTACCGAAAGAGCTGCTGAGGAGCTTAAATTCCGCATCCGCAGTAAGATTCGTCACCTCATTGGACATCAGCCTGACATCGGTGATTTATATGTTGGCACAATCCATAGCTTTTGCTTCGAGCTGCTCCAAGAATTCGTGCCCGGTTACCGGGCTTTTGATGTTCTTGACGAGGGGAAGCGCTATTCCTTTATTACTTCCATCCGCAATGAACTAGGATATCATGACCTAGAGAATTGGCTGACAGACTCGGGGGCAAAAAGGCCATATGGCATAACTAACCAAGCCTGGGTTCTTAACACGCTAATTCGGGGAATAGACATAGTGCGTGAGGAAATGCACGCGCCGGAAGACGTATCTGACTGCGAAGCCTTTTGCAAGGCCGTTCACGTTTATGACGAGGAACTTATGAAACGGAGGTTCCTCGACTTCAGTAGCATGATGGGTCATGCGGTTCGCAGGCTTGAAAACGACGAAGCCATACGGGATGAAGTGAAGCAAAGATTTACCCACATTACCGTAGATGAATATCAGGATATAAATCCGATTCAGGAAAGGTTGATCCGTCTATTAGGGGGGAAGGATGGTAATCTATGCGTAGTTGGCGACGATGACCAATCAATCTACCAATGGCGGGGATCCACCGTTGATAATATCCTCAGTTTTAGTAAGCGCTATAAGAACGTCTTCACTTATCACCTGCCAACGAATTACCGTTCAACCGATGGCATAATTAATCTCAGCAAAGAGTTGGTCACTAAGAATAAACGGCGCTTAAAAAAAGAAATAAAGCCTTGGACCAAGAAAGCAGAGCCCGGAGACATCTACAAATTCTATTTTACTTTCCAGAAAGACGAAATAGAGTTCATTGTTGACCGCATCAAGAGCCTAATCGGAACAGAGTGGACAGACAGTGACGGACGCAGCAGGGGTTTAGCCTATTCAGACATCGCTATCTTCTTTCGCTCCGTGAGATATGATGGTCGTCCCTACCTGGACGCGCTAGATAAAGCTGGAATCCCTTACGCTGTTTCTGGCATCGGCGGCCTTTTTGAAGCTACTGAAGTTGACATCGTGTTTGATATCCTCTCCTATCTGGGAGACTTTGGCAAGATTTGGGTCAGCGATGTTGGCATCAGTATTGTTCCGGTCCCAGATTCCATTTATAGCTATGCAAAAGACACATTCCTGTTACCCCCCAAAAAAGACTTTATAGCTGCATTAGAACAGTTAAAAGAGGATTGCAAGCGAAAGGGAAGGATTTCCCTACAGGAATTGTATGCTGAGATACTCGTGCTTCTTGGAGTTAGCAATCCGAGCTTCCATGACGATGCCCATGAGATACAAATGTATAACCTTGGCCGCTTAAGCCAAGCCTTATCTGATTACGAAGGCACCAGAACATATTGTACCTATAAAGACATTGAGCGGTTCTGCTGGTTTATCAAGCACTACGCCGAGGGTTCGTATGACGCCGGCGCTGGCGAAGACCCCACTCGCGTCATAAACGCTGTCCAGGTGATGACATTGCATGCTACCAAAGGTCTAGGTTTTCCCATCGTTTTCATGCCATATTGTGTAGACCGCCAGCCGCGCCAAACCGAACCGGGCTTCCTCAACCCTTCCAAATTTGATTTCACTAGGTACCACGGCAGCACTGAAGATGAGCGCCGTTTGTTTTATGTAGGCATGACGCGGGCTAAAAAGTTCTTGTCTATCACCGCCGCGTATGATCCCGGTTATCGTAAGTGGAAAAAGGCTCCATCACAATTCTTTGTCGAGCTTAACGATAACTACTGTATTACTGACCTCACTCCGGATCCCACCCCACGCAAGAAGCTCTCTCCTCAACCCTCGGTCGAAGACTACAGATTCCCCACAAATTACTCTGAACTTAGCGACTACATACGCTGCGAGTACGACTATAAGATGCGTTATATCTATGGTTTTAACCCCATTATTGTGCAAGCCCTCGGCTACGGAAAGCAGACCCATAACATCCTGAACATACTACACAAAATCACCCAGCAAACCGGATTCATTCCTACCAATCAAGAAATCGCCCAAGCTGTTATCGATAACTTCTACCTCCGCTATGCCGCTGACGAGCAACAGGATACCCTGCGCGAAAGCGCTCTCCACAGCGTGCTACGCTACATCGGTATGTGGCGTGAAGACTTTTCCCTCTCCGTAAAAACCGAGCGCCCATTCGAAATAGATGTCGATAGCGCCCTAGTCAGTGGCTCCATTGACTTGCTCAAGCGCCGCTATCCCCAAGACGATGTCCTCGAAATCATAGACTTCAAAACTGGCAATGAACGTAAACTGGATGAGGAACTCCAGTTACAAGTTCAGCTTTACACTGTAGCCGCACGTGAAGCTCTAAACCTTAATGTCCGGAAAGCCTATGTGCATTTTCTCGACGTCGAAAAGCAACAACGCGTTGAGATACTGACAACTCCGCAACAATTGGGTTTAGCCATGCAAACTATAAGAGACGCCATTACCGGCATCATCACCCGCCGCTTCCGAAGGAACCCTGGAAACAAAAAGGTCTGCAAAGGCTGCGACTGGAGAAAAATATGCCCAAAGAAGACAGGCTGATAATTATCCTACGAGAGCACAAAATCTTAGGCGTTCTTACAAACTTGCTCAGATTCTACCTCATCTGGCAAAATGTCGCTAGTCCCCGTTAGCTCACTGAGAGACGCATCTCCAATTTCGAATTGCACGATTGTCAGCAATGTGCAATATGGTGTCTCGACGTCTCAACTAGCGCGAAATCGTTGTATAAATCTCCTGGAGATATTTCCTCTGAAGTTCACAGAATAACCGGTATCCCCTTCGTCGGAACGCGTAGCTTGTCTGACTCAATATTCTGTCTGAAGAACTCCTGATTCTCGGTGTGGACTGGGATGATAAGCTGTGGGTTGATAGTACTAATTACTTCAAGCAAGTCTGGGCCCGTTATGTGGCCTGATGCGTGAAAGCCCCGTTCTTCATCGGGGACTTTACCTGTCTTCACGTCAGGGAGTCCAACAGGCTGCATCTGAAATAACTCTAGCCAGTTACGGAGCCTCACGATGTCGAACCTTTGTTCCTCATCAAAGGCCTCGCTTGACGAATAGATGTAAACCGCCCCTGGTTCAGGGTCGATTTCTATGAGTTCGTTGACGTCCCAAAAGCTGAAACACAAAATGTAGTCTCCGCTATTATTCCTAAGCTCTTGAGGGGTAACACGCCTTCCCTCGTATTTGGTATAGACCTGCTCTTCCCACTTTTCTAGTCGTTTCGGTTCATCGTACAGGAGTATTACGTCATCCTGCTCCGGCGGTGTAATAAGATCGGTAGCCAATGATGCAGCCTCCAAAAGGTAAATATCCTTGGCTGTAACTACTAGCTTGCGGTCACAATCCTTCGCTATGTCTCTGAAGGTTAGCAGCCGCTCAAGATTTCGGGGGCCAAAGTCTGCGATTACTAGGCTGTGACAGTCCCTGACAACCTCTAAAGCCCTAGCGTGTACTGTGGCTTCGCCAATAGCAGTTTCGGCATCGACGTGAGTGCCCTCGCAAATCAGGACAACAGGATTGAGTGTTTTGGCTGCCTCTGCAAATGCCTTGGTGAGTGCCCCCTGTCTTCCGTGCAGCCGCAAGTCCCCAGTATAGACAACCCAACCCTGGCTCGTTTCAACAGCAAAGGCGGTGGCGCCGAATATAGAATGGTCTACCGGGAAAGCCTTTATGTGCAAGCTCCGAATAGCTTCAACCCTGTTCATGTCACAAGAAACCATATCTCTGCTACCCGGTATGCCTCGCCAGAAATCGCTTCCCGGCACTAGTGAAGGGTCACAATCACATATGCCGAAGGGACGCTGCTCTGCGGCAAATGACTTGTAGTGTCCCGACTGTAGCAACCCTTCACTTTCCACCTTCGGTATCAGGTAGCACACTTCCTTCTCAAAATCTGTCCTTGATGAGTCTTGGATTGCCTTGGCTATATAGGCAGTACATAGGCTGGACACTATAGGGATATCTTGACGGAGAAAAGAGATATGCCCACTGTGGTCAAGGTGTGTATGAGATAGGAGGACACCGTGCAGCTCGATTTGCCGAATGGGATAAGGAGCACGAACTCTTGACCAAACATCAACGCCCGGTATTTCTAGGTCTGGCCTGTAGATACCCCGAAGAGGAGGTAACAGGCCAATGTGGAACAAATCAAGGAAGCCCCGGCGAGAACGTGGGACCAGATACTCTTCAAAATACCTATTGCGAAGGTTAAAGTTTATGCCAAAGTCAAAAAAGAGGTTGACACCTTCGTCTTCCAGTAGAATCTTGTTTCCACCAATTGTGTCGGCTCCATCATATACCGTGAGCTGCATACGAACACCACCCTGTCGCTCTTCAGGAAAGGATCTCTCTCACCAGCTTATCAATCTCAGCCAGTTCATTGGCGAGTGATTTTCTGACTTTACCACGCAAGTTGCCAATGTTCTTGCCCTCTAATTTTAGTTTCTTAATCTTCTGGTGGCACTCTCTGGACAGCTCTGCCAGTTTCTGATGCTTCTCATCATCATGGTTAAACTTGGGAATGGGGACATATTCAAAGGGACGGCGGTGTATATCACGTTCACCCCATTGTCCTCTGGTCTGGTGCGGTTTAATTGTCTCATCTACATAAGGAGCATTGAGGAAAGCACATAAATAGTGGGCTTCTATGTCATCTTTAGTCTGGTAGTAGTATGTGTCTGCGTCGGCAGCAAAGCCGTGGACGGGCAACCCTGTTTTTGAGAGTGGCGGTGATATAACACAGGAAGCAAGATTGGTGCCAGCCCGGTTATACACAACCGTGTGGTAGCCAGTAGGATGCTGGCAAGTGAGTAGGTGCTGATAATCTAGTCTTGAATAGGTGTCTTCAGGACTCCGTTCCTTTCGCCCACCAATCCATAACGCCTCAACCTTATTCAGCCAGTTATAGAGACCTGAATGCCCTTTCCCCAGCGCCATCTGTTTATTGACCATACTGAGTCCGGTCGGTTTATCTTCAATTGGCAGAATTACCAGACTCAAGTCAGTGTGCCCAAAAGGTAGAAGCTGCCTGCTAAGCATGGTAGCATAGAGGTACGGTGCTTCCACCTCACCTTTCAGATGGATGTTCTGCCAGGGTTTCTTGGCAGTTTTCTGCGCTTCGGGATGGGTTTCAATGGCGGGTTTTGCTTGATTCGTGCCATACGCGCTGGCAACGGCTTGGACAAACCACAGACTGCGCGGTACCAAGGTAGCGCCCTCTTTTATTTGTTTAAGATACGGGCTCGGTGTAGGCGCTGGCGGAAATAGTTTATCCAGGGTCACCTGTTTGCGGGTTAGGTCTAGACTCCCTTCTGCCTCAGACCACTTTAAGTTCTTCCAGGAGAGAGCGCCTTTGACTGCGAGCCTTTCCGCCTTTTTGACCTGGCTGTCCCTCCGCGCAATGAGAACGCAGGCAGGCACATTGAACAGAGGATAGACTTCATTGTCGCCCATATCCAGAACCTTTTCCAGCCTCATCGGGGGAAGCTGGTAGCCCTGAAGCAGTTCCTGAAAGCGCTGGTGTTGCTTGGCACCGGTAAGCACACTTCTGGGCATGATGAAGACAATCGTTCCTCCCTTCTTAAGATAGGCATCGGCGGCAAGGGTGAAAAACAGGGTTGCTAACTCCATATGCGTGTAGAGCTTGACATCTTTTTTACTGACCAGACCATAAGAAAAAGTCAGTCTTTTGACCTGTGCCTGATACTCTGGTTCTGTGATATATCGGTAGGAAAGCCATGGCGGATTGCCGGCTATGATATCAAAGGGATATCTGTGAAGGTAGGCGGGACGGTAGTAGTTTTTTAATATGAATGTCCAGATGGTATCTCGTCCCTGTTTTACCAGCTTTCTCATCAGTTTCAGATTACCCCGCCAAAGATAAACCCAGTCCTTGTAGCCCTGACTTTCCAGGTAGGAGGAAAAGCCCTCTAAAGCCATATCTTCATCACTGCTGGTGTACTTACCCATTTCGTCGATAACTTTATCCAGTGAGGCAGGCTGTTCTGTCATACTGGTGGGAATATGGAAATAATCTTTGCCACCAGTGGAGATATCAACCATCTGCCCCCCGGATGGACTGATACCTTCAAGGGAGTTAGCCATGTAAACAGGTATAACCACAGTCTTTTTGTAGCCTGCTAGGTCGGGAGTAAGTGCCAGTACATAGTTTACCTTGGTGATGGTTACTGCCAGTGGATGAACATCCACTCCCATGATGTTGTTGAGAGCCGCATTCACCAGTTTTTCACCGGCAAGCTCTTGTTCCCTCAGCAACTGTATGGCGGTAAAGAGAAAAGTGCCGGAGCCACAGGCTGGGTCAAGCAGGCTCTGCCCGGCTTTGAAATTGGCTTCTCTCAAAGCCAGCTCTACAAGCCAGTCAGGCGTATAGACCTCACCAAGGTCATGCTTGGTCTCACGGTCAACCAGATTTTCATAGAGTTCCTTAAGTAGGTCCTCATCCACTTTGGTCAGGTCATAGACCGCCAGGTGTTGGGCAAGGCCTCGGAGTAGCTCAAGTGCCTCTTTTTCTAAGGAGGGGGCCAATACCCAGCAGAAAAAGTCCTCCTCGGCAAGGTTAGGCAGGTTTGTAAAGGCCCTGCCCGTGATGATTTCTGGGAGTTGTTGCCCTTTCGGTCGCTTCTTGAACAAGGCTGCATAAGCAAGTAGCTTCACCAAAAGCGATAGGTACGTATGGCGCAGGAAAAGCTCATTTCGGGCGACGCTATGACCATACGCTTTGGCCAAAAGCCTGTCCCACTCACGAAATTTTACTTGGCAGGAAGGGTCTTGTTGAGCTGAGGCTAACATGCGGTTGAGGCTGTGGAGCGAGGAATTGAAGACAGGACTGGTATCGCCGAATCTCTTCACAACATCCTGAGAGGTAGGCACCAGTTCCTTTTCAGAGAATAGAAAGGCGTCAAACCAGATAAACGCATCTTCTGTGGAAAGTCTCTCTAGGTTGACTTCATCTATCTTTGCCAGACCAGTGTCCCGAAGAAGATAGGCTTCAAAGATAAGACCGTCGGTAAGCACACCAAAGAAGACTTGCTTATCCCCAAGGGAACGTAGGTAGCGTTCCAGCTCTTCTTTACCTTTGTCTCTTTCTATTTTAAGGTCACGCTTGAATTCAAAGATGATGTCTTGGTAAAGGGCATCAATACTACCTCTCAGCTTGGCGCCTTTTATTCCCTTTTCAAGTTCAACATCGGTAGGGTCTACTCTGAAGCTCTTCCTGGCAAAATCAATAAAGACCTGGCGAAGATAGTCGTGAGAAGCTCCTTTATCCTTTGCCTCCCGGATAGCCGAGAGATAATCACCAAAGTAAGACTGAAATGGTTCCAACCCCGTACTCCTCTAGGGACTCCAAGGCGTATGATACATTAGCCAATAGAATTAAGCAATAACATGCGCTAGGGGCCATTCAGGCCTCAGTCATAAGGAATGTCAACCTCGTAGGTAACTTTTCGTCAGATTGTGCTACCTTGCCATTCTGACCACAGAGTCTTATTATTTAGTAGCGCTATAGTTGAAGGGGAGCCGTCATTAGGAAACAAAGTTTTCTCTCGTTTCTTACCGGATCGCTGCCTCTGTTTGTGCTGGCGCACTTTAGTCACCACCTGGTCACAGCACTGTTAATTCCACTATTACCCTATATACGTAACGATTTATCCCTTACTTACACTCAGGCAGGGTGGTTAGTCTCGGCAAACAGTTTAGCGTATGGTATCAGCCAGCTTCCTGCCGGATGGCTAGCTGACCGCATCGGCCCTCGCATTGTACTCACTATTGGTGTGGCCGGTGTAGGTGTAGCCGGGCTTTTGATTGGTCTTGCCCCAACCTATGTTATGCTAGCCCTTTTCCTAGTGTTGCTGGGAATGGCAGGTGGTGGTTACCATCCCTCTGCCGCCCCGCTTGTTGCAGCCTCAGTTGAGGCAAAGAACAGAGGGCGAGCATTAGGGCTACACCAAATTGGTGGTGGTGGCAGCTTCTTTATCGCCCCGTTAATTGCCGCCGGAATTGCAAGTGCCTTTGGTTGGCGCGGCACATTCCTGGCTCTATGTGTTCCCTCTATTGCCTTTGGCATCGTGTTCTATATACTGCTGGGCCGCTTAGGATACGCTAAGAAGGCTGAGCAGAGTACGTTTGCCAGTCATGCTGAGATAGCCCCCAGTCCAAGGCGTTTGCGTCGACTGGTAGCATTTGTAATTCTAGGCACGGCCAGCATGGTCTTGGTTTACTCTACAATATCGTTCATCCCACTATTCATCGTTGACCATTTTGAGGGTATAAGTAATGAAGCAGCTGCGGCCATATTATCCCTTGTTTTCTTTGGTGGGCTCTGGGCTGGCCCTTTAGGCGGCTACCTCTCCGACCGACTGGGTGGGGTGCCGGTGATACTGGCAGGGGGGCTCATTGCTGGCCCAGCAATTTATCTGCTGAGCCTGGCGCCCTTCGGCATGGCCTTTTCGACAATATTAATCATAATCGGCATGGCGATGTATCTCGGCATGCCGGTTGTTGAAGCTTACATCATCAACCATACCTCGGAACGTAGACGCTCGACGGTACTCGGCATCTATTATCTCGGTAGTCGAGGAGGTCCCGCCATAGCACCAGTCATCGGTTATCTCATTGACCACTATGGCTTCTATGCTGGTTTCTCGATGGTGGGTGCTACTATGATCGCGGTGACCCTCGTCTGCACAATATTTTTATGGGGAAGTCGAGACTAGTTCCTTCAAACGAGCGACTGAACAGAAAGCCATTTTGTTGCGAAGAGTAGGGGTGACAATGAATTGGTCGAGATGACAATTGGTGTGGCTTCAAGATTCAGCATTAAGTAGATACAAGTTGCAACTACTCTCTCCTTATTCTCCCACGAAGTCTAACCTCTCTACGGGCTCGCGCATCCTTGTTTCGCCGTTCGTCCTCAGCAGTTTCGAGGATAAGAGGAGGGATCTCCGCGGGCCTTCCGCTTTTGTCCAGGGCAACATACGTGAGGAATGCAGAAGCCGTGTGTCGAATCTCCCCGGTCAGTGGATTCTCTGATTCTACGCGTACACCGACCTCCATTGAAGTCCTGCCGACCAGGTTTAGACTTGCTTTAAGAAAGAGAACGTCTCCAATATAGACGGGGTGAAGAAAATCTATACGGTCAACAGAAGCCGTGACTACATTCATTCGAGTATGACGTTGCGCAACAATGCCACCCGTCAGGTCTATTAGCTTCATTATGACGCCGCCTTGCACGTTCCCAGCGGTATTTGCCTCTTGAGGTGACATTGGTTGTGCCATAATAACCTTGGTTTCACTAATTTTCTTTCCCTGCATTTACTCTCCTTTCACCTGAAGCTTGAATCATATTTGATACTCAATCATATCTCAGCTTTCTTCGATACTCAAACTTATTGTTGGAGGTGCGGCAATCCTTACGTACAAAACCCCATCCTTGAAGCCTAGCGCTTGGTTCTGACTCGCATTAGGCTGAACCCGAGCCACGATTTTTGCCTGTTCGTGCTCTACTATCACATCACTTATTCTATCACCTTGGGCAGAACATTTCATCGTTTTGTTACTCAAGCACTGAGGCAGTGAAAACTCTTTTCACTTTCCGACTAGCCGGTTAGCGCTTTTAGTACCATGCGACCTTACCATAACAGAAATTCTTGTTTAAACTTCCCCTTTTAAAGGTTCATTGTTCATTTATTCATTCGTTCCTTTATTCGTTCATTCATTTCTTTCTTTTATTAAGAGTATTTCTTTTATTTAAATAAACATTAAATAAATGTCTTTCTTTTAAAAGGAGCCTTTCTTTTATTAGGGATATTTTTTATTTAAACAAACGTCTATTTAAATGTTTAAATAAACAGTTACTTTTATTTAAATAAATGTCTATTTAAATATTAATTGGAACTATCCTTTATTAGTAACGTGGTTTTAAAAGAAGTTTATCTCTTTTAAATAGGTATTGGCCATAATACAGTGAGACAGTCAGTGGGCACCCATGGTCGAATAAGCTCTGGGGTTGTAGCTAAGTCCGAAGATTAAAAACCAACTCGAAAGTTCTACCTATCGTCCAGTATCGCCCACTTATAGCCCCCCTTGCTCTTTATAGCGCTTGACTAATCTGGCATAGCTCTTAGCGGCGTCTTTTACCCAGAATGATTGCTTGGGCAAAACCTGCCCCTTGATCTTCCCGGGGACGCCGACAACAAACGAGTTGTCTGGAATCTTCATCCCCTCGCTGACCAGACAGTTAGCCCCGATGATGCAGAAGTTGCCAATTTCAGCATCATGGAGGACGGTGGCGTTCATGCCGATGAGAACATTACTCCCAATCTTATGGCCATTGACCACCGCCCCATGACCGACGTGCACCTCGTCGCCGATGGTAACATCCTTTACATCAGAGTGGGGCGAACCGGAGTGAATAACGCAGTTATCTTCTATGGCGGTGTTCCTGCCAATGGTTATCTTGCCAAAGTCGCCGCGGATTACCGCTCCCGGCCAGACACTGGAATCTTCCCCGATTTCAACATCGCCGATAATACATGCCGCCTCGCTGACCAGGGCTGATTTGGCTATCTTGGGCGTCTTACCATCAAAGGCTTTAATCATTGGAAAATCCTAGATGAACCTCCCCTCGCTTAATTTTTGCTTGAGATAACCGATAAACTCATCCGCCTTTTTCCGGGGCGGTTTAGTCGCCAGACTGACGCCAACAAAGAGAATAAGGCAAGCGATAAATCCCCATGTCCCCGGCCACCAGCCTAAAGGCTTCCAGCCGGTTATCTGGAAAAGCAGGACCACGATGGCGCCAACGACGCAGCTGACAATTGCCCCGGCCGCCGTTGCCCGCTTCCAGAAAAAGGCGCCGAAGATAGCCGGCACCGCCATCAAAAGACCGGCTGAAGCCGCCACCGAAAGGCGGGCTATCATAAACTCAAACGCGTTCCCCGGTTGCTCGGCAACCCACCAGGCAAAAACGAAGGCAATGATGGTCATAATCGGGATGACCCACTGCCCCACCCTGACCTCCCTCCTTTCTGAGACCCTGGGGTTAATGAGACCCTTGTGGATATCACGAGCCCACACCGAGGACAGGGTGAGCAATATGGAATCAATGGTGGAAATGGCGGCCGCAGTGATACCAATCATGACGATGATGGCTAGACCCATAGGTATTATGGGCAGAGAGAGAAGGGTGGGTGTCGCCAGGTCTGGTTTCGCTAGTCCCGGTACCAGCAGGGTGGCACTGAAGCCCCATAATACTGATATCAGGGTATAGATGAAGCCAAAGATAAGAAAACCGCTCAGCATCTGCTTCATGGCGGTGACCGATTTGGGGATGAAAAGCCGCTGGCTTACCTGAGGGTTGGAGATTAAGAAGAAGAGCCAGGGGAGGGCATAACCGATAAACATGTTAATGCTCCACGCCCCCTTGGCAGTAGGCACGGTCAACAGCCCCGGCGATGCTGACTCCAGCTTGCCGAAAAAGGAGCCAAATCCACCCAACGCCGCCACCACCACCCCCAGAACCACCGCCGAGGTAGCAATCATGATTAGCGCCTGGAAGGCATCAGTCCAGGCAACGGAGCGCATACCGGCAATGTTTGACCAGGCAATGGCACAGAGGGCAGCGATTATAATCCCGGCTACCACCGGTATTGCCCCCTGGCTGATGCCGTTCATCAAATAGCCAACGCCCATCAACTGGGCGGCCGAGTAAGGGACTAAAAAGACAAGGGCTAATATGGCGGCGGTAGCCCCAACCCACTTGCTCTGGTAGCGGTCGCTCAAAAGCTCCATCGGTGAGACATAGCCGTACTTCCTCCCCACCAACCAATAGCGGGGCAGGAAGAAGACCATCATAAACATCCCGCAGAGGTAGGTTAGCTCAAAGCCCAGGGCACCGACCCCGCTCAAATAGGTTAAACCAGCCAGCCCGATCATCATAAAGGCGCTGTAAGTGGTGGCGCTGTAGGTCAGAGCCGAAACAAAGCCGCCAACCTTGCGGTTTGCCAGGAAAAATTCGCTCATCCCCGCCCCCAACCGCCGTCTTGCCATTACGGCAATAGCTAACCCCGCAGCGATATAGATGGCGATACCAAACCATACCCAGAAGACAGTGCTCATCGCTTCGCCCCCTTCCATTTAAGGAAGATGACGAAGGCGCTGATAATCGCCGCCGCCACCCATATCGTCCAGAAGAGAAAGGCACCGCTCATCTTCTCAACATGGGTGAGGACAAACCAGGGGATGGCAATATCAAGCGCCAGTAGAAACCCGAACCAGGTCCATGCCCATCCCGTCTTACTCATTCTGCACCCCTTTACTTGCTAATATTCCTTAACTTATACTCCTTTAAGGATGTTGTGTCAAAGGTGTTTGAATTAAGGCGCCCTGCCTTTCTGGCCCAAAATATCAAGCCTTACGCCCTAGCTGCTTCTTCACCGATTCTACCTTGCCGCTGATGGTGGCGGTTTTATCCCGGCGGTCATCAATCTCAATTATTGTTACCGCTCTCCTGACTTCCCCGTCAAAGACCGCCTCATGCATCCTGCGGGCTAAGGTGAGGAGCCGCTCCAAATCGCCCTCAATAATTGTTCCCATCGCCGTTAGCTCATACTTTATACCCTTCTCCCCCTCAAGCACCGCCACCGCCCGGGCTATATACTGGCTAACGGAGGTGGCGCCGGTACCCACCGGAATAATGCTTATCTTGAGCAAAGCCATTTCTTCTCACCTCCAACCAGGTCTCTCTTCCCCCAATTTTACCACATCGGCTATACCGGGCAAATTGCGGAGGAGACCCCTTATTGCTATAATATCTTCTGGCCGATGGGGCCGTAGTTCAGTTGGGAGAACGCCTGATTTGCATTCAGGAGGTAAGGGGTTCGAATCCCCTCGGCTCCACTTTTTTGTTTATCCCAATCCACTTTACGAACGAGTGATGGAAGCGCAGCGACTGCCATTAGTTGAAGAAATAGACACCGATTTATCGCCGTCTGACCTCTTCGAGTTGTTCAGAGGCGAGCCCTTCAGCTTCTTTCTGGATAGTGGCATGGACCCCAAGAAGCTGGGGCACTACTCTTTTATGGGGGGCAACCCCTTCCTCGTGCTCAGCAGCCGTGGCAACCGGGTCACCGTTACCAGAGGGAGTGAAAAGGATGAGCTAAGTGGCAATCCCTTTGACGTACTGCGCGGTCTTCTAAAGCTATACCGCCTTGATAACCGCCCCCCATCGGTGCCGTTTGCCGGTGGTGCCGTGGGTTACCTCAGCTATGACCTCTGCCATTTCATCGAGCGCTTGCCCGGCACAACCCGGGATGACCTTCAGCTACCGGAGTGCTATTTCGGCTTCTATGACCTGGTCCTGGTCTTCGACAATCTTGGGGGAAAAGCCTATATCATCTCAACCGGCTTCCCCGAACTCGCCGAGAAAGGGAGAGTGCAGAGAGCCGCCGAGCGCCTAAATGAGATTAAGACCAGACTGGCTGGCGTGCCCCGTTCTCGCCGAAGAACATCATCCTTGCCCCTAATTCGGGAGGAGATAAATCTTAAGGGTAATTTTACCCACCAGGGGTATGTTAACGCCGTTGAGAAAGCCCGGCAGTACATCATTGCCGGCGATATATTCGAGGTAAACCTCTCCCAGCGGTTCGAAACCGAGCTTTCCATCACCCCGTATGAACTATACCAGCGCCTGCGCGGGATAAACCCGTCACCCTTTGCCGTCTATCTCGGCTTTGATGAGGTCCAGGTGGTCAGTGCTTCGCCGGAGAGGTTTCTTCGCCTCCGGGGAGACCGGGTGGAGACAAGGCCAATCAAGGGCACCCGCCCCCGCGGGAAAACGGCGGAGGCGGACAAGGCACTGGCTGATGAACTGCTAGGCAGCCCAAAAGACCGGGCGGAGAATATCATGATTGTTGACCTGGAGAGAAACGACCTGGGGCGTGTTTGCCGCTACGGCACCGTCAGGGTAACTGAGTTAGCCATCCTGGAAACATTCCCCACCGTCTTCCACCTCACCTCAACCATAGTGGGGAGGCTGAAAAGGGGTAAGGACGCCGTTGATTTGCTTAAAGCCACCTTCCCCGGCGGCTCTATAACTGGAGCCCCCAAGGTGCGGGCTATGGAAATAATAGACGAACTGGAACCAACAAGGCGAAGCGTCTATACTGGGAGCATCGGCTACCTGAGCTTCAACGGCAACATTGACCTTAACATTGTCATCCGCACCTTTCTGGCCAAGGGAAGGAAGGCTTATTTTCAGGTCGGTGGTGCGGTAGTCTATGATTCCGACCCGGAAGCCGAATATCACGAAACACTGCACAAAGCTAGAGCGCTCATAGATGCGCTTAACATGAGAACAGGCTATGGTTCTGGTCATTGATAACTACGATTCCTTTGTCTATAACCTCGCCCAGTACCTTGGTGAACTTGGCTGGAAGCCGGCGGTTCACCGTAATGACCGGATAACCATAGCCAGGATAGAAAAATTGAACCCTTCCCACATTATCATCTCCCCCGGACCCCGCACCCCGCTTGAGGCGGGTATCTCCAACGATGTCGTCCGGCACTTTGGCGGGAGAATCCCCATCCTTGGTGTTTGTCTGGGGAATCAGTGCATCGGCTATGTTTACGGCGGACAAATCGTCCGTGCTGAGGTCCCCACCCACGGCAAAAGCTCACCTGTCTACCACGACGGCAAGACGATATATAAAAACCTGCCCAACCCCTTCGAGGCGGGACGCTACCACTCTCTGGTCATAGAGAAGGAGTCCCTGCCCCCGGCGCTGGTATTGACCGCCCGCACCAGCGATGATGTAATCATGGGCGTGAGGCACAAAGAGTATGCGGTGGAAGGCGTACAATTCCACCCGGAATCAATAATGACGGTGGCTACCGGCTATGATTTGTTGCGGAATTTTCTTAGCCTTTCACAGCCGCGGTGGCCCCGGAGGCAGGGCGATGGCTGAAATCGTCTTCTTGAACGGAAAATTGATACCCCGCAGTCAAGCCGCCATATCTATCACTGACTACGGCTTTCTCTACGGCTACGGTCTTTTTGAGACGATGCGCGCTTACCAGGGTGAGGTGTTCAGGTTGGAGGACCACCTAAGACGCCTGTCAGCTTCGGCGGAAATACTGGGGTTGCCCATCAAAACACGGGAGCTAAAAAGTGCCGTCGTCCGTACCATCCGGGCTAATCGGCTGGCCAGTGCCCGCGTGCGTATCGCCATTTCCGGCGGGGAAGGAGAGATGAACGCCGACCCGGGCACATGCAAAAGCCCCACCGTTCTGATACTGGCTCAGAAGTACAAGCCCTATCCCGAGTCGGTCTACAAGAAGGGGCTGCGGGCGGTGGTCTCGTCAATCCGCCGCAATACAGGGTCGCCCCTGACCAGACTTAAATCAGCCAGCTACCTGGAAAGCATCATGGTCAGGCAGGAAGCCAGAAAGGCGGGCGCTGAGGAAGCAATCTGCCTCAATGATAAGGGATTTCTGGCTGAGGCGAGCATGAGCAACATTTTTATAGTAACCAGGGGTCTTTTGAGGACGCCGGGGCTGGATAGCGGCATTCTGGCGGGCATTACCAGGGAGATAGTCCTGGAGCTAGCCTCCCAGCTGGGCATTCCCGCCGCGGAAGACGACATACGCCAGGACGAACTCTTTGACGCTGAAGAAGCCTTCCTTACCAATTCACTTATTGAGGTTATGCCGCTCACCGAGGTGGACAGGAGAAAAATCGGCTCGGGCAGGGCGGGTGCCATTACCGGGGTGCTTCTAAAAGCATATAGAAAACTGCTGCCGCCAACCCCAAGGGGAAGAACTATACAGGGTACCTAATGATTTTCCACCCAGCCGAGATTGCGCAGTATCTCGGTTACCGTTTGGCTGCGGTTTAGGGTATAGAAGTGGAAGTAGCGGACGCCGTTCTGCCACAGGTCTTGGCATTGTCTGGTGGCAAAGTCTACGCCAATCCGCCTAGCTTCATCAGCCGACTTTGCCTTTTCCATTCGCTCTATAAGGGACGGCGGTAGGGTGGCGCCAGACATCTGGCTGAAGCGCTTTATCTTCTCAATGTCAGTGACGGGCATGATGCCCGGTATTATGGGAATGCTGATGCCCGCTTTTTCTGCCCGCCCCATGAAATCGTAGAAGCGGCGGTTATCAAAGAACATCTGAGTGATGGCAAAATCAGCCCCGGCATCAATCTTCTGCTTGGTGTAGAACATATCCCTCTCCAGACTCGGCGACTCAATATGCCCCTCAGGATATACCGCCACCCCGATGGAGTAGCCGCCGACGGAGAGGGTTAGTTTTACCAGGTCAATAGCATAACAGAAGCCATCCCTGGGAGTAACGAATTTTCCCGTACCTTTGGGGGGGTCTCCTCTAAGGGCGAGGACATTCTCTACGCCCTGCTCTTTGTAGTCCTCCAGAATCTTCCTGAGCTCGCCTTCACTCTGGTCAACACAGGTGAGGTGGGGCATGGGGGTAAGGGAGGTCTCCCGCTTCAGGCGCACCACTACATTTCTGGTATTTTTCAGAGTGCCGCCACCAGCGCCATAGGTTACCGAGACAAAGGTGGGGTTCAACGCCTCTAGCCTGGCTATCGCCCCAAATAGGTGGTCTTCGTCCTCCCTGGTCTTGGGCGGAAAGAACTCAAAGGAAATGTGCCTTCCCGGCGGCGCAATAAGTTCCCTTATCTTCATTACTTCAGCCGACCCTCCACCACCTTCCAGTTTATGTTCTTGAAAAAGGCGGCTATGTAGTCAGCCCGCTTCAGCCCGTAATCGGTCATAAAGGCATGCTCAAAGACGTCCATTACCAGGATAGGGCGGCAGCCGGCAAGATGACCAACCTCATGCTCATTAATCCACTGGTTGAAAAGCCCCCCGCCCACATTATCCTGATAGAGTATCACCCAGCCGATGCCGCGCATTGCCCCGGTAGCCCTGAAGTCCTTCTCCCAGGCGTCATCGCTGCCATAGGCATCAGCCAGCTTTTTGGCTAAAGTAGCGGATTTCTCCAGAGACGCCTTCCCCCCCAGGTTTTCAAAGTAGTATTCGTGGAGACGCATGCCGTTGAACTCAAAGCCAAAGCGGCGTTTAAGCTCAGAGTATTCTGGACTGCCCGTCTTGCCTTCTTTCAGCATATCCGCCAGCAAGTCAACAAGCTTGTTGGTATTGGTCACGTAGCCCTGGTAGAGAGTAAAGTGATTTTGGAGCAGGGTCTGGCTGAAGCCCTCCATCCCGATAAGACTGCTGTAGTCCTTTGCCGAGTAGGTCATTTTACCGCCTCCTTTCCAGCCTTAAGCGTACTTACCCCAGGTGCAATGTGGTCTATTTGCCTAAGGCAGCCTCCTCCTTCTTCCTTACCGGGCGCCCGCCATGACCGTGCTTAACCTTTTTAAACGCTTCCTTGTACCGCCTTCTCTGCTCTGCCTTTTCCTGCTTTCGTCCCATCGCTTGCCTCCGTTAAAGTTTCCTTGCAATTGTCTCAAGCCCGTGCTATAAATGAGTTGCTTATCACCACTTCAGCGAATATATTACTATTATACCATTACCCGAAGTTGTCAATAGGCTTTTAGATATGAAGCGGTTAGTATTGCTAATAACCATCGGACTTTGCCTCCACCTCGGCTTCGGCAGTCCGGTAAGTTCAGCGCCAGAAGAGCCAGTCCGGGTCAAGGAGCTGAACTTCGTTTTCCTTCACGGTGCTGGCGGCAACGCCTGTTCCATGCAGCTTCTGGCGGATACCATTGAGGAGCAGCTACCGGAATATACATTTGCCTATGAACAAGCCAATCCCGGGACTAAGGTTCAGGTTAATACACTGCTAAGATGCTATCCCAACGATGTGGCTATTGAGACCTGGGCTAATAACATCGCTGATAGCATCAACAAGTATCTGACTAACAGGCAGAATCTAATCCTAATCGGGCACAGTATGGGGGGCAAGGCAGCCCTCTACGCCGTAGCCCAGAATGCCGGCAATATAGCTGACAGGGTGGCGCTGGTGGTAACCATCAATAGCCCGATTAAGAGCCTGCAAGATTATTATTTTGCCGGCGGTGCCTCGGCGGTAGATTACTATCGAACCTTAGGGCTATTTTCCGAGAGCGGGGTTTCTAAGTCTGTAGTCTACTACGACAGCTCCCAGGACGGGAGGGTGGTAGCGGCGACCAAGCACTGGCTGGCTTTCATCTCGGCGGAGTCAGCACCGCTCAGTGAGCAGTTTAACGTTGGCGGGGTTGACGCCCTGCCCAGGGACATGGACGACAGCATCATACCACTCCCGGCTCAATACGCTTTCGGGGCTGACGTCGTCTACTACGGAGAGCATTCTCACAATGACTTTGCCAAGCAAGACGAGGTAGCCGCCTTCATGAGCGCGCAAATCCTCCACTATCTCTTTGGCGGGTACATAGAATGCTCCGTTCCTGCCGGAAACGGCAACTTTGAGCACAAGGCTGGCTGGCTACCGGGGACAGACTTCTGGGAGGAAGTCGTTGGTGAAGTTCCTACCAGCAGCGGTAGCCTGCAGCACTTTAACGAGTCCTATACCCGCTGGCAGGAGTGGGAGGATGTGGTTGGGGAGTGCCCTCCCCAGGGCAAGCGGAGCAGCTACCATATCAGCCAGGTGAGACATTTCCCGTTTCTAGCCAGCGTTAAGGAAGCGCACTGGTTGAGTGATAGCCCTGATGATTGCCGGCTTTACCTGAAAACCAGGGCTGCCCCGAGAAATCAGGTTGAGGTGAACTGGGGCATCTATGACTGCGGGCTACTGCCGGTGGGGACTGGGCGCAACCATTATGAAGTTGAAATAGTCACCGGTACGCCGCTGACCAACATCAAGCGCGTGTCATGGGTAAGCAATGACCCCCGCGACCTCAGGTTAAGCATACACTCAGAAGCAGAAAGCCCCTTCCGCTGGTTCAAAGCGGAATGGAGAACCTACTCCACAGAAATCCGATATCGGAAGCTCATTGACGAAATCCCCTAACCGGCGCTTGCCATCAGTTCAGGTCCGATTACCTGCCAAGCTCAGTCCGGGTCTTTACCAAACGCCTCAGACTATCCCGCACCACAATGCCAATCACCCCATCCTGCTCCAGCACCGGCATGTAGTCAATTTGCCACTCATTCATCTGCTCAAGCAGGTTTGCCGCCGGCTGTTCCGCCTGAGCCGTCCTGAGCTCGCTAACCGGCGTCATAATTTCAGCCACCGTAGTTGAGCGCCGGCGTTTTTTGGGCACCTTCTTTATATCAGGCACGCTCACCACCCCCTCCAGTCTAGCCCCCCGAGCGACCACGAAGTAACGCTGCCCGCTAACCAGTATGTAATCGCGAACCAGCCGACCAAGCGTAAGCCGCCGGCTGATAAGCGGGCAATCCTGAGCCACTACATCCCGAGCCTTAACACCGCGAAGGACCCGGCGCAATACCACGGGACGGCGGCTCTGCATGGCTGCGGTTTGCAGCAGCCAGCCGACAAATACCAGCGCCACCCCGTTAAACCATTGCTGCGCCAAGACCAGCAGCAGAATGCCACCGGCAATAAAGAGTAAGCCAATCCCCAGCCCCACCCCGCTGGTAATACCTGTTGCCCGGTTATAATCACCGGTCACCTTCCACAGCAGTACCCGCAAAAGCCTGCCTCCGTCAAGGGGAAGGGCAGGGATAAAGTGGAACAAAGCGAGCATAAAGTACATAAAGGCCGACCACAGGATTAGCCCGCTAACCAGAGAGCTGCCGGTGTTTACCAGTATAGAGTAAATCCCGTAAAGTATGCCGACTATTACCAGGTTACATAGAAGTCCAGCCATCGCCAACAGCAGCTCAAGAACGGGGAGGGTTTCCTCCTCGGCTATCTGAGACACCCCCCCGAAGACAAACAGGGTAATCCTCTTCTCCGGCATACCCCTACTAAGAGCCAGAAAATTGAGGATAACTTCACGAGTACCCACCGCGGCGAAAAAGAGCAAGACGGCGGCAATCCCAAGGGCTATCCTTAGCCATAAGGGATAAGCCTCGGGGAACTGGGTCACCACGACGGCAGTTATCACGATAAAGGCAATAGCCCAACCGCGATGTAACCTTAGGCTGACCCTAAAAAACTGTCTCAGATTGGGGACACCTCTCATTCTCCCCCTCCGAAAACATAGCCAGTAATGGCATTTTGAGTAGATGTCCCATTTTTGTCAAGCTCCCTGCAGTACATAATATACTTGAAAGCATCCCGTGAAGAGTATAATATAAGATATTCTCTTAAAGGGATGATTTATGTGCCCCTGTAGCTCAGATGGATAGAGCAGCGGTTTCCTAAACCGCGTGTCGGGCGTTCGAGTCGCCCCAGGGGTAGTTAATTTTCGTCCAAATTTATGATAATATAAATTAATGCCGTTAGGAGTGTAGCTCAGATTGGTAGAGCAGCGGTCTCCAAAACCGCAGGTCGCGGGTTCGAATCCTGCCACTCCTGCCAGAATCATAGGGCAAGGGAAGTAGTGCCGAGGTGGCGGAAGCTGGTAGACGCGCCATCTTGAGGGGGTGGTGAGCGTAAGCTCGTCGGAGTTCAAATCTCCGCCTCGGCACCAAAATGCGGGTCCCCACGAAAATCAAAAATTTTCGTGGGTTATATGCGGAAGTAGTTCAGCGGTAGAACGCCTCCTTGCCAAGGAGGAAGTCGCGAGTTCGAATCTCGTCTTCCGCTCCAAAAATGCGGGTCCCCACGAAAATCAAAAATTTTCGTGGGTGAAGGTGAAGAGGCGACGTAGCCAAGTGGTTAAGGCGGGGGTCTGCAAAACCCCTATTCACCGGTTCGAATCCGGTCGTCGCCTCCATTATTTTATTGCCTGGCGACAAGACACCGCCTTTCATCAGCCGCTAATCTTCTCCATGTCCTCCCCGCAGCAGACAAGGGTGCCGCCACCGGCCTTGGTTACCACCACCTCATTGCCGCATATATTGCACCGATACTTCTCACCAGTCTTTTCAACGCCCATTTTTACCCCTCCTTTCGGCAGTTAGCCCACCTTATTTTATCACTTTAAGCAATTTAATGCTGCTAGCACCCCATCCCCCTCTATCCCCCTTCCCCTTGAGGGGAAGGGGGAGTATAAATAAGAGAGGGGCTTCGCCCCCTTCTTTTTTATCTTCCCCTTTGAATGAGGCTAACTTAACGGCGTGTTTAAGAGAGATGACAACCCCTCTTTTTATTTCCCCCTTGATAATGAGCCTAACTTAATGGGGTGTTTAAGAGGGGCGTTAGCCCCTCTTTTCTAATTCTTCCCCCTCTCCAAGAATGGAGAGGGGGATACAGGGGGTGAGGTTGACAAACAACCGCCATCTACTAGCTTGAAGCCTTTTGCCAAAAGCAGTAAAATGGCTTCGGTTAGCGCCGGGGTGGCGGAATTGGCAGACGCAGCGGACTTAAAATCCGCCGGAGCAATCCTTGTGGGTTCGAGTCCCGCCCCCGGCATAATTTAAAGAATTGATATGCCATGGCTGATAGTAACACTGGGTTACTTTCTCGGCTCCATCCCCACCGCCTATATCGCCGGGCGTCTGCTTAAAGGGAAGGATATCCGGCGCCTGGGCGACGCCAATATGGGTGCCGCCAATGCCTTCCGCCAGCTCGGGGCTAGGGTGGGGATAACCGTCGGTATTATCGATGCCGCCAAGGGGGCACTGGCGGTTGTTATCGCGCAGCTAGCCAATGTCTCTCAGCTTGCGGTGCTGCTTACCGGGGTAGCCGTCGTCGTCGGTCACAACTGGCCGCTCTTTATCAGCTTCAGGGGAGGGCGGGGGGAGGCAACCACCATCGGCGTGCTGCTCGCCGTAATAACCCTGCCCATGCTGATAATTGCCGCCCCGGCAATAGCCGCCCACCTTATCCTCCGGGATACAATGAAAGCCGCCCCCTTTATCTTTGTCCCCCTGCCGCTGGTCTGCTGGTGGCTGGGAATGCCGGGAATACTTATCGGCTACAGCATTGCCCTGCCCTGTCTGGTGGGCTTTACCCACTTCCTGAGAACAAGGCAGGCGGCGACACGCCGAGCGTAATTACTTCCTTTTTATCGCTGACCTTACCGCCTGCTCAATATCCCTGGCGGTAAGACCGTACCGCTCAAAAAGCTCCGCCGGTTTACCCGATTTGGCGTAGGTGTCCTTAATCGCCACCAGCCCCATCGGCACCGGCTGATGCGTAGCCACCACCCGCGCCACGGCACTGCCCAGGCCGCCGTGCTCAAGGTGCTCCTCAGCGGTAACGATAGCCCCGGTCTCAGCCGCCGCCTGGATGATAGCCGCCTCATCAATTGGCTTGAGGGTGGGCATATTCAGCACCCGGCAGTTTATACCCCCCCGCTTAAGGCTCTCGGCGGCTTCCAGCGCCTCCTTCACCATCAAGCCGAGAGCAATTATGGTGGCGTCCCCACCCCGCCTCATGGTTACCGCCTTACCCAGCTTGAAGCGGTAGCTCCGCTCATAGACCAGCGGCAGCTTGGGACGGCACAACCTGATATAGCATGGCCCAAGGTGAGCCGCCGCCGCCCTCACCGCCTGGGCGGTCTCAATAGCGTCCGCGGGCACGATAACGGTAAAGCCGGGCAGGGAACCAATCAGGGCAAGGTCTTCAATAGACTGGTGCGAGGTGCCATCCTCACCAACGCTGATGCCGCCGTGGCCAACGACCAGCTTGACATTGAGCCTGGGCTGAGCGATAGACATGCGAACCTGGTCAAAGCAACGCCCGGGGACAAAAACGGCAAAGGTGCTGGCAAAGGGTATCTTCCCCGAAGCCGCCAGCCCGGCGGCAATACTAACCATATTCTGCTCGGCGATACCGCAGTTAAAGAAACGCTCCGGGAATTTATCGGCAAAAAGGCGGGTCCTGGTGGAGCGGGAGAGGTCAGCATCCAGCACCACAATGTCCGGGTTCTCACTGCCCAGCTCAACCAGCGTCTCACCGTAGGCCTGTCTCAGGTAAAACTCCTGAGCCATTATTCCAGCTCCTTAAGGGCGAGCTTCACTTCCTCAGCATCGGGAGCCGTGCCGTGAAAATGGGGGTTATTCTCCATAAAGCTGACCCCCTTGCCCTTTACCGTATGAGCAATGATGACCGTGGGCTGCCCTTTGACTTTTTTCGCCTTATCAAAGGCTTGGGTAAGCTGGGGAATACTGTGCCCGTCAACCTCAATAACCTGCCAGCCGAAGGCTTGCCACTTCGCCGGGAAGGGGTCAAGGTTCATCACATCGCGGTTCCAGCCATCTATCTGCTGGCCGTTGTTATCAACTATCGCCGCCAGGTTATCCACCTTGAAGTGGGCGGCGGACATCGCCGCCTCCCACACCTGCCCCTCATCACACTCCCCATCCCCCAGTAGAGCATGTACCCGGTAGTCTTTAGAGTTAAGCCGCCCCGCCAGAGCGACGCCAATGGCGAAGGACAATCCCTGCCCCAGAGCCCCGGCTGACATCTCCACCCCGGGGGTAACCGTGCAGTCGGTATGACCCTGAAGGCAGCTATCCATCTGCCGCAGCGTGGCTAGCTCATCTACCGGGAAGTAGCCGCACTCCGCCAGAATAGCATAGAGGGCAGGGGCGGCATGACCCTTGCTCAGAATGAAGCGGTCTCTTTCCGGCCAATGGGGGTCTTGGGGCTTATGTCTCAGCACCTTGAAATAAAGGGCGGTCAAAATCTCCACCGCAGAAAGGGAGCCACCGGGGTGACCGCTGCCCGCCCTTCCCGTCATGGTAATGATGTGGCGGCGCAGCCTTCTGGCGATAGCCTCCATCTCCGCCAGCGAGGTTGATGACGAAAAAACCTCGGCCTTGACACTCTTAGCCGAGGTTGATGGACAGCATTTTCTGGGTAGCGACATTATCACCCCTTCGTTTTTTAATTATACTACACTCACCAGAGGCAGGTCTATACTTTTTAGTTTGATTTTTCTGTTAACCCCATCCCCCTTTATCCCCCTTCCCCAGCGGGGAAGGGGGAAGTAGTTTTAGAGGGGGGCTTCGCCCCCCTCTTTTCTTATTCTCTCCCCTTAATAACGAGCCTAACTTAATGGGGTGTTTAAGAGGGGCGTTAGCCCCAATGGGCGGGTGGGTGGGAAGAAAGAGATAAGTTAAAAACGGGGAGGGGATAAAGGGGGTGAGGTGATAGATAATATATACTTGGTTTGATTTTTATCTCCGCTTCTGCTTTAATTAGTGCCGCAGGAGAGATAGATGGAAGGTTTAAAACTAGAGGCTGGCAAGAGGGATATACTGGGCAAGAAGACAAGATTTTTGCGCCGCCAGGGAATCACCCCGGCTCACCTCTTCGGGCATGGTCTTGAGTCACTTGCCCTGCAGTGTGACACCGCCAAGCTGCAGCGGGTTATTGCCCGGGCAGGAAGAACCAGGCTTATCTCCCTCGGCGTTGAAGGTGATAAAGAGCCGAGGAGCGTATTCATCAAGGAAATCCAGAGGGACCCTCGTACCGGGGAACTGCTTCATGTTGACCTCTTTCAGATAAGGAAGGCGGAGAAGGTAAGGGTTGATGTCCCTATTGTCCTGGTTGGTGAAGCACCGGCAATGAAAGCAAAGGGCTACACCCTGACTCACAGCCTGACCAGCCTGAGTATTGAGTGCCTCCCCGACAAGCTCCCACCCCAGATAGAGGTTGACCTGAGCCCACTGGAGGAGGTGGGGCAGGCAATCTATCTCAGAGACATCCCCTTCAGCCCCGACATTACCGTTCATAATGACCCCGACCAGATGGTGGTCAGGGTGAGCGAGATACGTGTAGAAAAGGTAGAGGAAGTAGTAGCTGCCGAAGAGGTAGTCGCCGAGGCCGGGGCTGAAGCCGTAGCTGGAGAGGCGGCTGAGGAGGGGGCTGAGGAAAAGCCAGAGGAGCAGGAAGCTGATTGAAGCTAGCGGCTGGACTACCCATGAGCTTTGTCTTGAGACCAATGACTACATCATGGAGTCAGTGTCCCGCTAACGCCCGGAGGCTTCTCGGTATTAAGGGTAAATAGCCATGGAGCAACTTCGCTGTTTTATTGCCATTAAGCTGCCCGAGGAGATAAAAGCCGGGCTTTCCCGGCTTCAGGCGCAACTGAAATCGGGTAAGCAGTCCTCAGTAAAGTGGGTTGACCCCTATAGCACTCACCTGACATTAAAATTCCTGGGCAATGTTAATCTAGACATGACGAGCCAGATAACCGAAGCCATCGGGGAGGCGGCGCAGGGGGCATCCCCCTTTCACCTTGAGATTAAGGGCTTGGGAGTCTTTCCCAATCCGAGGCGGGTACAGGTTATCTGGGTGGGGATAAGCGGGGAGGTGGACAGGTTGCTCCAGCTCCAGAAGGGCATCGAGTCCGCTCTGGCGAGACTGGGTTTTGCCCCTGAGGCGAGAGCCTTCACCCCCCACCTCACCCTGGCGCGAGTTCGCGACCAAGCCTCACCTGATGAGCGGCAAAAACTGGGGGAGCTTATCGCCGGCACCAAATTTGAGGCAGAATATACCTTCCCGGTGGAAGCTCTCAGCCTGATGAGGAGCCAGCTAACCAGGGAGGGTGCTATTTATAGCCAGATCAGCGCCATTGAACTGGGTAAGCCCTTGTCAACAACCGCGGTATAGTGTATACTGCGACCGACATAATTTCGGTTGGGAGGTGGACTTAATGGAACAAACCAATTTCCCCAAGTGCCAGAAGTGCAAGTCTGGCGACCTGGTACCCCTTTCTGACTTTGGCAGTCAGGGGGCGGACATTTACTACAAGGCATGGGTTTGCACCAATCCTGATTGCGGTTTCAACCTGAAAATCAGGAACGGCGATATCTATATCAACGAACCCATTATCAGCGGGGCTTCACGCTCCCGCTAAAAGTTAAGCGGTTCTTCCTGAAGCTTTAGATTACGGGGCGAGATGTGCGTCCTCAGTTAAGCAAACTTAAGGGGATAGCACTTGACCTTTTATTTCCACGCTGGTGTGTCGGCTGTGGGAGGGAAGGTGATTTCCTCTGCCCATCCTGCCTCAAGTCGTTACCCAGAATCGCGCCTCCCCTTTGCCCCCGGTGCGGCCTGCCCCAGTCCCGCGCTAGCCTCTGTCCCAGCTGCGCTGGCTGGCAGGCGGAGATAGACGGGATTCGCTCCCCCTTCCGCTTTGACGGGGTAATACGCCAGGCAATTCATGAGCTGAAGTATAAAAACCTCAGAGCCATCGCCGGGCTCTTTGCCCGCTTGCTCAACGACTATCTCACCGCCAACCCCATCCCCGGGGAGGTCTTGGTGGCGGTGCCGCTGCACCCGAAACGCCTGAGGGAGCGTGGCTACAACCAGTCGCACCTGCTGGCCCAGGAGCTGGCTAAGCTCAGCAGATTGCCCCTGGTGGATGACTGCCTTATCCGGGCACGTCATTCCCCGCCCCAGGCGAGGACGGCTAACGTTGATGAGCGGCGCGACAATGTCTCCGATGCCTTTTCCTGCCGTGACCTGAGGTTAAAGGGCAAGCAGGCTTTGCTCATAGATGACGTCTCCACCTCGGGGGCTACCCTTGATGGCTGCGCCCGGGCGCTGAAAAAAGCCGGCGCCATCTCAGTCTGGGGGCTGGTGCTGGCGAGGGAGATATGATATAATACGCCCAATGCGAGGAAGGCTATTTCTATATCTGGCTCTAGCCTGCTTTGTGGCTCTCATCGCTATATTCATTGGCGATGGTTATATCGGTATCTATGATACCACCTATGTAACCGCTGGAGAGCGGGAACAGACAATAGAGGCTGATTACTGGCTGCAGCAGTATCCCGCCCCTTCCGGATTCACCATCGACTATTACATATCAGCGCAATGGGGGCAGAGGGTATTCTTCCGCTATGAGATTGATAACCGCCGCTTCTCTACCTATTCCACCGTGGTTCAGTCATCACTGTGGCAGGAGAACGAAAAGCTCCTCGACCTGTTTTCGGAAACAAAAACCATAGAGCCGTTTGACAAGGCAGTAGCGGAGTGGACGCTATCAACCGAGGAGCTGGAACCGCCGGTAGCTGGCGCATCTAATCAGTATACGGTGAAAATTAACTGGGGAGAGGTGGAGAGAAACATAGTGGTGGACTTCTATTATCCGGTGGAGGTACCATACCGCTAAAAATGAGGACTTATATTTTATATGGCTTCGGCATCCTGCTCTGTATCTCGGGGATATCCTACCTGGCGGCAGAGTATGTGAAATACCTTTCCCAGCCGGGGAAGCTAGCCTGCCTCATGCTGATAGTGGGCATGCTTGGCTTCCTGGGAAAATACTTTGATGAGATAGGCTGGTGAACAGATGCTAATCGCTCTAGCGGTACTTCTATCGCTGGCTCTTATCGGCTGGCTAATCTACCGGGCAGTCCGGAGAAAGCCGATTAAAGCCCACCTGGTGATGTACTGGCTTTCCTCACTCTCCGGCATATTCACCCTCGCCTTTTTCCTCACCATGGACATACCAAGAATAGCCAAGATATTAGTCTGCATTGTCCTCGGTGCCGCCCTAATATTCCTGGCGGCTTACTCGCAGCGGCGGAGGCAACCGGCCCGGTCCCGACCCTCCTCCCGCCGTCGTTGACGGGCGCCAATACCACCGCTATCTAATATGAACGGCAAATACCTTCTGGGCTATGATTTCCTCTTCCCACGCCCGCTTATAGACCAGGGTTATCTGGGTCCTGCCCGTCTTAAGCGCCTTAAAGCGGAAACACTCAACCCCGCCGGCACCAACCAGACCACTTTTTTGCCTCTTCCTTGTATGTCTCTTCCACCAGCTCAATCATTGTCCCGTCGTAGCTTGCCTCCCAGCTGTAGCCGGTGGTAGGGTTAGAACCGAGGGCGATAACAAACTGTTGATTAACCTCAGTATCTATCCCCTGCCCCTCATCGCTGTAGGTCTCAACCTTGATGCAGCCAGCCACCAGACAGACAGCGAGCACTGCCAGCAAAAGCAAAAAACTTTTCACTAAATCCTCCAGTTACGATTTTCCACCTCTTAAGCTCTGCGCGCCACAGCCGCCTCAGTCGGGGACAGCGGCAATTCAACAAAGAATGTAGCCCCATTCCCCGCTTTGCTTCTGGCGTATATCCTGCCACCATGCTCGGTCACAATACCGTGACAGGCACTGAGCCCCAAGCCAGTCCCGCCTTCACCCTCTCTAGTAGTGAAAAACGGGTCAAAGACCTTATCAAGATTTTCCGGGGGAATGCCGGGGCCATCATCGGCAAACGAAATCCTCAGATAGTCTTTTAACCGCCTGGTCTTGATAACGAGCTTCCCCCTGCCGTGTGCCTCACTCATCGCCTGCTCAGCGTTCAGAATAATGTTCAAGAAGACCTCCTGCATCTGGGGAAAGTCGACCATTATCTGGGGGAGGCTGGGGGCGAGGGTAGTTACCACCTCAATGTTGCCTGTTTGTAGTGCGTAAGCCCTCAACTCCAGCGTCTTGTTTACGATGTCATTGATATTTGCATATTCCTTCTTTGGCTGGCGGCGGCGGGCAAAGGTGAGGAGACTTTGCACCACTTCGGCTGCCCGCCGAGCTTCACTATAGATTATCTCCAAGTCACGGCTGACTTCCTCATCCGTGCTTTTTCTAATTAGGCGCTGAGAAAAGCCCAATACACCGGTAAGGGGGTTATTTATCTCGTGAGCAACACCGGCTGCCAGCTCACCGACGGAGGCTAGCCTTTGGGCAAGATAAAGCTCCTGTTGCAGCTGCTTCTCCTTCTCCTCCGCCTGCTTGCGCTCGGTGATGTCAAGCCAGCTTATAATAAGACAAATTGCCTTTCCGTCCTGCATTACCGGTGCCGAGTTTAGCGCTACCCAGAAACGCTCCCCGTTCTTCTTCTGGAAATTCCGCTCGGTTCTTCTACCGCCATGTTCTATGGCATCTTTAAAAGCGGCAAGGATTCTCTCCCTGTTTCCCTCCGGCCACCAGGGGTACGGAGCTTTCGTACCCGCAATCTCGGCTAAGGTGAAGCCGGTTAGCTTCTCAAAGGCTGGATTTACATATCTTATTGAAGTATCCAGATTAACGACGGTTATCGGGTTCGGTGAACCCTCCAGCAGGCTGGAGCTGAATTTCTGGCTCTCCCTCAGCGCCTCCTCCGCCTGCTTACGCTCGGTGATGTCCAAAATCTGAGCTACCGTCTTTACCTCTCCCGCCGAATCCTTAATAACCGCCGAGCTGATTTCCACACGCCTCTTCTGGCCGTCTTTTTTGACAATGTTGAACTCATACCGGGGAGGAACTTCCTCCCCCCGCTGCCTTTGGATATATCGTTCCTCGACGAGTTGTTGGCTCTCCTCGTCGAGGAATTGGCGGAAGTCCTGCCCAATGACCTCCTCACGAGAATATCCTGAGATTCGGTGCAGCTCGTCGTTCACATATACGAACCGATAGGCGTCATCTAGAATCATTATCCCGGCTTGAGAATTTTCCACGATGGAACGGAACCGCTCTTCAGACTCCCGCAGTGCCTTCTCCATCCGCTTGCGCTCGGTGATGTCCCGGGCAATGGTGATGTGAGCCACCACTTTGCCCGAAGCATCCCTTATCACACTGGTGCTTAACTCACCGGGGAACTCAGTGCCATCAGCCTTAAGCAGGGTGTATTCCACGCCTCTAATTGTTCCCTGTTTTATAGCTTTCCGCATGTTGGCGGCTATCCTCTCGCGGTCGCGGGGGGCAATCAGTTCCAGGGCGTTTCTCCCCAGGAGCTCATCCTTGGAAGCAAAGCCATGCACCTCAACCGCTCTTTGATTTGTCTCGATAATGGCACCGCTCAAATCAACAACTGATATCCCCTCAGTCACCGACTCAAACATTTTCTGGAACTTTTCCTGGCTCTCCCTCAGCGCCTCCCCCGCCTGCTTGCGCTCAGTGATTTCCTCCCGAAGTTTTTCATTAACCGTTTTCAGCTCGGCAGTGCGCTCTTCTACCAACTCCCCAAGGTGGTCATGATATCTCTTCAGCGCTTGCACCGCCCGCTTGCGCTGGGCGTACTCATCGGCGAGTTCCAAAGCGGTTGAGATGTGCAGCGCCAGGTTCTCCACTGAGTGGAGCAGGTATTCACATAAGTCAGTACATGACACCCCCAAAACGCCAATGACCTTGCCGCGCCTATGTAGTGGCGTCAGGATGCTGGATTGCTTATCATAGCCCATGGTCTTTGATATTAGATAGGCCAGGGGGCGGGGAAGAAACTCGCGTATTATATCGCCAATATTGACGTGAACGGTCTTCCCCTCTCTCACCACCTGACGGCAGATACTTGACTTGCTCAGTTTAATCAGGTACTCTTTTGCCTGCAGCCCTGACGCCCTCTCCAACACCTTCAGCTTGGAGGGGACCGTGGAGATTTCAGCGAGCTTGAGGCTCGTCCCATCACCGTCTAGTAACAGGACGCCTGCCGTGTAGCGGTCTGATTTGGCAAACTCCTCCTTCACCACCTGGTAGATTTCAGCTTCGTCCAGTACCCGGTGGAGCTTCGCCGATACCCCCTCGGTGAAGCGGATAACCTCAAGCATATCACCCAGCAGCTTGTCCTCACCTTCTGCCATTTCCATCTTTATGCTCATGCTTACCCTCTTTCCCCCGTCGTTACGCTCAGGCGGAAATAATTCCAATAAAGCTGTTGACCGCATTAACAATGTCAGATTCGCCGAAGGGCTTATTCATGACCCCGAAGGGACCATAAGTTAAAGCCCGCGCCATAATCTCGCTATCGGGATAGCCGGTTATGATAATTACCGGCAGTCTGGGCTTGACGAGCTTTATCCGGCGAAAGAGCTCAGCCCCATCCATGCCCGGCATTTTAAGGTCGAGAAAAGCCAGGTCAAAGTCCTGCTCTTTCACCAGTGCCAGTCCCTTAGCCGCTGTCCCAGCACCGGTTACCTGGTGCCCCAACTCCTCCAAGATTGTCTTAAACAGTAAGCGGACCACCTCCTCATCATCAACAACAAGGATGTTTGCCTTTATCTTGACCGAGTTCCGCTGGAGCCACCTATCAATTGCGCTCTGGGCAAACCGCCACTGGTTGCCAACCTTGGTTGCCGGGATTTTGCCCCGCACGAGCAGCCGATATATGGTCTTCTTGGTTACCCGCAGATAATCGGCTACTTCGCCAACCGTCATCAGCCTTGCCATATTGCCTTCTCTTCCTCGCTATACCCTGTTGCTATGCTGGGTATTATTGAGCAGTCTTGAGACTAATTGACACCAATTGTCTATTGTAGTCTATCATAGTCCAGGATAAAAGTCAAGGTGGAATATAGTACCACTCATACGCCGACGAGGAGGACTTGGCTGGTAGTTATAAAGGCTTCAAAAAATCGGTGTCTTTCAGTCTGGCCTTATACCGCCTTCGTTTAGCCTCAGCGGTGCCGGTGGTTTTAAGGCCTAAGAAGTCAGTTTCATACTCCTCAATCAGCCCCTGGCCGGCGAAGCTATAGTACCGGTCATTGCCGATGATGAGATGGTCCAGCACCCTGATCCGCATAATATTGCCGGCGAAGACCAGCTCCCTGGTTACCTCTTTGTCATATTTACTGGGCTCGGGGTCGCCTGAGGGGTGGTTGTGGACAAAGATGAGGGAGACAGCATCATGCTTGATGGCGGCTTTCATGATCTCCCGGGGATAGATAGAGCTGGCGTTAACCGTCCCCTCAAAGAGGTCGACGATCTCAATAATCTGATTCTGGCCATTCAGGTAGATGACCTTGAACAACTCGTTTTTGAGGTCTCGCATTGAGTGATAGAGATAGTCAAAAATCTCCCTGCCCGTTTTATATACCGGCTTATCGATAATCTTCTGCCTTAGAAACTCGGCGGCTACTTCCTGCACCAGCTTGATGCCGAAGGCGCTGTGAGGACCAACGCCCTCTATCTCCTGCAGCTCCCCGGGGGAGGCGGAGAGCGCCCCCCTCAGGGTTTTGAATCTCCTGATGACCTCTTTTGCCTGCGGCTTGCAGTCCCGGCGGGGGGAACCCAGTGTCAGCAGCAACTCGATAATCTCATAGTCATGAAAGCCGCCAAGCCCCGACCGGAGGAACCTTTCCCTCAGCCTTTTTCTATGACCCGGTGAGGCATCCTTCTTGGTCACTTGTCTTCCTCCAGTCGCAGGCTGGCGAGGATTTCCTTAGCTCGCTTGAGGTCGCCGGGGGCGACCATTATACGGCAGGGAAAAACGGAAACCCCCAGGAATGACACTGTGTCCTCGGGGTTGACCATCACCACCACGCCCTGCTGGCGGAGGATATCCTGCCACATCTCAGCGGTCAGCTGGTCAGGAGCGGTAGTCAACACCCTCCACTTCTTCGCCTTAGCCATTGGGCTCCACCCTCAGCCCCCCTTCCCCCACCAGCTCTACCAGACGCTGGTGGAGCTCGGGGCAGTAATTGGTATAGATATTAGCTAGCTTGAGGTTAAACACCCTCTCTTCATTGGTCACGCAGAGGTTTACCTCATCCTCCCCGGGGAAACCCCTTAACGCCTCAATCAGCTTATGCAGATAGGCAACATCACTCGCCTCATCTGAGGTCTGGCTGATGCTTATCACCAGGCGGCGGCTTTTGACCGGGGGCGGGGGTTCCGGGGCGGGGGGCGCCTCCGGCTGGTAGCGGCGCACCGTCTCGCAGCTCAGTTGCACCCGGTCATCCCTCAGCCTTACCTTACCCTCGAGCAGCAGTATATTGCCTTCCTGCCAAAGGTCTCTGGTGCTGGCATAGACCTTGGGCCAGACCATTACCTCCACCCTGCCGTCAAGGTCTTCCAGGACGACGCTGGCAAAGGGGCGGCGGTCTTTGGTGAACGATTGATGAACCGAGGCTACCATTCCGGCGACGATAACAGCCTGCCCCACCAGCTCGGCATCAATATGGCCACACAGGGTGGTATTCTCTGCCGCCACCTTGGCGGCAAAGGCGGCGAAGGGATGCTCCGAGAGATATACCCCGGTCAGCTCCCTCTCCCCGGCCAGCTTCTCCTTAATCGGGATTTCGGCGGGCTCCAGGTCGAGGCTGGGCATAGGGGTGGGCATGGTCTTGCCCCAGAGGTCAAACATGGTGGATTGCCCGGTCTCACGCAGGCGCTGTTCCCGCTGGGCCAGAGCCATGATACGGGCTACATTGCCCAGCAGGGTGCCGCGGTCGCCAAGGCAGTCCAGGGCGCCCGCCTTAATCAGGCTCTCCAGCACCCTCCGGTTTATACTATGCATATCCGCCCGCCGGCAGAGGTCTTCAATTGACTTGAACTCGCCGCCCTTCTCCCGCTCGGCAACTATAGGCTCTATTGCCCCCACCCCCACATTCTTAATTGCCGCCAGCCCGAAGCGGATAGCCGGGGCGCTGCCGTCGCCACCCTCTATGGAAAAGCTCGTCCGGCTCCGGTTTATATCAGGGGGCAGTACGCTGATGCTGAGGCGCCGGCACTCAGCAACGGCGGTCGCTATCTTCTCCAGCTGGTCAGCATTGGTAACCAGGAAGGCGGTGATATACTCCGCCGGGTAGTTCGCCTTGAGATAGGCGGTCTGGTAGGCAATAAGGGCATAGCTGAAGCTGTGAGCCTTGTTGAAGGCATAGCCGGCGAAGGGCTCAATGAGGGTAAAGACCTCAGCGGCGACCTCAGTTGAAAATTCATTTTTTCTCGCCCCGGCAATAAAGTTCTGCCTTTCCTTTTTCATCACCGCGGGAATCTTCTTGCCCATCGCCTTGCGGAAGACATCAGCCTGCCCCAGCGTGTAGCCGGCAAAAGCCTGGACAATAAACAGCACCTGGTCCTGATAGACAACCACCCCGTAGGTCTCCTCAAGGATGCTGGCCAGTGCCGGGTGGGGGTAGCGGATGGGCTCAATACCATGCTTGGCTTTAATGAAGGTGGGAATATGCTCCATGGGGCCGGGGCGATAGAGGGCAATCATGGCGGCGATGTCGCTGAAGGTGGTTGGTTTAAGCTCCTTGATATAGCGGCGCATGCCCGCCCCCTCCAATTGAAAGACGCCGGTGGTCTCCCCGGAAGACAGCAGGGCGAAGGTCTTGGCGTCATCCATGGGGATACGGTGCAGGTCAATCTCCTGCCCCCGGCTCTGGCGGATAATCTCCTTTGCCTTACCCAGAATGGTCAGGTTCGCCAGACCAAGAAAGTCCATCTTGAGCAGCCCGATCTGGGCAATGTCCTCCATGGGGAACTGGGTCATCACGGTCGCTTCAGTATCGCCTCTAACTACACGCTGCAAGGGGACATATCGGGTGAGCGGCTCTCTGGAGATGACGACACCGGCGGCGTGGGTGCTGGCATGGCGGGAAATACCTTCCAGCTTCTGTGCCGAATCCACCAGATTGCGCACGATTTTGTCCTCCTCGTAGATAGTGCGCAGCTCGCTGTTCTCCGCCATCGCCCGCCCCAACGTCATGCCCGGCCGGAAGGGGACCAGCCTGGCGACGCGGTCAGCATCACTATAGCTCATGCCCAGCGCCCGCCCGGCATCCCTGAGCGCCGCCTTCGCCCCCAGTGTGCCGAAGGTTATAATCTGGGCAACGTGGTCCTTGCCGTATTTCTGGGTTACATAGGCGATAACCTGGTCGCGGCGGTCGTCCTGAAAGTCCAGGTCTATATCCGGCATCTCCTTGCGCTCAAGGTTAAGGAAGCGCTCAAAGACCAGCTTATTCTCAATGGGGTCGACCTCGGTGATGCCCAGGCAGCGAAGGACAATGCTGGCGGCGGCACTGCCCCTGACCCCATATAAAATGTTCTCTTTTTTGGCAAAGGAGATGATGTCCCAGACAACAAGGAAGTAATTGGCAAACTGGGTCTTTTTTATCACCTCAAGCTCATAGTCAAGCCTCTGCTTTATCTCAGGGGTGGGGTTGGGATAGTATTGCGGGAGACTGTGATGGCAGAGGTCAGCTAGGAACTGGTCGGCGCTCACCCCTTCAGGAAGGTCAATCTCGGGGAGGTGAAGGCGGCCAAACTCAAGCTTGAGATTGCACATCTCGGCAATGCGCTCGGTATTCTCCAGCGCCTGAGGGATATCCTGATAAAGCTCCGCCATCTCCTCGGCGCTCTTGAGGTAGTAAAAGTCGCCCGCCATCTTCATTCTCTTTTCATCATGGATAGAGGAGTTGGTGCCGATACACATCAGCAGGTCATGAGATGGGGCGTCCTCCTGATTAATATAGTGGACATCGTTGGTGGCTACCAGCGGTATATTAAGCTCCTCAGCCATAGAGATAAGAGCCGGGTTTATCTGTTCCAGCTCGGGAATGGGGTGGCGCTGTATTTCCAGGTAGAAATCGCCGAAGGTCTGCTTATACCACCGGGCGACCTGCTTTGCCTCCTCAAGGCGCCGCTCAAGAATAAGCCGGGGAATCTCACCGGCAAGGCAGCTAGAGAGGGCAATAAGACCCTCGTGGTGCTGCTCAAGAAGCTCCCTGTCCACCCTCGGCTTGTAATAAAAGCCCTCAAGGTTGGCGGCGGTGGTGAGCCGGATTAGATTGCGGTAACCGCCCTGATTTTTCGCCAGCAGAATAAGGTGGTAGTTATTTTTATCAGCGGCATTGCGAGCAAAGCGGCTGTTCGGGGCGACATAAACCTCACAGCCGATAATGGGCTTGAGCCCCGCCTCTATGGCTTCCAGGTAGAACTTGATGGCGCCATACATAACGCCGTGGTCGGTTATCGCCAGGCTGCCCATGCCAAGCTCCCTGGCGCGCTGCACAAGCTGGTGGATGCGGCACATGCCGTCAAGGAGGCTATACTCGGTATGGACATGGAGATGGCTGAACATGGCTTAATTATAGCACAGGGTAAAATTTTTGGGGTATTATTTTGAAGAGAGAAAGTGTAAAATCTTAATAGATAAAATGAGGACTTTAGCTACTAGCGCTAAATGGCTGTTCATGCTCTGTCTGCCCGTCTTGCTAATCACCACCAGCCTAGGCTGGGCAGCCAACAGCCTGTGCTTGTATAAATATGGCTTTGAAAAATATGGTGTCAGCCAGACCACCGGCCTGCCTGATTCAGAGCTGGAGAATATATATGCTGAGCTGATTAGTTATTTCAACTCCGATGAGGAGTATATCAGTATTACCGTGGTCAAAGATGGCGAGTCGTTTGAACTCTTTAACCAGCGGGAGATAATTCACCTCAGGGATGTCAAGAGGCTGGTCCAGCTGGACTACGGGGTCTTGCTGGGGACGCTGGCCTACGTCCTGGCTTACGCCGGCGTCTGCCTCTTCTGGAAAAAGAGGAGATACTGGCGGCACCTGGCGTGGGGACTGGTCGGCGGCAGCAGTATTACGCTTGGGTTGATGCTGGCTTCAGCTCTGGGGATACTCTTTAGCTTTGAGCGGCTCTTCTGGCAGTTCCACGTTATCAGCTTTCCCAACCAGTTCTGGCTGCTTGACCCGACCAGGGACTACCTGAAAATGCTCTTCCCCGACGGCTTCTTCTATGATGCGACTATATTATGTGCCGCTATAACTGCCGCCCTGGCGGTGATTCTGGGTGGGGTGGGGGGAGGGTATCTAATACACGCCAGAAGAAGGCTAAGTTAAGAAACCTCCCAAACGAAAGGCTTTGATATGTGGTTAGGGAGCTGAAATTGCCTAATAAATTCAGCTATTTCCTCTGGTGTACAAACTCGGGGGATAGAAGGTGTAAGGAAATATTGGTCACTTCTCGTATCAATATATTCAGGGAAGGGACTAGCTGCTATCGAAATAATGTGCGTTACGGTATCAGGTATCTCAAAATTCTTTCCCCTACGCCCCTTACTGAGTAACTGGCATAAAGTGTCTACTTGATTAAGCGCGTCATCAATTTTCCTTTTTCGTGTTTGAAGTGCACCGGGTTCACCTCTGTCAAAAGCAGGTGGCACGCTAAACGCCTTGCATTCTATGACAAATAACATCCTTCCAAACAAGAATGATACGTCTATATCTCTTTGCACACCTGACAAGAACTGCAACTTTCTATGACATATCCACGGACGGAAGTCAGCGATGTTTAGTTTAAGATACTTCTCTACCTCATCCTCAAAATCATCACCACGTAATTGGCCAACTTTTCCATCTATGGAGGCATGAGTGGATAGCTCAGAAAAGATCGATCCCAACAGTGCTGGAACCGCTGAATGGTCAGTTAAAAGACCTCCTGGCACTCGTAGGAACAGTTTTGCACCTGTTCGATCCCACAAGCTTATACGTTCGAAGTCCTCATCTTTATAAGTCATCCAGTTCAGCATTCCATTGCAAGACAAGGAGGCCTGCTCCGCTGTGATGTCTCCGAAAAAGCGCTTATGCATATCTATATAGATTTCCTCTAAATATCGCTGAAAATCCTCCCTATACGGCATAATCGTATAGCCCTTTTGAAAGAAATGGTATCGTGAATAGATATTAAGTAACCAGTGGCTTTCATGATGACGGCCTACTGCGATGAGGAAGGCAGTGAACTCTTCTGGCGAAATTCCAAGCATGTCCTTTATTGCTTGGCGAAACATGCACATCTTTTTATAAAAAGGTCGGATCGATACAGGGGCAATCACAAAGTTAGTGGGGTTATCTTTGGTGAAAACAGGGCCCTTCACCCTTCCTTCAAAAAACTCCTCCCCAGGAAACACGACAGGCACTTCCTGCTTCTCAATATTTGGAATTGGTACAAATAGCATGAGCTCATCTAATTTCTCTTTATCCTTAACCGTCTCAAGGCTCGTGATTGAACCAAAGCTACTAAGTAGCTCATAGTATTTCTCTTGGCGATGATCGTAGAGAGCAACAAGGTCTTCCACCTTTTTGGGTAAATCTACTCCAGCAAATCTTCCTTTTTGTACTCTCAGCTTGCCTCCTTTCCAAAATCTACGCAACTGTGCTGTAATACGATAATAATCAAGTGTCAAATACTCAATTTGGTATATATTAATTGCGTCTTCTTGAGTGATTTGCCGGGGTATAATCGCAGGTCTTCTCGCTTCCTTGAATTCAGCTGAATTTTGTATTTCAATTGCATCCGCTTTGTCTATATCCACAGTTTCGCCACTATATGGTTCTTCTGTAGAGATGTATGGTCGCATATCAGAAGAGCTTGGAACTGCGACAAACTCCTCGGCCTGATTGCTTTTGCCATACTTCAAAACTGCTAGATTAAAAGTGGCGCGATGCAGATATGGAGTTGTAGGTCTGTCATACGGCTCAGTAGTTTCTGGAAATATGCGCCGTGACAGAAATAGCCAGTAATACTTACTGTGATTTGAACACAATCGTTTAATCTCTTCTTCAAGTTTCTGTTTCCAAAGCAACAAAGCCTGTTCAGATTCATTTTTGCTGGGTGAATAAGGTATAGTAGCAACAACTGATTTCTCTATAGCCACGGCTGGGCCCTTGTAGGCACGCATGAATTTGCTACGATCTATTTTGGACAAAAGGTAGTTCATCCGAAGCGAGGCGGCGTCTGCCAAGATAAACTTGGGAATACTTTCCCCGATATCCTCTTTTAGTAAGCAACATTTCTTATATTTCTTGCCGCTTCCACAGGGGCATGGATCATTTCGCCCAATCTTCCTCACCACGTTACTTTTCCTTAGGGCATCTTAATATCTACTCACCCTACTTAATCTATTCATCGCCTCATTCTTCTTTCTTATCCCAGTTTAGCCCTGTTTATTGCCTTCCGCAAGAGCTAACGGTCAGACCTCCCACGCCACCCTGCCGTCAATGATGGTCATCTCCACCCGGATATCCTTGAGCTGCTCCGGCGGCGATTTCAGGGGGTCGGCGCCGAGCACCACCATATCCGCCAGTCTGCCCGGCGTGATTGAGCCTTTTATATCCTCCTCAAACGAGGCGTAGGCAGCATTTATGGTGTACATCGCCAGCGCCTGTTCCGCCGAGACTGCTTCCTCGGGCGATAAATACTCCCCCGACTCCGCCCGCCGGGTGACGGCGCCGTAAATGCCAAGCAGCGGGTTATCCGGAGCCACCGGGCAGTCCGAGCTACCGGCAACAACCAGCCCACCGTCAAGAAAGGACTTGAGCCGGTAGAGCCACCTTAACTGGCTGGGGGAAATGGTGGCCAGGTATCTCTCACCGCTATAGTAGACAAAGGGGGGCTGGGTGACCACCATCGCCTTAAGCCTGATTAGCCGCTCAAGCAGGGGGGGTGGGCACTCGGAGCAATGCTCCAGGCGGTGGCGCCGCCCGGCAATCGGCGACTGACTATTTATATATTCCAGGGCAGCGATTGCCGCCTCAACCGCGTCCGGCTCAAGGCAATGGATGGCAAGCTGAAACCCAGCCTGGTGGGCACTGAATGCCGGCTGGTTTAGCTCAGGCAGACTGGCGGTGGTCTCACTCAGCATGAGCTTTACCCCTCCCAGCCGCAGGTAACTATCGCCGGCGCCAAAGGCTAAACCCATCTGCTGAAACTGGCTCAGGGCACCAGCGCCAAACATCATAAACACCCGGCTCTTAAGCCGGCCGCCCTCGGTAAATCTCTTGAGGAGCTGCCACCGGGTAAAATCGTTGGTCGCTGATGCCTCCTGCAGCGAGGTTATGCCCATCGATAGATAATGCTCACTGGCGGCGGCTACGGCCTCGGCTAATTCATCATCGGATAGCGGCGGCACCACCCTCTCCATGATATAGCCCACCATCTCAAAGAGGAGACCGCTCGGCTCACCAGTCTCAAGCTCCCGCTCAATAAGAGCGCCGGCTGGTTCCGGGGTCTCCCGGGTAATGCCCGCTAAAGATAGCGCCCGGCTGTTGAGGACACAGGCGTGCAGGGAGCGGTGGAAGAGGGCTACCGGGTGGTGGGGGGCGGCCTCATCCAAGTCCCGGCGGTTAGGGTGCCGTTTCTCGGCAAGGTAGAACTCGTTGTAATCGGTGCCGGTAAGCCAGCTGCCCGGGGGGAGGCTCTTGGCTTGGCGGCGGATGGCTGTCTTTATGTCAAGAATAGAGCTGACCGACGACGGGCTGAGATCGAGGCTACGCAGCTTTCTGACAAAGGAGAGAATATGGCAGTGGGCATCATTGAAGCCGGGCACAATTGTCCTGCCCTGGCAATCAATCACCCTGGTCTTCGCCCCCCTGACCTCCCCCAACGCCTCTTTGCCGGCAACAGCCAGAATCTTATTGCCCTTGATTGCCACCAGCTCAGCAGGGGGGTAGCCACTGTCCATGGTTATTACATTGGCATTTTTGAGGATAAGGTCGGCTGACATTTTTGACCTAATAGCTACCGGGTAGTATACTACTGGCAACCTAGGGCGACAACCGAGGCGATATGAACTCAGAACAGTTAGCCGAGAAGCTGGTCTCGTGGATAAGGGATAAGACGCTGGCTGCCGGGGGCAAGGGGGTGGTGCTGGGGCTAAGCGGGGGACTTGATTCCTCGGTACTGGCGGTGCTCTGCCAGCGCGCCTTCCCTAAAAACATGCTGGCAGTGCTCATGCCCTGCTACAGCAGCCCGGGGAATGTGGCACATGCCCGGCTGGTGGCAGATAAGTTTTCTATCCCCGCCAGGACGGTGGTCCTTGACAGTGTTTTTGACGGCTTGCTCAAGGTATTGCCCGATGACAAGGCAGAGCCCGATGTCAGCCGTCTGGCTCAAGCCAACATCAAAGCCCGGTTAAGAATGCTCACCATCTACTACTTTGCCAATCGCCTCAAATATTTGGTGGTCGGAGCGGCTAACCGGGATGAGCTCGCCGTGGGCTACTTTACCAAGTACGGGGATGGCGGGGTGGATATTCAACCGCTGGGCAATCTACTCAAGGGAGAGCTAAGAGAGCTAGCCAGATTTTTGGGCATCCCCGAGGCAATTATAAATAAGCCCCCCTCCGCCGATTTATGGGAGGGGCAGACCGACGAAGGGGAGCTCGGCTTTAGCTATGATGAGCTCGACCGCTACCTGGCTAGCGGCGAGGCGGCGGTGGAGATTAAAAAGAGGATTGAGTCCATGGTCGCCGCCACCCAGCATAAGCGCCAGTCTCCGCCAATAGCTAACTTTTGAATTAGGTGACCCCATCCCCTGGGGGGTGAGGTTAATAAATAATTAATTTTTTGGCTTGTTTTAACAGGGTCTCTGTGTTATTATTCAATTGAGACGAATATGACCACGGAGAAGGGAAAGGCACTGGAGCTAGCTATCAGCCAGATAGAGAAGCGCTTCGGCAAAGGCTCAGTGATGAAACTGGGCGAGGCTGCCATACCCGCGGTGGAGGTTATTTCCAGCGGCTCACTGGCGTTAGACCTAGCCTTAGGTGTCGGTGGTATCCCCAGGGGAAGGATTACCGAGATATTTGGTCCCGAGGCGTCAGGGAAGACCACCCTCGCCCAACATATACTCGCGGAAGCACAAAAAAAGGGGGGGACAGCTGCCTATATTGACGCCGAGCATGCCCTGGACCCTACCTATGCTGCCCGTTGCGGGGTCAATGTTGAGGACCTGCTCATCTCTCAACCTGATACCGGGGAGCAAGCACTGGAGATTACCGAGGCACTGGTCAGGAGCGGGGCGGTTGACGTTATCGCCATTGACAGTGTGGCGGCGCTGGTACCTCAGGCTGAGATTGAGGGGGAGATGGGGGATGCTCACGTTGGCTTGCAGGCAAGGTTAATGTCTCAAGCGCTGAGAAAGCTGGCGGCCGCTATCGGTAAGTCAGGCACAGCCGTGATATTCATCAACCAGCTAAGGGAAAAGGTTGGGATTGTATTCGGTAACCCTGAGGTGACACCGGGGGGCAGAGCCCTGAAATTCTACAGCTCGGTAAGGATTGACCTGAGGCGGGTGGAGAGTATAAGCCGGGATAATACCATAATCGGCAGCGTTGTCCGGGCTAAGGTGGTCAAGAACAAGGTTGCCCCTCCCTTCAAAACCGCCCAGTTTGACATTATGTTTGACCACGGGATAAGCAGAGTGGGCAACCTGATTGACCTCGGTGTAGAGCTGGGGGTAATCAAAAAGAGCGGTGCCTTTTTCTCCCATGGTGACATTCGTCTGGGGCAGGGCAGGGAGAACGCCAAAGAGTACCTGAACCAGAATCCTGAGCTTGCCCAGGAGATTGAGGAACAGGTCAAAGCCTCAGCCATCACCACCGGTAGTCACTAATCTTGTACTTGTTTAAAAATTAAATGGCAATTGAATAAGGCTGGGGCTTAAGCCCCAGCCTTATGTCTTTGAAGGGGGGAGGATGAAAAAGGTCACTGCCATCCGCGCCGGGAGGAGAGGGGGGAGGCGGGTAAACGTCTTCCTGGACGGCAGCTTTGCCTTCAGCCTGGAGGCTGAGGTAGCACTGAAGGAGAACCTTCAGGTGGGGCAGGAGCTATCTGAAGATAAGGTTGAAGCCCTCACCGGGGCTGACCTTTTCCAGCGCTGCCTTAATGCCGCCTTCCGCTACCTCAGCTACCGGCCGCGGAGCGAGGCTGAGCTAAGGGAGCGGCTCAAGCGGCGTGGCTTTGAGGCTGACAGGGTGGCGGCAGTACTCGCCAGACTAAGGGAGCAAGGGCTGGTGGACGACCTGGCTTTTGCCAAGTTCTGGAAGGATAACCGCGAGTCATTCCGCCCCCGCAGCCGGTGGCTAACCAGGCTGGAGCTAAGGCAAAAGGGGGTGGCTAAAGCCGTCATAGACCAGGTAGTGGCTGATGTTGACGATGAAGATAACGCCTATCGGGCAGCCCAGAGCCGGGCTCACCATCTGCCTGACTCTGACTACCAGGGCTTTCGCCACCGGTTGGGTGAATATCTTAAGCGTCGGGGTTTCGGCTATCGAGTGATAACTCATACTGTGGAACGGTTGTGGCAGGAAGAAAGGAGGGGAGAGAAATGGGAATAGAAATTTTAGCATACATAGGCATTTTCTTCAGTTTCATCATCGGGGTGGTATCTGGCGGCATGGCTACCTTCCTCTTCAGGAGGATGCTGGTAAACCGCCAGCTCCGCATTGCCCAGCGGAAGGTAGCCAAAATAACCAGTGAAGCCGAGGCTGGCTCCAAGCACGTGATTGACGCGGCAAAAAAGGAAGCGGAGAAGATTAAGGCAGCCGCTGATGCCGAAAACCGGGAACGGCGCGCCGAACTGCAGCGCCAGGAAAGCCACCTGGGACAAAAGACGGAGGCGCTGGAGCGAAAGCTGGAAGGTCTGGAGCAGCGGGAGCGTAACCTGGTGAACAAGGAAAAGGAGGCAGATTCCATTCGCAGCCAGCTTGAGGAGGTCAGAAAAAAACAGATAGAGAAGCTAGAGTTGATTTCAGCCATGTCTACCGCCGAGGCAAAACAAGCCCTGCTTGATACCCTGGAGACTGAGATTAGTAACGAAACCTCACGACGCCTCCGGGAGTGGGAAGCCAGGCTAAAAGAGGAGGCGGACAAGAAAGCCCAGGATATTCTGTCCCAGGCAATACAGCGCTGTGCCTCTGAGGTGGTAGCGGAAACAACGGTGGCAACTGTCCCCCTCCCCAGTGACGAGATGAAGGGAAGGCTTATCGGCAGGGAGGGGCGCAACATAAGAGCCCTGGAGCAGGCTACCGGCGTTGACCTGATAGTTGATGATACCCCGGAAGCGGTGACCATCTCCTGCTTTGACGCGGTGCGGCGGGAGATAGCCCGCCTGGCTTTAACCAAGCTTATCACCGATGGCCGCATCCACCCCGCCCGCATTGAGGAGGTAGTGGCCAAGACCAGGGAGGAGGTGGAACAGGCTATCTATAATGCCGGAGAGCAGGCGGCTTATCAGGTGGGGGTGCAGGGGCTGCGCCCGGAGCTAATCAAGCTGTTGGGGCGGCTTAAGTACCGCACCAGCTACGGCCAGAATGTGCTCGTCCACTCCATTGAGGTTGCCCACCTTGCCGGCATGATTGCCGGGGAACTGGGAGCCAATGTTAATATCGCCAAGAGGGCGGGGCTGCTTCATGACATCGGCAAGGCGGTAGACAGGGAGATAGAGGGTTCTCATGCCGCCATCGGCGCTGACCTGGTCAAGCAATGGGATAAGTCCCCCGAGGTTGTCCGGGGCATCGCCGAGCACCACCTTGAGACTGAGACCACCAGCGTCTGGGGCTTTATCGTGGCGGCGGCTGATGCCGTCAGCAGCGCCCGACCCGGGGCAAGGCGTGAGTCTCTGGAACACTACCTCAAGCGGCTGAAGGCGCTGGAGGATATCGCCAGTAACTTCAAGGGGGTGGAGAAGTCCTACGCCATTCAAGCCGGTCGCGAGATTCGCATCCTGGTCAAGCCGGAGGAGATTGATGACCTCGGGGCAATGAGGCTCGCCCGGGACATCGTTAAGAAGATAGAGGAAGGGCTGCAGTACCCGGGGCAGATCAAGGTTACCGTGCTCAGGGAGACAAGAGCTATTGACTATGCAAAGTAATTCCCCATGAAAATTCGCTACGCTCTTTTCATGGGGGCCCCGAAGCCGGAAACGGCAAATCTGGGGTAAGTAAGTAGGAAAGATAGTGCTGATACTGGCAATAGGTGACCTCGTGGGCAGACCGGGGAGGAAGGCGATAAGCCAGCTCTTACCCAGTCTTCGCCAGCAATATGGTCTGGAGCTGGTTATTGCCAACGCCGAGAATGTCGCCGGCGGGGTAGGGATAACCCCAGATACCGCCAAGGAGCTGCTTGACGGCGGCGTTGATGTGCTGACCTCAGGCAACCACATATGGGCGCAGAAGGAAATCATCCCCTACCTTGATGGTGACATGCCCATCCTTCGCCCGCTAAATTACCCCCCGGGGGTGCCGGGTAAAGGGTATATCGTCATTGGTCGGGTAGCAGTGGTCAATCTGATGGGGAGGGTCTTTATCGGCGATTTTGATTGCCCCTTCCGGGCGATGGACCAGCTGCTAGCCAGCCTTGAACAGAAGATTATCATTGTTGATTTCCACGCCGAGGCAACATCAGAGAAGGTAACCATGGGAAGGTATCTTGACGGCAGGGTGAGCGCCGTCCTCGGCACCCACACCCATGTCGGCACCATTGATGCTCAGTTGCTGCCTAATGGCACTGCCTATGTCAGCGATATCGGCATGACCGGTCCCATGGACTCGGTCATCGGCGATGACGCCGAGGCGGTAATCCAGCGCTTTTTGACCCAGATACCCCACCGCTTAGGGGTGGGTAAGGGCAAGATTGCCTTTAACGCCATGCTGGTGGGGGTGGATGATGACACCGGTAAGGCACTGAGCATTGAGCGAATCTACCGGGAGGTGGAAGGGTAATGGGGCGAGCCGACCTTCACATCCACTCCACCGCCTCTGACGGCAAACTCACCCCGGCAGATATTGTCCTTGAGGCAGCGAGGCGGGGGTTAAGCTTTATCGCCCTGGCTGACCATGACAGTATCGACGGGATTGCCCCCGCCCAGGCCACCGCTCGTGCCTTTCCCGGGCTTAAGGTTATACCCGGCGTTGAAATCAGCACCGATGTCCCCGAGGGCGAGGTCCATGTTCTGGGCTACTTCATAGATTATACCGACGCCGAGTTTAACGCCGCCCTGGATAGATTTAAAAACTCCCGCCTCCAGCGGGGGCAAAAGATGGTGGCGAAACTGGAGAAGCTGGGTATAAATATTGACTGGCAACGGGTCATGGAGATAGCCGGCGGTAGCACTATCGGGCGTCCCCATATCGCCCAGGCAATGCTGGAGAAGGGCTATGTCACCTCATTCAAGCAGGCATTCAGCGAATACCTGGGTCATAACCGTCCCGCCTATGTTGAGCGGGACAAGATGACCCCCAAAGAGGCGGTTGAGCTGATAATTAAAGCCAAGGGGCTGCCCGTGCTCGCCCACCCCCTGACCCTCCCCCACCCGGAGGCGATGACTGCGAAGCTAAAGGCGGGTGGACTGGTCGGGCTTGAAGCCTACTATGACGGCTATACCACTGAGGAAATAAACAGACTGCTGACACTCGCCGAGAAGCACCAGCTTATTGTCACCGGCGGCAGTGACTACCACGGTCTGGACCCCACCGAGACCGCCATCGGTGACGCCGATTTGCCCATGGAAGCCGTGGAGAAACTAATCGCCCTGGCGAAACAAAGAAACCCCAAAATCAGGTTATAAAAAGGCTTATGACGATTAACTTTGTCCTGTTATTGCTTGGCGGTTATCTGCTGGGCTCAGTCCCCGCGGCTTACCTGGCTGCCAAGTGGTCGCGGGGGATAGATATCAGGCGGCACGGCAGCGGTAATATCGGCGCCGCCAATGTATTAGCCACCGGCTCCAAGTGGCTGTCCATCGGGGTGATTATCTTTGACCTGGGCAAGGGAATGCTGCCCGTCTATATTGCCCATCTACTGGGCTTGGCGCTTTACCAACAAGTTATCATTGGCCTGGCGACCATTATCGGGCATAACTGGCCCGTCTTTCTCCGCTTTAGCGGCGGCCGGGGTCTGTTAACCACCGCGGGGGTGGTCTTTATCCTGGCACCGTGGCTGGCGCTGATAATGGTGGCTTTCGCCTTTGCCTGGACTCCCTTCAGGCAACTAGCCCTGGGTACACTCTGCGCCCTGATTTTACTGCCGATATTGAGCTGGTTTCTGAGCGAACCGCTCGGCATTGAAAGAGGGCTCGCCCTCACCCTGGGATTTCTAGCCATGTTTTTACTGGTAATTATCCGACGGCTAACCGCCCCCATGACCTCGCTCACGGCATCGGTTTCCACCCCCCAGCTCCTGCTTAACCGGGTTCTCTTTGACCGCGACATAAGGGATAGGGAAGCCTGGCTACAGCGGCAACCTTTCAAGCAGAAAGGGAAACAGAGGTAATTATGTCGCCGGTTAGCCTGAGCTACTGGGGAATTTCGGGTTATATTATTTTCTGGGTCTTATTTGCCATTGGCTTTGGCTTATTTGCTCGGCGGGTTTGCTTCCTTTTCCGTCTTATGCTCCTCGGACGCAAGGAAAATCGCTTTGATAAAAAAGTTTACCGAATGGTATACATGGTTTTTGTAGCCATTTTCCAATGGTGTAACCTGAAGACTGTTACCCGAAAAGACCTGGCAGGAATAGGGCACACTATTCTGGCTTTCGGTTTCCTTTTCCTGCTTCTGGGCTACATCATCTTCATAGGCTTCGCCGGAGGGTTTGGCCTCTCCAGATTCCTTATGGGCGGCACATTTGAGACAGTCTACTCCTCAATTCTAGACATTGCTGCGGTATTAGTCACTGCCGCCATAATCTGGGCAGCTATCAGGCGGTATATTATGAGGCCAGAGAGGCTGGAGGGAGAGATAAACATTGAAGCTGGCATTATCTTGATTCTAGTCTTTGTCCTTATGGTGCTTCATTTCTGCATTGAGGGCTTTGGCTACGCTGCTCACCATATTTCAGCTTCTTGGCCGCCTATAGGAGCTAATCTGGCTAGCTTCTTGAGCGGCACGGGTATGTCACAAAGCTCGTTGGAGGTAACATACAAGAGCGTTTGGTGGCTTCACTACGCCACCATCCTTGGCTTTCTGGTCTTTATTCCTCACTCAAAGCACCTGCACCTCCTGGCATCCTTCCCCAACGTGGCTTTTAAGAGCTTGGGGCCTAAAGGCGCACTTAAGCCCATAGAACTGGAAACGGCTGAGACCTTTGGGGTATCGAAAATTCAGGACTTTACCTGGAAGCAATTACTTGACCTCTACGCCTGCGCAGTGTGTGGCCGGTGTCATGCTAGCTGCCCGGCTCAGGTCAGCGGTAAGCCCCTCTCCCCAAGAGATTCGTTAATACTAAACCCCAAAAAGCATTTATTAGAGGTAGGTCCAGGATTGCTCAAAGCCAAGGCAGAAGCCCCTATAGCTGCCTTGATTGGTGGGGTGGTAACCGAGGATGAAATCTGGGCATGCACCACCTGTTATGCTTGCCAAGAGGTATGCCCGGTCGCCAACGAGCATATTGATAAGGTTATTGACCTGAGGCGTAACCTAGTGATGGAAAAGGCTTCTATCCCGGAGACGGCGGAGGTGGCGCTGAGAAGTATTGAAGACCGGGGGCACCCATGGCGGGGGACTACCCTGTCACGGACGGACTGGGCGGAGGGGCTTGGCATCAAGACCCTGGCTGGGGACAGGGAGATAGAGGTCTTGTTCTGGGTGGGTTGCACCGAGGCGCTGGAGGAGAGGAGCACCAGGGTGGCTCAGGCGGTGGCTAGGCTACTGAAGCTGGCTGGAATTAAATTTGCCATCTTAGGGGCTGAGGAGAGCTGCTGCGGCGAGCCGGCTCGCCGGCTGGGCAACGAATACCTCTTCCAGGCTCAGGCGGAGAAAAATATTGAGCTGTTTAAGAGCTACGGGGTGAAGCGGATAGTTACCGCCTGCCCCCACTGCTATAACACCATAAAGAACGAGTACCCCCAGTTCGGCGGGGAGTTTGAGGTTATTCACCATACCGAGCTTATTGCCCGCTTAATAAAAGAGGGCAGACTGAAGGCCAAGAAGGGTCGGGGCGAGCTGGTGACCTACCATGACCCCTGTTACCTAGGCAGATATAATGACATCTACCAGCCGCCGAGGCAGATTATAAAAAGCATCCCCGATATAAAGATGGTGGAGATGGAGAAAAACCGGGAGAGCGGATTTTGCTGCGGGGGTGGCGGCGGGCACATGTGGCTTGAGGAGCGCACCGGGCAGAGGATTAACGAGCTCCGCACCGAGCAGGCGCTTGCCACCAAGGCTCAACTCGTAATCACCGCCTGTCCCTTCTGCCTGCAAATGTTTGATGACGGGATTAAGGCAAAAACGGCTGAGGAAAAGCTCAAGGTGATGGATATTGCCGAGCTGGTGGAGAAGTCAGCCTAGCCCGTATTTCTCGCGGAGAACACTTCTTAAAACCTTGCCGGTGGAGATCTTGGGCAGTTCTTCTTTAACCAAGATTACTGAGCTCGGGCGCTTATAGCCCGCCAGCCGGGGACGGCAGAAGTCAATAATCTCCGCCTCGGTGGCAGTTTCCCCCTTTTTAAGCCTGACGATAGCCCTGACCTGCTGCCCCCACTCAAGGTCTTTGACACCAATCACCGCCGCCTCCTCGATTTTGGGGTGGGAGTAAAGAATGCTCTCCACCTCATCAGGGCCGATGTTCTCCCCGCCCCTGACGATAACGTCATCGGCGCGGCCGGTAAGATAGATATAGCCCTCCTCATCTAAATAACCCAGGTCGCCGGTGCGATACCAGCCGTCCCGAGTAAAAGCCTTCTTCGTCTCCGCATCATTCTGCCAGTAGCCCTTCATTATCCGGGGTCCGCGGACGACAATCTCGCCGATTTTCCCTACGGGCAATTCTTTGCCCTTTTTATCCCTGACCTGAATCTCAACATCGTCCAGCGGCAAGCCGATAGAAGCAGCCAGTCTCCTCAGCTTCTTCTCCCCCTCCGCCTCGCTTTCTTTGCCGGTGATTATCTGGTCTTCGGCTCTAAGGGCGGCTATTGTTGACGAGGTCTCGGTACCGCCAAAGGCATTTATCAGGGCTCTACCCGGGAAACGCTCAATCGCCTTCTTCAGCACCTCATAAGGGCAGGAAGCGGCGCCATAGGTTACCACCCGGACGCGGGAAAGGTCGTATTTATCAAAGTCAGGGTAGTCAACAATCCGCTTGAGCATGGTCGGCACCAGCATCACCCTGGTGGCTTTCTCCCGCTCTACCGTCTCAAACCACTCCTTCTCATCAAACTGCCGCATCAGGGCGATTGACCTCCCCCCGTAGATGCCCGCCATCAACGCCTGCATTCCAGCCACATGGTAGAGGGGCATGCACAGCAGATTGGTCTCGGCGGGTGCCTCAATACTGGGGGGCTCAACACTGGTCAGGACGTAGGTGCTATAGGCAGCGCTATCCTGAGGTACCCCCTTGGGGAAGCCGGTGGTCCCGGCGGTAAACATGAGCATGACGATGTCTTCATCAGCGACCGGGGCAAAGCCCTTTTCCTCAGCTGAGCCGGAGGCGATAAGCCCGTCATAGTCTTGCCTCCCCTTATATTCACCGCCAATGAAAATGAAATGCTCCACCGAGGGGAGCTGGGTTTTAACGCTGTCCACCATATCGCCGTAGCGGCTGCCGACAAAAAGAATCCGTGGCTCGGCTTTATTAACCAGGTATTTCAGCTCCTCCTCCCTTATTCTAAAATTCAGGGGGACGAAGATGCCGCCCAACCTGGCGGTGGCAAAACAGGCTTCCACGAATTGATTGCAGTTGACCTCAATAATAGCCGCCCTTTCCCCCTTTCTCAGCCCCAGCCGGCGCAGAGAATCGGCGAGGCGGTTTACCCTCTCCCTGAGCTGGGCATAGCTAAATCTTTTTCCCTCAAAGGCGATAGCCGTTCTCTGGGGGACGAGCATCGCCGAGAGGTCAAGAAACTCGGTGATAACCATCTAACCCGTTTAACCTATCTTTTCTTTCAACTTTTCTATTATCTTGGACATTGCCTCCCCCGCCCTCGCCCTGATGAGGACGCTAGCCTCCCCATCCATCGGGGTGGGACTGAGGTTGATGATGACCAGCCTGGCTCCCGCCTGATGGGCATAGACTGGCATATAGGCGGCCGGGTAGACGACCAGGGTTGAGCCAACGACAATAAACAGGTCAGAGCTCAGCGAGCGCTGGCTTGCTTCCTCAAGCACGTCTTGTGGCAAAGGCTCGCCAAAGAAGACGGCAGTCGGCTTCAAGAGACCGTGACAGTCCTCACAATCGGGGATTTCCTCGCCCCCATCCAGCCTGAGCTTAATCTGCTCAAAGGAATACTGCCGCCCGCAGCTCAGGCAGACCGCCCGCTGCAGGTTGCCGTGGAGCTCAAAGACCATCTCCGCGGGCACCCCTGCCTTCTGGTGAAGGTTATCCACATTCTGGGTGATGACACAATCAAGCCTGCCCAGCTCGTAAAGCTCGGTGATGGCGTAGTGGGCGGCATTTGGCTCGGCCAGGGTAGTTAGCAGCCCCTCCCCCAGCATCTGCCACTGCTTTCTCCTCGCCCCGGCATCAGTGACGAACTTCTGATAGGTAAAGTCATCGGGGTCAAAGCGGCTCCAGATACCACCGGGGCTGCGAAAATCGGGAATCCCGGACTCGGTGCTGATGCCAGCGCCGGTGAAGACCACCAGCTTTTTGGCGCCGATAATCAGTTCCGCCACCCTATCAACAAGAGCCTCAAGATTCTGTTCCGCCAATAATTTACTCCTTTCTCACTGTAATGAGGCGACTAAGTCTCGCCTCAAGCTCCAGCCCCTTCTCCAAACTAAGGTCAAGCCCTCTGGTGATAGCCTCCTTGGCACCGCTTACCGCCCTGGGGTCAAATCGGGCAATTTTTCTGGCTAACCCTTCGGCTTCTGCCATTAGCTCCTTTCGGGGCACTAGCCGGTTAACCAGCTTAAGGTTATACGCCTCCTCAGCCCCAAGCCACCACCCCGAGAGCAGTATCTCCAGGGCTTTAGCCCCGCCAACTATTCGGGGCAGGGTCTGGCTACCACCAGCGGCGGGGATTATGCCCAACCCCGGCTCGGGCAGACCGAACTGGGCATCCTCTGACGCCAGGCGGATATCGCAGCACAGGGCTATCTCTATCCCCGAGCCCAGGACATAGCCGTGAAGGGCGGCAATCAGCGGCTTGGTGATGTCCAGGAAAAGCCCCCAGACGTCTCGCTCCCAGCGCGCCTGCCGGGCAACTATGGGGGAGGGGGCGGTTAAAAATTCACTAAGGTCAGCGCCAGCACAGAACGCCCTCTCCCCGGCACCCCTAAATATGCCGACCCTGACCTCAGGGTCATCCTTTATGGCACCCAGCACCTGGTAGAGCTCGTCCCTCATCCTGATGTTATAGGCGTTCAGGGCATGGGGGCGGTTGAGGGTGACATAGGCCAGGCTAGCCTTCTTTTCGTAGATAATGGTCTCAAAATTGCTCATCTTCCCTTAAATTGTGGCGGTCTCTTCTTGAGGAAGGCAGTGACGCCTTCTGTCCTGTCAGCGGTGGTATGAATTAAGAAATAAAGGTCAGCCTCAAGATGAAGCCCCTGCTCCAGGGTCAGGTCAAGCCCCTTATTTACCGCCTCCTTAATAAAGCGGAGGGCGATGGGGGCTTTAGCGGCCATGGTCCTGGCTAAAGCCTCGGTTTCGGCGGCTAGACTTGCCCCCTTAACCACCCTGCTCACCAGCCCAATCCGGAGCGCTTCATCAGCAGTTATAATTTCAGCGCCGAGGATTAGCTCCAGGGCTTTGCCCCGCCCCACGATGCGCGGCAGCCTTTGTGTGCCGCCGCCAGAAGGGATAAGCCCCTGAGCTACCTCGGGGAAGCCGAATTTCGCCTTGTCTGAGGATAGCCTGATATCACCGCTAAGGGCTAGCTCCAGCCCCAGCCCCAGGGCATCCCCGTTTATGGCGGCGATAACCGGCTTCTGGATACTAGCGATAGCATTGGCTGGGCTATAGCCAATGCCTGATTTCTCAAGCTCGCTGCCATTGCAGAAGGCTTTATTGCCGGCGCCGGTAATGGTAACCACATAGATATCTTCGTCCTGATTTATCTTGAGGCAGATATCTTCCAGCTCCTGAGCCAGCTTGAGGTTGATGCTGTTACCGGCTTCAGGGCGGTTCAGGGTTATAGAGCCGATATGGTCTTTTTTGGTGTAGATAACTGTGGAATAGGACACGCCTCATCCCCCAGCCACCCATCTTAACCGACTTGTTTATTAGCGTCAAGGCTTGTTTATTAACCCCATCCCCTTTATCCCCTTCCCCTTGTTAAGGGGAAGGGGAAGATTTTTTAAAAGAGGGGCTGACGCCCCTCTTAGATGCCACGTTAAGTCAGGCTCATTATCAAAGGGGGAGGGTATTTTGTAACAGAGACGTCGCCTCTCTTTGGCTCTCTTATGCTTTCTCTTCTTTTTAAGGGAGAAATAAAAGGGAGGGGGCTTCGCCCCCTCCCTCACTACACTCCCCCTTCCCTTCACAGATAAATAAGGGAAGGGGGCAGGGGGATAGGTCACCACACAAAGCTAAAGCGGGCTTCTAGAAAATTGGCAGATTTCATTGAGGCAGCACTGGGGGCAGAGGGGGCGGGGGCGGCAGACCTCTTTACCCAGGCAGACAAGGAGGGCGTGGTACTCATTAAATAATTTGGCATCGGGCGGCAGATGCTCCATAAACAGGGCTTGATAGGCGCCGTAGCTATTTTTATCCGGGGCAAGCCCAATACGGCTGATGATGCGCCGGGTGTAAGCATCAATAACGAAGCTCGGCTTACTGGCGGCATAAAGTATTATTGAATCGGCGGTCTCCTGCCCGATGCCCTGGATGGAGAGAAGCTGCTGGCGCAGGTCATCAACATTGCCGGCAAATAACCGGTCAAGGTCGTCATCATGGTGATTCCCCAGCCAATAGGCAAAGGACTTGAGCTTTAGTGCCTTGGCATTATAGTAACCGCAGGGGCGGACCAGGGTAGCCAGTTTTGGAGTAGAGAGCTGGCGGAGCGTCTTCGGTGAGAGGGCATTAGCCTTCCGCAGATTGGCGATAGCCTTTTCCACATTGCCCCAGGCGGCGGACTGGGTGAGTATGGCGCCGACTATCACCTCAAAAGGCTCCACCGCCGGCCACCAGTGCTGGGGGCCATAGTGGGCTAAGAGCCGGCGATAGATATTCAGTAATGCCTGAGCTAGTGATTGGTTATCCACAGTATAGCTATCCCAGAGGGGTAAGGGTTAAGAGCTTTCTGGCAATCTTGGGATACTGGGCGATAAAGAGCAGCTCATCCTCAACCAGGGGCTTTTGCGCCTCGACATTGGCATATCTTACCAGTTCCAGAATTTCGTTGGCTTCTTCCTTATCCTTGAACGATATCGGCACCTTCATCTTGCTCATGACATGACTGAAGCCGGATATCCCACTATACTCTCCGGTACAGATTTCTCTCCCCGTCTCCACCTGCTCCGGCTCACCCCTGCCCAGCTCCTCATAGCTATATAGCTCGTAGTTTTCCGGGTCCTTTAGTACGCCGTCAGCATGGATACCCGAGGCGTGAGCAAAGGCATTTTCACCAACCCCGGGCTGGTTTTTGGGAATCTCTACCTTGAAAGCATAGCTGGCAAACTTGGCTATCTTATATGCCCTGGATAATTTAATCTTGCCTGCCAGTGGATATTTCTCGGCGAAAGCCTTTGATTTGGTTGCCGCCAGGATAACCGCTACCAGGTCGGCGTTTCCTGCCCTCTCCCCGATGCCGTTGATGGTGGTATTGATATAAGCGTCCTGCCCACCATCTATCGCCCCCTTGGCGCCAGCGATGGAATTAGCCACCGCCATCCCCAGGTCGCCGTGGCAGTGAATCTCAATAGCCAAGCCGACATTCTCTGCCAGCGCCTTAGCCGTCTCATAGATAGTAAAGGGGTTATCATAGCCGAGGGTATCACAGTACCTGAATCTATCCGCCTTATGCTCCTTGGCGGCAAGCCCGAATTTGATTAGGAAATCCAGGTCTGTCCTTGAACCGTCCTCAGCATTGACCCCGATACTCTCGGCACCATGAGCCCAAGCAGCATCAACCGCCTCAACCATCTCCTTTATAACATCATCCCGGCTCATTCTACCCTGGAACTTGCCATGAATCATCTGGTCTGATGTTGATATTGAAAGGTTCAGATGGCGGATTTTCGGCACCAGCTTAAACGCCGTCTCAACATCACTGACGATGGCTCTTATCCACCCCTCAAGACGGATAGGCTTGAGCACCCCCATCTCCGCCAGCTCCAAATTTGCCTCCAGGTAATGAGACTCGTGCCTGGTGGTAGGGAAGCCGAACTCAGACTGAAATACCCCCATCTCATTCAGGTAGATATTTATCATCGTCTTTTCCAGCTTGGACAGACCAAGCTTGGCGGTCTGCACGCCGTCCCGATTGGTTACGTCAATGAGATAAATCTTGGGCATAAATCTACTCCTGTGAAATTTAATAATAGCATATATCCCTTATCTCTAGCAACCTATCCCCCTTACCCCCTTCCCTAAAAACCTCTCACTTATATTCAGCCGAGCCTGTTTTATGTTACAATATATTTACTAATGTGAGCCCGTTACGAAGACTGCTCTGGGGTATATGTGTTCTTGTTGCTATCGTAGCCATCGGGGTGAGTGGTTATATGGTCATCGAGGGGTGGCCATTTCTTGATGCCCTCTATATGACCGTAACCACCATAACCACCGTGGGCTTTGCTGAGATCCACCCGCTCAGTCTTGCCGGGAAAATCTTCACCATCTGCCTGATTATCGGCGGCGTTGGCGGGGCACTGTATATCTTAATGGCAACGGTGCAGTATATACTGGAGGGACAATTTGGCATCACCATGGGGAGGCGAAGAATGAAAGCTAAGATTGCCAAGCTGAAGGGACACTTCATCCTCTGTGGTTATGGGAGGGTGGGGCAGGAGATTGCTCGCACCTTTAGCGAGGAGAGGGCATCCTTTGTCGTCATTGACAATAATGAGGAGCGCATTGCTAAGGCGGAGGGGGATGGCTACCTCTGTCTGCTTGCTGATGCCACCAGCGATGAGGTGCTAAAGGAGGCTGGCATTGAGCGGGCGAGGGGACTGGTGGCGACGCTGGGGAGCGATGCCGATAACACCTATATCACCCTCTCGGCGCGGGGGCTGCGGCCGGGCTTATTTATTGAAGCCCGCGGCAGTAGCGGGGAGGCCGAGGTCAAGCTAAAGAGGGCGGGTGCCGACCGCGTTATATCCCCCCATGTCATTGGTGGTCACCGCATGGCGATGCTAGCCCTGCGCCCGGCGGTGGTTGACTTTATTGATACCGTAACCTATCGCCCCGGTCGCGAGTTACAACTGGAAAACGTGGATGTGGCTAGCGGCTCCTCCCTGGTTGGTCAGACCATGAAGCACATCCGAGAGCAGGATGGAATCACCGTCCTGGCAATGAGAAAGAAAAGCGGCAAAATGCTGGCAAACCCGCCAGGGGAAGAAATTATCAAGGATGGAGACCGGCTGATTGTCATTGGCACCCAGAAGCGGCTGGCGGCTCTGGAAAGTATCTTTGAGGGGAAGAGCAAATGAAGGTAGGCATTATCAATGTTACCGGCTATACCGGCGTTGAGCTGGCAAGGTTGCTTTACCAGCACCCGGAGGTAAAGCTTGCCTCGGTTACCGGGCGGAGCGCCGCCGGGCAGAAGCTGGGGGCGGTCTTCCCCCACCTGGCTGGTCTAGAGCTAACTATTAGCGCCGAGCTTGGGGATGTGGAGCTGGTCTTCTCCGCTATGCCCCATAAGGAGAGCGCTAAAGAGGTCATACCCCTGCTTGGTAAGGGTATCAAGGTGGTGGATATCAGCGCCGATTTCAGGCTGAAGGATGCCTCAGAATATAAGCAGTGGTACGGTTTCACTCACCCCGCCCCCAAGCTACTGGGGCAGGCGGTCTACGGGCTGAGCGAGCTATACCGAGCTAAGATTGCCTCAGCGCAACTGGTGGCTAACCCCGGCTGCTACCCCACCGCCGCTATCCTGGCTCTAGCCCCGGCGGTAAAGGCAAAACTGATTGAGCCGGATATTATCATCGACAGCAAGTCCGGCATCTCCGGGGCGGGCAGAAGCCTGAGCCTGCAAACGCACTTCGCCGAAGCCAACGAAGATGCCAGCGCCTACGCCTTAGAAGGACACCGCCATCTGCCTGAAATCGTCCAGGAGCTAAAACTGCTTTCCGGGGGAAAGCCGCTCCAGATTACCTTTGTCCCCCACCTGGTGCCCATGACCAGGGGGATATTAACTACTTGCTACGCCCCCCTAGTTTCGGGCAAAAATGAAAAGAAGCTGAGAGAGCTCTACCGGGACTTCTACAAGGGCGAGCCCTTTGTGCGGGTGGTTGACTTTCCACCCCACACCAAGCATACCCTGGGCAGTAATTTCTGCCTGGTCTACCCCACCATTGACCAGCGGGCGGGGAAGCTCATTGTTATCAGCTGTATTGATAACCTGATTAAAGGGGGAAGCGGGCAAGCCGTCCAGAATATGAACCTCATGCTCGGCCTGCCGGAAACTACCGGGCTCGGCTCACCGGCGATTTACCCCTAGATGAACAGGGGGCACATCACCAGGGTGATGGTGCTCAAAAGCTTGACCAGCACGTGAAGTGAAGGCCCGGCGGTATCCTTAAACGGGTCGCCCACGGTATCGCCAACCACCGCCGCCGCATGGGTAAAAGAGCCCTTGCCAATTACTTTGCCCTTCTCGTCCTTGAGCTGACCGTCCTCGATAAACTTCTTGGCGTTATCCCAGGCGCCACCGCTGTTGTTCATAAAGGACGCCATCATAATACCGGCGATGGTGCCCACCATGAGCAACGCGGCTACTACCATCGCCGAGTCATAGGCGGGAAAGAGCTTAAAGATAACGCCAATAAGGACCGGGGCAACCACCGGCAACAGCCCGGGGAGAATCATCCCCCTGAGCGAAGCCCTAGCGGTAATATCAACCGCCCGGGCATAATCCGGCCTCGTCTTGCCGGTAAGGATTCCGGGAAACTGACGAAACTGGCGCCGCACCTCCTCAATAATTTTGCTTGCCGTGTTGCTCACCGCCCGTATCGCCAGGGAGCTAAAGAGAAAGACGAGCATCACCGCCAGAAGGGCGCCAACAAAGACCTCCACCCGGGCGAGATTCACATCATTAAAAACAGGAACACCGCGCAGGAAGGCAACCCTATCCAGATAAGCCTGAAAGAGGAGGAAGGCAGCCAGACCCGCCGAGACCATGGCATAGCCCTTGGTCAGTGCCTTGGTGGTATTGCCCACGGCATCAAGGCGGTCGGTGATGCGGCGTATCTTTTTCCCCGCGCCGGCCATCTCGTTAATGCCGTTGGCATTATCGGTTATCGGTCCGAAGGTATCCTCGGAAAGGATATAGGGGCAGGTCATGAGCATGCCCATGGTCGCTACCGCCGTACCGAAGGCGCCGGCACCAGGCAGTCCGGTCATTGACCCCAGCCAGTAAGAAAGCAGCAGCGCCAGCCCGATGACCACGGCGGTAGCCAGGGTGGTCTCAAAGCCGACGGCAGTGCCGGTAACAATGTTGGTCGCCGGACCGGTCTTTGATGCCTCGGCAATTGACCTCACCGGCCGGAACCTGGCTTCGGTGTAATACTGGGTGATAAAAACAACGACCACGCTGGTCAGTATTCCCACCACCCCGGCGCCGAAGAGCCAGTAGCTACCAAGCATATTGGATACGGTGAAGAACATGCCGATAATAGATAAGCCAATGGCAACATAATAGCCGCGGTTGAGGGCGTTCATCGGGTTCTCATCGCCGCGAATACGCACGCAGAGGATACCCCCCATGCTGGCGATAAGCCCAAAGGCGCGGACTACCAGGGGGAATAAAATCCAGGCAACATTGCCGGTAATGGCATAGATAACAATACCCAGTATCATCGCCCCGATGTTCTCGGCGGCAGTGGACTCAAAGAGGTCGGCGCCACGCCCGGCGCAGTCGCCAACGTTGTCCCCAACCAGGTCGGCGATAACAGCGGCATTGCGGGGGTCGTCCTCGGGTATGCCGGCTTCAATCTTGCCCACCAGGTCAGCCCCCATATCAGCGGCTTTGGTATAGATACCACCGCCGAGCTGGGCAAAGAGGGCGACGAAGCTGGCGCCAAAGCCAAAGCCAACAATAAGGTGGGGGGCAATCTGGGGGGTACTTGCCCCGCCATAGGCAAAGTAGATGGCGGTTACCCCAAGCAAGGATAGAGCCACGATGAGAAAGCCGGGGACGGCACCGCCATGGAGGGCAACATCCACCGCCTCTTTCAGACTGCGCTGAGAGGCACTGGCACAGCGGGTATTAGTCTTGACGGCAATAAGCATGCCGACAAAGCCGGAGACGGCGGAGCAGAACGCCCCCGCCATAAAGGCAACGCCCGTCCTCCAGGCGATACCAAAGGCGGTAATCCCCTCTATCCCCCGGTGCCCACCAAGCACACCGACCAGAGCGCCAACGACGATGGCGACGACGATTGATAGCCAGCCGATGGTGCTATACTGGCGCTTCAAGAAAGCCCAGGCTCCCTCAAAAATCATGCCGCCAATCTCCTCCATCTGTCGGGTCCCTGGGGGACGCCTGAGGACACTTCTTGCCAGCATTATGGCAAAGAGCACCGCTATTATCCCCGCCCCAGGCACAACCCAAAAAATCAATGGAATTTCGGGCATATTCTCTCCTCCTGGTAAATAATCGCCAAGATTATACCACAGCCATTCGGTAAGGACAAAGCATCATCCTTGAACTTTCTGCACCTCACCCCCTTAATCCCCCTCTCCTTAAAAAGGAGAGGGGGAAAGTTTTTTTAAAAAAGAGGGGCTCCGCCCCTCTTAAACACCCCTTTAATGTGGTTATCCTGTAACAGGGAGTCGTAGAGGGGTGTTATTTTTCTTCCTCTTAAAGAAGTGGAGCATCTTCCATACACCTATAAGATTCCTATCTCGCGAAGTATTGAGAGTGCGTAAAAGGTATATTCCAGAGTGGGAATACCCATAATCGTTGCCCGAGAAAAGCCGCCGTTTGCTCTCTGGCATTCCATGACAAATCGGGCAGCCCTATCGGGGAAATTGGATTTCTCACCCAAATTAGACAGACCCTTAGTCAGCCAGTACAGATCTTCAATAAACTGCTCCTGCCAGTTTTCCTCCCTTTTCCTGAGGTAATCTCTGGTGATGGCGAGCTTTTTAAGTCCAGTCCCCAGCAGCTTGTGAATCTCCGTTGCATAGAAAGTCGAAGCCAGCGTTGAATGACGTCCTTTGCCATACCCACCGTCAAGGTTCAATTTACTAAAAACAAAATCAGTGATTCTGCGCTCATCAAAGTCAGCGCTAATGGTTCTGAGGATTCTGACGGCGCGATAGGTCTCTTCTAGTTCTGAGGATACCTCGATATAAATATTCTCCAGAGTGCCAAAACCTCCTGCCACGTTCTGGAGAGGCATTATCTTCTGCCGTGCGTAGCTTCTGAGTTCATCTGTCATCCTACCGAGTTCATTCAAGACCTCTACAGCTACGAAGATGCCAGTCATACCGCCCAGCGTACCCTTTCTGACATCGTTAAGAAAGAAGCTGGCAATAGCCTCGGGGCGGTCTGGCTTTACACCTAGAAGGGAAAGGCTCTTGACAGCGAAGTAGGTATCCAGACCACTTGACGGCGGGACGCGGGCAAAGAAATAGCCGCCGTCCTCGAGTTGGCACCTCTCTATGTATTTGACCACTTCCCGACTAAAAGAGCGGCCCAGTCTATAAGGGGTCTCATATTCACCTAGTAAATCTATCTGTAAGGTAGAACCATCCATAAGCTCACCACCAAAGCATTAAAAAAGCCTCTACCAGCAGTGCCAGTAGAGGCTATCATCCCGCTCCCAGACGGGCTTTTTGGGGTTACCCCCCGGCGAGCTTCATCGCCTTACCCGCTTTCAGTATATCAAAAAATTAAAGTGCTGTAAAATATCGTTCGCCGGACTTAACATCAAGGTTATCTATGGGGTTACCATTTACCCTTTGACGGCTGAGGGCTATACTGCGAAGGATTGCCTCCCCAGCCTGGCTCTGTTATGCTTGACTGGATGGTGAGCGGTAACCGCTTTCGCGGTATAGACTATATCAAGATTACCGTCTTCGGTTTTGCCATAGCCGCTCTCTGGGGCAGCCTGCACACCATTATTCTGCCGCTCAGGCTGCTGGACTTTGTTGCCGAACCCCAGAAGAACACCTACCTCGGGCTGCTCACCTTCACCGGCTTAATTCTGGCAATGTTAGTCCAGCCCATAGCCGGCGCCATCAGCGACCGCTCCCGCTTCGGCTGGGGGCGGCGCCGACCGTATATCCTGATAGGCACGGTACTGGCTTTGCTCCTCCTCCCCGGCATAGGGCTCTACGATAGCTTTTTTGCCATTCTCATCGTCTACTGCCTCTTCCAGATTAGCACTAATGTGGCGCAGGGTCCGTTTCAGGCGTTTATTCCCGACCTGGTACCCGGCGGCAAGAGGGGGCTAGCCTCCGGGGTGAAGAGCCTCCTTGAGGTAGTGGGGGGATTTGCCATGGTGCGCCTGATAGCCTACTTCATGGGACGCTACTTCGGCGGCGGGGGAAGCCCCTGGCTGTGGCTTTCCCTGGCAGCGCTGGGTATTGTTCTGCTCGGCACCATGCTCATCACCGTGCTCACGGTTAAGGAGCGACCCGGTGGCGGCTCCCCGTTGCCCCTGCTGCCCGCACTGTCCAGAAGCTTCAGGATTGATGTCAAGGCAAGCCCCGGTTTTGTAACCTTTCTGGTATCCCGCCTCCTTATCTTCATGGCAATGGCTACCTTGCAGACATTCGCCCTCTATTTTCTGATGGATGTTGCCGGGGTAGCCAATCCCGCCGAGATAACCGCCGACCTGCTAATAGTGGTTGGCATCTGCATGGTGGTTGTGGTCTATCCGGCGGGGCGGCTATCGGACAGGATAGGGCGCCGACCGGTGGTTGTCGCCTCCGGACTGCTTGGCGCCCTGGGCATCTTGCTGCTGCTTTTCTCCCATGGCTACGGCGCCATAATGTTCTGCGGCGCCCTTCTCGGCATCTCCTGCGGGGCTTTCTTGAGCAGCAACTGGGCTCTAGCTACAGATTTAGTCCCTAAAGGGGAGGAGGCAAGATACCTGGGGCTGACTAACCTGGCTACCGCTGGCGGTGCTGCCCTGGCACGCCTCATCGGGCTGGCTATAGACCCGCTTAACATCTACAGCCACGGACTTGGCTACCAGGTCATGCTGGGGGCTTGCTTTATCTATTTTGCCGCTGGTTCACTGCTGCTGATGAGGATTAAGGGCACCTCAACCAAGGTAGGGTAGCACCACACTCCACCCCAGGGCAGCCAGCACGATAAAAGCCACATATAATATGGTCCTGCCCAGCCAGCAGACAAGAACAAACTTCCATAGGGGGAAGCGGAGGACGCCGGCAGCCAGACCGACCAGGTCAAAAAATAGGGGGAAGAGGGCAAAAATAAAGATGGCTAAAGCCCCCCACCTCTTCACCCAACCGGCTAACCGCCAGTACAGCTTATTATTCTCAACAATGCCGCGCCCGCTGTAGCCAGCCATATAACCCACGAGCTCACCAATAGCTGCCCCGACGCCACCAGCCAGCCCCACCATAACCAGACCAAATAGCCCGCTAGCCGGGTAAAAAACAACACCCAAGCCGGTAAGCAAGGGAAGGACGACGCCGGGCAAGAGAATGGAGGCATTCCCGATGAGGCTAATCAGAAAGGCGCCAAAATAGCCGTAACCCTTAAGCTCGGCAATCAGCTCCGGATTGCGCCCGAAGAAAAAGAGGGCGACACTAATCGCCAGCACAAGGAGCAAGGTCAGGAGGGGGAAAAACCTCTTCTTCAGCCAGCCTTTCTTGCTTCCGGTTATCTCGTTCACGGTGTAATATTGTAGCACACTGTGAGGGAAGTTTGTCCCCGATATTGTCGGCCAGGCTGGTCTCTGCTATACTCTAAAAGGTGCGCCCCCATCGTCTAGAGGCCCAGGACAGCGGCCTTTCAAGCCGTAAACAGGGATTCGAATTCCCTTGGGGGCACCAATTATTCATCTGAGGTGTTAGCATAATGACGAAAATAAAATGCCCTAAATGCGGGACGGAGAGCAGTATGTCCCTGACGCAACTGGTCTTTGAGGGTCCCTACCGTTGCTGGAAATGCAAGGAGACCTTCCTCATCAAGATAGTAAGCAACAAGCTTGAGTCCTGCGAACCCCTCAGCCAAGAGGAATTTGAAAAAAGAAGACAGCAAATAGAAGCGGAGAGGGGCAAAGAGTAAACCCCCTTTTCAGAACTTGCCCTTTAGCTTTTCATAGGTCTCAGCCAGGGCTTCAGGCAATACCCTGATCTCAGAGAGCACCGGCATAAAGTTGGTATCCCCCTGCCAGCGGGGCACAACGTGAGTATGAAAATGCTCCTCCAGCCCAGCCCCAGCCACCTTCCCCATGTTGATACCGATATTAAAGCCCGCCGGGTTGAATGCCCCCCTTAAAACCTTCAGGCTCAGGCTGACTATCTCAAAGTGCTCATAAAGCTCTTCCTTGGTCAGCCCCTCCAGGGTGGCGACATGGCGGTAGGGGGCTATCATCAGGTGGCCGGGGTTATAGGGGTAGCTGTTCAAAATAACGAAGTTCTTTTCACCCCGGTGCAGGATGTAGTTCTGGGCATCACGCTCTTGTCTGGGCCTTTCACAGAGAAAGCACCCCGCCTCCTTCCCCATCTGGATATACTTTATCCGCCACGGTGCCCAAATTTGCTTCATCTCATTCTCCTTAGCGCTAACTAGTGCTATTTTAGTCGGCTAAACCCCAGCCGTCAAAGGGGGATAAGTAATTGTAAAAAGTAAAGCCATCGTCTATAGTTATACCGCATTGACCTATCCCGATAACATATTACATCAGGTTATTAAGCCGGCTCGCTATACCGGCAGCGAGTGGAACGCCGTTACAAAGGACTGGGATAAGACCAAAGTAAAGTTTGCCCTCTGCTACCCCGACCTGTATGAAATCGGCATGTCCAATATGGCCCTGCCCATCCTCTACGATATATTAAATCGCCACCCCGATGTCCTCGCCGAAAGGGTCTATGCCCCCTGGATAGATATGGAAGCGGCCATGCGGGCGGCAGCCATTCCCCTGCTCAGCCTTGAATCCAAACACCCGTTAAAGGATTTTGACATCGTCGGCTTCTCCCTGGACTACGAGCTTACCTACACCAACGTTTTGAATATCCTTGACCTGGGGCAGATACCAGTCCTGGCTTCAGAAAGAAGCTCCCACCCCCTGGTAATCGCCGGCGGCAGCTCGGCACTCAACCCCGAGCCGATGTCTGACTTTATTGACTTCTTCGTTATCGGGGATGGGGAGGAGGTGGTGCCTGAGCTGCTTGACTATCTCCGGGAGTGGAAGACAAATAGGGCCTCCAGAAAAGAGCTATTGCGCCAGGTAGCCGCCATCCCCGGCATCTATGTGCCCAGCCTGTACCGGGTGGAATACCAGGCTGACGGTGTGGTCAAAGGCATTACCCCCACTGCGGCTGAGGCGAAACCGGTTATCCAGCGGCGGCTGGTTGACAAGCTCCCTCCCCCGGTCACCAGAGCGGTGGTCCCCTATATTGAGGTCGTCCACGACCGGGGGGCGGTGGAGATTCAGCGGGGTTGCGCTCGCGGCTGCCGCTTCTGCCAGGCAGGGATTATCTACCGCCCGCTGCGCCTGCGCCCTCAGGAGGAGATTATCGGGGCGGTGGGGGAGATTATGGCTAACTGCGGCTATAATGATATCTCCCTGGTCTCGCTGAGCACCAGCGACTACCCCAAAATTGAGGAGCTGGTAGCCAGTCTCGTCCGTAATTATCCCAACCTCACCCTCTCACTCCCCAGCCTCCGCATTGACAGCTTTTCGGTAAGATTGATGGATTCCCTCCCCCGCCGGAAGGGCGGGCTTACCTTCGCCCCGGAGGCGGGAAGCGAAAGGCTGCGCCGAATCATCAACAAGGGCGCCTCCGAGGATGAAATCGTGGAGACGGCGGCGGCTGCCTTCGCCAGAGGCTGGAAAAGCCTCAAGCTCTATTTCATGCTCGGCTTACCCACCGAGACCACCGAGGATGTTGAGGGGATTATCCGTCTGGTGGATAAAATCCGCTCCGCGGGGAAGGGGGGAATGCCCCGGGTGAGGGTGAGCCTGTCAACCTTTATCCCCAAGCCCCACACCCCGTTTCAATGGGTAGCCCAGGAAGGCGAAGAGGGGCTAAACACCAAGCATGAACTGCTCAAGGGAGGGCTGCGCCGAAAGGGGAGCCAAGTCTCCTGGCAGGAGCCAAGGGAAAGCCAGCTTGAGGCGGTGCTGTCGCGGGGGGACAGAAGACTGGGCAAGGTCATCTATCGCGCCTGGAAGCTGGGGGCGACCTTTGACGCCTGGGATGAACGCTTTGACTATCAGAAGTGGCTTCGCGCCTTTGAGGAGAGCGGGCTTGAGGCTGACTTTTATGCCCGGCGGGAGCGCCCCCGGGATGAGCACCTGCCCTGGGCTCATATTGACGTCGGGGTGAGCCCGGACTTCCTCAAACGGGAATACCAGCGGGCGATAGAGGGCAAGGAAACCCCTGACTGCCGCACCCAGGCGTGCAATAAGTGCGGGCTGGAGCGATTGAGCAGGGATTGCCAGCAGAGGCTAGGCGCTACTTAGCCTCCCGCTCAAAAGAGGCAATAGCCACCACCCTATCCCCCGGCTCAAGCTTCATCAGCCTCACCCCCTGGGTGCTCCTCCCCAGAATGGTAATGCCTCGCTTGGGGTCTTTCTCCTTAACCGGGGTCTGAATGACAAGGCCGTCAGCCGATACAATCATTGCCTGCTGGGACAGGGAGACGACGCTGGCGGCGGCAACCCTATCCGCCTTCTCGGTAAGCTTAAACGTCCTCACCCCGCCCCCAGCCCGATGCTGGCGGGGATAGGCGGCAACCGGGGTCAGCTTACCGAAACCGCCGCTGGTAACGGCTAATACATAGCTGCCGGGGGAGGCAATATCCATCGCCACCAGCTGGTCACCAGGACTGAGACGGATAGCGCGCACCCCGCCACCGGTTCTGGAGACCGCCCTTAACTCGGATACCCTAAACCTGATTGCCTGCCCCCCCTCAGTGACCAGGAGGACATCGTTCTCGTCAGTGGCTAAACAGGCGGCCACCAGCTCATCCCCCGCCTCCAGGTCGGTGGCAATAAGCCCGCTACTCCGCACCGAAGCAAAGCTATCCACCGGCGTCTTTTTTATCTCCCCGTAGCGGGTAGCCATCAGCAAATAGGCACCCGGGGTGAAGTCAGCCAGCGCTACCATGGCGGTAACCTTCTCATCAGCCGCCACGGAGAAAAGGTTAACCACCGCCGTCCCCTTAGCCACCCGGGAGCTATCGGCTTGGATTTCATAGCACTTAAGGTGGAAGACCCGCCCCCGGTTGGTGAAGAAAAGCAGGTTGTCATGGGTATCAGCCACCTCCAGAAGTCTTACCGCATCCGCCTCCCTGGTTACCATGCCGATGATACCCTTGCCCCCGCGGTGCTGCGACCGGTAGCTGCGAGCGGGTACCCGCTTAACAAACCCACGGTTACTGAGGGTAACCACCACACTTTGATGGGGGATAAGGTCTTCCTCGCGAAACTCAACCACCTCCTCCCCGCTTATCTCGGTCCGCCGCGGGTCGGCATACTCGGACTTTAACTGGCTTACCTCCTCCTTTATCAGCAGGAGTATTCTCTTCGGGTTAGCCAGCAGGTCTTCCAGATAGGCAATGGTCTTCACTACCTCGGCGTATTCATCAAGTATCTTTTGCCGCTCCAGGTTAGCCAAGCGCCTGAGCTGCATATCAAGAATCGCCTGCGCCTGGGTCTGTGACAGGCTAAAGCTGCTCATAAGCTGCTTGCGGGCAGCCTCAGCCGTCGGCGCCTTCTTGATGATAGCAATCACCCTATCTATACTGCCCAGGGCGATTTTAAGCCCCTCCAGGATATGAGCCCTCGCCTTAGCCACCTCAAGGTCAAAGCGGGAGCGGCGGGTGATAACCTGGTGGCGGAAGTCAACATAATACTGGAGCGCCTCCTTAAGGCTGATTACCCGGGGCTGCCCATCAACCAGAGCCAGCATATTAATGAAGAAGGCGGACTGCATTGCGGTGTGCTTGTAAAGGTTATTCAGTACCTGCCTTGGTTCCGCCTCCCGCTTGAGCTCAATGACAATACGCATACCCTGGCGGTCTGACTCGTCACGAAGGGTGCTGATGCCCTCAACCTTCCTGTCCTTGGCCAGGTTGGCTATCCTCTCCACCAGGGCTGCCTTGTTCGTCTGATAGGGAAGCTCGGTGATAACTATCTGCCGCCGCCCCCCCGCCATGTCACCGAGGATAGCCTTAGCCCTGACCACCACCCGCCCATGCCCGGTGGCATAGGCATTCCTAATCTCCTCCCCGCCAAGGATGATGCCGGCGGTGGGGAAATCAGGTCCCTTAACAAACTGGCTAAGCTCGTCAACGGTGGTGTCGGGGTTATCAATGAGGTAAGAGATGGCGTCACAAACCTCGCCGAGGTTATGAGGGGGGATACTGGTCGCCATCCCCACGGCGATGCCGGCGCTACCATTAACCAATAGATTGGGCAGGCGGGTGGGCAAGACCACCGGCTCCTTGAGGCTATTATCAAAGTTGGGCATGAAGTTGACGGTCTCTTTATCAATATCAACCAGCATCTCCCCGGCAACCTTGGTCAGGCGTGCCTCGGTATAGCGCATCGCCGCCGGGGGGTCATCATCAATACTGCCGAAATTGCCCTGCCCGTCAACCAGGACATATCGCATGGAGAAGTCCTGCGCCATGCGCACCATGGCTTCATAGACCGGGGCATCGCCATGAGGATGATACTTACCCAGAACCTCGCCGACGATACGGGCGCTCTTCTTGTGGGGGCCGGCATGAGTCAGCCCAAGCCCGGCGATAGCATAGAGAATGCGCCGCTGCACCGGCTTTAGCCCGTCACGGACATCGGGCAGGGCGCGGGAAACGATGACGCTCATGGCATAATCAAGGTAAGAGCTGCTCATCTCGTCTTCTATATTTACCGGTCTGGTCTTGCCGAAAACCATGCCTACTTAAAGCCTCCTACTCCTCATTATCTTCCTCGCTGGCAGTCTCACCCTCACCCTCAGTAAACTCCTCCGCCGGTGCCTCTGAGTACTCAAGGCCGCGCCGGAGCACCTTTTCGTTAAGATAGGGACGGAAGCCTTCGCTCCCCCTTGGCGGGAAGGAAAGCTGCCCTGCCTGAGAGGGGTCCTGATATATCTCCCGGATAATGACGGCCACCCTGTCCTCGGCGGAGCTGACAATAGCGGCCGCATACTGGTTACCCCCCGCCATCAGCTTGATAAGCCGCTGGGCGTGCCTTGGCTCCACCTGCCCCAGATACTCACCGCGGCCATTCTCCACAGCTAAAGCGGAATCATTAACCTTCAGATATACCCTGTCGCCAGCCACAATCTTGGCCAGCACCTCTCGCGGTGCCAGACGGTAGAGGTTGACCACCCCCGCCTTACCCGTCTCTTCAATAAAATGCTCCGGCTTGGCCTTATCCGAATCAGCCTCCAGGCTAGCCGCCGCCTCACCTAAATAGGACAAACGGCGGAGATTCTTCTGGGCGATGATATTATAGGCGTCAAGCTCTATAGCTTTGGTGTAGGCTTCCTTTGCCAGCGCGTACTCGCCGAGCTCAATATGGGCTCTCCCCAGCCGGTTATAGGCGTCAACATCGTTGGGGAAGCTTTCTATTATCTCCCGGTTTGCCGCCACCGCCTCACGCCACCGCCCCTGCATCGCCAGGGCGATGGCATTCTTGCTGCGCTGGCGTCTTATCCTTACCTGTTCCTCTTCCTGATACACCATCCTCGCCTCCGCTCTGGACTATCCTCACTTTTCTAACTCAAAGGCGTGGTGCAAAGCCTTGACCGCCTCCTTGACCTTAGCCTCATCAATAATACAGGTTATCCTTATCTCCGAGGTAGTAATAAGCTCAATGTTAATCCCCTTCTCCCTGAGGGCACCGAACATCCTGGCGGCATAGCCGGGGGTGTTCTGCATCCCGGTGCCAATAATGCTGACCTTGCCCAGCTTGGCGTCGCTGACGCACTCCCTGGCGCCAATAGACTTGGCGATGGGCTTGACCACCTCCATTGCCTTGGCGAGCTGGCTTTTGGCCACGGTAAAGGTCAAATCGGTAATATTATTGATGCTGGCATTCTGGACAATGGTATCAATACTGACATTCGCCTTGGCTAGCGGCTCAAAGATAGAGGCGGCGATGCCGGGGCGGTCGGGGACACCGACCACGGTTATCTTGGCCACATCAAGGTCATGAGCAATACCCCTCACCTTATTTCTTACTTCCATAGCTACCCCTCCATGAATTAGTGTGCCCGGACTGTCAGTGAAGCTGGAGGCAACCAGGATGGGGACATTAAATAGCTCCCCGAGCTCAACCGCCCGCGGGTGCGTCACCTTAGCCCCGTAGGTCGCCAGTTCCAGCATCTCCTCATAGCCAATCTCCGGCAGCTTTCTGGCTTCAGGGACAATCCTCGGGTCAGCAGTATATACCCCCTCAACATCGGTATATATCTGGCAGATCTCCGCCCCCAGGCTAGTTGCCAGGGCGACGGCGGTGGTATCAGAGCCGCCCCGCCCCAGGGTGGTGATGTCCATGTCATCAGTAATCCCCTGAAAGCCGGCAACAATGACAATATTCCCCTTGTCCAGCTCTCTGGTTATCCTCTCCGGGTCAACCCTCTGGATTCGGGCACGGCTATAAACAGCATCAGTCCTTATCCCCGCCTGAGCGCCGGAAAGGCTGATTGCCTCATAGCCCATCGCCTCAAGCGCCATCGCCAGCAGGGTGCAGGAGATAATCTCACCGGTAGAGAGCAGCATATCAAGCTCCCGCTCATCAGGGCGGTCATTAATCTGGTAGGCGAGCCTGATTAGCTCGTCAGTGGTATCCCCCATCGCCGAGACGACGACAACCATCTGATTGCCCTTATCCTTAGTCTGGGCAACCCGCCGGGCGACATTTTTTATCTTCTCGGCATCCGCCACCGATGAGCCGCCGTATTTTTGAACGATTAGAGCCATCTTTTAAACCCCACCCCCAATCAGCTTATCCATAATATTATACCCTTCTTCAATAAAAAGACCAGTGCCTTTTGCTTCAGCCTCGGTAAATCTTTTTCCCCCGTTAGCCTTAAACCCTTCCCCCCACAACATAAACGGGACTGGGTCGCCGGTATGGGTCCGGACCTTTATCGGGGTAGGGTGGTCGGGGAGAACTAGCACCCTGAGACCGCCCTGCAAACGGCTGATAACCTCGCTGTCCACCATCTGAATCGCCTCTATTTTATCATCAATGGCGCCGGCGTGGGCGGCTTCATCCGGCGCCTCAATATGAATAACGACCAGCTCATGCCTTTTCAGAGCCTGAAGAGCGCCATTTGCCTGAGCCGAGTAATCGTTGTCCAGACCATCGGTGACCCCGCGTATGTCTAATACCTCCATCCCCAGCATTCTAGCCAAGCCGCGCAAAAGGTCAACCCCGGAGGTGAGGGCAGCACTAAGGCTATAGACCTCTCTAAATTTGGGCATCTCCGGCGCCCGGCCACTACCCCAGAAGAGCCAGATTGATGTCGCCGGGATATCACCGCGGGAGAGCCGCCTGACGTTAATCGGGTGGTCCTTGAGCACCGCCGCCGAGCGTTTCATGAGGTCTCGCAAAAGCTCGCTCCCCTTACCGCGGGGAAGAAAATCCTTAACCGGCCTATCGGGGATATCGTGGGGCGGGGTGCAACTAGCCGAAAGTGCTTCCTCCACCCCCTTGAGCTTACAGATATGCCGGTAGCTGACGCCGGGGTAAAGGTGAATCCGCTCATTACCCAGGCTTTCGTTCAGGGCGGCAATAAGCTCCTTTGCCTCCCCGCTGCCGATATGACCGGCGCTGTAGTCCCACATTCTGCCATTGCGGATAGCCACCAGATTGCAGCGAAAAACGACCTCCCCCTCAGCAACGGGGATATTCAGGCTGCGGGCTTCAATGCCACCCCGCCCCTTATAGTAGAGCCTGGGGTCATAGCCCAGCACCGACATGCAGGCGCAGGCGCTGGAGGGCTCCATCCCCGCCGGCACGGTGCGCACCAGCCCGAGGACGGCTTCCCTTGCCATGGCGTCAAGGTTTGGGGTTTTAGCAAGCTCAAGGCAGGTCTTATTGCCACGCTCAGGCAGTGGTAAGCCGGCGGCGCCGTCAATTATTACGATGGCGTATTTCATTTTTATTAAACCCTATCCCCTTTATCCCCTTCCCCTAACAGGGGAAGGGGAAGATGTATTATAAGAGAGGCTTCGCCTCTCTTCAACTCTCCCTTATTGCTTCAGAGGTTAAATCCGCCTATAATAAAGCCATCGGGGCGTAGCGCAGTCTGGTTTAGCGCGCAGCGTTCGGGACGCTGAGGTCGGTGGTTCAAATCCACTCGCCCCGATTTTTTATTTTGCCTTCTTCTTCGCCTCCTCCCAGAGCTTATTCTGCTCAGCAAAGGACAAGCCGCCAAAATTTACCCCCCGCTGACGGCAGACCTCCTCCATATAGGTGAAGCGCTTATAAAAGCGGCGGTTTGCTTCTCTGAGCGCCGCCTCGGTGTCAATCCCCTGCCGGCGGGCAACATTAACCAGGGTAAATAACAGGTCGCCAAACTCCTCGGCTCTCTGCTCGCTGCTTTCGGTTTGCTTGAATTCCCTGACCTCCTCCACCAGCTTGTCAATAACGCCGTCAACGTCCTCCCAGTCGAAGCCAAGCTGAGCCACCCGGCGCTGCACCTCCTGGCTATAACCCAGGGCCGGCATCTGCCTGGGGACGCTCTCCAGTATGGAGGCATCAGCCTCCCTCTCCTCCCCCTTCAGCACCTTCCAGTTATGGGCAACCTCGTCGGCGTCTTTCACCTTTGTTAAGCCGAAGATATGGGGATGGCGATGGATTAGCTTGGCGTTGATGCTGCGGACGACATCACCAAGCTCAAACTCCCCGCCTTCAGCGGCAATCTGGGCATGAAGCACAATCTGCATCAGGAGGTCGCCCAGCTCGTCGCAGAGTTTTTCTGGCTCCCCCTCGTCCAGGGCTCCCAGCACCTCATAGCACTCCTCAAGCAGGTTCTCGCGGAGAGAGGCGTGGGTCTGCTTCCGGTCCCAGGGACAGCCGTCAGGCGCCCGCAGCCGGGCGATAATGTCCACCAGGGTGGCAAACTGGTCTAGTTTCTTGGGTTTAGACAAAAAGCCTCCTTTTTAATCCGATGGCAGTACGGCGCCGATAAACTCCCTCTGCCCCCTCAAAAACTCAGCCGCCGATATATCTCGCTTCCCCTCCAGCTGGACCCTCAGGATGCCCAGGATCCCCTCCCCGGTACTGACGCCGAAAGCCGCCGCTGAGCTCAGCGCCACCACCTCCCCCACCTTAAAGGCTTTTTCTCCGGTTAAGGGCACTGCCTCAATAATATCCAGCTTTTTCCCCCGCCACTTAGTATAGCACCCCGGCCAGGGGTAAAAAGCCCGCACCCGCCGCCATATATCCAATGCCGGCAGATGCCAGTCAATCTCGCCCTCCTCCTTATTCAGCGGACTGGAGGAGGTAGCCTCAGCCTCATTCTGGGGTTGGGGGGCAAGCTCGCCCCTCAGGTAATGACACAAAGCCTCAACGAGCAACCTGGCGCCGACCAGGGAGAGCTTGCCGGTAAGCGAGCCGGTGTTATCAAGTGCTGAGATAGGAATCTGCGCCCGGGCCAGTATCGGGCCGGTGTCCATACCTTCATCCATCAGCATAATGCTGACCCCGCTAAACTCATCGCCGGCCAGTATCGCCGCCGCCACCGGTGAGGCACCGCGGAATCGGGGCAGCAGGGAGGGGTGGACATTAATCGCGCCGAAGCGGGGGATGTCCAACACCGAGCGGGGCAGTATCTGACCGAAGGCGGCAACAACGATAACATCGGGGCGGAAGCGGGCAAGCTGCGCCACCACCCCCGCCTCCTTAAAATTAGCCGGTTGCACCACCTCAAGCCCCAGGGATTGCGCCGCCACCTTCAGGGGGGGAGAAACCAAGCCGCGCCCCCTCCCCGCCGCTCTATCCGGCTGGGTATAAACAGCAACCACCTGGTACTGATTGAGGGCCAGCTCCTCAAAAGGGGGGACGGCGAACTCAGGACTGCCCATAAAAACAACTCGCAATTCGGGTACCTCCCAGCGCTAAATTTTACCACTAAAAATTTCTATCAACAAGATATTATCTCATATCTATCATTATGATATTGGGCAAAAAGATAAGCTTGACGGAGTTTGCAAGGGAAGAGGGGGGTGAAGAATCAACATCAAAAAGTTTGCCACGAGAGAATTGGGGCGTGCTATTATTTTAATGTTAGCTGCCAATCCCTCCGGTCAAGACCCCGGCTCGACGATACGTTAAAGCTGTTTATCTTTGGGAGGTATTTTTATGGAACTCAGGCCAGCCCACGAAATCTGGGAAGCTGCCCTCGGCGAGTTGCAAATCCAGGTAACCAAATCAAACTACCGCACCTGGCTGGAAAAAACTGAAGGCCTGAGTTATCAGGGTAAGGAGTTCGTTGTCGGCGTCCCCAATGCCTTCGTCGCTGAATACCTGAACCAGAACCAGCGCTCCTTAATTGAAAAGACGCTCATCGGTCTTACCCATCCTGACATTAAGGTCGTTTTTCGCATAAGCCCGGATAAACCGGCTACCGCCCCCCAGGTAAGCCACCCCGGCGGCAATTCAAAATATACCTTCGATTCATTTATCGTAAGTAACTGCAATCGTTTAGCCTATGCGGCGGCGCTGAGCGTCGCCGAAAACCCGGGAAAAAGCTACAACCCCCTGTTTATCTTTGGCGGGGTTGGTCTGGGCAAGACTCACCTTTTGCACGCCATCTATAATATGGCCCAGGCAAACAGCATCAATGCCCTTTATGTCAGCGCCGAGCACTTTACCAACGACTTTGTCAATTCCCTCAGGGAGCAGAGCACCGAGGAATTCCGCGCCAAGTATAGAAGTGTCGATATGTTGCTCATAGATGACATCCACTTTATCAGCGGCAAGGAGCAGACCGAGGAAAGCTTCTTCCACACCTTCAACGAACTGCATAACTCAAACCACCAGATTGTTGTTACCAGCGACTGCCCCCCCAAGTCCATGCCCCGCCTCGGCGACCGCTTGTGCTCCCGCTTTGAGTGGGGGCTGATTGCCGATATCAAACCGCCTGATTTTGACACCCGCCTGGCCATCCTGAGGGCTAAGGCGGAGCAGGAGGGGGAGACTATAGCCCAAGACGCCCTGGAGTTTATCGCCCGCCAGGTCCAGCACAACATAAGGGAGCTGGAGGGCTGCCTGAACCGGGCTGTTGCCTACGCCAAGCTGCTCGGCGTCCTGCTCACCCCTGAGCTGGCGGCCCAGGCAGCTGAGGATATTGCCAGCAAGGAGCCAAAAAGCGCCCTCCTCGCCCCCAGTCTGGTGCTGGAAGCGGTAGCCAGTAGCTTCCGCCTAACCCTCTCCGATTTAAAGAGCAGAAAGAGAGACCGGGAAACCGCCCTCGCCCGGCAGGTAGCGATGTACCTGCTGAAACAGGCAACCAACTGCTCGCTGGCTCAAATCGGGCTGGAGCTGGGGGATAGAGACCGCTCCACCGTCGTCCACGCCTGTCAAAAAATAGCCGGCGATATTGATAACGACTCCTATTTGAAGCGCAGGGTCTCCAAGATTCAGCAGGGAATATACCTCAAGCAGAAAGCCAACACTTATTAACTACCATTCCCACCAAAAACCAACCATCTATTAACCAACCGCCCCTCGCCAGTGGTGGATAACTACCCGCCTCCGGTTGATAAGTCCAAACAAACCAGCCTTGATTTAACCCTGTTTTCCCCACCGCTGGTCAGTTGCTAGCCAAGCATATAATAATTAATTATACTGGATATAGTAACCTAATAAGTGATTATAAATAATTATAGGGTGTTAACATGTTTGATAAGGTGGGGATAGCGGTAAAGGCGGGGGACGGCGGTAACGGGGTAGTGAGCTTCCGGCGGGAGAAGTTTGTTCCCTTTGGCGGTCCCGACGGGGGCGATGGCGGTAATGGTGGGGATGTGGTTGTGGTGGCGGAGGCGGCGGTCACCAACCTGAAGATGCTGGTCAGAAAGAGATACTACCGGGCGGCTAAGGGCGGGAATGGGGGGAGTAAAAAGAGGCATGGCAAAAAGGGGGAGGACCTGCTTTTAGCCGTGCCGGTGGGGACTGTGGTCTCATATAAGTCACAGATAGGGGATAGGGCTATTATCGCCGACCTTGACCATGCCGGTGAGCAGGCGGTGGTGGCGAAGGGGGGGAAGGGCGGCTTCGGCAACGCCCACTTTGCCACCTCAACCAACCAGGCCCCGCAGACTGCCCAGAAGGGAGAGGGGGGGGAGGAGAATTCCATAATACTGGAGCTAAAGCTCATCGCCGATGTCGGGCTTATTGGCTATCCCAATGTCGGCAAGTCCTCGCTGCTGGCGGCGGTCTCGGCGGCTAAACCCAGGATAGCCAGTTACCCCTTTACCACCCGCGAGCCCATTCTGGGGGTGGTTGAGGTCGGCGAAGGAAGCTTTGTTCTGGCGGAAATTCCGGGGCTGATAGACGGCGCTCACCTCGGGCGGGGTCTGGGGCACGATTTCCTGCGCCATATTATGCGCACCAGGGTGCTCATCCACCTGGTTGATGGCAGCTCTCTCTCCCCGGTTGAGGATATGGCGCGGGTAAATACCGAGCTTGGCTTGTTTGACTCATCCCTGGCGAAAAAGCCGCAGCTGGTGGCGGTAAATAAGATTGATTTGCCCCAGGTCAGGGAGCGCCTGGAGGAGATAAGGGACGGCTTCAACGACATCGGCAGCCAAGCCCTCTTTGTTTCGGCGGCTACTGGCGAGGGAGTTTCTGAGCTTATGTTGGAAACGATGAGGTTACTTCAGTCGGCGGCTAAGCCCGAGGCGGCGAGGATAAAGAAGGTCTTCCGCCCCCAGCCCCGGCTTTAGAAGAGGAGTAGAATGAAGATTGGTGTACTGGGAGGAACCTTTGACCCCATTCATGTCGGGCACCTCAAGGTGGCGGAGGAGGTAAGCGCCAGCCTGAACTTGAGCGAGGTTATATTTATGCCCGCCGGTGAGCCATGGCTGAAGGCGGATAACCTCATCTCGCCGGCGGAGCACCGGCTGGAGATGATGCGCCTTGCCCTTGCCGGCAAATCTTATTTCAGGCTATCGACTATGGAAATAGAAAGAGCCGGTCCGACCTACACCGTTGACACCATGGCTGAGCTCGGGCGCCAGCTTGGCTCAGGGGATGAGCTATTCTTTATCTTGGGCTGGGATAACCTGACCCAGCTCCCCCAGTGGCACCAGCCGTGGCGGCTGATAAAACTTTGTCGCCTGGTGGCTGTCCCCAGGGTGGACTATCCCCCTCCCGACCTTGCCTCCCTTGACGCCGCTATCCCCGGGCTGTCGCAGAGGGTTATCCTGCTGGAAAAGCCGCGCATTGACATCAATGCCTCAGAAATCAGGCAGCGGGTGAGGGATGGCTTGTCCATTCGTAACCTTGTCCCCGAGCCGGTGGAGGGGTATATAAAAGAGCACAAGTTGTATGCGAGGGAGCAGGGTTAAATATCCAGGTTCTTAACATTCTTGGCGTGAGCCTGGATGAAGGCTTTTCGGGGCGGGACTTCATCCCCCATCAGGACACTGAAGATGCGGTCGGCTCTGGCGGCATCATCCACCGCTACTTCAAGCAGGGTGCGGCTGGCGGGATTCATTGTCGTCTCCCAGAGCTGCTCGGCGCTCATCTCCCCCAGACCCTTATAGCGCTGGATCTCCGCCTTCTTGGCTTCTTTTACCCTGGCTAATAGCTCTTCCTTTTCCGGCTCCGAGTAAACCCACTGCTCGAGCTTGCCCGCCTTAACCCGGTAAAGGGGTGGCTGGGCAATGAAGAGGTGCTGGTTATTGATTAGCTCCACCATGTGCCGGTAGAAGAAGGTGAGCAGCAGGGTGCGGATGTGGGAGCCGTCGACATCAGCGTCGGTCATGAGGATGACGCGGTGGTAGCGGAGCCTTGCCAGGTCAAGCTCGTCGTCGATGCCTGTCCCCAGGGCGGTGATGATGGCGCGGATTTCTTCGTGGGAGAGCATCTTATCCGGCGGCGCCTTTTCCACATTGAGGATCTTGCCGCGAAGGGGTAAAATCGCCTGGAAGCGGCGGTTCCTTCCCTGCTTGGCTGAGCCGCCGGCGGAGTCTCCCTCCACGATGAATAGTTCACACAGGGAGGGCTCTTTCTCCGAGCAGTCAGCCAGTTTCCCGGGCAGGGTGCCGGTATCAAGGCCTCCCCGTTTGACGATTAAATCACGAGCCTTGCGGGCAGCCTCTCTGCCCTTGGCGGCAAGCAGGCACTTTTCAATGATTTTTTTGGCGTCATCGGGGTGCTCCTCAAAGTAGAGAGCCAGACCCTCGCCGACCACGCTCTCCACGGCACTCTTTACATCGGGGTTACCCAGCTTGGCTTTGGTCTGTCCCTCAAACTGAGGCTCGGCGAGCTTGACGCTAATTACGGCGGTAAGTCCCTCCCTGACATCCTCCCCGATAAGATTGGGCTCATCCTCTTTCAACAGCTTGTTCTTACGGGCATAGTCATTAAGGACGCGGGTTAGCGCCGAGCGGAAGCCGGTAAGGTGGGTGCCGCCGTCTATGGTGTTAACGCAGTTGGCAAAGCTAAAGATTGACTCGCTAAAACCATCGTTATACTGAAGGGCAGCCTCAACCACCGTGCCGTTCATCTTGTTGGAGATGTAGATAGGACGGCGGTGGCGGACCAGCCGGTTTCGGTTAAGGTGGCGGACGAACCCGGAGATGCCGCCCTCAAAGTAGAACGTCTTCTCCCGGTCCCTCCTTTCGTCGCTGATGTATATCTCAAGCCCCCGGTTGAGATAGGCTAATTCCCGCAGGTGCTCGCTGATGGTATTAAAATCATATTCAACCTTGCCGAATATCTCCTCATCGGGGAGGAAGGTGATGATGGTGCCGGTATCGCTCGCCTCCCCGACCACCGCCACCGCCCCCTCGGGTACGCCCCGCCGGTATTCCTGCTGGTAGAGCTTGCCGTCGCGCTTGACATTGACCTTAAGCCATGTGGAGAGGGCGTTGACCGCTGAGGCACCCACCCCGTGTAAGCCGCCCGATACCATATAGGTATGACCGCCAAATTTTGCCCCGGCATGGAGTATGGTCATCACTGTTTCCAGGGCTGACATTTTGGTGTCGGGGTGGATGTCTACCGGAATGCCGCGCCCGTTATCCTCAACCTTGACCGTGTTATCCGTACTGAGGGTAACCCGGATTTTGTCGCAGCAGCCAGCCATCGCCTCATCAATGCTGTTGTAGGTGATTTCATATACCAGGTGATGCAGTCCTCGCTGGTCAGTGCTGCCGATGTACATACCGGGGCGGCGGCGTATTGCCTCCCGCCCCTCCAGGACCTGGATATCCTCTGCCTTATATTCATTATTTACCGGCATATCCTGTGTCATAAACGCGCTTCACTCCTTGCTAGTGCCGAGGGCACAAAGATAGCGGGATAGACTGCTTCGTGGAGATATTGTTACTTAAGTAGCTTCTGGCTACAAAGAAGGTATTTGCAAATGATAACCAGCCAGCCATTTATATTATTATAGCATAATTTAGCTATGGAGTGAAGCTAGCCGCCCCGCCAGTTCCCTCGCCGGAATAGTCTCCTGCTCGGCGCTGCTCATATCCCGCAGTATCACCGTCCCCGCCTTTAATTCCTGCTCCCCGATAATTACCGCGTAAGCGGCGCCAAGGCTATTTGCCTGCCTCAGTTGCGCCTTCAGGCTTTTACTGCCCAGAGCCTTGGTTACCCCGATGCCTGTCTGCCTCAGCGAAGACGCCAGTTTTAGCGCCCCTTCTTTAGCTTCCTCACCGAGATAGGCGATAAATACCTGGGGCTTGGGCAGGGGTGGGACGGCAACATTCTGCTTCTTAAGATTTAATATTATCCGCTCAATACCGGCGGCAAAGCCGATAGCCGGCGTCGGCTTCCCCCCCAGCTCCCCAATCAGGTCGTCGTACCTTCCGCCACCGACGATGGTGCTCTGGGTGCCCCCGCCCTCGGGCTGGATTTCAAACACCGTCCTGGTGTAGTAGTCCAGCCCCCGGACCAGGTGGTGGTTTACGGCGTAGGGGAGACTGAGTATCTTCAGGTATCCCTTCAGCCGATTGAAGTGCTCATCGCACTCATGGCAGAGGTAATCAATGCTTTTAGGGGCGGAGTTAGCTATTTGCCGGCAGGAGGGCTTTTTACAGTCAAGCAGGCGCAGGGGGTTTCTCCCGAGCCTGGTCTTGCATTCGGGGCAGAGGTCATTGGCGTGCTTGGCGTAGTGAGCTTTGAGGGCAGCCACATATTTCGGGCGGCACTTTTGGCAGCCGATGCTATTCAGCTGGAGTGATAACGAGCGTAACTTTACCGAGAGCAGGAATTGCCATGCCATATCAATAATTTCGGCGTCAAGGGCGGGGTCGTCATCGCCGATAGCCTCATAGCCGAACTGATAGTGCTGGCGGTATCTCCCTGCCTGGGGCCTTTCGTATCTGAAGATGGAGGCAATATAGTAGAGCCTTACCGGCTGGGGGAGGTTATACAGCCCGTGCTCCAGATAGGCGCGGCAGACCGGCGCCGTGCCTTCCGGTCTCAGGGTTAGAGAGCTGCCGCTCCGGTCTTCAAAGGTGTACATTTCCTTGGTGACAATGTCAGTATCCTCGCCGACGCTGCGAGCAAAAAGCCCGGTATCCTCAAAGACCGGGGCGTCAAGGCGCTCATAGCCGTAGAGCCTGGCGATTTCAGCGACCTTCTGTTCTATATAGCGCCAGTAGGCTTGCTCTTTGGGCAAGATGTCCGAGGTCCCGCGCGGTGCCCGGTACAGCATGGCTTTTCTCAGGGCTAGAATACAGTATTAGTGTAGGATTTGTAAAGGGAGATTTTTATGGAAACCTATCCCCTTGAAGATAAAAGATTACTCATCCCAAGTGAAAGGCGGTAGTGCGGGAAGGGTAATGTACTGGACTCTCCAATGTGCCTTTTGCTTTAGGCGTTTTAAGCTGATGCGTACACGAAATGCTTCGTCTCTTGATGGAGCATTTCGCCCCGCTAACCAAATGGTATCAAAGGCATCTGGGTTATAGCGTTGTTGGAGCAAGCCATTTGGGAGACAAAGTATGCTTATACTTTCCAAGCGTTTCTCTGTCTTTTGTATTTCCTTGTAATTGTATTTCACAAATACTGTAGTCGTAAGAAGGCACTGTCCTTCCTTTTCAATGATGGTAGGGAGTTTCCCAAGCTCCTCTACGCGTACTCCTGCTCTCTGTTGCCGAATTTTCATTGACGTTTGGGCAGTCTGAATCGTAGCCGTGCCTTGCCCGCTAATCGCCTCAGCCTTTGAGTCAATGAATAATGCTTGCCTAATGGCAAATTCAGGGAGAAACAGATATCGTGCTCGCTTATAATCCATCTTCCCAAACAATCGAACTGGGATAATTGACATGCCAAGCCTGTCAATCGCTTCCCTAGTAATATCCTCCCCAATGTCCGCTACTAAGTCGTGCTCCTGAGTAAACATCTCACTGGCTTGGTTTCTAAAGTCATCTATAGCTTGCACAACCAGCCGTAGTGTAGCCTTCTCAATGGATTCAAGAAGGTCTAGATTGTCTTTAAGCGTTTTTGGGTCTAGCGTCATCTAATAATCCAAGTTGCACTTTGAAGCAACGCTGTTTTGCTTGACTAACGTACTCAGGCATCAAATCGAAGCCTAAATATCTACGATTTTCTTGTATGGCTGCCACCGCAGTCGTACCACTGCCTATGAAGCAATCAAGGACTAGGTCATTGGGGGTGGAGAGCAAGCGAATTACCCGCCTCGGTAGTTCTATAGGAAATTCTGCCTCATGTGTAGTATGAGAACGAACGGACGGGAAATGCCACACACCTCGGGAACCCCACTCACTCCATTCCCTCCTCGTTAAACGGCTACGGTCAATAGTCGTAATACCGGGCTTCCAGAATATATAGATATATTCAAACTCATCGACCGAACGATAAGATAGACTATGCCACCGACTGTTCTCCCAACACGGGTCTTTCACCCATATTCGCCTATCGTAGAGATAGAATCCCGCCCTGCTTGGCCAGTCCTCAATAAGCCCCCCGACTAACTTTACTCTGGTTTGGATGCTGTGCTTGCCACCGCGCACATTGTTGTGTTCCATTCTGCGCTGTATTGTCTGCTCACTACATCCGAGAAGTTGAGCCAACGCATATCGGTTATAATCTGGATGCTCTTTAGTTGCGGCTAAAACCTGTTCCTTAGTAACCAAACACTTTTTACCGGATACATTGTCTGCCTGTATTCGTGGCATCGTGGGGTCAGCAAAGGCCAAAATGTCTGCAATATTGATAACCAAGAAGCCTCCTGGTTTGATGATTGGGAAGTGGAGAGTTATTGCTTCCTCTAGGAGATTCTGCCAATCATCAAATGACATTTCTTTCTCATAGGACTTGCCCACAAAGTAGGGCGGTGACCAAATACTGAGGCTGACTGAATTGGGACGGACACGAGTTAATAGAGTACGGGCATCTCCACAGTAGATATCATTATCAGCAAGATAAGGTTGCTCGATGAGCTTGTGTTCTTCATCCAAACGAGTAACTGTCATCGTGTCTTCTATCGTTCTTGTTTTGGTCACCATTTTAGTACCTCTGTTTCCCCATTGCAAAGTAACCTATATCGTTACTTCCTTTTTTTCATCGGTTTTCCTCTACGTGGCTTATCCCAATTCGGACTTTTGCATTTCGGGCAAACTCTAGGACGTTCATTTTTATTACGGGGAACCCATTCATGTCCGCAACGACACCTATAGGCTGTAACTTGAAATATACCAGGTCCTTCCTTAGTAGTATTTACCATCGGTAACTCTCATAGGTATATACCATAATTATATACCAAAGGTATTAAAAAGTCAACCCCCAATGGTATATACTGATAGTAAATTACCGATGAGTAATAAATTTTGCACTCATTTTCCTGTTGGGTTATACTTTAGAGGTGAGTTTCAGCCAGCTAAAAGACAAAGCTCAGTATCTTCCGTCGGAGAAAATAGCTCTGGTTGAGGATGCCTATAAATTTGCCCTGAAGGCGCATCAGGGGCAGGTGCGCAAGTCGGGGGAGCCCTACCTTGAGCACCCCCTGCAGACCGCCTTGATTCTGGCTGAACTCCAGCTTGATGCCAGCACCCTGGCAGCCGCCCTGCTTCACGATGTCCCGGAGAACTGCGGCATACCCGTCGCCGAGCTTGAAACTAAGTTTGGTCCTGAGGTCGCCAAGCTGGTTGATGGCACCACCAAGTTGGGCAAGCTCTCCCTGCCCGCTTCAGGTGTAGCCACTGGTGGGGCGCAGGCGGAGAACCTGAGGAAGATGCTAGTGGCGATGGCTGAAGACCTGCGGGTGGTGTTTATCAAGCTGGCTGACCGCTTGCATAATATGCGCACCCTGAGCGCTCTATCCCCGGAGGCGCAGCATAGCATCGCCGAGGAGACCCTGGAGATATACGCCCCCTTAGCTCATCGCCTCGGCATCTGGGAGCTGAAGTGGCAGCTTGAGGACCTGTCCTTCCGCTACCTGGAACCCCCAAAATACCGCCAGATTGCCAAGCTGGTTTCTGCCCGCCGTGCCCGGCGGGAGGCATTTATCGCTCAGGTGATTCAAATCCTGGAGGGGGAGTTTGAGCGGGCTAACCTCAGGGCGGAGATATCAGGCAGACCCAAGCATATCTACAGCATATACCGCAAGATGGAGAGGTATTCTGCCCAGGACAAACACTTTGATGATATCCACGACCTCCTCGCCCTCCGGGTACTGGTTAGCACGGTGCCCGATTGCTATCATGCCTTAGGCATTATCCATAGCCTCTGGCACCCCCTGCCCGGGGACTTTGACGATTTTATCGCCAGCCCCAAGCCCAATGGCTACCAGGCCCTGCACACCGTGGTAATGTGCCCGGGGGCGATTCCCCTTGAGGTGCAGATTCGCACCCGCGACATGCATCATATTGCTGAGTATGGCTTAGCCGCCCACTGGCGCTATAAGGGAGGGGAAAAGACGGATATCAACTTTGAGGAGAGGATAGCCTGGCTGCGCCAGTTGATTGACTGGCACCGCGAGCTCAGCGGGGCGGAAGAATTCCTGGAATCGGTCAAGACCGATATCTTCATTGACCAAGTCTTTGTTTACACCCCCAAGGGGGAGATAAAGGATCTGCCCAAGGGTTCCACCCCCCTTGATTTTGCTTACCGGGTTCATACCGAGCTGGGGCACCGCTGCATCGGGGCTAAGGTGAACGGCAAGCTGGTGCCACTCAGCTATCAGCTGAATAACGGCGATGTCGTTGAGATTGTCGCCTCCAAGGCGGCTAAAGCACCGAGCCGGGACTGGCTGAACCCGCACCTCGGCTACATCAAGACGTCTCACGCCGCGGAGAAGATAAAGCAGTGGTTCCGGCGTCAGGAACGGGCGGAGAATATCGAGCGGGGCCGTGAGCTTCTGGAGAGGGAGGTGAGGCATCTGGGGATAAAACCCAGCGAGCGGGAAGAGCTGGTCAGGTTGTTCAAATACGATAACCTGGATGACTTTCTGGCGGCCATTGGCTATGGCGGCATTTCCACCCATCAGATTGCGGTCAAGCTCTCCGCCCAGCAACCTCAAGTCAAGGCGGCGGCCGCCCCGCCCAAGCCGCCGCAGTCAGCTATCCGCGTGCTGGGGATGGGGGACCTAGTTACCAATCTCGCCCGCTGCTGCCACCCCGTGCCCGGGGATAAGATTATCGGCTATATTACCCGCAGCCGGGGGGTGACTGTTCACCGCCGGGACTGCTACAATGTGATTCATGAGGATGAGAAGGAGAGGCTGGTTGGGGTGGGGTGGGAGCCGACCGATTCCCTCTACCCGATTAAGATTAGGGTTGAAGCCTGGGACAGGGTAGGGCTTATCCGCGATATTACCACCCTCATCGCCGAGGAGAAGGTTAATATTGGCGGGGTGAGCTCTAGCCATCATCATGACCATACCGTTTCTGAATTCTTTGATTTAGAAACGACGGGCCTGGTCCAGCTCAGTCGGCTGTTGAAAAAGATTGAGGGGATTAAAGGGGTGATAAGTGTCTCCCGAGTTGGGGATGAGGTAGTGGTAAAAAAACTTTAAGGAGGTAGATATTGCCAGCGGTTAAGAGAGCTCGAAAAGAGGTGCGAGCAACGGAGCGAAAGAGACTCAGAAATAAGTCTATTCGTAGCCGGTGCAAGACCAGTATAACCAAGGCGGAGAGGCTCATCTTTGCCGGTGAGCTTGAGGCGGCTCGGGGGGCGGTGGTGGTTGCCATCGCTTCTCTGGATAGGGCGGCGGAGAAGGGGGTTATCCACCCCAACAATGCCGCCCGCCGCAAGTCCCGCTTGATGCAGAAGTTAAATGAAGCCCAAGCCCCCAAAACTTGACATGAGACGGGGAAGGGGTTTATGTTAGGGGCGTCGTGATTCTGTCTCAGTTTCAGACGGTAGGTCGTGACCTGTTTACCACCGGGCTTGTCTCCTCTCATAGCGGGAATCTGAGTATCAGGCTGGGAGAGCGCATCATTATTACCCGCCGCAACAGCGGGCTTGGCTGTCTAGAGGAGCATGACCTGGTCGAGACCGGGATAAACAAGAATGACCGCAATACGCCGCTGGCGTCAATAGAACTGGCTGTCCACCGCGCCATCTATCGGGCGACGCCGGCATTAGCCATCGTTCATGCCCACCCCCCTCATGCTGTCGCCCTTTCGCTGACTGAAACCGAGATTGTCCCCATGTGTACCGAGGGTCTGTCAACACTGGGGCGGGTTCCGGTCCTGGGCTGGCATATGGAGGTTAAGCCGGGGGGTCTGGCGGATATAATCGCCAAGGCACTGGGGCAACGCCGGATTGTTATGGTTCATGGTCATGGCAGCTTTGCCATCGGCCAGCTGCTTGAGGAAGCCCATGATTACACCACCACCCTGGAGGAAAACTGCCAGGTCATCTGCTTGCTGAAGTCGTTGCAGGTAAGGACGGCTAAGAAGTAGCCTACCGCTTACGCACCCTGAAAAATCTTTGATTTTTCAGGGAACCCGCTTGTAAACCGGGGTGCACCAGTCAAGGTATTTGGGGTTGTTGCCTCGTATTACCTCAAAGTAGAGCTTTTGCAATCTCTTGGTTATTTCACCAATCTCCCCATCACCTATCGGGCGGTGGTCTATTTCGGCTACGGGGGTTAGGTGGGCGGCGGTGCCGGTCAGGAAGCACTCCTCAGCGATATAAAGCTCGCTGCGCTCAACCTGTCTCTCGAGCGTCTCTAAGCCCAGCTCGTTTTGCGCCAGTTTTATCACCGTGTCCCGGGTGATGCCCATGAGGATGTTGCTGTAGCTTGCCGGCGTGACCAGCTTGCCGTCCATAACCAGGAAGATATTCTCCCCGCTCCCCTCGGAGACATGACCGTCCGGGGTAAGCATAATCGCCTCGTCAAAGCCGTTCTCAATGGCTTCTGACTTGGCGAGGGCGTTATTGGCGTAAAGCCCGGTAATCTTGGCGTTCGGCGGGATTACATTATAGTCGGGGCGCCGCCACGAGGAGATGGCGCACCTGGCTTTATCCATGTCCAGGTATGGTCCCCACGGGATAACGAGGCAGAGGAAGTCATCCTCTACATCATGGAGGCGCACCCCCAAACGTTCCGCACTCTTGTAAGCCAGGGGGCGGATATATAAGTCTTCCTCAAAGCGGCACATCTCCACCAGCTTGACCGTTATCTGGCATAGCTCATCTATGGTATAGGGCAGCTTAATCTTCAGGACACGGCAGCCATCAAGCAGCCGCTGGTAATGCTCTCTGAGGCGGAAGAGGTAAATCTGCTTCTTTTTGCTGTTCCAGTTACCCCTGATGCCCTCAAAGATGGCGGTGCCGTAGTGAAAGGCGGTGGTCATAACCCCTATCTTGGCTTCGGATAGGGGGATAAACTGCTTACGAAAATAGGCATAAGACGGCATCTAATACTCTCCTTAGTTAGATAGCGCTTATTATAGCTTTTGCCGGGATAGAAAACAAGCTAAAGTTAATTTTACTTACCGAGCTTGGCACCGCAGTGGGAGCAGAACTTGCTGCCGGGGAGGTTAACCTGGGAGCAAGCCTTGCAGACAAGACCTTTATCTGCCGGGTTCTCACCGAAATATACCTTGAGGTGAGGCCAGGGAATTTCTATCCCTTCCTTATCAAAAGCCTTCTTGAGGCGAAGCCTCAGCTCCCCCATCACGTCCCACTGCGCGAGGGGCACAACCTCGCCTAGAATCTTGATTTCTATCCCTGACTCGCCCAGGTTAGCCACCCTCAGTACCTGGGGCGCGCTCTTAATCCGCTCGCGCCAGTCCTTGTCCTTAGCCAGCTCCTTGCCCACGCGGTTTATTACGCTTATGGCATGGTCAAGGTCAGTGCCGTAGGCTACCGAAATATTAAGGTTGACCCGGGAAAAGTGCCGGCTGTAGTTGCTGGCAACCCTAATCTCGCCATTGGGTATATGGTGGACGATGCCATCTAGGTCACGGAGCACCGTCTTTCTCAGGTTTACTTCCTCCACCAGCCCGGCGATGTCGGCTACCTTAGCCACATCCCCCACCCGATACTGGTTTTCTAAAATGACGAATATGCCGGCAATAAGGTCTCTTATCAGGTACTGGGCGCCAAAGCCAACAGCGATGCCAGCGATGCCAAGGCCAGCTAGGATTGGCGTTATATTTACATCGAACTCGGATAGGATCATAAATACGATGACTAAAACGATGAGAACCTTTCCCGTCCCCATTAGGACACCGACAAGGGTGTCCGTTCTTTTCCTAATCCCCTCCCTGCTTTCCCCCTTGGTTCGTTTTACGGCATGTTGCACCATTGGCGGGACAAGCCTTCGCAGGAAATACCACAGCGCGGCTCCTATTCCCAATATAATGAGAATACGGATGCCATGACTCAGAAACCAGCTCACTACTGGGTCCCAACTGAATTCCGACATAATAAAATCCTCCCCAAAAGGCTTAAACATATCTATATTAACATTAAAACCTGGGGTGAGACAACAACTTGTTTGGGTGACCTATCCCCCTCAGCACCCTAAAAAATCTTTGATTTTTCAGGGAACCCGCTTTAGCTTTATTTGTAAACCTATCCCCCTGACCCCCTTCCCTTATTTATTTTTTAAAGGGAAGGGGGTATAAGTAAGGGAGGGGGCTTCGCCCCCTCCCTTTTCTTCTCTTCCCCCTCTCCCTGAAAAGGAGAGGGGGATTAAGGGGGTGAGGTTAGAAAAGGATGGACTTAAAGTGGGCGGGGTGGTATATTACGTACTAGGCAATAGGTATTCTAAATGTATATTGCTTATGTTGATGAGTCTGGTGATCCAGGGCATAATCTCGTAATAACTCAGCATTTTACTTTAAGCGGAATTATTCTTGCTGATTCTAACTGGAAGATATTCCTTGAGAAAGTGAAGGTGTTTAGAAAAGGACTTAAAAGAGACTTCGGGCTTACGTTAAAATCTGATTTGCGGGCAACGGACTTATGGAAAAATAGCGGCGATTTTAGAAAGTTAAATTTGAATTACGCAGATCGGTCAAGAATTTTCAGACGAACAGCAGAATTCTTGCGGTCTTCTCAGGAGGTAGCTGTTCTGATAGTAAGCATTAACAAAGGCTCTCCCCAACTTCAATCTACCGTTAAAATCGATGAAACTGCTTGGACAATGTTTCTTCAGAGGTACGAGAATTGGTTAGTGGCAAGACAGGAATTGGGGATTGTTGTTAGTGATGAAGGCCACGAAAAGATGACCAGGATGTTATCAAGAAAGATGAGGGTATATAATCCAATTCCAAGCCATTATGGTGGATATTACCAGGCTCCAATAGTAAAAATTATTGAGGATCCCTTTTCAAGACATTCACAATATTCTTATTTTGTTCAGCTCGCAGATATAAGTGCATACCTAGCGCGATTACGGCATGACCATACGTCTTGGCAGGTAAAATGGGGGATACATAAGCTTTACAAAAAGATTAAGCCAAGGTATATTTTAGAGGCTTCGAGGAAAGACAATTACGGATTTGTACTTTACCCATAAGAAAAAGCCCTCTTTTCAGAGGGCAGAAGGGGCCGCCTCCACCAGCTTTTAGCTGATTTCAGCTGCCACTTTTACTATAGCAAGTATTAGCACACTTGTCAACAATTGTTGTCAATGCCTTTACCTCTACCTAGAAAGGCTCGGCGTCTGGAGCTTGTAGCCTTCCCCAAAAGCTGGACTTAAATTGGGGTTAAGTGCTATATATTAGGTAACATGGATTGGGGGGTGAGCTATGCTGGAAGAACTTTCCACTGAGGTGCTTGAGGCTGTCTTTGACGCGCTGCCGGTAGATATAACCTTCATTGATGAGACCGATACCGTCAGGTATTACAGCCGTGGGGAGAAGAGGATATTCAAAAGGTCGCCAGCGGTCATCGGCAGGCAGGTGCAGCAGTGCCACCCGCCGCAAAGCGTACATAAGGTAAATCAGGTGGTAAGCGACCTAAAATCGGGCAAAAGGGAAGTCGCCGAATTCTGGGTTGAGCTTAAGGGGCGCCGGATATATATAAGGTATTTCCCGGTCAGGGACAAAGCCGGCAAGTATATCGGCATAGTGGAGGTTAGCCAGGACATAACCGACCTGCAGAAGATAAAGGGCGAGAAGAGACTGCTGGATAGGGAGTAGGGCGGTGCAGAACCTCCCCAGACGCACCAAAATGGCTTTTTAAGGCAGTTAGCGCCGTAGAGGGTAACCTAATATAGTGGTTATGCCTAAAGCGTTCAGTTTTTGCCCTGTTTTTCTCCCTCGTTTTTGCCTTATGGCGCAGGGCGATGGCGGTTAATCTGCTCTCTTAGCGAGGAAGCCGCCTGGCGTGCTGCCGGGGCGAAGTCCTTATCCGGTGAGGCGTATATAATCTGCCGTGACGAGCTTATAATTGCCTTCCTCCCCCGCTCATCAACCCCGTAGCTGACGGCTGAAGCCAGGTCTCCCCCCTGAGCACCGATGCCGGGTATCAGCAGCAGCATATCGGGGTGGTTCTGGCGTATCAGCTTTAACTCCTCAGGGTAGGTGGCGCCAACCACCAGCCCGATATTACCGTGTTTATTCCACTGCGCCGCCCTGAGGGCCACTATCTCAAATAGGGGCAGGCGCTTGTGCTCCGTCTCAAGGGGCAGGCTCTGGAAGTCAACCGCGCCCGGGTTTGACGTTCGGCAGAGGATGAATACCCCCCGCTCCCAGCGCTCAATAAAGGGCTCGACTGAGTCAAAGCCGAGGTAGGGGCTCAGGGTGGTGGCGTCAAAGTTGAAGGTATCAAAGATAGCCCGGGCGTAGGCTCGGGCGGTGTTGCCGATATCGCCCCGCTTGGCATCGCCAATCACCGGAATATTGCCCGGTACGTATTTGATGGTGCGCTTCATGCCCTCCAGCCCCTCAAGCCCAAGGGCTTCGTAGAAGGCAAGGTTGAGCTTATAGGCGCATACTAGGTCAGAGGTGGCGTCAATAATTGCCTTATTGAACCTAAAGACGTCTGTCTTGGGCGGCATCAGCTCCGGGTCGGGGTCAAGCCCGATGCAGAGGAGGCTGTTATTTCTCTCGGTGGCACTTGCCAGCTTTTCCAGGAAATTCACCCCACACCCCCAGGGCTGATAATATCAGCCCCTCTTGGCTAGGTCAAGTGGTTTTGTCTTTGTCCTCGCTTTTGTGTAAAATATGCAGGAAAAAAACTGATGAGGTCGGGTAATGCCTATCTATGAGTATAAGTGTAATTCCTGCCATTTCCGCTTTGAGCGCCGGCAGAGGTTTGACGACAAGCCGGTAGCCAGATGCCCTAAATGCCGGGGGGAGGCTCGCCGCGTCATTCACTCTGTCCCCGTCATCTTTAAGGGGAAGGGCTTTTATACTACCGATAGCCGTAAGGGCATACCAGAAAAGAAATCACCTGGAGAGGGGAAGCCGAAGTGAAGGCGTTACTGCAGCGGGTCTCCGCTGCCTCAGTGAGTGTGGGCGGGGAGGTGGTGGGCAGGATAGGGCGGGGGGTGGTGGTCTTGGTCGGCGTTGCTCATGGTGACCGCGAAAGGGATGCCCGCTATCTGGCGCAGAGGACGGTTAACCTCCGCATTTTTTCTGATGAGACGGGTAAGTTTAACCTCTCCGCCCTGGATATCGGGGGCGAGTTGCTGGTGGTTAGCCAGTTCACCCTTCTGGCTGATACCAGAAAGGGACGCCGTCCCAGCTTTACCGACGCCGCCCCGCCGGCCCAGGCGGAGGAGTTATTTGAGCTTTTCGTTAGTGAGGCTAGAGCCACCGGGTTAAAGGTGGAAACGGGGCGCTTTCAGCAGTATATGCAGCTTGAAATCCATAACGATGGCCCGGTAACCATCATGCTTGATAGCCGGGAGAAGTTTTAGGAAAATAATTGCAACTACAAGGGCTTGCAATAAGATTTTTGATTTGATATAATAGGCGCCGGTCAAATGAACCACCCCGTAGAGATAGTAAAAAGGCTAACCGAGAAAGGGTACCGGCTGACACCCCAGCGGCTGATGATTGTCTCAGCTATTGAGAATAGCGATGGTCATATCAGTGCTGAGGAAATCTATGCCCAGGTGGCGGCTAAATACCCCCAGGTTAACATCTCAACCGTCTATCGCACCCTGGAGCTGCTCAAGCAGCTCGGGCTGGTAATTGAGACCGACTTCGGCGAAGGCCGGGTTAGGTATCACCCGGCGGAGAAGGGGCACCATCACCACCTCGTTTGCACCGGGTGTGGCGCCGTTATTGACCTTGACGAGTCGCTGCTGTCCTCCCTGCGGGGTATGTTGCTCCGCGAATATAAATTCAGTGCTGACCTGAAGCACTTGGCTATTTTTGGTCGCTGCGCTAAATGCAGCTAATTTTTTTTGAGGTTTTATTGCATATAATTGCAGTTGCAATGAATAGCAAATATCTTGAAGAACTTTTTAGGAGGGGGGTGAAAGATTAGGTAATATAAAACAAAAAATTTCAATAATTATTGCCATTAATCGCAAACACTAAAAGGAGGTAAAAAGAGATGGCATGTTTTCTTGTACCTATGGGAGAGGCTATTGTGACAAGCGTTGTGCAGAAGGTTGTGGAGAATAGAGAGAAGAAGGTTGGTGGGGAAAGGACTAAAAAAACAGGGTTGAGCTGGAGCCGGAGATTGAGCTGGCTGAATAAACTATTATGGGGTGGAACTATACTGTTGGCATTGGAGCATGTATGGCATGGTGAAGTTGTCCCCTGGCCACCTTTTTTGACAGCAATGAAAAATCCTGGAGATGTAGCTCCAATGCTTCATGAGATAGCGACAGTTGGTGTAGCTATGGCCATAACCGTAACAGTCGTCTGGGCAATAATGGTTATGGTTGCTGAACTAAAGGCTAAGGCTGTGCCCGAAGCAAAGGGGAACCCCGTCGGTGGAGGTGGATAATGTGGCTCATAATGACCGCTCTAGCAGCGGTAATTACAACTGCGATATGGTACATAAAGGCTCCAGAGGACAAATATAAGCTTGGCTTATTAAGTTTGATATTCTGGGGGGCAACGCTCATGTGGTTCGTTGACCACGTGATGGCATATTTAACAGAAGGGGGAGAGTTTTTTGAAATAAATCTAGATGCAACGCTACTTGGATTTTCTGTAATCATTCTTGCCCTCTTAGTGTGGGAAATTGTGCTACTGGTCAGTGACCCCAAAGGAGTTTTAAAAAGAATAAAAAGGTGAACCCTGGGCTGGCTCGCTCCTTGACTCTGCCTAAGGCTTAAGTCGGCTCTAAGGAATAAGATAAAGTTTCAGACCACTAGAATCCCATCACATCTATTGTGATGGTGAGTGGGCGTTGATTAAATCAAGGGGTTGCTGAACAACCCTTACTTCTCTTGTTTTCCGGCGATGCTGCCTCGTGCCACCCTTATTGTCGTCCCTGATTCTACTTTCAGGACTACGGAGTCCTCGCTGAGGCTTTCAATCTGCCCGTAGATGCCACCGATGGTGATTACCTTGTCCCCTTTCTGCAGCCCCTGCATCAGCTCCTGCCGTTCCTTCTGTCTCTTGCGCTGGGGACGGATCATAAGGAAATAGATTACGGCAAAAATCAGCACCAGGAAGATAATCATCGTCCAGTTGAAACCACCGCCTCCTTCGGCAGGCGTCTGTGCGGGATAACAGCCAGCGGCGAATACCAGAGTGGTGATAAGCAACCCGCCTATTAACGCCAGGCTTAAAACTTTATTCTGTTTCATTTCCTCTCTCCTCATTTTAAGATTCAACCCTGCCCTGTAGCGACCAGGGGCTTGTCTTCTCAACCCTGATGTTCATCAGCCTTCCCAGGCAGTTACTAGAATCACTGAAGAATACCAGTTTACCACTTCTGCTTCGTCCATACCACTTCCCCTTTTTCCTCCCCTCGACAAGGACTTCAGCCGTCTTACCCAGCAGACGGGCGTTAATCTCGGCGGCAACGGCCTCCTGCAGGCGCTCAACTCTGCCCAGTCGCCCCTTTTTCTCTTCCGCCGGGATATTATCCTCAAATTTCTCCGTGGAAACAGTCCCCGGTCTCGGTGAGTAAGCGGCGACATGTACGGTGTCAAACCTTAGCTCAGAGAGCAAGTCCAGGGTCTGCTGGAACTGCGGCTCGGTTTCTGAGGGAAAGCCGACGATAACGTCGGTGCTCAGGGCCACCCCCGGTATTTTACCCTTTATCTCGGTGATAAGCTGGCGGTACTGCTCTACGGTGTAGCCCCGCCTCATCGCTGCCAGGATTTCGTTGCTCCCCGACTGGACCGGTAGGCTGAGCTGCTCGCAGGCCTTGTCCAAAGCGGCTACTGCCTCAATCAGCCTGGAACTCATGTCCCTGGGGTAGCTGGTCAGGAAGCGTATGCGGAGCAGCCCGTCAATTGAATTTAGCTCGTGGAGCAAATCAGCCAGGTCGGGCTTTTCGGGGAGGTCACGCCCGTATGAGTCCACGTTTTGCCCGAGCAGGGTGACCTCTTTAGCACCGCGATTTACCAGCTCCCTAACCTCACGGACGATTTCTCTAACCGCCCGGCTCCGGTTCCTTCCCCGGCGGTAGGGGACAATGCAGTATGAGCAGAAGTTATCACAGCCCTGGATTATAGAGACATAGGTGCTGGGCGCCGGGTGGCGGGGTAATGCTTGCTCCCACTCTGGCTTTTCCAGCCACTGGGGGTAGTCTCCGGGCTTGAAGAAGTAGTTAACCTGGGGGAAACGCTGGTTAAGTTTAGCTAAATCGGCGTTAACCAGGCAGCCGGTGACAGCAATGACCAGGTCAGGTTTTGCCTTTTTCATCTGTCTGAGGTTATGGAGCCGGTTAACCACGCGGTCCTCGGCGCCCTGGCGGACGACGCAGCTATTGAGCACGATTAGCTCGGCGTCATCGGCATTAGCCGGCTGGTAGCCCAGCTGCTCAAGGTAGCTGCCGAGCCTTTCCGATTCCGCCTTGTTCATCTGGCAGCCGATAGTCCAGATATGATATTTGGGCATGACTTTCTCTACTATTAAAACAATGCCCCCAGCAAGGGGGGTGCTGCCCTGGCGGAGGGAGTGGGATTCGAACCCACGACCCCGGTCTCCCAGGGCAAGCGCTTAGCAGGCGCCCGCACTAGTCCTCTATGCGATCCCTCCCTAGTTATGGGCAAGCAAAACTTTGTTAACATAGTCAATTGTATCACAACATTTTATCTTGCTCAAACCCAACCCCCCGTTTCTAAAATAACTTTTTCTTCCCACCCTCCCACCCTTAGGGGCTGAAGCCCCCTCCTTAAAATATCCTCCCCCTCTCCCTCAAGGGAGAGGGGGACTAAGGGGGTGAGGGTGATAAATAATCTTATTGAGCAGAGTTTTTTGGTGTGCTATTATGGAAGGCACAAATGGAAATCAATGTTTTGATTGATGAGGAGCTTGAGGGGAAGCTTGAGATAGGCTGGCTGCGGGGCGTAGCCGAGCAGGTCCTCACCGCTCTGGGCGTTGATGCAAATGTTGAGCTTGGCCTGTTTATTGCCACCGGGGAAAGGGTCAAGCAGTTAAACCGGGACTATCTGGGGAGGGATGAGCTGACGGACGTGCTTGCCTTTTCCGCCAGGGAGGAGGTTGGGGGAAGCCATCCCCCCTTTGTCCAACCCCCCGACGGCGTTCTCCACCTGGGGGAGGTGATTATCTCCTACCCTCAGGCGGTAGTACAGGCGGAGGAGTATAAACATTCAGTAAAGAGGGAGATTTTGACTCTTATCGTCCATGGCGTGCTTCACCTGCTGGGGTATGAGCATGACACGCCGGAGCTGGAGCTCAAGATGAGAGCCAGGGAGAAGGAAATCATGAGCCATATCGGGGGGCTAAATTGAGGGTCCTTGGTATTGTCGGTAGCCCGCGCCGTGGTGGCAACACCGACCTATTATTGGCTGAGGTGATGAAGGGTGCCGCCAGCAAGGGGGCGGAGGTCAAGACGATTGTTCTTAATGACCTGGAGATTACTCCCTGCCAGCACTGTGGCGCCTGCCTGGAGACAGGCCGCTGCAAGAATAAGGACGATATGCAGCTCGTCTATGACGAGCTGGAACGGGCAGACCGGATAGTGCTGGCTTCGCCGGTCCATTTTATGGGGGTAACCGCCCAGGCAAAGGCGATGATTGACCGCTGCCAGGCGCTTTGGGCGAGAAAGTACGTCCTGAAGCGACCGCCGTTGGGTGACAAGCGGGAGAGGAAGGGTCTATTTGTCTCCGTTGGCGGCAGGAAGCTGGCTAATCTCTTTGAGCCGGCGCTGGCTACGGTAAAAAGCCTGTTCAAGGTCCTTGACATCACTTACGGTGGGGAACTGCTCTTCCCCGGGGTGGATGAGAAGGGGGCAATAGCCCAGAACCCTGACGCCCTGAAGCAAGCCTTTCTTGCCGGGCAAAAGTTAGTTAGCGGAAGAGATAATTAGCCACCAATAAAACCAAAAATATTAAGAAATGTTAGCAGTAGTAAAATAAACGCAGTTATTGCACTTACTATACCTGCTATACCTACCCACCGCTGATTTCTATCCCACCAATTAGTTATATGGAACTCAACTTTGTCGGACGCTTGCTTAAAAATGTTCTGATACCTGTATGTTAAGACAATATCTATCTTATAATTGCCAGATTTAGCAGTTTTTAAGGTTTCCAACGATATAGAAAGAGGAGGATGACCTGCGTGAATCCTTTCACCCATAATTCGCGGTATAAGTTGGTCTTCGCTCTTTGGCACCGGTAGGAAGAAGGCGTTAGGCAACTCAAATATATTACCATGTGGGCTTAACTCAATGCGTTGTTCCTCTTCTTCTGTTAGCGGAACAACCATATCTTTACCGTTCAGCCTTGTTTTAAACTCCTTTATGATATACTTAGCAATACCTGGACTAGAGGCGTCAATAATATTAGGAGATGACCAAACAAGAACAAGCTTATTTGCCTCAGGAATACCGGAACCTGTTAAATATATGTCTATCTCAATACTGCCTCCGCCTTTAATATTGTAATTCCTTGCACGAGTAATGATGGAGTAAGTTGGTTCTATATCTTTAACCTTAGGTAAAAGTTGAAGATTATATTCTATAATATCATCCTTAGTTAGTTTAGTATCAGGGCGTTTCATAGATATTCCCTCCCCCCTTAAATCTAGCCCCGCCCCACGCCAATAAGCTCAGCTATATCCTTTACCCCCTCCTTTTTCATAAACTGCTCTATTCCCTCAAGGACGTCAAGCGGGGCGCGGGGGTTGGTAAAGTTAGCCGTGCCTACCTGAATAGCGCTGGCGCCAGCCATAATGAACTCAATTGCGTCCTCGGCGGTGGTGATGCCGCCGCCGCCGATAACTGGCACCTCAACGGCACCAGCCACGGTATAAACCATATACAGGGCTATTGGCTTTATTGCCGGTCCGGACAAGCCCCCGAATATGTTGCCTAAAAGGGGTCGGCGCCGGGCAATATCAATGGCCATCCCCCTCGGGGTATTGATTAAAGAGACGGCGTCGGCTCCGGCCCCAGCCGCCGCCCTGGCTACCTCGGCAATATCGGGGGTGTTTGGGGTCAGCTTGACCAGCACCGGCAGGGAGGTTGCGGCTTTGATGGCAGCCGTTACCTCGGCGGCTGAGTCAGGATTAGTGCCGAACTCAGCGCCACCGGCTTTGATATTGGGGCAGCCAATGTTTACCTCAAGACCGCTTATTCCAGCCACTCCCTCAAGCCCTTGAGCCAGCTTGGCGTACTGGCTAACGGTTTCCCCGACGATATTGACGATGACGGGCACGCGCCAGCCTGCCCAGACTGGCGCCTTCTCCCTGATTAGGGCTTTAACGCCGATGTTCTGCAGCCCTATTGAGTTGAGCACACCCGAGGGCGTCTCCGCCAGCCGTGGCTGCGGGTTTCCCTCCCTTGGCTTGAGGGTAGTCCCCTTGCAGACGATAGCCCCCAGCCTTTGAATATCAAAGAGGTGGCTATACTCGGTGCCGTAGCCAAAGGTGCCCGAGGCGGTCATCACCGGGTTAGCCAGCAAAAGTCC
>Ga0315280_10000203_pt1 | contig 116927 bp, 87 predicted proteins | sample YL17G06_40_MG_FD_203697 | JGI IMG/M metagenome (GOLD analysis project Ga0315280, IMG submission 203697) | Sediment microbial communities from Yellowstone Lake, YNP, Wyoming, USA - YL17G06_40 | ecosystem: Environmental > Aquatic > Freshwater > Lake > Sediment | place: USA: Wyoming | collected... | reverse complement strand
CCCGGCGCATGCCGAAGCCCGGCTCATCAGGATCTGAGACAGAGCCTCATGCTCAAGTGGCCTGTTCATAGGCGCAAAGCCATGTTTGTCAATTCTCAAGCCCCACAAAACCATTAAACGCCATTGGTAAGATGCCTGTTATACCCGGAGAGGATACCACGACAGGCGAGACTATTTCTGGCGGAGAAGCTCGGCTGTCACCATCCACGCCACTGACCAGCGGCTTTGCTCATCGCGCTCAAGGCAAACAATGCCGCCCATCTGGAAGGAGACTACGCAGAGATTCTCATCACCCGTGATCAGCTTGGCGGCAAGAAGCGACATGAAAGGCAGATGACCGACGAGCATCAAGGGCTTGCTTTCACTGGCCAGCGCCTGGGCGACCGGTTCAATGGGATCATCAGGATTCAGACCCGACACGGCGATGACGCCATTTCTTGGCCGAAGGGCTGCGCCGAGAATCCCGGCTGTCTGTTCGGCGCGGCGCTTTCCGCTGTGGCGGATTTGGACAACCTGAACGCCTGCCCGTTTTGCGAAATCGGCGACGCAGCGAACATCGGCCTCGCCCCGAGCCGTCAGCGGCCGCGCGGGATCTTCCTCTTTGGGTTTGGCTTCGCCGTGCTGAACCAGATAGAGTCTCATGGCAGGTTCCTTCCGTCCGGCAATGCTGGCAATCGAAGTATTTTTCTTTGCCCGAATGCGTTGGGCGATTTGCGCCTACAGCTGCTCCTGGCTGATGGCCCATGTCAAACCGCAAAGCAGTTTGGAATCCAGCCTTGTATCTTCAGGCTGCATAAGGGAGCACGCTAAAGCGTGGACTCCGAACTTTTGGTTGCCAATTCGCCCATGAGCTATTAGGTAACCCTCGCTACGCATGTCACGGCGGAAACCAAGGATTCGATTTCACCGCGAAGGAGGCCAGCAATGTGCGGCATGTTGAGGTCAGTAGGGATGTTCGTTGTGCTCGGTTCTCTGAATGTTTGGATCGGCGCGTGTGGCGGAGGAGCAAAGAGCCCGATTCCAATTGCTCCCGAAGGGGTCAAGGAAATCATCAGCGATTTGCAGCCGTGGGTGAATGCGGAGCAGTTGCCGCGCGATGAGCGCAAATCCTTTGAGGAGTTTTGTCGTTTCTTGGCCGTTCGCCGTCATTGCGATGACGCGATCAACACAGGAGAAATGAGCGATAAAGAAGCAGTCCAGAAGACCCAACCTCTGATTGACCATTTGGCCAAATTGGGCAAGCCGACCGAGGACATCCTGATCCGCCTTCTGGAGGCGCGCAAAGGTCTCGATCAACAACAGCGACGTCAGACCCTTTGCAAGGAAGACCCCGAAATCTACGCCACAATTGTCCTGTGGACCATGGCAAGTGCGCGCGCCGTGCCAGTGCTCATGGAACTGGCCAAGGACGAGAGGATCGAAAACCGTGCGGTCTTTATAAGAGGCCTGGGGCGGATCGGCGACCCGAAAGCGCTGGATTTCTTGAAGGAGCTGGCCGCGGCAGACAATGAGCCCGAAATCCAAACCGAGGCAAAGACCGCAATCGAAGAAATCCAAAAACAGGCGCCGCCGGAAAAAAAGTAGTCTCAGGAGATCATTTTTCTCCTTCGACCGCTTTAACCTGAGCGTCCACGCGACGCAGCGTTTCGGCCAGCGTTTCGGGCACGGGCTCGTCGGCATCCTGCAACAAGCTCCACGCCTCGGTGAGAGCCTCAAGCGCCTCGCCACAGCGTCCCGTTTTTTCCAGGAAAAGGCCGAGCTGAATGTGGGACTCAGCGTTTTCGGGATCGAGATTGATTGCCTGGCGAAACAAGCTTTCGGCCAGCCCCAGAGCACCCTGGTCCCACATAATCTTGGCCCGTAGCCAATGAATTTCCGGATCGCGCGGGCGATAGTGTGCGGCGCGGCTCAGTCGCCCGAGAGCACGCAAGGGCTGGCTGCTTGCGGCATCGAGCCGGCCCAATTCAATCAGCGAGTCCGGCGAACGCGGCTGAAGATAGACCGTCCGCTCGAACTCGCGCCGCGCTTGCTCGATCTCATTGACGGTCAGGTAGGCAAACCCGAGATTCTCGTGGACCGTTGCCAGGCGGGGATTGAGACTCAAAGCAGCGCGATATTCCCGGATGGCGGCGCCAAGATTGCCCGACTCGGCGAGTGCCTGGCCAAGGCTTGCGCGGGCGTCGGCGTTGCGCGGATCGAGCGTGACACTTTGCTTGAAGCATTCCGTGGCCTCGTCGAGACGATTGAGGCGAACCAGTGCCAATCCCATATTGTAGTGCGCACCAGCGTGATTAGGGCGTTCCTCGATCGCCTTGCGGAAACAGTCGGCTGCGCCCTTCGCATCGCCCTCCCGCAGGAACAAATCTCCGAGGTTGATGTGGGCCTCAAAATACCTGGGCTGAAGTTCCAGGCTTCGTTCATATTCCTCTTTCGCTTTCCGAGGATACCCATGGGTGTGGTAGAAATGACCGAGGTTGAAACAGGCCCGCGCATTGTCGGGAAAGATTTGGAGATGGTCGCTCCAAAGCGATTCTCCGTTGTGCCAGTGGGCGATCTGACGGCTGGCCACCGAGGCACATGCCACCAGAGCCAGACCGGCGCCGATTCCCGCCAACGTTCGCAGGGAAGGTCGCAAGCCGCGGTCGCCAATTTGGTTGATTCGCCCAATGGCGAGTCCCACCAGAAGAAACGGGCCGAGAAGCGGAAGATAACTATAGCGATCCGCGACACTCTGTGCGCCGAACGTCAGCAGCCCGCAAACAGGCGCAAGGGTGATGACATAATAGGCCCAGGTCGCTGCAAGAACGGGCCGGCGGCGGCGGGCAAGCCAGACCACCACCGTGATCGCAACTAACGTGGCGCTCCCGATCCACGATCCGACATCGCGCACGCCTGCCCACAGCGGAATTGGGTAGAGAACGGTCAGATCGCGGGGAAGAATCGCCTTCCACAAATAGAAGGAATAGCTATGGATCACCAGCCACGGGCGAATCTGCCAAGGGATTTCGGCCGTGGAACGAATCGAGCCGCCCTGAGCTTGGGCCGCGATCGTGACAATAGTCGCAGCGACGGCCAAACCCAGGAACGGCATCTTTTCGATCCATACACTGCGTTGGTTGGCCGCCATGGGTGGCACGGGCATCCTGCCCGTGAACGGCCCACGCAACCGCCGCAACGGATAGATATCCACCAGCACCAGCACCAGAGGCAGCGTCAGAGCCATCGCCTTCGCTAGGAGGGCAAGAACGAAGGCCGCCAAAGAGGCGCGATACCAGTTGCGAGTTGTCAGTTGCGAGTTGCCCTCGCCTTCTTGCATTGCCCCTTCTGCTTCTCTCCGTTGGGCATAGCGCAGGTAAAAGACGAAGGCCAATAGATAGAAAAGTGAACACAGGAGATCTTTTCGCTGGGCTGCCCAGGCCACCGATTCGACGTGCAGTGGATGAAGGCCAAACAAGGCCGCGGCAATTCCTGCCGACACTCGCGCCAGGTCGCCGGTGGACACCGGCGCAGCATCCTGGGTCTCTGCGCCGCGGGAGGATTGCCCTGTTGTAGGGGCGCACCATGCTGCGCCCGTGTTGGACGTAGCTGTGCTCACCAGGTGGTAACAAAGCCAAAAGACCAAAGCCGTGTTCAGAAGATGAATAATCCAATCGGTGAGGTGATAGCCAAACGCGTTGAATCCCCAAAGCAACCGATCGAACGCGAGCGAAAGAAGCGTCACTGGGTGATAGAACTCCGCATAGGGTCGCGTGAGGATCGCCGACAGGTTGGCCGCCGAAAAGGAAGCGATCAGCGGGTTGGCCGTGATATAAACGTCGTCGTCCAGGCCGACGAAGCCATTGGTCAGGCTGGGCAGATAGACAGCTCCGGTCACGGCCACAACCGCCAACAAGGCTGCCACGGCTCGTCGGTCGTTTGGAAGTGGTTGCACCAAATCAGTTCTCACAGGCCAGCCATCCGTCGGACAAAATCCTCAGATGAGCTGCACGCTCATAGCCACAAGCGTTTAATGGTTTTCAGCCGCCCCGAAGACGGCTTGATCCTCGTTTGCACCCGGCTTCAGCCGGGGTGAGAGAGACCCTTCCTCTCTCCCTGGAGCATGCTTCAGCCCGCCAGCTGGCGGGCTTCTCCTCTGCCCTTCAGCCATCAGCCGGCCTTTGGCCAAAGCCCGGCTCAAGCCGGCTCTTCGGAGGGGAAATGGTTGCCTTGCACCCCGGCTGAAGCCGGGTGCAAACCCGGCGCATGCCGAAGCCCGGCTCATCAGGATCTGAGACAGACCCTCATGCTCAAGTGGCCTGTTCATAGGCGCAAAGCCATGTTTGTCAATTCTCAAGCCCCACAAAACCATTAAACGCTTGTGGCTGGAAGCCTATACCACCGTCTCAAGAGATTTCTCTATTGGTGGTATAGGCATCTTGCCTGTTCCTATTGTTAGTCAGCACAAGCCGCTGTGCTCACCGGCAATGTGAGCGTGCCGATTTTGATCCCCAGATTCTGTTTTGGTGTACTTAGGTGATGCCCTTGACTTCGGCGGCAAATGACTGCGTAGAATCTTTGCTGGGGAGAGAGCGACGGGAGGTGGATGGCTTTGAATCGCAACGGCGTTCTGTTTGGAGTCGAGGGGCTGAGGAAAGACTATGTTATGGGTGAGGTGACGGTTTCGGCCCTTCGTGGCATTGATCTTTGCATTTATCGTGGCGAGCTTCTGACGATTGTCGGACCGAGCGGCTCGGGCAAGAGCACGCTTCTGAATATCATCGGCGGCATAGACACACCGACGGCAGGAAAGGTGTTCTTCGAAGACCAGGACTTGACGGGATTCACTCTCCACCAGCTGACCCTCTATCGGCGTCATCACATTGGGTTTGTTTTCCAATTCTACAATCTGATTCCCAATCTGACGGCGCGAGAGAACGTCGAGATGGCCACCGAGATTTCGCCGCGGCCCCTCGATCCCGATCGGGCGCTGGAGCTGGTCGGATTGAGCGATCGCCGTGATCATTTCCCCTCGCAGCTTTCGGGAGGGGAGCAGCAGCGCTTGGCCATCGCGCGAGCCGTGGCCAAGCAGCCGGAGATTCTTCTGTGCGACGAGCCGACGGGAGCACTCGACTACTCGACGGGCAAAATCGTCCTGGCCCTTCTGCGCAACGTCAACCGCAAGACAGGCACGACGGTTGTGATCATCACTCACAATGCAGCGGTTGGCGGCATGGCCGACCGCGCGGTTCGCATAAAGGACGGCGGCGTGGCCGAGATTGTTGCCAACGAAAAACCCCTGGAGCCGGATCAGATCGAATGGTGATAGAGAGAGGCGAGCGATGGCTTGGTCCTTTCTGAAAATGAACACACTCAACCGCAAACTGCTTCGCGACCTTTGGAAGTCCAAGGGTCAGGCCATTGCGGTCACCGCCGTCATTTTGTGCGGCATTGGCGACTATGTTTGTGTATCTTCGGCCTATCGCAATTTGAAGCTGACGCGCGACACCTATTACCGCGAATACCGTCTGGCGGACTTCTGGATTCCTCTCGAACGAGCGCCAAAGTCGGCGATCTTCAAGGTTGAGGCGATCGAGGGCATCAGCAGCGCGCGCGGCCGGATCGTCAAGGACGTCAACCTCGACGTCGAGGGCGACGACGATCCGAAGATCGGGCGGATTGTTACGATGCCCGACAAGCCCCGGCCGGTTTTGAACGACTTCTGCATGGTGAAGGGCCGCTATTTTTCCAGTGACGCGCTGGACGAGGTAATCTTGAGCGACCGGTTCGCCAAGGCCAACAACCTGCGCGTGGGTGATCGCATTCGCGCCACGATCAATAACCGCAAGGAGACGCTTCGGATCGTAGGAACGGCGCTCTCACCCGAATATGTCTATATGATCCGCAACGCCCAGGAGTTCATTCCGAACGATCGCGGCTTCGGGGTTCTGTTCGTCAAAGAGACGTTCGCCGAAATGATTTTGGACATGCGCGATGCCTGCAACGAGATCATCGGATCGGTGGACAACCCGGATCGGCTGGATGCGATATTGGATCGCGCCAAGAAGGTTCTCGAGCCTTACGGTGTTCTGGCAACGGTCAAACAATACGACCAGATCTCCAACCGATTTCTTTCGGACGAGATTGCCGGCTTGGGTGTTGCAGCCAAAATTGACCCGAGTATTTTTCTGGGGATCGCGGCGATGATCCTGACGCTCATGCTGGGACGGATGGTCAAGCGCGAGCGAACGGAGATCGGACTGCTCAAGGCTTACGGCCATGCCGACGCGACGATCGTGGCTCACTACCTCAAGTTCGCGTTGCTCGTGGCGGTGGCTGGATGGCTGGGGGGAGTGGCGGTGGGCCAGTGGCTGGGGCAGTGGATGATCCGCGCCTACCAGCAGTTCTACCAGTTCCCGCTCCTTCGCTATCGGTTCTACGGCGATGTATTGGGTCTGAGTTTGGCAATCGCCGTGGCGGCTGGGGCGCTCGGCGCGCTGGTTGCCGTAGTTCGCGTGCTGCGCATTCTGCCGGCCGAGTCCATGCGCCCCGAAGCGCCGCGCCTGGGCGGAGCGATCCTGCTCGAACGGATTGGCTGGTTTTGGCGTCTGGCGAGCTTTTCGTGGAAGATGATCCTGCGCAACATGGCGCGCTACAAGATCCGGGCGGGCGTGACCATCTTCGGCGTGGCGATGGCTACGGCCATCCTCATTCTCGGGCGCTTCGTCATTGACTCGATGGACCGGCTGATGGAACACCAGTTCCGCGAAATACAGCGCCAGGATCTTAAGGTCACCTTCGAGAGCGAGCAGGGCCAGGCAGCGATTGGCGACTTGCGTCGGTTGGATCATGTCCGGCGGGTCGAGCCCCTTTTCGAATACCCTTTCAAAGTGCGCACAGGTTGGCGAAGAAAGGAACTTCTCATCACCGGCCTGCGGCCTGACGCCGAGTTGTTTCGCCTCGTAGATACGGACGGGCGCCCCGTGCAACTGACCGAGAGCGGTCTGATCGTGACCGAACGAACGGCGCGCGAGCTGGGGCTTCGCCCCGGTGATCCGATCGAGATCGAGCCGATGATCGGAAAGATCAAACGAGTGAGTACCGTGACAATCCGACCACCCGTCCGGCAATACCTGGGAATGGGCGCTTACATGAACCTCGATGCTTTGTCTCGCCTGATGGGCGAGCGTGTGGCGGTCAACGCCGCGCTGCTTCGCATTGATCGTGGCACCGAGCGCCTGCTCAGCCGCCAGCTGAAGGACATTCCGGCCATCGCGGCCGTCGAGATCAAGGAAGAAGCTTTGTTGAGCTTCAAGAAAACCTTGGCCGCCTCGATGGGCATTATGAATGCGATCCTTCTGACTTTCGCCGGTGTCATTGCGTTTGCCATCATTTACAATGCCACGGCTATCACGATCGCCGAGCGCAGTCGCGAACTGGCGTCTTTGCGGGTGCTGGGGTTCACGCTCGACGAAATCGGCCGGATCGTCTTTCGCGAAAACTGGCTCCTGTCGGCTGTGGGCGTTGCTGTGGGTGTGCCCCTCGGTTTGGCGCTGTGCCGATTGCTGGTGTTACTGTATGACACCGACTTGTACCGCTTGCCTTTTCATGTGCGTAACCGAACTTATGTCGTTACGGTCCTGAGCATAGCGGTATTCGTGGCGGTGGCGAATTGGAGTTCACGCCGTCGGCTTGCCAATATCGATATGGTCGAGGTTTTGAAAAGCCGCGAGTAAACCCTGCTAGCTCAGCCCTTTGTGGGCAGGAGGATTTCGGATTTCGGAATGCGATTGTGGCCGGACGCCAAGGGTGGAACTCCACGCGCGAGGACGGACGTTGAAGACCCTGATGAGTACAAGAATAAAACGCTGGCTGGGTATCGGTCTCCTGGTGGGACTGATGGCCGCGGGCTGGGTCTATTTGAAAACGCGCCCTACGGGGCTTGCGGTTTGTCAGCCATCGGTCGGAACGGTTGCCGAGTATGTCGCCGAAGACGGCAAAACACGTCTCGGTGAGGAGTATCTCGTGACCATGCCGATCGCCGGCCGCGTCCGCCGTATCGAACTCGAAGAAGGGGATCGTGTGACAAGCGGCGACGTTGTGGCGCGGCTGGACGATTTCGAGTTGCACCAGCAGCTGAACAAGCTCCGAGCGCAAGTGGACGAAGCCCGCCTGCTGATCGAGGGTGTGGACAAGGCCAAACCCAAGCCCGAGGACATCGAGTCGGCCCGCCTTAAGGTCTCCGAGGCGCAGTTGCAGCTCGAAAGCGCCTCGAAAGCAACCGAGATTGCCCGAATCACTCTGGCCGACGCCGAGCGCGAGTTTCGCCGTATGGAAAACCTGCTCGCTCAGAAGGTCGTGCAACGCGCCCAATATGACACTGCCAAGGTGGCGTATGACACTTCGCGCGAGCAGTTGGCGAACAACGAAATTCGCGAGCGGGCCGCCCGCCAGACCCTCGAAATTGCTCGCGTCGCCCATGACCGCGTTCGCCGTTCGGTGGACGACAACGAATATCAGCGCGGGGTCTATCTGGCGCAGATTCGCCAGACGGAGGCCCAAATCGCGCTGGTCCACGACCAGCTGTCCAAGACGATCATTCGCGCTCCCGCCACTGGAGATATTCTCGAAAAGCATGTCAAAGATGAGCAAGTTCTCCAGGCGGGGGTCTCTCTGCTCAAGATCGGCGACATGGAAACGATCGAGATCGAGGCCGACATTCTCTCGGAAGAGGTCGGTCGCCTTCGGCCCGGGCAACGTGTCGAGATCGCAGGCAAGGCGCTCGAGGGGCGCACGATCGAGGGTTTGGTCAAACGCATTTACCCCGGCGGCTTCAAGAAAATCTCGGCGCTGGGGATCGAGCAACAGCGCGTCAAGGTGATCGTGGCGTTCGATAACCACAACGTGCACCTTCGCCCCTATGTCAGCGTGGATTTGCGGATCATCGTTGACGAGCGCAAAGACGTGTTGGCTCTGCCCGAGCAGGCCATCTTCAAGAATGGCGGCGGCTGGGCGGTTTTCGTAATCGAAAACGGGCAGCTCGCCCTCAAACCAATCGAGATCGGCTTGCGCAATGATCAGGTCGTCGAGGTCGTCGGGAGCCTCCCCAAAGAGGCCTTCGTGGTTGCGGAACCGACCAACGATCTCAGGGCGGGCCAGCGCGCCCGTCCTTCGGCTCCGCCCTAAAGGAATTCACTCGACGAGGGAACCGGGAAATGAGGGTCTGCAACACAAGGGTTCTTTCCCGGAATCCTCCTGGCTTCCCAATTCTTGCCACGTTTTGATTCTTCACCCGCGCAGGCGAGTTAGAAAACAGGACTTCCGACGGGGCCATTTCCGCCGAGGAACCGCGATGTATTATCCACGCCCGTAGTAGCTGAGGGCTTCGATTCGCGTAACCACGTCCTTGTAGCCGGCATCTATTTTGAACAGCTTCTTGTGAATCTGGAGGGCACGTTCGAGCTGTTCGTGCTCTTCCAGCAGAAGGGCGACCTCGTAGAGATGTCGTTTGATCTCTTCGAGGTGTTCGGGGTCTTTTTCGCGCAGGTCGAGTTCGCGCACGGTTTCGTCGGCGAGGTCGAACATCTGCTTGCTGGCCAGGCAGTGGGCAAGTTTGATCAGACAGAGGTTGCGCAAGTTGCCCTCCGCATTTTGAGCGGCCTTCTGATAGGCCGTGATGGCGTCATTGAGCCGGGCAAATTCGAGATAAAGATCGGCCATCTCGTGAAGCAGAGCCGGCTGGTCAGGCAAAGCCTCGAGTTGTTCTCGCAGCAATTCCAGTTGGCTTTCTTTCAGGCGCAATTCCGACTCTTGAAGCATTTCGCGCAACTGGCGGTTGTCGGGCGCCAGTTCGAGCGCCTGTTTGATGATCCGAATCGCGCCGCGGTGGTCGTCGCGTTTGATGAACAGTTCGCGCAACCGAAGATGGAGATTCAAATTCCGCGGGTCGCGGCTGAGAAGTTCTTCGCCATAGGGAATGGCCCGATCGGCATCCCCCAACTGGTAGTAAACTTCGAAGAGCATGGGAACCAGATCGTCGCGCGCGGGCGGCGAGAGATCGAGGATCTTGCCCAGGACTCGCGCCGCATCGCGGTGGTGACCACCCTTGACCAGCAAAGTGGCCTGGCTCTTCAGGGAAGGCAAATGGTTGGGTTGCTGGCGGAGAATCTGGCGACAGCCATCGGCCAGGATTTCGTCGGGATGGAGCGACTGGCGCGCCATCCCTTCGTACAGTTCGTGGCAGCGGTCGAAATCGCGATCCTTCAAATAGACGTCGGCCAGCAGATTGAGCAGGACGAATTGTTGTCCGCCCCGCTCGAGCATGTCTTCGACGAACCGAGTGACCCGCGCTTTCTGTGTCGGCTGCTGTTCGAGGACGAGGTCCAGTTCGCGCGTGGCCTGCTCGGCCTGTCCGTACGTGACCAACCGCTCGATATAGTCGAGACGATCCTCGAGTCGGGCATTCTCGCCGTGGGCCTTCTCGCGCAACAAGGCCAGTTCATTTTCCACCTGAACCGCCTGAATGCGAGCCAGCAACGACTGAACGCGGGGACGTTCCGCGGCCGGTGCGCTGGCTCGCGCTCGCTCCAGAGCCTCGGAGGCCTCGGGCAACCGGCCGATGCCGAACAAGCATACCGCGCTGTGATAGGCAAAGCGATAGTCTTCCGGATGGCGCGCGGCGAAGTCCTGGAAAACTTTCAGCGCTTTCTCGAAATCCTGCCGGTCTTCGAGCAACTGCGCATATTCCAAAGCCAGGTCCGGCAAATCCGGTTCCTGGCGCAAAAGTGCCCGGTAGTGAGGCAGGGTTTGATCGAGACGGTTCAATTCGCGGTAGAGATGAATCAGACGACGGCGCGCATCGGCATTCTCCGGCTGGACTTCGAGCAGGTTCAAATACCAGGACACGGCTTCATCGCGATTCTTGATTTTTTCGTTGAGATCGGCCAACGCGGCAAGCACCGCCGGATTGTTGGGAGCCTGCATCGCCAGGATCTGAAGATCGGCGAGCGTGCGTTTGTAAGGCGCACCTTCGAGTTCCATGGCTCGCCCGGCCAGTTGGAGCGCCCGCTCGACGTTTCCTTGCTCGGCGTTGAGCCGACCCAGCAGACAGACATCTTCGAGATCGTTGAGATCGCAGAATTTTTCGAGAACTGGCAGGGCCTCGACCGGCCGATTCTGTCGCAGGTGTAATTCGATCAGTTTGCGGCCAAACTTGGCGTTGTTGGGCTCGAGACGAAGGGCGTCGGCCAGCACATCGCAGGCCATGGCGTCGTCCAACTGGAATACAGAATCGGCCAGGGTTCGGATCAAACGAGCGTCCCGCTCGCCGCGCCGATAGGCCCCAACCAAAATCTCCAGCGCCCGTGCGGCCTCGCCAATTTCGTACAGGGCAAGTCCCTCGTTGCGCGCAACGACTTCATCGCCAGGCAGGAAAAGTCGTGCCACGCCCAACAGGTTCGAAGCCGCCTGCCACCGTTGCCCCTTGAGCAGAACGTTGCCGAAAACCATGCAGACCTTGCCCATGAGGATTTCGATCAGCCGGATGCTCGTGGACAGAACGAGCAGTCCCACCCCGGAGATGGCCAGCGGAATGGGCGTGAAGAACGTCTCGGAGCCCATGGAGGTTGTCCCATAGGCCAGAGCGAGCCAGAAGATGCTGAAACTCAGCAAGTAGAGGCCGACCACGGGTCGGCGCGGCGCGCGCGACCGGAAACTGGCCATGTAGGCCGCAACGATCAGGAGCGCCGGTAAGACCGTTGCCACGCCCAGCACCACAATCGGCTTGTCGAAGTTTCGCAACGGGGTACTCACAATGCGCATGAACTCGGGTGGGTCAATTTGGGCGACAATCAGCCCCCCGCCTACCAGACTCAGCAAGAAACCCAAAATTGTCAGCAACGCGAATCTCATTCGCCGTCTCTTGACTCGGAATATGAGGTCAATCAACCCATTTTGTATAAAGGCCGAACGCCTTGGTTACATGATCCTCATCCGCTAAACGTTTCGCCCACCATGCAATCTCTGGTGGCTGCGGTGTTCGCTCAATCGCTTTCTGCGGCATTAATCTTGAGCTTCCGCGGGAATCAGTTTCCGTTTAGCACCCACCTTCGCGGACTGCAAACAAATTTTGGTTGCTCCGTCACAAATCACACTGATAGGCTGCATCGTGTTGTGCTGGCGCAGAGGCTTGGCGGCATAAGACGGGCGAAAAGAGGCGTTGTGCGGGGCGGCCCACAAGTCTCCCTTTTGCACGAAAGAAGCGACGACGTGATTGGGCTTGCCAGGGAGGAAGAGCGACAATGTCTTTCGAAACACTAACGGTTGATCTTGGCCCGCGCAGCTACCCAATTCTGATCGGGCGTGACTGGTTCGGTCAGTTGGGAAAGGCGCTACGCGAGCGAACTGCCTATCAACGTGTCTTGATCGTGTCGGACGGTCGCGTCGGAAACCTTTACGGCGAAAAGGCGCTGGCGGCTCTGTCCGACGCTGGCTTCGTCGGCGAGACGCTGTTCATTCCCGAAGGGGAGATGTTCAAAACGCTCGACACGTGTATGAGCGTCTATGGTTTCCTGCTCAGCAACAACTATTCGCGCGAGACGGTTCTAGTAGCGCTCGGCGGCGGTGTGGTGGGTGATCTGGCTGGGTTTGTCGCCGCCACCTATATGCGCGGTGTGCCTTACGTTCAGGTGCCAACGTCGCTCCTGGCAATGGTGGATAGTAGCGTGGGCGGCAAGACAGGCGTCAACCATCCGCTGGGCAAGAACATGATCGGCGCTTTCCATCAACCGCTGCTTGTCTTTATTGACCTGGGCTGCCTGGCCACACTGGATCGCGCCGAGTTTCGCGCCGGATTTGCCGAAGTGGTCAAATATGGCATGATTCGCGATGCGGAGTTTTTTGTCTTCTGCGAAAAGGAGCGCGAGGCCATCTTTGCTCTCGACACGCAGGCGCTCCAGCACGTCGTTGGAACCGGTTGTGCAATCAAAGCCGCCATTGTGGCCGCTGACGAAAAAGAAGCGGGGCTGCGTGCCATTTTGAATTTCGGCCACACCGTCGGCCACGCTGTCGAGTCGCTGACCAACTATACGCTTTACAAGCATGGCGAGGCGGTGGCGATTGGAATGGTTGCGGCCGGGCGGCTCGCCGTCCGCATGGGGTTTTTTGAACCGTCTCAGCAGGAGCGGCTGGAACGGCTGCTCGAGCAATCAGACTTGCCGGTTCGCATCCCGCTGCGAGTGGAAACCGAGGACATCATCGAGCGAATGCGCAAAGACAAGAAGGTCCGCCACGAACGGGTGCGTTTTGTCCTGCCCGAAGCGATCGGTCGTGTGAGAATGGAAAGCGACTTTTCACTGACACTGCTGCGTCAAGTGGTGGACGAAATGAGAAAATGAGGTTTCGAGTGTCGGGTTTCGAGTTCCGAGTTTTCGCCGCGGCAGGATTGCCTGGCCGCTTGGCGGCTTCGCGTGAGAAATGTCCGAGAACGTTGCAGTGACAAGGGAACCGTTTATGGCTAGACCGTTGCGAATCGGTTTGATCGGCTTCGGCAATATCGGGTCGGGGGTGATTCAGGCGCTTCGGGATAATCGCGACCTGCTCGATGCCCGCTGTCCGAGGCCGCTGGAGTTGTTCCGCGTGGCTGACATTGATCTCGAGCGTCCGCGGCCTGTCGAAGTGGATCGAAGCCTGCTGACGACCGATGCAGAAGCGGTTCTTCGAGATCCTGAAATTGACGTCGTGGTTGAGTTGGTCGGTGGCCTGGAGCCGGCACGAAGCTTTGTCGAACAGGCCCTTCGCGCCGGCAAGCACGTCGTCACGGCCAACAAAATGGTTCTGGCCCACCATGGGGCTGAACTTCTGGCGCTCGCCCAGGAAAAGCGAGTGCGATTGCTGTTCGAGGCGGCGGTCGGTGGCGGCATCCCCGTGATTCGCGTGTTGACCGAATGCCTCGCCGCGAATCGTATCACCCGCATCGCGGGCATCCTCAACGGCACGTGCAACTACATCCTCACGCAAATGACAGCGGCAGGCATGTCGTTCGATAAGGCCTTGGCCGACGCTCAAATGCATGGCTATGCCGAACCCGACCCGACGGCCGATATCGAGAGCATTGATGCCGCCAATAAGATCGCCATTCTCGCCTCATTGGCGTTCGGCCTCGATATTCGTCACGATGATGTCCATCGTGAAGGGATCGCTGAGTTGACACTGGAAGATTTGAAAGCCGCCGAAGCCGACGGTTACGTCGTCAAGCAACTTGCTGTGGCCGAGATTGAGGAAGAAGAGCAAGTCGCCGTTGGCGTTCGACCGACGCTCCTTTGGAAAGATCATCCACTTGCGACCGTGGGCGATGTTCTCAACGGGATAATCATTGAGGGCCAGCCAATAGGAGCGATTTTCCTGGTGGGTCCGGGTGCCGGTCCCCAGGCAACGGCCAGTGCTGTTCTCAGTGACGTCATCGCGCTTTCGGCATTTGAGAACGGCCAGTCGCTGGCACCGCCCTTTCTGACAATGCCGGTCGCGAGAAAGCCGCAGAAACGCGCGGAATGCGCCTGCGACGGCTATTGGTTGCGTATTCTTAGCGATGGGAACGATCAGACCTTGGGAGATGTCGCTCGAATCCTGGCGACTCACCATGTCTCGGTCGAGAGGATTTCGAAAGAGCCGTGGGAACTGCAAATCACACCGGATGCTTGGCAATGGAAACCTGTAAGTGCATACAACCCCTGTGCGATTCGGGTTCATACCGGCGAGATTTCCGAACGGCACATCCGTGAGGCCATCCGCGAGATAGACAATGCCCGATGGCGCGTGCCCGAAAGCGTCACGCTTGCCTTGCCGCGCCATGAAAGCACCCGTGTGCCGAATTGGCTAAGCGAGACATGATGAAAAGAACGCCGTGCAATAGCCGGCCTGAGAATTGTCGGCTTGTGAGGTGACGGCCCGGCCATGCCCAGAATCCTTCTCGTCTCGGCCAACCGCGAGTTTATGCCCTATCCAGTGTTTCCGCTCGGCGTGGCCTACGTCGAGTCGGGGCTCGCGGAAGCCGGCCACGAGACGTTGGTTTTCGACGTCAATTGCCACGACCCGCACGAAGCGCCTCACGCACTGGCCGCCACGATTGAGCGCTTCGTTCCTGACATTGTCGGCATTTCTGTTCGCAACATTGACAATCTGACCTACCCAGACAGCGTAAGCTATCTTGGCGACATTCGCACCCTGGTCGAAACTTGTCGCCGCACCGTTCCCCACGTTCCCATTGTTGTAGGCGGTGCGGGATACTCGCTTTTCCCCGTCGAGGCGCTCGACGCGCTGGGTGTGGATGCCGGCGTGATAGGCGAAGCGGAAGGGCGCGTCGTCCCCTTGGTCGAATCTCTTGCAAACGGGCGCGAGCCGTCCGAGATCGGCGGCCTCGTCTATCGAACGGCCAGGGGCATTCATCGAACCGAGCCGGCGACCCCATCGCAGTTGCTTTTCCCGGACAAAGGGCCCCGGCGCGCTGGTTTGGATATGGATTTCTACGGGCGCGAGGGGGGAATGGCCAACGTTCAGACGAAGCGCGGCTGCCCGTTCCATTGCAGCTACTGCACCTATCCTTTGCTCGAGGGGCGCCGCTTCCAGATGCGCCCGCACGAATCCGTGGCCGATGAGATCGAAAGATTGGCCGCCGACTACCGCATCGAGTACCTTTACTTCGTGGACAACTATTTCAACTATCCGACGACCCACGCCGAGTTGGTTTGCCGTGCCCTGGTGCGGCGAAATCTCCTTGTGCCGTGGTCGTGTTTTGCTCATCCGGCACATCTCGATGGCGCGCTGGCCGAACGGATGCGGGAGGCGGGTTGTGCCGGTGTGGAATTGGGAACAGATGCGGGTTCGCCAACCATGCTGAAAAACCTGTGCAAGGAGATGAAGCCGGAACAGATTCTGGCAGCCTCGCGCGCCTGTCGTGAGGCCGGTCTTCCTTTTGCCCACTACCTTCTGCTGGGCGGTCCGGGGGAAAGCGAGAGCACGTTGAGTGAGACGTTCGACCTGATGGACCGTTGCGAACCGACCGCGGTCATTGTGATGTGCGGTATTCGCATTTACCCGGGGACACGGATCGAACAGCAAGCGCGCGAGGAGGGAAGTTTGGCGCCGGGCGAGAGCCTGCTCGAACCAAAATTCTATTTATCTCCCACCGTTCGGTCGAGTCTTCTCGAACGGGTCGGCGACGAGGCCTCTCGTCGGCCCAACTGGATTGTTCCAGGCCTGGAGATCAATCTCTCGTCCCGCCTGATGCAATGGTTGCGTCAACGTGGCCACAAGGGGCCGATGTGGGAACTTCTTGGCCAGCGGCAGCGCCGGGGACGGCCGTTGCCAGAAGTCGGTTCGTAGAAGTCCGGCTCGCTCCAAACGCGCCACCTTTTCATTCTCGCTCGCAGCCATCTGGCCATGACGAGAACGACGCATGGCGTCTGGCACGACCCAAAAGAAAAGGGGCGAGACGTTCCAACTGGTCCCGCCCTTTTACTTACCTTTCAAGCGGCGCGGTGCTTTACGAGAAGAACGCCCGGCCGACAACGCGCAAGGTTTCCGTTACTTCTTCTCCTCGGCTTTCTTTCGACCCTTCTTGCCTTGGCCCTTCTTGCCCTCGCCAGCCTTTGCTTTCGCTCCTTCGGCCCGCGCGGGTTTCTGCTTCATCTCGGGGGTAATCTTCCAGAGAAAGACTGTATGGGTGCCACCGCCCTGGTCAGTGACCTGCTTGGTCTCGACGGCTGTCCAAACCGGCATGTCGAAATCGTGGGACACGACCCGTGAGCCGACGGCCAGCATTTTCTCGAGCGGTCGCCGCAGTTTGGCGTTGTAGTCGGGCAGGAGATACATCGTGACGACAGTGGCCGACGAGACATCGGTCTTGAAGACATCGCCTTCGTAAACTGTGACTTTCTTCTCGACGCCCTCTTTTTGCGCCAAATCGCGTGATTCCTTCACGCGCACGGGATCAATATCCACTCCGTAGGCGCGAGCGCCAAACTTCTTGGCCGCCATGACCACGATCCGTCCATCGCCGCAGCCCAGGTCATAGACGATGTCCGTGGATCGGACGTCGGCCATCTTGAGCATTTCCTCCACTACTTCCATGGGCGTTGGGACATAGGGCACAAGATGATCCGGCTTCTCCGATGCCGCGGCGGAACCTGCTTCCTCCGCCGCCAAGACGGGCATAGTGGGTACGAACGCCACCAATGCCACCAAAGCTACTGCACACAACAACCACGCCATTCTCCATTGCTTCATTCGTGTTGCCCTCCTTTTGAAAAAAGCAGATGTGCGGTCGCGTATCGTGAGACCGCGTCGTTGATAGGGCCAGACGCTATGCCCTTTGCGCAAAAGCCGTCAAGACTCTTTTTTTGCCCAAGGTGACGTCGCAGCGTCTTGCGCTTCCATCCGTCTCCGGGACGGTATAGAAGTTCACTCACAACATGGCAGGGAGACCGTGGGCCTTGAGAAACTGGTGATGTATGGCCAGCGAAAGACACTCCAATAGACAAAACCCCGACCGTGGCCCACTCTCCCACGCAGTCCGCCGCAGGCGGATCGGCGCTGTCGGGCTTAACGGCCGTGTTCGGGACGGGTGTGGCCCCCACGCTTATGTTGCACGATAGATCGGTGTGAATATCACATCGGCACCAAGCGAACCATCAACAGTCGCAGCGGTTTGATTTCGTGGCGAAGGGGATCAAGCGCAAGTCCGAGACATTCGAGTGTCACAACGCCCAGAAGATCGGCATCACCGGGTTCGCCGAAAACGACGGGCCCGGCACCACGATGGGTTTGGAACTCGAACCAGGCGCTTCCAATCTTGCGCTCGACGGTCTCGCCGTTGGCCAGCTCGAACCGCCGCACACCGTCGGGCTTGATCCCTAAACCGCGAAGAAGCTTGCCCGGTATGACGCTAAAGACTGCGCCCGAATCCACGAGCAACCGCACCGTCGCACTCTTGCGCCGACTCGGCCCCATCACCTTGAGATCAACATGAGTCAATCCCATCTCTCCCGCCTCTGATGGAACATTACGGCCGGCTCGCTGGCGGGGTCAACAAAAGAAAAAACTCCTGGCGACGACCTACTCTCCCGTCCGCCGTACGGCGAATTGGCCCGGCTGACCGGCGACGGCCTACCCTTCCCGGAATTCCATTGCCCGGAGGAAACGGTCGAGCTCTTCCTCAAACCTGTTCAGATTCGTTTCGAGCTCCAAGACAAGCGGGGCCATCCGACTCCACTTCAATTCGAAGGAATAGGCATGTCGGAACACGTGGCGAAAATCCAAATACCTCTCCAAAGCGAGACGCAGGGATTCGGAAATGACTGCGGGACGTTGGGATGCTCTGCTCGACATGCGTTCCAACAACTCCGAATGCCAGAATTCGCCGCTCGGAACGCCTCCGTCCATCTCGACGGCGATCCGCTTGAACGCATTCTCGATCCCCGTGTAGAAGGAATGCAGGATGGAAGCAAGAGCGGGAACCTCATCCACCGTGGGTTCGGCCGTGCGGCATTTCGCAAGGATCGCGTGATGCGTTTCCAGCAGCCGGTTCAGCTGGAGCCGTTCAGTCGCCAGCTGCTTTTTCAGCCTATGCCACACGCTGCAATTCCCCTTCGTCTTTGAGATACTGCGTGAAAGGATTGACCTCGTCGAGGTCCACAAGGTCGAGCGGCTTGCGAAGGATGCGGCGCGCGGCGCCCATCGCTTCAAAGAACTTCTCGGGCGGAAGGCCCGACACGGCCATATCAATGTCGGAGCCTGGTCGGATCGTTCCGCTGGCCACCGAACCGAACAGATACACCTCACGCGCGCCGTAGGCCTTCAGTGCCTCCGCCGCCCGGCCAATCTTCGTTTTCGTGTCATCGGTCATTGCTTTCTGCTCCACGCGCGAACTCAAACACGCAATTCGTGCATCCTGTTCTATTCGGAGAGTAAGTGAACCGAGCCTCGAATTCCATCACAAAATGAGAAGGTGAGAGGCGATGGAGGTTGCGAGAGCGAGGAAGAAAAACTCCCGGCGATGACCCACGCTCCCGCAAAGCAGTGACGCTCGGAAAAGCCATCGGACAACCGCAATCGAGGCAGAACAATCTTGACATCTTCGTGGGCCGCGGATTGCATTGCGACCGGAATCCTGGAGATGGTCTTGGGTAGGATGCGCGAATGGCAGCAGGCGGGAGGGCCTTCTTGCGAGCCGTTGCGCAGACAGGGGAAAGGGGACTTTTGCCGCTGGGATTTCAACCAAGCTGGGTCGTTTGTGATGGAGAAACAGGGTGAACCAGACAGAAACCGAATTATCTAGACGACAAGTACTCCTCTGCTATATCTTGATGGCCGCTATCTGGTTTCCCCTTTATATCGCGACCGACTGGTTGACAAAGAACAACGTGCAAATAGAGGCAACACGACGCGGCATTTTCTACCAGTGGACGGTGCCGCAGGCCCAGCACATCCATCAGAGTCTTCAAGAGGGCAAGCTCTCTCTCACTGTCGACAATCACTTGTTTCCCATGTGGGGAACGGCCATCTTTGAGGCGCTGACGGACGTAGGGTTTCTGCAAAACGACCGCTTTCTGATTCTTAAGTTCACCATGATTTGTATGCTGGTCGTTTCCAACCTTTTGGGCACCTCTGTCCTCAAGGATAGATACGGTAAGCGAGGCCTTTATCTCGGCGGTTTGCTGGGATTGAACCCCGTCTGTTTTCAGATCCTCGGAGGAACCTATGATCAGTTCTTCTTCTGTCCTCTGTTCTATTGCGCCTCGTTCCTGCTGATCAAGTCGGAGATCTGCACCGGCCACAAATGGAGATGGTGGCTGGTGACGGGGCTGGTCTTGGGGATCGGTGCCAACTTCCGCGGCGATATGACGAGCGCCCTGTTGGTTTACCTGATCCTACGGCTTCGGGGGACGACACGCACAGCCAAATGCCAGCTGGCCGCTTGCGCATTCATCTTCCTGCTATGCCTGGCGCCATGGGCGTGGCTGTATTACCAGCGATCCGGATTGCTCTATTGGCCCGGCGCGGGCAACGGTCACCTGGCATATGTTTCTCTTGGCCAAGGAAGTGACCGAGCGTGGGGAGGAGGCGATTTCACGCCCTTTGGCGTGGTACACTTGGACGCATGGGACGCGAAGGAGATGATTCGCCGCGTCAGCGAACGCAAACCCGGTTACACCATATCGTCGCCCTTCGGCGATCCGTGGGCCAGCAAGGTCTATATGGATATGTTTGTCGAGAAAGTGTCAAAACGTCCCTACGATTATCTCAGGATCACCTTGGAGAAAATGCGCAACATCGTTTTCACATTTCGCCCTAATCCCTACTTGCAACTGTATCCGGAGTACCGGTGGCTTGGTACACAGATACCCAACTATCTGACCGCGTTGATGCAGGGCTTCCATCGAATTACGATGCTGATCCTGCTCTATTTTGGAATCTGCGCCTTGGTCCGCGGGATGAGATATCCTCTCTTCGAAATAGGAGGCATCTTCTTTCTAGTCCAGTTGACGCTTTTCTCGCTTCTGCAATATCACGACCGTCATCTGTTTGCTCTGGCGGGCTTTCAGGGTATGGCTCTCGTGGCGACGATCGGAAGCCTGTATGAACGGTGGGGAAATCTGCGCCTGAAAGCCACACAAGAACCGGGGTTCACTGTCGAGCGGCTGTCTCCGAGAAAACTGTTATCGCGCAAATCCGCAATGGCAGTTCTCCCCTGTGCTGTTCCGCTCCTGTTCTTCGTGTTCCTCCGGTTCCAGGAGACCTTTTTGGGCCCGTATCGAAGGGATCTCATATTCGTTGACCAGATCGAGCGCTGGGAAGCGGAGACTCGCCGGATGCAGCCTAAAACACCATGGGCCAAAGCCGGCAACTACGTCTTTTCCAGCAAGGGGATCCTTGTTGACCTTGGAAAGCCATCCCATGCCAAGCAGCTGGAAGTAAGCTTGAATTCCGAAAATCCGTACCAAATCAGTTACCTGAAAATTCATGCGCAGGACGAACGAGAGACCGTGGCCACACGGGAAATACCGAAGCCAGCCAAGATCTCTTCAGGTTTGGCTGTTCACACTGTCACGGTCCCCCAGGAAGCTGTAGAAAGAGGGTACGACGCGATCTTGATCAAACCGCTGGGGGGAAACTTGCACTATAGTCTGGGCCACCTGAGACTGAGCGAGTGAAGATGCCATGCTGAGCGCAACTGGGCAGTCCGAATGCGCCCTTCACCCTGGTGGGCATTCTAGCAGTTCTCAGAACTGTGTTCTGATTGGCCCGTTGTCGTAGGGGCAGATAATGCTGCGCCCCAACCTTTCCGCCGCCGCTTCCATCCCAACCGCTGATCAGCTCCGGGTACACAAGAACGGCATCACACAGGCACTTTGCCTGTGCGCAGGGAATCCGATTCGATTCTGAACCGCCACGCCTCCAGGGATGCCGGTTCTTCGCCGCCGAGAAATGCCGGCTAACGACGGCCGAGCGATTCGCTTGTTCGAAACCGCCACGCAGGCGAGAGCCGTTGCTTGGCACAGAGACTCACCAGTACGGTTCCAAAGGAAACGGCAAGAAAGCACTTTCACAAGGGGACGCACAGGATGGCCAGGATTGAGGCCAACGGACAAGGCATACACCTATTCATCCTGTCTATCCCTGTTTGAGAACAATGCTTCACCGAACTTATCAAATGGAGCGCTTTGCTTCTTGGCGTCTTGGCGGTATATTGGTTGTTGAACGATCACGGTAGAGGCGACGGCATTCAGTTGTTTGACGAGGCGGATGGGAAGAAAAAAACTCCCGGCGATGGCCTACTCTCCCGCGAAGTTGTCCCTCGCAGTACCATCGGCGCTGTGGGGCTTAACGGCCGTGTTCGAAATGGGAACGGGTGTGGCCCCCACGCTAGGATCACCGGGAAGCTTAATTCAATTATGAACGTTGAATGCTGAATGAGGAACTAAAAGCCAGCGCCCAACATTCATGCTTTCAATTCAAAGAACGATAATTGCAACTCAAGAACGCGTCGTGTCGTGGTGTCTGGCCAAAGAAGGTCGTGGTGTTTCGTCAAGCCTCAAGGGAATCCGAGTTATTTCATGGGGAAGTGTGAAGTCTCACGACCAATTAGTACGGGTCGGCTGCACGCATTGCTGCGCTTCCACCTCCCGCCTATCACCCGGTAGTCTCCCGGCGGTCTTCAGGGGCTGGGACGCCCCCTTGCGGGGACATCGAAGCCGCGGGAGACCTTATCTTGGGGTCGGCTTCCCGCTTAGATGCCTTCAGCGGTTATCCGATCGCGACATAGCTACCCTGCGCTGCACCTGGCGGCACAACAGGAACACCAGCGGTCGCTCCGTCCCGGTCCTCTCGTACTAGGGACAGCTCCCCTCAAGTCTCCTACGCCCACAGCAGATAGGGACCGAACTGTCTCACGACGTTCTGAACCCAGCTCACGTACCCCTTTAACTAGTGGACACCTAGACCCTTGGGACCTCCTACAGCCCCAGGATGGGATGAGCCGACATCGAGGTGCCAAACCTGGCCGTCGCTGTGAACGCTTGGGCCAGATAAGCCTGTTATCCCCGGAGTACCTTTTGTCCGATGAGCGATGACCCTTCCACACAGAATCACCGGATCACTAGCGCCTGCTTTCGCACCTGCTCGACTTGTGTGTCTCGCAGTTAAGCCCGCTTATACGCTTGCGCTCTGCGCACGATTGCCGACCGTGCTGAGCGGACCTTCGCACGCCTCCGTTACCGTTTAGGAGGCGACCGCCCCAGTCAAACTACCCGCCTGACACTGTTCCCCGGCCGGATGACGGCCGTAGGTTAGTACCGCGATGAACCAAGGGTGGTATTCCAAGGTTGGCTCCACGGAGACTAGCGTCCCCGCTTCCGCGCCTCCCACCTATCCTCTACATGGAACGTCAAGATACAATATCAGGGTATAGTAAAGGTTCACGGGGTCTTTCCGTCTTGCTGCGGGAAACCGGCGTCTTCACCGGTAGCTCAACTTCACCGAGTCTCTGGAGGGGACAGTGCTCCAGTCGTTACGCCATTCGTGCAGGACGGAAATTACCCGTCAAGGAATTTCGCTACCTTAGGACCGTTATAGTTACGGCCGCCGTTTACCGGGGCTTCGGTTTGGAGCTTCGTCCGCCTTGCGGCGGACTAACCCCGCTCCTTAACCTTCCGGCACCGGGCAGGCGTCACTCCCTATACATCGCCTTACGGCTTCGCAGAGAGCTGTGTTTTTGATAAACAGTCGCCAGAGCCATTTCACTGCGACCCCCTTGCGCTGGGGGAGTCCCCGAAGGGTCCCTTTACGTAGTGGGGGCACCCCTTGTACCGAAGGTACGGGGCTAATTTGCCGAGTTCCCTCTCCAGAGTTATCTCGAGCGCCTTAGGATTCTCTCCTCGTCTACCTGTGTCGGATTGCGATACGGTCGCCGTTGTGCTCCTTAGGGGCTTTTCTCGGCGGCATGGCTTGGGCCAGTTGGTTTGTCCGAAGACGCACTTCCCGACACCTCTTGGCCTTTCCGCCAAAGGCGGATGGGTCGCGGATTTCCCTGCGACCCGGCCTACAGGCATCGCCGGACACGTCCGTCAGTCCGGATGGCCTAGCCTTCCGCGTCCCCCCATCGGTCTTTGCCGCACAACGGTGGCGCAGGAATTTTAACCTGCTGTCCATCGGCTACACCTCTCGGTCTCGCCTTAGGGGCCGGCTCACCCTGGGAGGATTAACCTTGCCCAGGAAATCTTAGACTTGCGGCGAACGGGTTTTTCGCCCGTTTTATCGTTACTGATTCCGGCAGACTCACTTCCTAGCAGTCCAGTTGTCCTCACGATCAACCTTCTCTCCGCTAGGAACGCTCCCCTACCATGCAAGCATAAAGCAGAGGTTGGAAGTTCGAAGTTGGAGGTTGGAAGCGCGCAAGCGTTCCCACCTCTGGCCTCTCACCTCTCACCTCTTCACTCGCATCCCAAGCTTCGGTACGGCGTTTGAGCCCCGTTGGATTTTCGGCGCAGGATCGCTCGACCAGTGAGCTGTTACGCACTCTTTGAATGAATGGCTGCTTCTGAGCCAACATCCTGGTTGTCTGAGAAACCCCACATCCTTTCCCACTAAACGCCGATTTAGGGACCTTAGCTGTGGGTCTGGAATCTTCTCCTCTCGCCCATGGAGCTTATCCCCCACAGACTCACTCCCGTGCTCTGAAGTGTAGGCATTCGAAGTTTGATTGGGTTCGGTAGCCTTGTAGGGCCCCTAGTCCATTCAGTGCTCTACCTCCCACACTAAACACACAGGGCTGTTCCTAAAAACATTTCGGGGAGAACCAGCTATCACGAAATTTGATTAGCCTTTCACCCCTAGCCTCAGCTCATCCCAGCACTTTTTAAGGTACAAGGGTTCGGACCTCCACGCGGTGTTACCCGCGTTTCGCCCTGGCCAAGGCTAGATCATCTCGCTTCGGGTCTGCTCCACGCTACTTGGGCGCCCATTTCGGACTCGCTTTCGCTACGGCTTCGGACCGAGGGTCCTTAACCTCGCAACGTAGAAGCAACTCGCCGGATCATTATGCAAAAGGCACGCTGTCACACGGGAAGTGGGTTGCCCCACCTCCACTGTGCTCCAACTGCTTGTAGGCGATACGGTTTCAGGTTCTATTTCACTCCCTTTGTTAGGGTTCTTTTCACCTTTCCCTCACGGTACTGGTTCGCTATCGGTCGTCTGCCCGTATTTAGCCTTGGAAGGTGGTCCTCCCGGATTCAAACGGGATTTCTCGTGTCCCGCCTTACTCAGGAACAAGAACCGCTCGAACAAGCCGTTTACGCCTACGGGACTGTCACCCTCTCTGGCCGGCCTTTCCAGACCGTTCCGCTTTGCGGCCCATCCAAGTGGCGGGTCTGTCGCCCCGCCCATTCTTGCCCTGCAACCCCGATGACACAACGCCGACAGGCTTGAACGTGCCATCGGTTTGGGCTGTTCCCTGTTCGCTCGCCACTACTGGGGGAATCTCGGTTGATTTCTTTTCCTGGGGGTACTGAGATGTATCACTTCCCCCCGTTGCCTCTTACCCGCCTATGGATTCAGCGGGCAGTGACGGAGGTTTACTCCGTCGGGTTTCCCCATTCGGACATCCCCGGATCAATCGCTTGTTTGCGGCTTCCCGGGGCTTATCGCAGCTTACCACGTCCTTCGTCGTCAGCAGACGCCAAGGCATTCACCGTACGCCCTTAGTAACTTCACACTTCCCCGAGATAACTCGGTTCCGTTGAGGTTTTTGGTGTATTAGACGCGTTCTTGAGTTGTCAAAGAGCCTTTGCCACGCGCCATCTGGCTTGCGCGGCAACACTTTATGCCCGCGACTCGCATTGAGTCGCACGCTTACATTCTCAACAGCGAGCTTCTTCTAACCTCCAACCTCTCGCCTCTGACCTCTCATCTGGTGGAGCAGACGGGATTTGAACCCGTGACCCCCGGCTTGCAAAGCCGGTATTCTCCCACTGAACTACTGCCCCCCATTACGACAGCCAACCGCGCGCATCATCATCTCTACGCCCCGGAGACCGGCGCGCTCTTGTACGATTTGCTTAGTTTCTCGTGAATGGTGGGCGTAGTTGGAGTCGAACCAACGACCTCACCCTTATCAGGGGTGCGCTCTAACCGGACCTGAGCTATACGCCCAACAGAGGTGAAACGGGAAGATAGACCCAGCCTCTCGGCTGTCAAGAGCAAAAGCGGCTCTACATTCTGTTCACATGTCTCGGCGAGTCAGGACCGGTCACTACGCCACCGATCCTTTTGTCCTCATCAATGGATTGTTGCGCTCCGTTTTCGCTCAGTTTTTTCGCGGCTGCTTTTACATGACCTAGTCAACCGCGCAATCCCTAAGGCTATGAAAACACGGCGATCCGTGTCAAGGCTTTTTTGAAACAAATCAGAAACCGCCAAAGCCGGTCTAACTCTCGCCTCGACAAACACTTACGTTGCCCGTTCCTTTGCACCGCTCTCCGGCGGATACATTCTGCCATCGCTGTAGGGGCGCAGCCCTGGAGCGCCACGACTCCGTCATTGTCTCTGGGTCGCTTCCATCATCCGCCGCAAGAATTGCTCAATCTCGTCGGCAGCGATCTGGTTGCCAAGTCCATTCCAATGGCAATCGAAAGCAAAATAGATCAGTTTGCCTTCTTGCGCGGTGCGCCGAAAAGCTGGCGTCAGATCGAAATACGCTATTCTCTCCGATTCGCAGAACTCGCGAACAACGCGCTGCGTTTCGTTCATGTTGCCATAGAGCATCGCTTCAAATTTGTCGGGGTCCATCGTCTTGAATTCCTGATGATACGTGGCGATGAAATCGTGGATGGTCTCGGGAGAGAATCGTCCGCGAAGCAGCGGCAAATAGACGCTCTCCTTCGTTGGGACATAAACGACCATGAAGGCGGCTCCGTTGGCGTCGCACATCTGCTTCATCTCGCGAAGCGCGCTCTGACAAAGCGGCCAGCCGGGATGGGAAGTCACCTGATCATGGCTCGCTGTCAGCAGCATGAGGCTGAAGCTGAACAGACCGATCTTGCGACGTTGGCCGCCCGCCTCGAACTCGATCGGGTTGAAATAGGCTCGCCGCAAGGCGCGCGTGCGGGAATCCCCGGTGAAGTGTCTTTCGATGATCCGTTGGTAGGGAAGCAGCGTCATCCGAAGAATGGCCACAATGGGTCGGCGCCGGAACCAGTCGAATCGCTTCGAGAAGCGATGGACCACCCACTTGGAGTAGTGCATGCCCGAGCGGCGGAAGCTGTCGAACTCCGAGCAATCATAAACGTCGTTGCCTTCGTAGAACGCAAGAATGACAAGGCGTGGATGATAGGCCAATCCCCATTTGCGAAGCACCACAGCTTGTTGCAAGGGGCCATAGCCGGAAACAGCAAGATTGCGGACCTTCCAGCCTGTTCGACGCGCCACAATGCTTGGCCAGACGTCCTCCAGCCGCATGTAGGGCAACTCGGTAAACGAATCACCGAGGACGACAACGTCGGCGGTCGTGGCTTCGTCGTTGTTACGGAAGCCTTGCGAGTCGGTTGCGTACAGAATGTGGGTGGTGGGATAGTCATAGATGGGCGAAATCTGTCCGTAGCGAACCAGGTCGTTGACGTAGAAAATGTCAACGAACACGTTCGGGCGCGGTTTGATGCCCAGATCGTCGCGGAACTCGTGCGTGGCTGTCCCATGAGGATAGAAATAGTGACCGCCGAACGGAAGCGTCGCAAGAACGCGTGGCGGGATCAGGCGTGGAAACAGTTCGAGCACACCATCCAGTCCCACGAGAACTACGGTGATCAGGTAGATGACAAAGACGATGCCCTGGCGCATTTTGCCGCGCCGTTGGAGCTCTCGTCCGCCAAGCACAACCGTCCAGACCGTGCAACCGGCAATCGCGGCAGTCAGAAGAAGGAAAATGTGATCCGTGTAAGGGCCCAGGAATAACGCGGACGATGTGGTGATCCCGACACCCAGAGGGATCGCGATCACGAGCAACAATGCCAGCGTCACAACGAGGACGATGATCGTGCGCTTGTCGGACGGGTTCATCTTCGCTCATTCAGCGCTCAGCCGTTACCCTTCAGCACTTCCCACTGGCTGCTGATGGCTGACGTCTGGCTGCTGACCATACAATCCGTCGTCGCTTTTTCCGGCAATATCAATACCGATTGCGATGAAGAATCTCGGCGAGCGAGCGCTTGGGAACGTGCAGGACACCCAATGTGTCTTTCCAATATCTCACGGAATCCTTCATGGGCTCGACGATGGGTGATTCGGCCGGATAGCCCAGCGCCACGAGCGAATCTATCTCGCAGGTATCGGGCACCTTGCACAATTTGTTGAGACAGTCTCGTTCAATCGCTCCCATCCAACACGAGCCGATGCCCTGGGCCAGCGCCGCATAAATGATATTCATGGCAGCGCTCGCGGCATCGTGATGTCCATGATCGGGGGTCTTCTTGTGATTGATCAAGATCAATATGTAAGCGACGGGTCTTTCGCCCTCCGGCGGATCGCCTGCCGGAGCGATGTAGGCGGCCCAATGGACCAATGGAAACACCTCGGCAACGCAGGCGGGATCGTCCACCACGATGAACTCGCACGGCTGGCGATTTGCGGCGCTCGGCGCCAGCCGGGCCGCCTCGACCAATCCCTCAAGAACTTTCGCCGGAATCGGCTCGGGCCGGAATCGCCGAACGGTTCGCCGAGAAAGAATCATTTCGTACAGGTTCATGAGCTCGCCTCCCAGGGAGAGTCGTCGGGCGAAGCGTTGCTCGCCTCGAAGGAGATGCTGATCACAACCTGGGCGCGTTTCAATCGCAAAGACGGCACGGCTGTGAGCATCTCGGTTTTGTCTAGGGGTTCGGGGAGTTGAAGTTTGGTCGAGGAGAGGGAGCTTGTGACGGGGACCTTTTTCGCAAAGGTCTCCCCTCACACACCCCTCCAAAACTTCTGCGTCCTCCTGCGTTTGCTCGCGCCTTTGGGGCTGCGAGCAAACGTAGGACAGACAGCAAAGTCTTCGGAAGGGGGTATGGGGGGGAACCCTTCGGTCAAGAAGGGTTTCCCCCATGTTCCTTCGCCTTCCAAGGTCCCGAACCAACAAACCGAGGCAAAATTGAGATGCACTCGCACGCCTCGGCCTCTCATTTAATGGTTGCAGCGACGCCAATTGTGCCGTTCAAATGGCAAGCCGCTGTGGAAGACCAGAAGGAAAACGGACATCTTGTAGTGGATGAGGGCCAGGACATGGAGCAGCACGCGCCGCGCGCAATGACAATCGCCGGGTCAGATTCGGGGGGTGGTGCCGGAATCCAGGCCGACCTCAAGACGTTTACGGCACTCGGAGTGTATGGGACTTGCGCCATCACGGCCCTGACCGCCCAAAACACGCGCGGCGTGGCAAGCATTCATGCGGTTCCGGCGAAATTTGTCGAACTTCAGATCGCGACGGTTCTCGACGACATCGGCGCCGATGCCGCCAAGACCGGCATGTTGGCCAATCGCGAAATCGTGCAGGCAGTTGCCCGCGCTATTGAACGCTATGGGATCAAGAAGTTGGTCGTTGATCCTGTTCTGGTTTCCAAACATGGGGTTCCACTGTTGGCCGACGATGCGATAGAAATCTTAGTGGGTGAATTGTTTCCGCGCGCATTGATTGTGACGCCAAATGCCCTGGAAGCGTCGCGGCTCGTGGGCTTTGAAGTCCGCGACCGAGAAAGCCAGCTTCGGGCGGCACGCGAAATTGCCCGACTGGGTCCGCGCTATATCCTCGTCAAAGGGGGTCATCTAGCCAACGCCGAGTCTGCAACGGACATATTCTACGACGGCCAGAAGGTTGAGGAACTAACATCGCCGCGCCTCGACGTGATCCACACACACGGGACAGGTTGCGTACTGTCGGCGGCGATCGCAGCCAACCTGGCGCTCGGCTGTTCCCCCAGGGAAGCCGTTGTACAGGCTAGAAATTTCGTAACGAATGCATTGGAGCACGGAATGGCGATCGGGTCGGGGATCGGTCCCGTCAATCCGATGTGGCGGCTCAAAGAAGTGACCTGAAGATCCTACGGGATTCAATCATGCCAAAGATCCTTGGAATTGTGGGAAGTCCACGTCGAAATGGAAACACTCATATCCTGGTTTCCAAGATCCTTGAAGGAGCAAGGGAAGAAGGGGCTGTCGTCGAGACCGTTTTTCTCGGTGAACTCGATATCCAGGAGTGCGATGGATGTCACGCCTGCTGGGAGGGCAAAACGTGCAGTAAGAAAGACGATATGAACGGCCTTTACACAAAGATTATCGAGAGCGATGGGATCGTTTTTGGCACGCCGGTATATTGGTATGGCCCCACGGCTTTGATGAAAGGACTCGTGGATCGTTTCGTTTACTTTAACTGCCCCGAAAACAGAGCGAGGATAAGGGGCAAATCAGCGATAATCGCGGTTCCTCTTGAAGAAGAAAATCCCGAGACAGCCGCTCTGGTGGTGGCGTTTTTCGAGAAGTGCTTCCGCTATCTGGAGATGAAGTTAGCCGCCAGAATAATCGTGCCGGGAGTCAGTGGGAAGGGAGAAATTCTCGGGAAGAAATCTCGCCTGGAAGAGGCCCACAAGATCGGAAGAAATGTGGCGAAAGGGATGCACAGTTTGCAGCCGTTGCAAGCCCTCTTTCGTCCGGCGAACAACCGTGAAAAGCGACCATGAGCGTTCGATCAACAATCCTTTCGGTCCTCGATTTCGTGGCGCGGCCGGTCCTGGTTCCCATCTACCTGCTTTCGGCGCGTCTCAGCGTACCGATTGTTCGCTGGCGTCGCTCGCGGTTGCGTTTTGAGCTGTCCACCACCGACGCGAACGGTGATGCCGACCCGTTTGCGTCGCAACATCCTACACCGGTCGAGAATCTTGGCGAATGGCCAGCGGTCAGCATCGTCATCCCTGTTCTCAACGGCGAGAGAGTCATCGGACGATGTCTCGAGTCGGTTCGTGCGATTGATTATCCGGGCGATCGGCTAGAAGTGATCGTTGCAGATAATGGCTCCACCGACCGGACGGTGGAGATCGCGCGCCGTTACGATGCCGTCATCGTTGTCCAGCCGAGACGAGGTGCGGCAGCGGCTCGTAACGCCGGCATCGCCGCTGCCCATAGCGAATGGATTGCCACAACCGATGCCGATTGCGTGGTTCATCCGCTTTGGCTGAAGCATCTGGTGGCTGTTGCGCAGCGCGAGAAGTGTGCCTCTGTCGGAGGACACATTATCAGCCTGTGCCGCGATGACGTGGTTGGCGATTTTTGCGCACGCGAAGGAGTGCTAGACCAGCAAGCCGCTGTCGGCGGTCGTTTGCTCCCTTTTCCATTCGTGATCACGGCCAACGGGCTGTTTCAACGCGAAGCAATTGCTTCGGTCGGCGGGTTTGACGAGGAATTTGCCGAGGCGGCGGCCGAAGATGTGGATTTGGGCTGGCGGTTGGGCGAGCGTGGCTTCCCTCTCGCCTACGCGCCGCAGGCGTGCGTTTGCCATCGCCAACGCGAGCGCGGCCTCGACATCCATGCGCAGTTTTATCGCTATGGCCTGAGCGAGGTGCGGCTCTACTTGAAGCACTGGCATCGCTTCAGCGGCAGCGATTTGTCAAAACATCTTTGGCTGCGGCCGCTTCTTTACCGGCACTTTTGGAAGGCAGTCTGGTGTTGGGCGACAGCGCGACGGACGGCTTCACGCCGCTTCTGGCGGCTGGTCATGCTCAAAGAACTCGGCCACATGGCCGGCAAAATGGAGGGCGGTCGGCAATGGCGGACGCGACGCTATTTCCGGCTGTGGACGCATGAGTAGATCGCTCGCGGATTACGAAATCCTCTGCCTGTCTCACCTGCGTTGGGAGACAACACTGTTTCAACGGCCTCAGCAGTTAATGACACAGTTCGCCGCCATGGGCGTGCGGGTGTTCTTCCTGAGCCAGGTCTCGACGCGTCGCTTCGTCGCATCGCTGCTTCGAGGACAATTGGGCGAACTGAGAGGCACGGCGGGATCGCATCTGCTGTGGCGCAGTTGGCCCTATCTGCCCGGAGTCCGTCATTCGCCCCTGATCGAATCGGTCAATACGTGGCTTTATGATCTCTTCGTCCGGTCCTTTCTGGCCTTACACCGAAAGCGACCGATCCTGCTGTGGGCCTATCATCCCGCAGTTTGGCTATTGCTCGATCATGTCGCGTTCGATCTGCTCGTTTACGATTGCATGGACCCGTTTGTGGCCTTCCGTGCAGAGCGCATCAAGGAACGCGTGGCGAAGCAGGAGCAGATGTTGATTCGCCGCGCCGACGTTGTGTTCACAGGCGGGCCTTCGCTCCATGCCGCCAAGCAAGGCATCAATCCGCGCACCTATTGTTTCGTCAGCGGGGTTGACATCGAACATTTTGCTCGAGCACTGGATGGGCGAGCGAGGCCGCCAGCGGATGTCGCACAGTTGCCCCGCCCGATTCTTGGCTACTGGGGCGCTGTGGACGAACGCATAGATTTCGATCTCCTGTCACGGCTGTGTCGGAGATGGCCCAGCGGGTCGGTTGTCTTGCTCGGTCCGTTGGTCGGTATGAAGCGACCGCCGCTGGATCTGCCGAATTTTCACTATCTCGGCGAGAAGGACTACGCGCAATTGCCTGGCTATCTGGCGGCGTTCGACGTTTGCCTGTTGCCCTTCGTTCCATCGGCCTTGACCGCCGCGATCAGCCCGACGAAAACCCCGGAGTATCTGATAGGAGGACGGCCCGTGGTTTCGACACCGATTCCCGACGTTGCACACGTGTGGGGCGATGTCGTTGCCGTGGCGGCGGATAGCGATGGTTTCGTCGCGGCGGTCGAACGCGCACTCGGCCGCTCGCGCCCCGATCCTCGATTGGCCGAAGCCGTGCGCCGGCGGGCGGCCACGTGGGACGACATCGCCCGCCAGATGCGCGACAAGATTGAAACTGTAATTGCCGAGAAAGGCGCCTTCACCCGATAGGCCAGCGACTCTCAAGTAACGTGGAGTCGCTCTTGCCGTTCTGCGATTCTCCGAAACAGGGGATCAGGCTGTGTTCACAAAAAATCTTGAAAGGTTCGAAGCCTCTTTGGCTAGATTGCCAGAGGGATTGTCAACTTAGGCTTTCGTTTTCCCACCGACAGTTCATTTTGGAGCCAGCGTCGAATGCGTGATTCGCTTTGTTCGGCCCTTCGTTGTCCTGTTTGTCGAGGCGAAAGCTGGGCGGTCTCGGCGACGGAGAGCAATGCAAGCGAAGCCCTGAGTGGCAGCCTGATTTGCCGATTCTGTGGCCACAGTTTCCCTTTGCAGAACGGCGCCGTGGATTTTGTCCTGGACGAGGACATGAGCGATCTGCTGCGAACCGACCGCACCATGGCCGCGGACTCGGATCGCCGCATTATCGAGCAGAAAAGGAGAGGCGAATTCGTTGGCGAGGAACGACGCCGAGAAGAGAGCTACAGGCTGGAAACCTTCGAGCGGACAGATTTCCTGTTTTGCAGCATCGAGTACGATAACCCGGGGCAGCGCTACGTGTTAGACCTGGGATGTGGAGAGCCGTTTCTCGCCGCGCGTTTTGCCAAGATTGGGTTCAATGTAATCGGCTTGGACTTTATTTTCCCCCGGCTGGATCTGGCGCGCGAGTATTTTGCCCGTGATAGTGTTTACTTCGAGCGTCTCTTGGGGCTGATGACCAGAATCCCTCTCCGTGACCGTTCGATGGACATCGTTTTCTCGCACGCCTCGCTCCATCATGCCACACCCCGCCGCGCCGAAGATTTCCGCTGGTTTGATCCGAACAACATGGTGGACACGTTGCGTGAAGTCCGACGCGTTCTCAAACCCAACGGCCTTTTTCTCGTCAGTGGGGAGGGCGAATATGCCGAGGAACTGACCGACGAACAACGCCATCTCGAGCGCGAGGCGCAACGAACGGGTTGCTACGAAGCCTATTACAAGATTTCGGAGTATGAACGGGCTTTCCGCCAGACGGGCGTTTTTCCCAACCTCTGGGCACAGTGGCGCCAAAGCGAAGACCGCTTGCTGGTGGGAACATTTGTGGGCGGCCATTTCCGCCAGATTGTTACGCTCGCCGACGCCGTGAATACGCACTCCTCTTTCCTGTTGAGCACTCCCACTCTTAAGCGGGACCTTGATGCGTGTCTGGGAAAATGGGCGCGGGTTCGTCCCTGGCCGGACGCAGCCGGCGTGCCGCGCTCGGGCGGCTGGCTGAGGGTCCGCGACCCAGTCACTTTCGTCGAAGGGTGGCACAAGCCCGAAACTGAAGCGGCGGGTCAAACGCGATGGCTGGGCCGAGAACCAGCCGCCGTGGTCTTCCAAATGGACTTTGCCCCCATTCGCTGGCAGGTCGAGTTGAAGATGAGGGCTTGTTCGTTGCTGGGCGGATTCGATGCCATCGTTTTTGTGGAACGCGATGGTCAGGTCGTGGCGAAAGGCATCAGCCAAAAGCCGATCGTTCCCGCTGCTTGTGACCAGGAGTTGCAGTTCACGGCCGATCTGCCGGCGGGCCGCACCACCATCCGGTGCATCCGCGACGGTCAGATGCGTGTGCGGGTGTATTTCAACGGCGATTGCCTGAGCACACTGGAGCTGCCATCGGACAATGAATTCCACACCTATTCGATTGAATTGCCGGTGGAAAAGGTCCGCGTGCTGAATCAATTGACCTTCGCGCCTTCGTACGCCATACGGCCCTGGGACTGGATCCCATCCAGCGATGATCGGTGGCTTTCCTGCCAGGTATGCGACATTCAAATCCGGCCGGCCGAGGAAAATGAGCAGGATGCCGGCGATACTGTCGGGTGCTAAAAAGTGTGCCGGACAGGTCAGACTTTCCACAAATCCACGGGAGGGGGCATATCCTTGTCTTTTTTCGAGGCGGAAGCGTCGGGCGGCTGTTCCTGGCGGGCCCATAGATAACCAGCGATGACACCCAGCGCTAAGGGCGCAGGAGAGCGCCAGAACCAATCCCATCGGAGAAAAACCAGAGTCAACAACTCGAGGACGGCGACAGCCAGCGCCCAAAGGGGAGCTGGAACGATCAACGTTCGCAGCCCGGCGCCGATGCTTTTCTTGATCTCGTCGGGATTAGCGCGCGTGCCCGGTACGGACGCGCAAACGAACAACAATCCGTACAGGAGAATACCCAACCACAGCCGCTGGCCACGATACCACCGCCATATCACAAAAGCCGTTCCGAAAACCGAAATGACAAACAAAGCGATCCACCAAACGATTGCCTTTTCCCGGGTCAGGGGCTGTTTGGCCACACGAAAAACTCCTTTTGCGACATTGTACCCAACCGGTCCATTGGGCACGAGAATGTATGGTACGATCATTATTTGCGTTTTGACCCCATAGGGAATCGCGCGCGCGCTGTCCACAGTAAACTGTCCACACAGATGAGCGAATTGGAACGTCTGAGCGCCATGTGGTGCGCCGCGACGGTTGCTGCATCTGGCGAATTCAAAGGAAGTTGCTTGGGCGCGTCTCCCGAAACCGTGAGACGCACTCAAGCGACCCTTGCAAACTGCTTTTCGCTGGACTTCGGTCGTGGTGCTACGCTTAAAATAAAGGCGGGAAAAGATCGCTTCTCTCCAGTCCGAACAGAACCGCGAGGAGCCAGGAAAATGCCCTGCTTAGCGCGATGGGTCGTTCGATTGATGTTAATCGCTACAGCGGCTGGCTGCCAGCGCCGCGAGGCGGCGAGGCCGGCCATTGCCGAAGGTCCAGCCGAAATAGCCTCTGCCCCAGCCAACGCCGCCTCCACATCGTCGGTTGTGTCGGCCTCCGACATCGCGACAACCGGCCTTGCTCTGAGGGTACCCAAAGCGTCATTCGCGGCCCTGGCCGATGCGCAGTTCCGCTATCTTCGGCTCGATATGGTCGAGACACAACTTCGCGCGCGCGATGTGCGCAATCCGCGGGTGCTCGAAGCGATGCGCCTGGTACCGCGACACGAGTTTGTCCCGCGCGAAATCCGCCGCTACTCGTACATAGACGAGCCGCTCGAAATCGGCCACGAGCAGACCATTTCGCAACCGTATATCGTGGCGCTCATGACGGAACTGCTCCAGCCAAAACCGGAGGACCACGTCCTGGAGATCGGCACGGGGTCGGGCTACCAGGCGGCGGTTCTATCGCTTCTGGTCAAAGAGGTCTATACGATCGAGATCATCGAGCAACTGGCCAAACGAGCCGAGCGCGATTTGCGGCGATTGGGTTACGACAATGTTCATGTTCTGGCCGGCGATGGCTATCGCGGCTGGCCAGACAAAGCGCCGTTCGACGGCGTCATTGTCACGGCCGCGCCGGAACGCATTCCCCAGCCGCTGGTGGACCAGCTCAAGAAGGGCGGGCGGCTGGTTATTCCTGTCGGCCCCAGGTTCAACCAGGAACTGGTCGTGATTCACAAGACCGAGAAGGGGCTGTTCCGCGAGACGGTTATTCCCGTTCGGTTCGTCCCGATGGTTGGTGAAATTCAAAAAGAGGGCAGCAAGTGACGCCGTTTGGTTGGCCGCGGTTCAAAAAATCCGACCAAGGCTTGACCGAGGATCGCGAAAAGGAGTTCGAGCAACGGCGCCTCGATATGGTGAGAAACCAGATCGAGCGGCGCGATGTCAGCGATCCGGCGGTTCTGGCGGCCATGCGCACGGTGCCGCGCCATCGGTTCGTCCCCGAATCGCTTTGGGCACAGGCCTACGAGGATACGCCGCTGCCAATTGGGTACGATCAGACAATCTCCCAACCGTATATTGTGGCGTTCATGACGGAGATTCTGGCGGTTGGGCCGGGCGACAAGGTGTTGGAAATTGGGACCGGTTCGGGCTATCAGGCGGCAGTGCTGGCGGAGCTGGGCTGCGAAGTCTTCACGATCGAAATCATCGAACCTCTCGCCCAAAGCGCCGAAAGGACTCTGCGGGAGCTCGGTTACTCCAACATTCATGTCTTCTACCGCGACGGCTATGACGGACACGCGGATCGTGCCCCGTTCGACGGAATCATTGTCACGGCGGCACCCAACCATGTGCCGCAGGCGTTGGTGAATCAATTGCAGGAAGGCCGACGGTTGGTCTTGCCCGTTGGGGATTTCAGCCAGGACCTCTATATCATTGAAAAGACAGCAACGGGCCTCCGCCAGCGCTCCATCATTCCGGTGCGCTTCGTGCCGATGACAGGCAAGGCCGTGAGCGATCTTGACAAGTAGCCCTCTGATCTGCTGTTGTATTGTACGCGTTGCGTCGTTGTGGTTCGATAGCATTTAACCGCAACGGCACAACGAGCACGACTTTCGTGGCTGTAGGGGATCGGTTATTCTGTCATAGTGTGTCGTTGTGTCTTTGAGAACGTGCGCTTGGTTTCAAAATCACTATTAGAAAGGATGACAACATGTCGGAGAGAATGAATCGCAGGAAGTTCGTGGCAAGGACCGCGGCGGCCGCGGCAGCGATGTATCTGCCCCGAGTTGGCTTTTCGGCCCAGGGCACAAAGGAAAAACTCAATGTCTTGTTCATCGTGTCGGACGACCTCAATGATTGGGTCGGCTGTTTGGGCGGTCATCCCGATACGAAGACACCGAACATAGACCGGCTCGCAGGGCGCGGTGTGGTTTTCGAGCGTTCTTATTGCGCTTCGCCGCTTTGCAACCCCTCGCGCGCGGCCCTGATGACCGGACTTCGACCTTCGACCACGGGTGTCTATGGCAATCGCCAGCCTTTCCGACTGTCGGAAGTCGGAAAGAGTGCGATCACATTGCCGCAGCACTTCAAGGCAAACGGCTACTTTGCCACAGGTGCCAACAAGATTTATCACGGCAGCATTCCCGACCCCGTGTCGTGGGACACGTATTACCCCTCGCTGGAGAAGCAAACGACGTCCGATCCCCGACCGAGCGAAAACCTGGGTGTGCCGGGAACCAATTTGGACTGGGGTCCGCTCGATGTCCCCGACGAAAAGATGGGCGATGTCGAAGCCGTCGAGTATTGCATCAGTCAGCTGAAGAAAAAGCACGACAAGCCGTTCTTTCTGGGTTGCGGAATCCGCAAACCCCACCTGCCCTGGTACGTGCCGCGCAAATACTTCGAGATGTTTGATCCCAAAAAGGTGAGGCTACCCAAGGTCAAAGAGGATGACCTCGACGACGTGCCGCCGATTGCGAAGCGATGGGCCAACCCGCAAGAGAATGAGAAAGTTCAGAAAGCGGGCAAGTGGGCCGAAGGCGTGGCGGCCTATCTGTCCACCATCGCCTTTGTGGACGCCACCGTCGGGCGTCTGCTGGACGCCTTCGATGCCAGTGACTATGCCAAGAACACTATCCTTGTTTTCTGGGGCGATCACGGATGGCATCTGGCCGAGAAACTCCATTGGCACAAGAGCACGCTGTGGGAGGAAGCCACACGCGCGCCGCTGCTGTTTGTCGTTCCGGGAGTGACCCAACCCGGCGGGCGCTCGCCGCGCACTGTAGATTTCATGGCCGTTTATCCAACGCTCGTCGAACTTTGCGGCTTGCCGCCGCGACCGGAGCTGGAAGGCAGGAGCCTCGTGCCATTGCTCAAGAAGCCTGACGCGCCCTGGGATCGCCCGGCCATGACGTCGTTTCAGTTTGGCAACCACTCGGTCCGCAGCGAGCGCTGGCGCTATACGCGCTACGTGGACGGGACCGAAGAACTTTACGATCACGATAAGGACGAGATGGAGTGGACGAATCTCGCCAAGGACCCTGCTTACAACGACGTCAAAAAGGACCTGGCCAAGTGGATACCTAAGACCAATCAGCCGGATTCCAAGAGCGTCGTTTTGCCGGGGGACAAGCAGAAAAAGGGGGAAAAACTGAACCGCAAGGGGAAACCAATAGACAGCGAGTGATCCGGCCTACGGCCAGGGGGCAACGGGCGCGTCCGAAACAACCCATTGCGGGTCGCCTGCCTCGCGGGCAATGGAACCTCCCAGGAAGCCGTGGTTTTGGTGGCGGGAATGATCGAAGGCCAGCTGGCCTGTGGACGAAGTCGCGCCGCCTTCGCCCGGCTCGTCAAAGGTCCAATAGCCAATCAGTCCCGGTTCGTTGCCGTTGAGGGAGCGGTTCATATCGGTAAAGATTTCGGCTTGCGAGCGGGCGCGATTCCACAGCCTCACCTCGTCAATCACTCCGGCAAAGTATTTCGGCTGGGAGAAGGCATTGAGGCCTACTTTGACTGAAAACGGGACATCGGGGATCGGCCGATCGAACGCCCTCGAACCTTCGAGGATACCGTCTAGATAAACCGAAATCTGTCGTCCATCCCAGACCCCGGCAACGTGACGCCAAATATTCGGCTGGAACGTGGTTTTCCCCGTGGCGGGGAACCATCCCTGAGCGCCGCAGCAACCTGCCGAGCCGTCGCTGACCTGAAACCGCGCAAGGCCATGATCGAGTAACAACTCATAGGCATTCTGGCGGCCATTGGCATTTTCCTTGGCAAGGATTGGTTGCCCGCTGGCGGCGATGATCGTGGGTTTGATCCACGCTTCGATGGTCAGCGGACCACCGAGGCGCAAGTCGGGTGCATTGCCCATATCCGCGTAGTCGTCTTGACCGTCGAATTGCAGGGCGAAGTTTTGCCGGATTGGTCGTGTTGTTTCTGCGGCGGCCGACGCGACGACCGGAGCATCCGAGACCAGCCAGAGCGGATCATCCATGTCCGGCACTGGCCTGTTGCCCAGTTGTGCATGAGCGCGAAAGGGCGAAAGGTCGCGGGCGATCTTGCCCTCGCCCTCATCGAGCCGCCAATAGCCAACCAAGCCTGGCTCGTTGGGCGAAATGGTGCGATTCATTGCGTCGCGAATCTCGCTGTCCGAGCGCGCCACGTTCCAGACGCGAATTTCATCTATCTCGCCCGCGAAAGGTTCGCTTCCATCGCCTGCGGCGCCGACAACAGCGCGTTCGCCAGCCAGTGCGATCGGGTCGCTCCAGTTCTGCTCGCACACCGAACGCCCGCTGACCCGGACCGACACCTTGTTGCTGGAAAAGACCAACGCCACATGTTGCCACTCGCCGGGCCGAATGACAGCCGGGGTTTGGAAAAGCGATCTCCCACTCGATCCTGTGAGAAGCCCTGCCAGGGAACCGTCTTCGTTGAGATTGGCTCGGAGTTCAACAGCTCCCTGCGAGGAATAGATAATGGAAAAGAGACTCGCGCGCGACAGAGGCGATGAGGGGCGAATCCACGCCTCGATGGTCACAGCCTTGGCCGAACGCAAACCGTCCAGGGGCATTGTCACAAGGCGCGGGCCCTGTCCGCTGAACCAAAGGTTGTGTCCGGCGGGACCGATTTCGGCGCCATCGCTGATCGGACAGTCTGAGCGAATCCAGGCGGGATCGTCGGGGCGGCGATCGGGTGTCGAGCCAAACTGTGCGTCGTGGCCGTGGCCCGCGAGGTCGCGGGCGATCTGCCCGCGACCATCATCGAAATTCCAGTAGGCGACCAGGCCCGGCGTATTGGCCGCGACAGGCGATTTCATGGTTGCGCGAATTTCGTCCGCGGTTCGTGGCGCGTTCCAGATTCGCACCTCATCGAGCAGTCCGCGGAAATTTCCCTGAACGGCGGCGCCGGGCAAAGGATCGCCCCCAATGAACGACGCCTGATAGGCAGTATCCCAGTCGAGCGCGGCGGTCGTGCTGGTTTGGGCCACCACCTGGCCGTCCACATAAAGAGCCATCGCGCGCCCGTCGTAAACCGTGGCGACGTGATGCCAGCCGCCGGTGGTCACTTTTCTGCCGCTTGTTACCCAAAGATCGCCATTGGGCACCTGCATGGCGGCGAACCAGAAAGCGTTTTTCTCTACCTCGTAACGCAATCGCTTGTCATGGCCAACAGCGCGATGAACAAGAAAGGAGCCAACATTTGCGTACGGGTTTGAAAGCGCCGGTCTGACCCACGCCTCGATGCAAAAGCCACCAGCGGTGCCCGAAAGCCATTTGTCGGTGCGAAGAAAATCGTCCTGCCCGTCAAACCAAAGCGCGTAACCCGTCGCTTTGACGGCGCTCTTGACCGACGGCGTGGGTTTGCACGCCAAGGCTAAAGTCACGAGGAAGCTGAAAATCACCATCGCTACGCGGTTTCGGGTTTTGGGTCTCGGGCTTCGGGTCTCAGTTCTCAAGTCTTCCGGCTCCCTTGTTATCTTTCGTTTTCGCTGACCGGCGGCAAGAGCGGGTCGGGCGAAGGTCGTTGGCGAATCCAAAGTATCGAATCCACCGTTCCGAACGGCTCGTCACGCGGCGGCGATGGCAAATAGCCATAAGCACAGCGGAACAATACATAGCGGGCAAGGGTTTTCAAGATCGCACCGCTGTGGCGAAATCGCCAAAGCAACCGCTCCTTTGCTCCTTCCGGCTCGCCGACGACGGGTCGCAAACAGAGCACCTCGCCCACATCCATCGTGGGCGGAACCCAGGAGCTTCGCAGCTCGAACGGCTTTCCCTCGAAATCCAAACGAAGCATGGGCACGCGCTCGTCGGCTCCCGGATCGGCCACAACAACGGCATCCGTTGCGCTGGGTTGATAGGCCTCCTGCTCGAACCGGACATCTCGATAGCGCCGCAAATACCAGGTCAAGGGCCAGGAGGCTTCGCCTTGGACGGCCACGCGTTGGGCCTCGATCTCTCCTTTCTCCATCCCGGAGACGAGCTTCCAGGCAACTTGCTGTGTCGGTTCGCACGTGTGATTGTAGATGGCGATTTCGGACGGACTGGTCGGGTGAATGAAGCAAAGGACATAGGTTTGCCAGGCATTCCAGAGCAAAAGCGCGCCGAACAGTGCCGCCACGAAACCGCGCCGATGTCGAGGCGCACACGCGTCGGTCCACTCGTTCCACAGCAACGCGGCAAGCAACCATAGCGGCAGAAGAATGTGAAGACCAAGCCACGGCACCTTTTCGCCGACATATCCATAGAGCAAATAGGATGTCGCCAGCCAGAAAATGAACCAGGCACGGACAGGCCGACCTGACCGAAGCGACCGCACGGTCCAAATGCCCCCCCAGTAGGCGACGCTTGCCGCCCAGAACAGTTCGCCGATTGAACGCAGGTGGATGTACGACCAGGAGTCGCGCAATTGCTCGCTCAGCCCATCATAGAGGCTCCAGGCAGCCGGTCCCAAAACGAGCACAGGCTGCGGGATGTGGGAAGGCATCGTCGCGCGGAAGGAGGCTGCCCAAACCGCTATTCCGACGAGGAGCCACACGGCCGCCTCGACGATGCGCGTTCGGCCATTTCGCGCCCAGTCGCCAGCCAGCGCCACGAGTATAATTCCCAGCGCCGGAAGTTCGTAGAGCGCAATCCTGGAGGCATAGTAGTGAAACGGTCCGCCGAGTCGTTCGCTGGCATGTTCGCCCCACCAATAGGAGGTTGCCCGTCGAAACAATGACAGTATTGGTTTCGGCTGCGTGAGACAGATCGAGTAGCAGAAACACAAGGCCGCGCCCGCCAGGGCGAAGCCCGCGATCCACCAATAGCGGTCGCAATAGATGCGCTCATAGAGGCGAAAAACAAGGCCGATCCGGCCAGGGTTTCGGGCGATGGCGCGCGAAATCGCGCCGAGCAGTGAAGCCGTTGTGGCAACACCAATCAGCCACAGCGCCGGTGCCCAAAAGCCCAGTGGCACGCGTGGTCGGATGAAATAGGCATAAACCCACGCCACGGCGCACCAAAAGACCAAAGCTACGTTGGTCAGTTTCAGGGCGCGAACTGTCGCGCCGTCGCGTGCCGGCAGTTCGCGGCCATTGGACCATTGCCGTTTGGCAATCCTTTGATCATCGAGCGCAATCCAGAGAATGGCAAAGCCGACTTGGGAAGCCGCCAGCAGAGCGACGTTCTCTTTGACCGAGCAAAGGAGCGCGAAACTCACCGGCCAAACCAGCAGTGGCCAGGGGCGCTCGCTCTTCAGCGCGTAAGCAATCGCGACGAGATTCGTGAGCGTCAGCATCAGGAAGAGAACGTCATTACGCAAAAACCTCGAATAGTAACAAAGGTTCGGAGAGACCAGGAGCAGAAGCAGCGCTGCGAGGGTCCCCTGCCGCCCTAGCCACGGTCGCAGGGCCAGCAGCAGAGGAAAGAGCAACAGACCACTGACAAACGGGACCGCGCGCAAGGTCAGGTCGTTGTCGCCGAAAAGTCGGAAAATCATCCCCGTCAGTTCAATCAACAGCGGCCCGTGGAGAATTGGGTCATATTCGTAGTGGTTGTAATGGGCGAAATAGTAGCTGTAATAGCCGAATAGACTTTCATCGTGGTGAAGCGGCTTGGAGGCGATTTGGCATCCACGGCTGGCGAGCAAGGCCGTGACGAAAACAAAAAGCCCAAGGCGTCGGGCGAAGGAACTGGGCAAAAGGGAAAAGGCTGAAGGAGAAAGACAGAATTGATTTGCTCTTTCCCCTTCGTCCTTCGCCCTTCGTCCTTCTTCGGTGTCGGGGATCATGGCAAGCCTCCCGACGCCGACTCATTTTCACGGACAACGCCGCTGATCTCGTAGAGGGTCGTCATGCCGCTGCGGGTGACCGGCTTGCCGATCGTCTCAAATTTCACCAGGCCTTCGGGCGGGTAGAAGCGGCGCTCCAAGGTGCCGACAGCCACATAGCCCACATTGTACCTTGCGAGAATATCCAGCGCTGCCTCGATGGAGGTGGTGGTAAAAAGATCGTCCACGGTTTGCTTGCGCGAAGCGACCGGGTTCCCGTTGCTTCCTTCGCGCCAGACGCTTTCATGTTGCGACCAGCCCAGAAGACTCGTAACGCCGCCGATGGCGGCAAATCGTCCTGCCGCGGAATAGCCCCACTCGGAAGCTTCGGCCACAACCGCATAGGGGGAAGCATTGCGGCGAAGCCAAAGGGCCGCCGGGTAGTCGTCTGAGAGGCCCGGCAATGTCTCAAGATACTTTAAGCCATCGAGCGAGGGTTGAGTCCTGAAGCCGATCTCGCTCTTTCGATAGGTGCTGACACGCGTTGTCCACGCAAACAAGGGATAGAGCGAGCTGATTGTAACAAGGAAGGCGATCAGCATCGAGGCGGCGATACGCCGCCACAGGAGATGTCGCGCGGCCCGCCCTCCCCACAGCGCTGAGCAACCGCCAACCGCACCCAGCGCCGTCACCGGCCAGAGGCAGTAATAGACTTTGAAGATCGTATTGATTCGTTCGTCATCTCCCCCGAAGGCATCGTCGTAATAAAGCCATTCGCACAGGAAACTCACCAGCAAGGCGGACCACACAAGAATCGAAACCAGCCCGAGCCTCTCGTGGCGACGGCCTCGGAAGACGTGTGGGCCCAGCGCGACCAAAGCAAAGGCCAACAGTCCAACCAGACCACGTTGGCCGTGGATATAGAACAACAAACCCACGGCGAGAGCGACCGATATGTGAGCCGTTTTCTTGTCGAGCGGCGCGACTTTGGCCCACCTCGTCGCGCCCCACGTCTGCCACGCCAAGTAGGGCAACGCGAACAGCCCGAAATAAAAGAGCCATTGTCGTGTCGTGCTACGAAGCTCCATCGGCACCCATGCCAGCGGTGAGCGAAAGTCCACAATCGGCGGCAACCACGCTTGTATGGTAACATGAACGGATCTCGGTGGGATGAGAAACAGGTGGAAGGGAAGGAACAGTAAGCGCGTCGCCGCCAAATAGGACAGAAGGAGAACAAATAAGCCGAAAACGATCCGCCCCTTGCGGGGCCATCGGCGAAATCCTCGCGCGAAAGGCAATGTCACGGCGGCCAGGAATAGGCCCACAAAGCAGTCCCACGAGTTGGTCGCATAAAGCACCCCTGCCAAGAACGCCAGAGCGAGCCATTGTGGGAGACCGCTGGTCACCACCTCACGAGCCGAAAGAATCTCGCGCTGACCTGCCCGCCACAAAGCCGCAACGATCAATAGGAATCCCAGAAACAGGGGATGGGCTGAAAAATGGGGATGAAGATCGCCCAAAATGAAACTGAACGATGGGAACTCGTTGATCTCGCTGCCTTGGATCAGGCCCAGCGGTCCCCAACTCATCGCGCGCGAGGCATTCCAGAAATCAATCTGGGGAACGAAATGTCCGGCATCGAGCCAGTTTTGATAGAGCTGGGCCAGGGGTTTGAAATTGCCGCCGTAAACCACCATCCAGGCCAACAGGACGCCCAATCCGGCGCTTCGAAACAGGTGATAGCCAAGCGAAACGCACAACGTCGAAGCGAGGGCAACAATCATGGCTAGCGCCGCATTGTACGCAACGTTTGGCGCCATGGCCGTGAGCTTGGCCAAGGTTGCCCACGCCAGGTGACCGAAATAGTAGTAGTTGATGGGAAAGGCGGCCAGCCACGGGTCGCAAGGCGGAAAATGCCATTGGCGGGTAAGCGCGGAAACCAGCGTAAAATCCGACCACTTCTCGGCGCCCCACCAGTTGGGATCATAGGCAATCGCCGGAACGAGCGAGCGAACCCATCCTGCTCCGATTCCGCCGATCCAGAAAACGCCTTCGAGAGTCAGAACGATCGGCCAACGTCGCCGAAAGAATGTCCCATAGTCGCGGCGATCTCGCACGGCCACCATCACGTTGACGGCTGCCAGCGCGGCAACAACCACCATGATTGTCATTCGTGAGTGCGGGACCGCCGTGTGACAGGTGAGCCAGCTAACATAGGTCGGAATGAAGAGGCCGCCAAGCTTGGCCAGCGCCAGACCGCGATCGCGCAGGAGTCGCCCGACGCGAAAGCAAAGCGGAAAATGAAGCCATCCCAGTAGGTCCAGAACAGCCAGCCAGATCAACAGCGGTTTCAGAACAGCAAGCATTAGTGCCCAGCGCTCATTCACCAGCATTCAGCCTTCAGCGTTCAGATTTCATCGTTGGGTTGCCCTTTGGCCAAGATCAAGAGCGTTTTGGCGTTGACAGCCGGTGATTTTGTCGAGGTATATCAGAGAACTGAAGACACACAGGAGGGTTGCGCGATGTCGTGGCGAAAAATGGCTGTCATTTTGGGTGTGCTCTTGCTCAGTGCGAGCGCGAGCTTGGCGTGGGATGCCAAGAGTCCACCCCCGCGTGCTCCCGACAGAGATCCGTCCGGGGCGATGTGGCTCTCGATCATCCATCCGGGGCTTGGGGAATGGTATAACGCGGGTTGGGGCGGTTGGGGCAACTGCAACCGAAAGAAATTCTGGTTGGGATTCATTCCCGGCTACGGCTGCCCCGGTTATCTTCAGATCCGATCCGCGATAGATGCCAAGCGCGGCAAAACATGGTGAGGTCGTTCTTAGACCAAAACAGAACCTGGGGATCAAAATCGGCACACCCACATTGCCAGTGAGCACAGCGGCTTGTGCTAACCAACAATAGGAACAGGCAAGATGCCTATACCACCAATAGAGAAATCCCTTGAGACGGTGGTATAGGCTTCCAGCCTGTGTTCTAGGTGGATCAAACGAAACGAATTTGGCCCGTTAATTGTGTTGGGCTGTACTTGGAATGTCTAAAAGAATGAGGGCGGCACGGGCTTCCCGGCCGTGAATCGTGGGCAATCCGCCGGAGGCGCACATGCCACAACCGCGCGAACTCATTCTTGTAAGAGCTCTTGCATTAGTTTGGCGTTTCGCGGGCGAGGCCGGTTGGAGATTTTGTCCCGGCATTTGTCCCAGGAAAGAGAGGTTTGACAAAAGGCCACGCTAAAGGAGGAAAAAATGGGAAACGAACACTCTCAGGAAACGAGGATGCGAGTTTTGATCGAGCAGTTGAACCGGGCCCATGGAGCGCTTGCGAATTACCGGCAGGCCCGTATGCGCTCGATGGCCTGGGGCAGCACATTGATGCTCGTTTTGCTCATGCTTGGCTATAGCAAATGGGCGCCGATGGCCGCGCTCGCTTTGCCTTTTGTAGCCGTTTTTCTGGTTGTTCACTATGGCTACCTCACGCACCTCGTTACGTTCAGCCGCGCTTTCGTGGGAGAACTGGAAAACAAGATCAACAAGGAGCTCGGCGAGACGGTTCTGATCAGCGAGTCGCTCGAGGCAAAACACAGCGGCTTTTTGGGTGAGTCACACTTTCTCGGCGTGAGCGGCAGCAATTTCACCGGCATCTTCAGCGTCACGACGGTTCACTATTTGATACTCTGTCTGCTGATGTTTCTCGCCGGTGCACTTCACACGCAATACCTGTTCGAGCAGGAACTGATGCCCGTGGGTCGGTTGGGCAACGTTTACAGTCCATTTCTCCTTCTTTGGGCTCTTGCCAATATTCTTTACCTAATATGGTATTTCGTGAAAGGCGAACAGGAGAAAGGTCTCATCGCGGCGATTCGGAAAGAATATCAGCAAAAGAGCGAATGAGCGGTTTTCGGTTGGTTTGACCAGACGGGCAGACAAACCACGGTTGTCAGGAGAAGCCTCACAGCGTGGAAGCGGCCACTCTGTTTCGCGGCGTTCGCGCCATTATCTTCGATCTCGACGGGACACTGGTTTCCACCGACCGGCTCAAGTATGAATCCTATCGGCGCGCCGCGTTGCGTTGGGGAAAGCATCTGGACTACGAGTTCTACAAAACGGTGATCGGGGAGTCGCGGCGCGAAATCTGCCGGCGGATTCTGGTCCACCTCCATTTGGATGTGCCGTGGACCGACCTGGCGGATGCACGCGAGAGCGAAAATCAGGCGGTCATGAAGGAAGCAAAGATTCCCATTATCCGGCCCGCTCTGCGTTTTCTCCGTGCGATCTCCCGGGACAAATATCACGTGGGCCTGGTGTCGAGCGCCTCGATGGATCGAGTCGAATGGGCGCTCAATGGCACGGGGATGCGGCGGTATTTCGACACGGTCGTTTCGGGCGAGAATCTGCCCAACAAACCCGCGCCTGACTTGTATCTGGCCGCAATTGAAACGGCGGCTGTCGTACCGTGGGATTCGGTCGTCATCGAGGATTCGGAGTCCGGCGTTGCCGGCGCTGTGCGGGCGGGTGCGCGGGTTGTTGCCGTTCCCAATGAAGGAACGCGCGGACAGGACTTTTCACGCGCCCATGTGCGCGTGGATTCGCTCGACCAACTCATTCCTTTTCTATAATGTTCGTAGTCCCTGCTTTAGCGGGTTTCTCCCCGCCCGAAGACGGAACTACGAACCGGCGGCAAGTACGGCTCGAGAATCTTTCCAACCTCGTGCAAATCCTTCGCGGTGGCAAAACACATCTGACGGACACCTGCTTCGTCAATGTTTCCGCCTTCCACCCCAATCACAGCGACGCCCATTGTTCTGGCCGAACCCACATCGGAAGCACTGTCTCCAACAACAACGAATTGACTGGAGATTTCGGATCGGAAGCCAAGCGCCCTTGCGACCTCATAGTAGATGTTTGGCCAGGGCTTGGCAATGGTGTCACCCATTGTTCCCGACCGGCCTTTCTCCACCCTTTGGCCAGCCGTGATGAACCCGTCGAGGAACTGAAGGGGATCGCCGAGGTTCATCGCGCGAAATGCTTCGACGATCTCCGGCCATGCTTTATAATAGAGGCCGGAGGTCACCATGCCGATTTTCACGTCTCGTTCCTGAAGTTTCAGGAGAAGTTCCTTCAGACCCAAAGCCGGCTCGTAGGAGCTTTTCCCTCGGTTTCGCAAAGCCGCTGCAATGGCTTCCATCTCCGCGTCAGACTTCGTGATTCGGTCATAAATCTCTCGGGCCGCGTCCGTGGTCTCATGCGGAAAGAACGTTGTCTGGCAATAAGCGAGATGTTCCGGAACCGTGCGACCGGAGACATGCGGCAGATCGTCCGGTTGAAAGCTGTCCAGCGGTGGAAGGTTCTCGCTCTGGCGCATTTCATTGGTTACCTGGAGTATCACGGCAATCCAAAGAGGCTCGCTCTTTATGCACGTCCCATCGAGATCAAACAGAACAGCCCGGAGCGGCGCCTGGATGGTCACCGGCACGAGGGCGAACCGCGGCGGATTGAGGTCCATCTTGGAACACAGCATAACTTCCGTCTGATCGCCTCGGGAAATGAAGACAAACTCGTCGCCGCGATTCCGCGCCAGCGCCGTGACACCATTCTTGCCCACTTCCAAAAGCCCTTGGCCGGGAATGAAACAGGTCCTCAGGGGAATGATTGCCGTTGTGTCCTCAATTACGCCGATACCGTGTATCGTGACCCGTTGTTGTTGAACGGGTGGGACGTCGAAAGATGAACTCATGACCGAATCCGAATAGGCGTTGCTCTATGAATCTTTCGAGGTGCAGTGCCTCACCGCCGGTTGCCTTTCAAGGGAAATCTCATTCCGGGCGGCACGGTTCCGTGCATATTTCCTTGGAGGGACGCGGTCGGACATTCCTTTCTTGACTGTCGGGCCTATGACTGCTTTAGAAAGGAGAGATTTTGGAGAGGGAGAATGTGGTGATGCCATCTACTGTTCCTGCCACGTTAATAAAAATGATCGAGTCTTTGCCGGAAGCGACGCGGGACGAAGTAGTAGAGCATCTGTGTGACTATCTCGAAGACCTGAAAGAGGAGCTTCAATGGGATAGCCGGTTCAGAAAAACCCAACCGCAAGTCATTTCTGCTGCTCAACGCGCCCGGCAGGAAATTGCCGAAGGAAGCGCGAAACGACTATACCACGACCACGCGGGTCCTAATGGAAGGAGATTCTAATGAGAATATCAATCCCAGGAATACTCAAAGGCAAGGTTGTGGAATTAGAGCAGGAAACAGGGCTGCCACAGGGCGCCCATGTCCAGGTCACTCTGGAGATGGACATGCCGAGTCTGGAACAGAGGCGGCAGCTGGCGGATGAATTGTGCGGCGCATGGTCTGCGGACGAAAGTGTGGCAGAAGTTTTCCGGGCGATCGAGGAGAGCCGACAACAGGTGACTCCGCGCGGGGTGGACTACGATGTGGCACCTTGACACGAACGTTGTGGTTGCCTATCTTCGTGGAGACCGCGCTGTTGCAAACCGCTTTCGTAGCGCCCTGCCGGATGTCGGAATAAATACCATCGTATTGGCGGAGTTGCTCTATGGAGTCCGCCTTTCGGGACGCGAACTGGAAAACCTCCGGCACTTGCACCGTTTCCTGCATCTCGTTGAAGTAGTTCCTTTCGATGAATCCTGCGCTGAAGCCTATAGCCGGATTCGTTTTGCCTTACGACAAAAAGGGCAATCGTCGGGAGAAATTGACAATCTGATTGCCGCTGTCTGCATGGCCAAGGGAGCAACGCTCGTAACCCGCAATATCAGGCATTTCCAAACGATTGACGGACTGAGAATCGAAGAATGGAAGGAGTAACCCAGCGGTGACTTTTACGGATATTGAGAAGGTACGTGTGCTGATCAAGCATGAGGAGCAGTTTCGTGCCTTCTTCAAGGTGTTCTTCACAAAAAGAGACACAAGCATTTACCTAGTGCCCTATGCTCGCAGTGGAAAATTCTTTTACGGTGACGGGTCACTCGCTGAAAAAGAGGTTCAGAAGACTTTCAGATATGACGAGCAGTTTCTCACCGACAAGCAGCCCAAGATCTCGATCCACGAAAGCGGGCAGGTGCACATATATGCCCCAGGAGATGATGCCGCCCCCCTTGCCGGGCCGCTAACGATTCCCCATTTGCTGGATCTCAAAGGAGAACACATCGCCACCGTGCAGACAGAAAGCGTTGAGGCATTGCCTGTGTTCCCGGGAAGCCCAAAGACCACCGGACCCGAGAGAGATTTAGTGTTCGACTCGGCAGGAAAAGATATGCGCGTGACATTCACAATGTGGGCAAACGCTCATGAACCACGATTCAATTCTTGTATCCCTTACCCGAAAGTGGGATTTGGAAAACGGGGAAAAAGGAACAAAAGGAAAATTGATGCCGTAAATCAAAAAAACGCCAATAGGTTTTTCACCTTACGGCGTGGACATGCGATACTATATTTACAACTAGCTCAGATAGCTAACCCTGCCCCAACAGCCACAATGAAGAAGCCGGGTGTGATCGTTGTTGTTGGTTGGGACCCGAACCGCTCTCCAGAATCGGGCCAAAACTTTTTGTGGGTACGAGGAGAATAACGTCCCCGCCTTCTTTCTTCGAGAGTAAGGTAACAGGAAAACCGGACATAATTCGGGACTGTCCCCTCATTCCGTCCTCTCCTTCGTTTGCCAGAGAATGTCACGGATTGCTGTGCATTGACACAGCCCGCATAATGTGCTGAGCATCGTTTCCGAGAGAAACAAGGCGGGTATTGAATGAACGCAGTGAATCCAACCAGTGAATGCCGATGGTGGCTCTGGGCGGCATGTCTGCTGCCGCTGGTGGTTTCGATTCTCTTTGCCGAACGCGAGGTGGCCTCGCCCAACGTCTCGTCGCGGATGGACACGATCCAAAGTCTGGTCGAACAGCACACATTTTGCATTGAGCAATCGCTTCGCAAGTTCGAGGTGGATGTCGTCAAGATCGGTGGTCGCTTCTATTCGGACAAGCCTCCGCTTCTTTCGGTTCTCGGCGCCGGCGTTTATTTCCCGCTCCATACACTTCTTGGCCTGTCGTTTGCCAAACATGCCCCGTGGCTCTATCGTATTCTGACGGTCATCTTGGTTGGTCTGCCGCTGTCATTCGGCTTGTGGCTGCTCGCGCGATGCTTGTTTCTCGCTGGGCTTAATCCCAAAGCCGTGGCAACAACGGTCTTTCTGACAGGCACGGGAACGATGTTTTTGCCCTATGCCGTGACATTCAACAATCACGTGCCCGCGGCAACGGCGATCACGGCGGCGCTCTATTGCATGCTTCGGGCCGAAAGCGATTCGGCTCAGGCGTCGCGTTGGCTCATAGCGGCGGGGTTCGCCGCCGCACTGGCCTTCCATCTTGATCTTGCACCGGGCGGCATGGCGCTTCTCGGTTTTGGTTCCCTCGCGTTTTGGCGCGAAAAGCGCTTGCGCGATCTTTTCTTCTACACCGCCGGTGCGATCGGCCCCATCCTGATTTACGTTTTCCTCAACTGGCTTGTGACGCGCGATTTCATTCCTATCTATTGGCACCCTGAATATTATCAATACGAAGGATCGGTTCTGCTTTCCTATGACGCGCTCAAACGCCCTTATGGCAGAACTTTTCTCGGGCAACTGTTTCACATGTTCTTCGGCTATCGCGGCTTCTTTCTCTACTCGCCCATTTTGCTGTTCGGGCTGTGGGAGACTGTTCGGCAAGTTTTGCGAAGCGGTCCCTACAAAGCTCACGCGCTTGTGGCGCTCGCGATTCCGATCCTGTCGGCCTGTTCCTATGCCATGCAGACCGGCGGCATGGCCGGCGGAAGTTATGGAATGCGCTGGCTCCTGCCAGCGACGCCCCTGCTCGGTTTTTTTATGGGTTTGGCGGTTGACAATCTTGCCACCGCGCGCGCTCGCAATCTCTTCCGCGCGGCGGCCGGTCTCTCGGTCGCCATCGCCTTGATCGGCGTGCCACGGCCATGGAGTTCGAACATCCGAAGTCCCTTCACCTTTCTCGACAACCTGGCCTATTTCGGGCAGACACTCTGGCCGCCCGCCAAAACGCCCGTCTATTGGATCGTCGAACTCGCTTCGCTCGAAAAAGACTATGCCTACTTTGAAATTGGCCGCTGGCACATGAACGCCGGTTTCCACAAAGCAGCTATTGCCGATCTCGAAGAAGCCCGCACACTCATCCGCCCCGAGCGTGCGCGAGCGCTCGAGCCCAGCGGCACTCTTCCCGACTACTATAACCTGACCGACTATTATTTGGGCCAGTGCTACGATGCTGCGGGCTTTCCGGACCTGGCTGTCGAGGCCTACAGGCGGTTGCTCGCGCGCGACCCACGCAACACCGGGGCGTGGAACAACTATGCTCTTTCGCTGCGAAAACTCCGCCTGCCCAAGAACGCTCTCGATGCCTATCAACGATCGCTCGACATTGACCCCAACAAGGTTTTCACGCTGAGAAGCATCGGGCAACTATACCTGGAGATGGGCCAGAGCGATCAGACCGCGCGCTGCTGGGAGCGGGCGCTCGAACTTGAACCTCGCCAGGTGGATTTGCGCCGGGAGTTGATTAACATTTACCACAAACGCGGCGAAACGGAGAAGGCCCTCGAACATCTGCGCCAACTCGAACGGCTTCGGCCCGACGATGAGACCATCCCGCAAGCCATCGAGCGCTTGCAAAATAATGCGCCGGTCACATCCCCGACCCTGTCGAGCAAAGACCGCCCGTGAGGGGGAGGATGAGGTTTTGCACTTGTTTTCCCGACAGACCTTCTGTGGACGTCCCGTCTCGCGCGGATTTCGAGACGGCTCCTGGCACGATAGAAGTTGACAGCGGCGGTGCAGAGGTGCAAATGGCGAGCAACGTCATTGACTCCAGGATGAACTAGGCAGGAACAAGGAGTGGCCAAGGTTGCTCGTGGAAGGGTGCGGCAATGGGCGGAGAACTTTCGGAGCGAGATGAACTGTTTGTGCACCTGGCGCTGGAGCAAAAGGTTCTAAACTCCGGCCGGGTTTTTCTGCTTCGCCAGGAGAAAGCGTTCTATCCCGACAAGACGATTGGCGAGATTGCCGCCGTCAAGGGCTACCTGGCCGCCAACCAGGTTCTGTCGCTCTACCAGATGGTGGATGAAAAGAAGCGGCTTTCGGAGGCCGAGGCGCGCGCTGCCGAACAGCCAAAAGAGCAAGCGCCACCAAAGCCAGCGGTGCAGGAAGCTCGCGCGACGGTTGCGCCCAGCGCCGCTCCGCCACCTCCGCCCGTGGTCGCGGCGGCGGCCCAGCCCCCCGCCGAGCAGGAGGTCGCTGTGATGGGCGACAAAAGCGTGCGCTCTTTCTCGCGCCTCGAGGAGTATCTTGGTTTCGCACGTGCCCACCAAGCCTCCGATCTTCACCTCAGCACCGGCTTTCCGCCCTATGTGCGGCGTTTTGGTCGGTTCTCTTTTCTGGATCGTCCCACCATGGAATCGGACGAGGTGGCCGACCTGGCTTTCCGGCTGCTCGACAATCAGCAACGTGCTCATTTACAGGAGCATCTCAATCTCGAATGCGCTCTCGACATTGCTGGCCAGGGCCGCTATCGCACCACCATCATTCGTCAACGCCTGGGTTGGGATGCCACCTTCCGTGTCATTGCCTCGCGCATTTCTACAGTCGCCGAGCTCGGCCTGCCCGAGTCGGTTTTGCGTCTTGCCGACTATCGGCAAGGAATGATTCTGCTCACAGGCCCTGGCGGGTGTGGAAAGACTACAACAATGGCAGCACTCGTGGATTATGTAAATTCGATGCGACAGGAGCACATCATTACCCTGGAACGCCCGATCGAATTCACCTTCACGTCCAAGAAAGCCCACATCACCCAGCGCCAGGTCGGGACGCATTCGGCTTCGTATCAACGAGCCCTGCTTGCCGCCCTGCGCGAAGACCCCGACGCCATCCTGATGGGCGAAATGCGCGACCTGGAAACGATCTCGATGGCCATCACCGCCGCCGAAACGGGCCACCTGATTTTCGCGACACTGCACACGACGACAGCCGCCCGGACGATCTCGCGCATCCTCGACTCCTATCCGCCTCACCAGCAGCCCCAGATTCGGACGATGATTGCCGAGTCGTTGCGCGGGATCATCTGCCAGCAGTTGATCCCCCGCATAGATCGCGAGGGGCTGGCTCTGGCAGTCGAAATTCTCGTCGTCACGCCCGGCGTTTCGAGTCTGATCCGCGAGATGAAAATCCACCAGATCGCCTCGGCGATTCAAACCGGCAAGCGGTTGGGCATGGTCCGAATGGACGACTCGCTGATGGAACTGCACCAACAGAAGGTCATTTCCATCGAGGAAGCCTATGCGCGTGCCGAGGACAAGAGAACGTTCGCTCCGATGATGTCGAAATAGAGGGAGAGACAGCCATGGCCAAGATAGACCGGCTCCTCGAGGCGATGCTGACCAATGGTGCGTCCGATTTGCACATGGCCGAAGGCCAGCGGCCAAAATATCGCATCCACGGCGAGATCGTGGCTACGGACGACCCGCCGCTCGACGCCCCAACGATCCGCAGCCTGCTCGAGGAAATCTGTGGACCGGAGCGGTGGCGGAGTTTTTTGGACTCGGGCGATCTCGACTTCGCTTACGCGCTCGACCGCAAGGCTCGCTTCCGTGTCAATTACTATCGCCACACGGGAGGGATCGGCGCCGCTCTCCGACTGATCCCCTCGCAAATTCGCACGCTCGACGAACTGGGCATGCCGGCCATTCTCCGGGAGCTCGCCGAGCTGCGCCACGGCTTGATCCTGATGACCGGCGCGACCGGAAGCGGCAAGTCCACAACGCTCGCGGCCATGGTTGATTACATCAATACGAACTTCTGCCGCAACATTCTTACGATCGAGGAACCGATCGAATTTGTTCATACACCCAGGAGAAGTATCATTATCCAGCGCGAGGTAGGCACCGACGTGCATAGCTTCGCCGAAGCGCTCCACTTGGCAGTCCATCAAGACCTCGACGTCATTATGGTCGGCGAAATGCGCGACCTCGAGACGATCGGATTGGCCCTGAGCGCCGCCGAAACAGGCGTACTGGTGTTTGGCACGCTGCACACCAACAGTGCTCCGAAATCCATAGACCGGATGGTGGACGTTTTTCCCGTGGATCAGCAGGCCCAGATTCGCACCATGTTGGCCGAGTCGTTGCGAGGCATCTGCTCCCAGGCGCTCATGCGGATCAAGGACGGCAAGGGGCGCATTGCCGCTGTCGAGGTGTTGGTTCGCACGACGGCCATCGCCGCGGCCATTCGAGAGGGCCAGACAACCAAGATTCTCTCGCAGATGATCGCCGGCAAGAGCCTGGGGATGCAGCTGATGGACGATACAATTCAATCCTATCTGGATACGGGAAAAATCACGGGCGAGACCGCCTACCTCGCTTCCCTCGACAAGGAACGCTTCATCAAGTTCGCTCCCACCGGCGCCGGGTGAGGGAACTTAACCGATAGGGAGTTCGGACAATCAGAGATGCCGATTAGCTCAGCAGTATCGCGGGCTGGGTTAATGGGACTTTTGGGGCGTTGCAATGCCGCTCAGCGAATCCGACACTCGCGCCAAGCTGATTGACCCCGCCATCCATGCTCGTGGATGGACCGAAGACCTCATCCGCCGCGAGGAAACGGCCGGAGCCATTGAGATTATTGAGGGCAAGCCCCGCAAGCGCGCCAAAGGACGTATAGACTACACCCTGCGGGTTAAGGTGAATCCCGACAACCAGCCTGTCGCGGTGGCGCTCATCGAAGCCAAAGCCGAAGACTTGCCGCCCACCCACGGGCTGGAACAAGGCAAACTGTACGCCATCTGCAAGCGACTGAACGTTCCATTCGTCTTTTCCAGCAACGGCCATCTCTTTGTTGAATACGATCGTTTCACGGGGAAGACCACTGCACCCAAGCCGCTGGCCGCATTCCCCACTCCTGACGAACTTCGCGCCCGTTACGAGCAGGGCATCGGGATCAGGCTGTCCGATCCCGTAGCCAAGCCGCTCCTCATTCGCTACCCGGGCGGCGAAGCGACGCGGCGCTACTATCAGGACGCGGCCATTCGCGCCGTGCTTGAGAAAATCGTGCGGTGCGAGAAAACGGGTCAGCCCAAACGCGCCTTGCTCTCTCTGGCCACGGGCGCCGGGAAAACCTTCATTGCCGTCCACCTGCTCAAGCGGTGGGCCGAAGCCGGCCAGCTCCGCCGTGCGCTTTTCGTCTGCGACCGCGATGAATTGCGCAGCCAAGGACTTCGTGCCTTGCGGATTATCTTTGGCGCCGATGCAGCGGAAGTCTATCGCAAACCCGATGGCACGAACAATGCCCGCAACGCCCGCATTCACGTCGCGACTTACCAGACACTCGATATTGACACCGAAGAAGGCACCGCCAATCTTCTGACCACTTTCTACCCTCCGGACTATTTCACCCATATCGTGATTGACGAATGCCACCGCTCGGCCTGGGGCAAGTGGTCGCAGGTGCTTACCCGGAACCCCAGTGCCGTCCAAATCGGTCTCACCGCCACGCCGCGCCAAATCGAGTTCACCGAGAAAAGCAAGGAAGCCCAAGCCGACGCCGAAATCTGCGCCGACAACATCCGTCACTTTGGTGAGCCGGTCTATGAATACGACATGAGCCAGGGTATCGAGGATGGCTATCTGGCCGCCTGCGAGATCATCCGCCGCGACATCTTTCTAGACCGCAAACCCGCGCCTGAACAGGTGACCGGCGTCGAACGGGATGATCTTCTGGACAAGGAACTCCGCGACGCGATCACCGGTAAAAAAATGGGCATCGCCGAAATTCGCGAACGATACGAAGCGCCCAGTTTCGAAGACCTGCTCCTCATGCCCGACCGCGTTGCGGCGATGACCAAGGACCTCTTTCAGTATCTTTTTTCTGCGGGCGGGCCGGAGCAAAAAACGATCATCTTCTGCGCTCGCGACCGCCATGCCGACGATGTCGCCGCCGCGATGAACAACCTCTATGCAGACTGGTGCGACAAGAATGGTCGGACCCGCCTCGAACCGTACGCCTTCAAATGCACGGCCAGTGTGAGCGGCAGCGAGTATCTGGCCGATTTGCGCGGCGCATCGCGGTCCTTCTTCATCGCCACCACCGTCGAACTCCTGACAACCGGTGTGGACGTGCCGTGTGTGCGCAACATCGTCTTCTTCAAATACGTCCGCTCGCCCATTGCTTTCTATCAAATGGTCGGACGCGGCACGCGGCTCCACGCGCCGACAAACAAATTGATGTTTCGGGTTTACGACTACACCAACACCACGCGCCTCTTCGGCGAGGAATTCAAGAGCAAGTGGACAGCGGGAAAACCGCCGACCGAACCCCCGGTCGAAAAACCGCCTGGTCCGCCCCCCGAACACCCGATTATGGTCGAGGGGTTCGAGGTCCGCATTACCGACGCGGGCCGCTATATCGTGACCGAGGTGGATGGCAAGGCTATGCCGGTGACGGTCGAGGAATACAAGCAGCGGCTGGCCGCGTCTCTGGTTGAAGAGGCGCCGACGCTGGAAGAGTTTCGCGCCCGGTGGATTGTCCCGTCGCAACGCGGCGCGCTGCTGGGCCGCCTACCCGAGGCGGGCCGTTCGGCGCTTCTGGTTCAGAATCTCGAAGACATGATGGACTACGATCTCTATGACGTGCTGGCCGAGTTAGGTTATGGGCTCAACCCGCGCACCCGTCCCGAACGCGCGGAGGCGTTTGCCTATAAGCACAAGAACTGGCTGTCGGGGCTTCCCGCGCCGACTCGCGCGACGCTGCTGGCTTTGGCCGCCCAGTTCGCACGCGCGGGAACCGATGGGCTGGAAAACCCACAGGTCTTCAAAATGCCCGACGTCGTGAACGCCGGCGGCCTGGCCGCGCTCAAAGCCCTCGGCAAGGCCGCCGACATCCTTCGCGAAACTAAAGAGAGAATGTTCGCGGCTTGACGCGAGGAGCGAGATAGTGCGAAGGGTGCGAAGGGTAAGAACGTCTGAAGGGGGGCAAGGATATGAAGGGAAAAGCGGCAGAATCTTTTGAAGAACTCCACATCTACCAGCGGGCCCGCGAGATGACCAATGCGCTCTATGCGCTCACGCGCCAAGACGCATTTGCCCGCGATCGCGGTCTTGTGGATCAGATTCGCCGCGCCTCCGTCTCCATCATGTCCAATATCGCCGAAGGTTTCGAGCGCGGCGCCGTCGCCGAGTTCATCCAGTTCCTCTTTATCGCTAAAGGCTCGTGCGGCGAAGTCCGCGCCCAACTCCAGATCGCCAGAGATCAGAACTACATCACCGCGCCCGACTACGACCGCTTGCACGATCTCTCGCGTCGCATCAGCGGAATGATCTCGAACTTCATCGCCCACCTGCAACGTTCCGATTACCGCGGCGAAAAGTTCACCCGTCCCCAGCGCCAAACTCTGGAAGCCCGCCAGGAACGGATGGAGGCTCTCCGCGCCGCCCAACTCGCCAATATTCGCGCCCAACGCACAAACCAACCCGAGGAACAACCATCATGACTCCTTCTCACCCTTCGCACCCTTCCCACCCTTCTTACCCTTCGCACCCTTCCCACCCTTCTCCCCCTTCTTTACCTCCCGGCTGGCGCTGGGTGCGCTTGGGCGAGGTGTGCGAACTCTATCAGCCGGAAACGATTTCAATTGAGCAGATTCAACGATCGCCAGGACCATACACGGTGTTTGGAGCTAACGGGATAATTGGCCGGTACTCGCGTTATAACCATCAGGACACGGAGGTTCTTGTTAGCTGTCGAGGCACATGCGGCACCGTCAATATGTCGGAAAAGATGTGCTGGATAACAGGGAATTCGATGGTCGTTCATCCAAAGGAAGATGGTATGGAGAAAAGATTCCTGTTCTGGACATTGCGTGCAAGCAATTTGCAGGTCACGTTGTCAGGAAGCGCACAACCTCAGATAACGCGCCAATCATTAAGCCCTCTCGAAATCCCTCTCCCGCCGCTGGAGGAGCAAAAGCGCATTGCGGCGATTCTGAACGAACAGATGGCGGTCGTGGGACGAGCGCGGGCCGCCGCCGAAGCCCGCCTCGAAGCCGCCAAGGCCCTCCCCGCCGCCTTCCTGCGTCGGGTCTTCCCCCAGGCCGGCCAGGCCCTACCCCCCGGCTGCCGCTGGGTGAAGATTGGAGAGGTATGTGAACAAAGAACCGGCAACTGCGATCCTCGGTTGAAACCCGATCAACCGTTTCGCTACGTGGACATAACTGGCGTTGACAATAGGACGAAACGGATTGTCGAGGCGAAAACCATCCTTGGGCGCGACGCGCCAAGTCGGGCGCGCCAGATTATGCACACAAGCGATGTGATTCTCTCAACAACGCGACCCACTTTGAACGCTGTCGCGATCGTCCCACCGGAGCTAGACAGTCAAATCTGCAGCACGGGCTTCTGTGTGCTCCGAACCACACCTGATTTGGAGCCGACATACCTTTTTCCATTTGTGCAGACTGATGATTTCGTTCAGCGCCTTTCGGACTTGGTAAAAGGTGCTTTGTATCCGGCAGTAACAGACAAACAGGTCAGAGAACAGGTAATTCCCCTTCCGCCGCTGGAGGAGCAAAAGCGGATTGCCGTGATTTTGAACGAGCAGATGGCGGCGGGAGAGCGTTTGCGCAAGGCAATCGAAGAAGAACTGGAAGCGATCAATCGGCTTCCCGCGGCGCTTCTTCGCCGCGCGTTCAATGGAGAACTGTGATATGACGAGACGGAAGAACGGCAACAACAACGGCAAGAGCAACCGCAAGCGGCTTGCCACCCAGCAGTCGGTCAATTCGGCGATCAAGGCGATCTGCGACATCATGCGCCGGTCCAACTGCGCCGGCGCGCTGCAATATGTCCCGAGCTCACGTGGATTCTGTTCCTTCGCATTCTCGACGAACACGAAATGCGCGAAATTGAAGAAGCCGAGGCCGTCGGGGCGGAATTCTCACCATCGCTGGAAGCGCCGTATCGCTGGCGCGAATGGGCAGCCCCCGACGGTGAAAAGCGCCGTGAGCTGCAAAACGCCGCTTTGGGTGCTTTCTTCGGCTTCGTCAACGGCGACCTGTTGCCTCACCTCAAGGGATTGAAAGACAAGCCCAACGCCACGCCGCGCCAGAAAGTCATCAGCGAGATCATGTCGGGCATCGAGCGCACACGCATAGACACCGAGCGCAACTTTCTCGACGTCCTCGACAAGGTCCATGAGATCAGCTCAGAGGCCGTGGACCCAACCCACGTCTTCACCCTGTCGCAGGTCTATGAGGGGCTACTTCTCAAGATGGGTGAGAAGGGCAACGACGGCGGACAGTTTTTCACGCCGCGCGAAATCATTCGCGCCATGGTTCGCGCCATTGACCCCAAGGTCGGCGAAACCGTCTATGACCCCGGCTGCGGCACGGGCGGCTTTCTGGCAGAATCATTTGAGTATATGGCAGGTCCAAACTACCAGAAGATCACGTCGCCCGACCAGTTGGAAACTCTTAAGCGCCGCACCTTCTATGGCCGCGAAAAAGACAACGCCATCTATCCCATTGCCTTGGCGAATCTCGTCCTCCACAACATTGACGAGCCGCACATCTGGCACGGCAACACGCTGACGGGAGCGGAAACTTATGGCGGCCTGTTCACCGACGCGCCGACGCTCTTCGATGTTGTGCTGATGAATCCCCCGTTTGGCGGCAAGGAAGGCAAAGACGCCCAGACTCGGTTTGCCTATAAGACAGGTGCAACACAGGTTCTGTTTCTTCAGCACGTCATTGACAGCCTCAAACCCGGCGGGCGCTGCGGGATTGTGTTGGACGAGGGTGTTCTTTTCCGCACAAACGAGACGACGTTCGTTCAGACCAAGCGCAAGCTGCTCGACGATTGCGATCTGTGGTGTATCGTCAGCTTGCCCGGCGGCGTTTTTACGGCAGCGGGTGCCGGTGTGAAAACCAACCTGCTCTTCTTCACGAAGGGTAAACCTACGGAGCAAATCTGGTATTACGATCTGTCCGACATCAAGGTCGGGAAGAAATCGCCCTTCACACTCGGCAAGTTCGAGAAGTTTTTCGGGTTGCTGCCTACGCGCGGCGACAGCGAGCGTAGCTGGACGGTCGCGCGCAAGGTGATCGAAGATAAGAACTACGACCTCAAAGCCATTAACCCAACGCCAGGCGCGACGAAGACACTCGCACTCCCCAGCAATTGATGGATTTGATCGAAGCCAAAGGCCACGAGGTGGCAGAAGCGCTCGCACTTTTGCGCCGATAGTTCATCGCGCTTCGTTGCGTCACCCTCCGCAAATCCTGCCCTCTTACTTCAAATAGTATGCCAGGCTTTCGAGTTCGATAGTCAAATCCACGTAATGGACTTTGACGTGGGAAGGCACAACCAGGCGGGCCGGAACGAAGTTTAGGATCGCCGTGATCCCGCACCCAACCGCACGATCCACAACCGCTTGGGCATTTTCGCGGGGAAGGGTCAGGGCCAGAATCTCAATCCCGAGCGCGGGAAGCCGTTGCTCCAGCTCATCTATGTGGAACACCTGAATGCCACGAATTGTCGTTCTGACTTTGGTGGGGTCAACATCGAAGGCGGCAAGGATTCGGAAGCCCTCGCGCGCAAAGCCCGGGTAGGAAAGAAGCGCCTGGCCCAGGCTTCCCACGCCTACAATAGCGACTCGAACGTCGCGGTCGGTTCGTAGGATTCTTTTGATCTGCGCTCGCAGATCGGCGACATGATAACCCACTCCGGGCTTGCCGAATTGACCAAAGTAGGCCAGGTCTTTTCGTACCTGAGCCGGATTCTGACCCAACGGCTCGCTGAGATCTTTCGACGACACTTTCTGGATGTTTTTCATTTCGAGGTTCTGAAGAAGCCGCGAATACAGCGACAGGCGCTTGATTACCGCCTTGGGAATGCGTTTCGGGCTGTCTGCGTCCGGCTGCCGGATTGCCATCGTGGCCGCCTCTTTGGGATTTTGGATTTCCGATTGCGGATTTCGGATTTATTCCATCTTGTGTATCTCGTTGACATGGAGGGACGCGCGCAATGCAACAACGTGTCAACCAATTCTACGGACATCTATAAGAAAGCCGCCGCTCCTGCCGTTGTTTGCGATCGCTGTCCCTCTTCATACGGGAAAGTGGTCAGCGATGTAGTCGCCCAAAGGGCTGATCACGCATGTCTGGTCAGCGTCCAGCGCGACGATGCACAGATCGAACCGCTTGATCTGGCGCGCCAGAAACTCGGCCGATTCGAGGTACGGCAGGACGACGGCCATCTTTCCACTGCGAAGGCGCACGATCTTGCCCTCCGACCGACCGTCGCTCAGATAAATCGCCCCTTCGATTCCCTCGAGCAGGCCGCCCGACCGCAGCTTGCCGAGAACCGCTTCGACGGTTTGAGACGCAATTCGTGAACCGCTGCGATCTTCCGAAACGCTCTCTCCCGGCGCCGCTGAACCGGGTTTGGCTTGTGCGGGAGGTGAGGCCGATTCAAGCGGTGGCGTCGTTTTGCGGGCCGCCAGCAAAGAAGCCACTTCGGCTTCGAGCAGCATGGCTGCCTGCTCCTCCTTGGCGCGCCGTTCCTCGATCCGCCTGCGAATCACCACGGCAGCCCAGGCCGCGACGGCGATCCCCACGGCACCGTATAGCAGGATGCTCAGAGCGTTTTCGAACACCCACGAGCGCGGCTGGGCTGGCTCGCCCGAATCGCCGGCGGCTCCCAGGCAAACTATAGCCGCCACCACGCAGGCGCTTTGCCACAACCATCGAAAGCGGCTCATTGCACGGCCTCGTGCTGGTGGGATCAACACAAACGCCATCGTTCGCAAGCGGCCAGCCGCGCCGCTACGTTCCCAACGTCAGAGGGAACCGGCGATCGGCAACCACTCGAGCAGCGGATGGCGATAGATCAGGATCATGACCACCGCAATCCACAGGATGGTATTGATCAGCAGCGAGCGGTCGGTCAAGAACATCACCTCGGGCGCGCCGCCCTCGCTGCGGTGATAGACCAGGAAGAGATAGCGGAAGATGCCATAGACGACGAACGGCACCGTGAGGATCATGCCCCGGAATGCCGGTTGTGTTTCTGCCACCGCCCACAACGTATAGGAGAGCAGTGCGGCAGCGGTTGTGGCGGAGATCATCTGGTCGAGGAAGCCCGGCGAATAATCACGCAAGACGGCGCGATGGTGTTGCGCCTGCTCATTCAAGAGAAGCAACTCGTGCCGACGTTTGCAGATGGCGATAAACAAGGCCAGGAAAAGGATGCAGGACAAGAACCATGGCGTTATCTTCGCGAGATGGATCGCCTGCGTGCCTGCATAGGCTCGCAACACAAATCCGATGGCCACGATCAAAATGTCGAGGATGACAATCTCTTTGAGTCCGAATGAATACGCACTCATCAAAACCGCATAAACGAGGGCGCAGAATCCGAATTCTTTCGAGACGACAAAAGAGAGAACGAGGCTTGTCAGGCCAATGATAATGGCCGCAACCCAGGCAACCCGGATCGGCAATCGGCCCGAGGCGATCGGTCGCAGTTTCTTTTTCGGATGGTGACGATCTTGCTCAAGGTCGAAAATATCGTTGATGACATAGATCACGCCGGAAAGCGCGCAGAAAAGAAGAAACGCGAGGGTAACTTTGAGAAAAACCTGAAACTGAGTCAATTGGCCTGCATAGACAACGCCGGCAAAAACGAGCAGATTCTTAATCCATTGCCGCGGCCGCATGGCCGCTACGAATGCCCACGCCACCGCCATGCTGTGGATTGCCCCTGCCGTGATCTGTTTGAGCGTAGCCCTCGACACTTTTGCCCAAAGACAGCGCCACGGCCGTGTCTATTGCAGGGAAGCTCCCGACTTGTCCACGAAAATCGCCCCGTGGCGCGCCGACACTTCCCGAACAACCAGAAGCGCCGATGCGGGTCCGTCTATTCCAACCCATAGGAGCGCATCTTTTCGTAAAGAGTCGAGCGACTGATCCCGAGCAGCTGGGCGGCACGCTGCTTGTTGCCATCGCAGAGGCGCAAGACCGCCTCGATGTGTTTTCGCTCGACTCCGTCAAGCGTCAGCTCGTCCAAGTCGCTCGGCGGAGGCGTCTCATCCTCCGTCTCTCGCTTCGGCTCGACTGTAAAGGGCGACGTGATATAGCTGGGCAGGTGGCTGAGGCTCAGCCACTTGCCCGATCCCATAACCAGTGCGTGCTCGATCGCATTGCGCAACTGGCGGACATTGCCGGGCCAATGGTACTGGGTCAAGGTCGCCATGACGTGAGACGAGATACGTTCTATCGTGGTGGGAATCTGGCGGCGAAGCTCGTGGAAGAAATACTCGGTCAGGGGCGCGATATCCTCGCGGCGCTCGCGCAACGGGGCGATCGTCAGCTCCACGACGTTGAGGCGAAAGTACAGATCCTCGCGAAACAGGCCTTCCGCAATCATCTTTTCGAGATCGCGATTGGTGGCGGCAATGACGCGCACATCCACGTGTTCGGGACGATTAGCGCCGACCCGATAGAACTCGCCTTCCTGGAGGACGCGCAGGAATTTCACTTGGGCGTCGGGCGGCAGCTCGCTGACCTCGTCGAGGAAAATCGTTCCGCCGTCTGCCGCCTCGAACTGTCCGGCCTTTCGGGCATGAGCGCCTGTGAAGGCACCCTTCTCATAGCCGAACAGTTCGCTTTCCATCAACGTTGGGGCAATCGCGCCGCAATTGACGGCGACAAACGGCCCGCGCGAGCGCCGACCGAGCTGGTGGATCGAACGCGCGATCAACTCCTTGCCCGTTCCGCTTTCGCCCCGAATGAGAACAGAACAGTCAGCTTCTGCGACCCGGATGGTTTCGGCGATCAGTTCGCGCATCGCCGCGCTCTGGCCGATAATCATGTTGCCGAACCGTTCGCTTGCCAGCGCGCGCTCGGTGCGGGCCATTGTCGCGCGTTCGAGCAATTCGGCGAGAACGAGTACAAGATAGCCACAGGTGGCCAGCGCAAAATCGAGGTCGCGCTTAAGAAAACTGTCGGTTCGCCCGATGCGCTCAATCACGAGGATGCCCGGGCGCGCCGACCCGCCTTCCACCGGCAGCACCATCAAGGGGTATTGCGGAAGCGATTCGGCGCTCATCGGGCCGACACCGGGAGCCAGCATTAGTGGCCGCCGTTGTTGTTCGACCCATTCCAACACGGCTCGCGGAAACGTTTCGACCGGCGGCGGGCTGACCAGATCGCCCACCGTCTCGACAAACGCGGGCAACGCCGGCAAGGCGTCAGCCTCGCGCAACCATAACAGAACGCGGTTTGCACCAGTGGCCAGATGCAGCGATTCGGCCAGAAGGGCAATCGCTTCGTTTGGTCCTCCCGCGCGAGGCAATTCACGGCTCACCGTGAACAATGCCCGCAACTGGGCATGGGTGGATTCGAGCTCGGCGCGGATCATCGCAGGGTCCTCGATGGCGCGCAACTCGGTGACTGTCTCGCCGCGTTGTTCACTTTGATTGACCGCGGCAAAGTCGAACGGAGCCGGCGCGCTGGGAGGGACGTCAATCTGGGGTTGCCCCTCGTAGAAAACAAACGCGTTGTCGCCCAGGTCAACCCGATCACCACTGTTGAGAAATGTTTTTCGCACCGGCAAGCCGTTGACCTGCGTGCCGTTCGAGCTCCCCAGGTCAATGAGAGCCACCAGACCCTGAGTCAGGACAACTTGAGCATGGGCGCGCGAGGATTTCTTGCCGGGCAGGACAACGTCGTTGTCCGCCGAACGGCCGAACGTCGTGCGGTGGCTCAAGAGCGGGATGGTGCGGCCCGCCCCTTCACCTTCGACCCAAACGAGATAGCCCATCGTTTTTCGCCCTATTGCCGTGGCGGATCATCGAAAGATCTCCGCCTCGCCGAAGAAAAGTGCGATCTCGCGCTTGGCCGTCTCCGGCGAATCCGATCCGTGAACAATATTGGCGGTCGTGTGATTAGCGAAATCGCCGCGAATCGTCCCCGGGGCGGCCTCGGTGTGCCGTGTCGCTCCCATCATCTTGCGAAGCAGGGTGATCGCGTCGTTGCCCTCGACAATCATCGCCACACATGGCCCGGACTGGATAAACTTGCTGAGAGCCGGATAGAAATCCTGTCCTTCATACTGGCCGTAATGCGCGCGAGTCAGTGCCTCGTCAAACCGAATCATTTTCATGGCAACGATGTCGAGGCCTTTTGCCTCGAACCGACGAATGATTTCGCCGATCAGGCGCCGGCGCACTCCATCGGGTTTGATCAAGACGAACGATCTCTCGCGCATCGCAGGCCCCTTTGGCCGAGAACAAAATGTTTTATCCGTTTGCCGGACAGATGTCGAGCAGTTCATCGCGCAGGGCGTGGCCAAATTTCAACCCCAAAACGGATTCTCTTTCAACCGCACCTGGATGCCGCGGCGGCTTCCATTCCGGGGAGTGGCCAAGCGCTGGGGCGAAAGCGAGAAAGCGAAAGTGTTCATTTTTCATTTGACACAGAAGGATTTACTCGGTAACTGGCAGTCACGCGTAGCAAGAAGGTGTGCAGTTGAGTACCGTGTTACCTCGTTGTCGGACATCCCCCCAGTCCAGGCTTACCCCTGTCCTTTCTTCTATGGTGAATTTTCCATTGGGATTGGGCGTGTGTTCCTACGAACAGGGCGGTCCGCGCGCCTTCCAAAATGTGCCCCGGGAAAGAAGGTGAGTGGATGCCAACCGGCAAGGTGAAGTGGTTTAATGACAAGAAGGGATATGGCTTCATCGAGCGGGAAGGTGGCGGTGGAGACATTTTTGTCCACCACTCGTCCATCAAGATGGAGGGATTTCGCACCCTGAGCGAGGGCCAGAAAGTCCAATTCGACATCGTCGAAGGCCCCAAGGGGATGCAAGCCACCAACGTGGTCCGAGTCAGCTAGTATGTCTTTCCTCACCCACCGGCCAACTGACCGTTGGGAGGCGGGTGATGCAAAGCTGTGATGAGCAAAAGCCCACCGAAATCAGTGTGTGTGCAGGTGGGTTTTTCTTTTGGTCCCAAACGATCTCCGGATTTTGCCTTTCCGTTCGTTTTTCCTTTTGCGTTTCACCTCCCGCCTGACAGAACCTCACGAGAGGCAATGAGCGGTATGCAATAGAGCAGTGGCTTAACACAGGGAGTGGGCAAGATGCGAACGAGACAACTTACACCGAAATGGTTAGGCATTCTCTTGATAACGGTGTCCATTTTGGTCCTCTCGGGAGCACTCGGGACGATCTGGCAACTAAGCCGGCCTATGGAAGTCGCCAGAAAAGAATTGCTTCCTGCCGAAACAAGCACGGGTCCTGCCGGAGAAGCCGGGGGTGCGCTTTCGGCGCGGGAGAGGAACATTGCCGCAACGCTGGATGGCGGTTTGCGGCTCGCCAGACAGTCGTTGCCCATGGCCATTGTCGCCTCGCTGGTCTTGCTCGCCCTGGAAAGTCTTTTTCTTGTCGCATGTTGGCGATCGGTCCGGGCGCGGCGCGAGAAGGATGACGCGGCGGAACGGGATACAGCCGATCTGGAGACGGCCTTGAGCAACATCGCCGATATGATCTCGGTCGCCAAAGAGAAAGGCGGATTTGATTTTCATTTTGCGAATCCCGACCGAGTCACCTGCTGGAAGGAACGAGCCTGTCAGAAAAACGAATGTCCCGTTTACGGTCAAGATCGTCCGGCATGCTGGACCCTCATCAAAGAACGCAGCACCCAGGGGAAAGAGGGCGATCTGACCGATCAGCAACAGACCCGCAAACGGTGCCCCGTCTATCAACGGGCGATCCGACAAGCGAAATACCGCCTCGGCGAAAGTTTCAATGAGTTGATGGAAATCTTGCGCCGACAGCACGAAGAGCTTGGTGAATCGGAGCAACGGTACCGGACTTTGGTGGATAACGTTCCGGTGGGGATTTACCGCAACACGCCGGGGCCACACGGGCGGTTTCTAGAGACGAACCGCGCTCAGTGGGAAATGTATGGCTATAGCTCGCGCGAAGAGTTCATGAAAGTATCCGTGTCGGATCTTTACGTGAATCCCGAGGAGCGCCGACGTTTCTCCGAACGCCTCTTGAAAGAGGGAGAGGTTTCGCGTGTCGAGTTGCGGCTGAAGAAGAAAGACGGCACTCCGTTTTGGGGTGCCGTGACGGCGCGGATGGTCCGCAATTCTGCGGGAGAGGTTCTCTATTTCGACGGGATGATCGAGGACATCACCGAACGCAAACGGGCGGTGGAAGCCCTGCGCGAAAGTAACGAAACATTGCAGGCTCTAATTGAAGCCTCGCCGTTGCCCATCATCATGCTCGACAGCGACGCAAAGGTGAAACTGTGGAATCGCGCCGCCGAGCAGGTTTTTGGATGGAGCGCGCAGGAAGCGTTCGGCCGGCCCAATCCCATTGTTCCGGAAGATAAGTGGGAGGAGTTTCGTGGCAACTTTGGGGCCGTGCGACAGGGTGAGGTGTTCAGGGGGCTGGAAGTGCGTCGCCGGAACAAGGACGGTTCGTTGATGGATCTCTCGGTATCAACCGCCGTGTTGCGGGATGCCCGGAACAATATCGTCGGAGCCATGGGGATCTGCGAGGACATCACCGCGCGAAAGCGGGTGGAGGAGGCGCTGCGGGAAAGCGAAGCGCGCTATCGGGCGCTTGTCGAGCAGATTCCCGCCATGATCTATACGGCTGCGCTCGACGAAGCCAGCACGACCCTTTTTATAAGCCCGCAGGTAGAAAACCTGCTGGGGTTCACTCCGGCAGAGTATAAGACCGATCCGGACATCTGGAGGAAACGCCTTCATCCCGAAGACCGCGACCGGGTGATGGCTGAATTAGCCTCTTCTTACGCAACGGGCAGACCTTTTGTCTCCGAGTATCGAATGTTCTCCAAAGGTGGTCGCCTAGTTTGGTTTCGCGACGAGGCGGTGGTGGTTAAGGATGCTGCCGGAAAGCCGCTCTGTCTTCAGGGAGTTATGTATGACATTACGGAGCGGAAACGGACCGAGGAGGAACTAAGGCAATTCAAAACCATTTCGGACAAGGCAAATTCGGGCACGGCAATCGCGGATGCTCAGGGCAATCTTCTCTATGTGAATGAAATGTTTGCCCAGATGCACGGTTACACGGTGGAAGAGCTGCTCGGCAAGAACCTGTCCATTTTCCACACTGAGGAGCAGATGAAAGAAGTAGCCGGAATTCTCGAAAGAGCCGTGCAGGAAGGGGGGATAACGGCAGAAGAAGTCTGGCACAAAAGAAAGGACCGGACGATTTTCCCTACGCTCATGGGCGTTACAGCGATTCGCGACGAACAAGGAGCAACCCAATTCCTGGCGGCGACGGCCATTGACATTACCGACCGCGAACGCCTGCAAGAAGAGGTTGGCGCGGCGCGCGATTTTGCCGAGAGCATCATTCGCACGGCCAATGCGGCAATTGTCGCCCTCGATGGGGAGAGCCGGATCGTCCTGTTCAACCGCTTTGCGGAAGACCTGACCCAGTACCGTTACGACGAGGTCAGCGGTCACGACTTTGTCGAAGTATTCATTCCCGCCGACCAGAGAGAAGTCTGCCGTCGCATTATGGGACGCACCAAGAGTGGTGTGCCGGTCACGGAGTACGAATGCCCAATTTGCACCCGGGATGGTTCGCGGCGAATCCTCCTTTGGAACACCGCTCCATTGACGGACAAGAACGGAGCGATTACAGGGACGATCGCGGTGGGGACCGATATAACCGAGCGTCGCCGCTATGAACGTGAAACGGCCGCCATCTTCGACGGAGCCGGCGAACCGATGCGCGTCGTGAATCGTGACGGGAGAACGGTGCGTGTCAACCGAGCGATGGCGGAGGCCTTTGGCGTCCCGGTGGAGCAGTTGATCGGAACATCTTGCGGTCACATCCCGAAATTCCTGACCGGTTCCAGTTCGTCGGCGGCTTTGGAGTTCATTCTCGGCGGTGAGACCATCGTTCGCTCGGAGGCAGAGGCTGTCCTGCCGAATGGGCGACATGTTTTCTCGAATGCTGTAGCCACACCTTTGCGCGATGATGCGGGCCAGGTAGTCGGTATGATCGAATCGTTGCGCGACGTGACGGCCCAGAAGGAGGCCGAACGGGCGCTCATCAACTCGGCTCGCGAGCTCGAGCAAAAAAACCGCGAACTCGACAGGCAGATGCGTTTTCTCGACGAGTCGCGCCAACATGTCGAGCAGGCCCTTCGCCGTCAGACCGATTTGAGACGGCGGTTGGAGTCCATCAATTCACTGGCCACCGAACTCGTCGCCACAGTGGGGTTGAACGATCTGCTTCGTGCCGCGGTCGAACGCGGGCGCGAACTGCTCGGAGCCGACCTGGGGATGGTCGTTCTTGTGGACCCGCAGACTGGCGAAATGGGACCGGGCCTTTTCTCCGGCTTCCCGTCCGGCCAAGGCGATTTCCATCATAAGATCCCGCCGGATAAGATGCTGCGGAGAATTCTGGCTGGCGAGGTGATCTGTACGCCCGATTGGACGGCGGAGTCCGAGTTTACGGGTTTTGTCACACCATCCCATCCACCGGTTCGCGCTGTCGTGGGGGTTCCCGTTCGTTATCGCGGCCAGATACTTGGGGTGATCCTGCTCGGCCAGAGCGACTCGAACCGAACCTTTTCCGACGAAGATCGCCAAGTGACCGAAACCCTGGCCAACCTCGTGGCCGTGGCGATTCATACGGCCCGCCAATTTGCCCATTTGGAGGAAGCGACGCGGGCCAAGAGCGAATTCCTGGCCAACATGAGTCACGAGATTCGCACCCCGATCAACGGAATCATCGGCATGACCGAACTGGCCCTGCAAACCGCTCTGACCGACGAACAACAAGACTATTTAGCGACGATCCGCGAGTGCTCCCAGGTGCTCCTGTCGCTCGTGGAGAACATTTTGGATTTTTCGAGGATCGAAGCGGGGCAACTGGAGATCGAATCCGTTGGATTTGACCTGGAGTCGGTGGTGGAAGGGGCCGTGGCCGTTGTGGGACCGCGCGCGGGGGAAAAGCGACTGGATTTGATCTGTCGGATTCGTCCCGACGTGGCGCCACGATGGATTGGCGACCCGGCCCGGCTGCGCCAGGTGTTGATCAATCTCCTCGGCAATGCGGTCAAGTTCACCGATGTCGGACATGTAATTCTCGACGTGGAACAGAAAGAGCGACCCGCGACAGGTGTCCGACTGCTTTTCTCCGTTTCCGACACGGGGATCGGCATCGAGGAAAACAAGCGCGAGGCCATCTTCGAGAGTTTCCGCCAGGCCGACGGCTCGATGTCGCGTCGTTATGGAGGATCAGGGCTCGGCCTTTCGATTTCCAAGCATTTGGTCGAGAAAATGGGTGGGCGAATCGGCGTCGAAAGCAGGGTCGGCGTCGGCAGCCGGTTTTGTTTCGATTTACCCTTGTCCCCGGAAGCGCCCGAACAGCCGGCAGAAAGTCTCCCGCCAACCTTGGCTGGCAAACGTTCCCTTGTGGTCGAGGCAAATGACACCCAGCGAACGGCATTGGCCGAAACGTTGGGCGCGTGGGGTTGTCGGTGCGAGGCGGTCGCCACCGCGACCGAGGCCTTCGAAGCCCTCGATCGAGCAGTCGAGCGCAAGGACCCCTTCGCGTTCATGCTGCTCGATCTTCGGCTGGTCGAGGCGGAACCGGACTGTCTCGAGAAATTCGCTGGTCTTGCCCACGGGAGCGGTCCACGGATCATCGCGTTGATCCCGACCGCGTTGCGGATCGAGGATACCTTTCGACAGGAGATCGGTTGGCGGAACTATATCGCCAAACCTGTGTTGAATTCGCGCCTACGCGAGACCATTGCGGCCGCGTTGGGCGAAACGGTATTTGTTGGCGCCGGCGAAACTCCAAGGTCTGCGGTGGCTCCATCCGCACAGGTAGGTCGTGCAGCAGGCCGCGTCCTGCTGGTCGAGGACAATCCGGTCAACCAACAGGTTGCGGCGTCGCTTCTTCGTAAGCGGGGGTATGAGGTCAGGACGGCGGGCAATGGGCGGGAAGCTCTTGACCTGCTCGGTCGCGAGACGTTTGACGTTGTCCTCATGGACGTGCAGATGCCAGAGATGGACGGTTTTCAAACCACCCAGCTCCTCCGCGCCGATCCGCGATTGGGGACTCTTCCGGTCGTTGCGATGACGGCTTACGCATTGAAAGGCGACGCGGAGCGCTGTCTGGCAGCGGGCATGAATGACTACATTGCAAAACCGGTTCGTGCCCGGCAGCTATTCGCTATCTTGGAAAAGTGGATTGGATCGAAACCGACAGAAAGCGCCCTCAAGGCGGAGGATCATGTCATAGCGCCAAGCGAAACCGAACCGTCTGAAAAGGCGGCACAAGCCCCACCCGTGGACCTCGAGGCGGCCCTGCAACATTGCGCGGGAGATCGCGATTTGCTCCGGATCGTCGTCAAGACTTTCTTCGATCAGGCCCCCCACCTGATCCAGTCGTTGCGTCAAGGAGTTCAATCCGGCGATTGGGACATGGTCACCCGATTGGCACACAATCTGAAGGGGAGCGGGGGGACGTTCGGCGCGGAGCAGGTGCGTTTGACGGCGGTCGAGCTCCAAAGGGCCGCAGAACTGGGCGACAACGATCGAATGTCCGTACTGGTGGACAACCTCGAACACCAGATCGCCGCACTGCGCGATTTCTTTGCGAATTTCCCACAGTAGCGCCGGTCGTGGCATGTCCGCCTCCGGCGGATTGCCCATGATTCTTCACCGGCAGGGACTACAGAGACAAAGCATTGCCCAGGACACCCTCTTCCCGCATTTATAGATGTTCGTGGAATTGGTTGACACGTTGTTGCATTGCGCCCGTACATGTCAACGAGATAGGCAAGATTGAATAGGGCCGAGCATGGATGCGCTGCGTGTCCAGCGAACGCTTACCTGGTGGTTGGACGGCCAGGCGTGTCGAGTTCTACACTCGTGTCATGCAACGGAGCATGTGGTTCGATTTCGCCCGAGCGCGCCCATGCCGTCAGCCAGCAACTTGCCGTCAGAAAGGCAGCGCTGCGAGCACGGTCCAGTGCGAATTCGCGCACGCGCACCGATGGCCGCCAGCTGGGATCAACGCCTTTCCCCTCCTGGATGAAGGGCATCTCGCCTTCCAACGCATAGACCGTGTCAATTGCGCGGCGGTTGAAGACAACCTGCTGGACCGTCGAGGTGAACAGATCGCGGAAGATGGTGGGCGTGACCTGGGAACTCACTTCTCGTGGATGAATCTGTGCCGCTTGAATCAGCGCATCCATGCGACTGTGGATGCCCGTTCGCGGCGAAGGCAAACCGGGTCTGGTTCGCCCGTCGTAATCAACCGTCAGATGAAGTGGCTGGGCAAGATCGGCGGCATAGTGAGAAAGAATGCCACCATAGACGAGGCATTTTTGCCGAACATTTGGATTGTCGGGCCATCGGCGCTGCTCGGCGAAAGCCAGCGCCAGTCGCTCCGTCCATTCGACCAATGCATAGGGCAGAAGTCCCATCTCTCGCGGACTTTTTCGCAACTTGGTGCACAACGCGACATATTGCCAACGCAAGGGTGGAAGCGGCCGCCCTCCGAGGAGTTCCCAGTCGAGGAAGTGCTCTGGCCGGTCGGCGTCGCGAAGATGGACCGTCTCCGGGTTTTTCCAAAGATCGGGGTCGGCAGCGAAGTAAGCAAGTGTGTCGCCCGATTGTCGAAAGAAGGCCGGTACATCGTTCGGCAAAGCCTCGGCGGCCGCGCGCGCGACAATTGTATGACTGCCCGTCCACCAGGCGGACACGTTCTGTATCATGCCCAACGAGCAGGCGGCGAGCACGACGGGATAAACTCGTAGCTTAGCGCCTCGTGCGCGTCTCCAGGATGTACGCCACCGATCGAAACGCCCACAAGGGGCTAAGCTACCCATCATTGTCGCGACCTTAAGAATAGTTCATTTTTACGAGAGCGTGAAGTTCTCTCTTGCCTCTAACCTCTCGCCTCTCACTTCTCGTTGCCGTGTTTCAGCCGATAGAGCATCTCGCCCGCGTTACGAACGAGCAACACCCGTTCGTTTTGCGCCTTTCCCCAGTGCCCTGCTTTGTTCCGGAACAAAGAGGGCTATGGTTTTCTAGCAATACACGCAACATAGTCGTGTGTCACGTCGAAGCTCGTCGGCGACTTTCGTCTCTGCGCGAGCAGTTCGAGGAACTCTTTTTCCAGAACGGCGCGTCGGCCAGGATCGAGGGCGTCATAGAATGCGGTTCCCGCGCCAGACTTCAAAAGGTGTTCCAAAACCGCTTCCGCCGTATCGTAGCGAAACACGACCTCCCCTTCCCAGAGATCCTCCACCGTAAGGCCTACTTGTTCCATTTTGGACCTGACATGGTCCATGCCTCTGGGGAAATCAAATGCGACGCGCTTGCGCAAAACCGATGGGTCTCGCGAAACGATCTCGCCAAATATTTCGAGTGCCTCGCGGGGAGAATTCTCCTTGTGCACCACAAACGCCAATTGCCCGCGCGCCCTCAAGGCTTCACTTGCCGCGCTGAAAAAGGGCTTCAAGGGGATGTAGCCCAAGACCCAACTGGAAAAGACCAGATCAAATGGGCCTTCACCGCCCAGGAGCTCGAGGGCATCGCCCGCGATGAACCGCACATTGCGCAATCCCTTGGACGAGACGCGTTTGCGCGCCTCTGCCAGCATTCCCTCGGAAAGATCCACCGCAACAAGTTTGCCCGACTGCGCCAGATTGCTCGCCAGCAGGACCGTGGCGTAGCCTGTGCCACAACCGGCCTCAAAAACATTGTTGCACCCCCGCAAGCGGAGCTTTGCCGCAAGTTGCTCGATGGGCTTTCCCGCCTCGATGAGCCAAAAATGATCATAGTCCCCATGAACACGGTCATAGGCCGCCTGTAATTCCTCTCGTCCGACCTCGCCTCGAGCCTCCGCGCGAATGCGAAAGAACCGCGGAACCTCGTGGACTTTGGGAAGACATTTCTTGCAGATTTCGGCGGAGACTTCCGGGCAGAGCGGCAGCCGCCCCTCCGGTATATGCTCCGCCAGAATGCGGCCGACGCATGAGACCCGCGGCCTGGTGAAGTGACATCCCATCCTATCGAGAATGGTTGAGAGAGGCTCCAGGCCGACGTTCCCAAAGGAAAGAGGAACAAGCTGGCACGGGCTCACCTCGCCACTGCCGTCAATGTACAGGTGGGTCACTCCGGCGCCACAGCCGAATGCGTCGCCCGCCTCCAGGTAGGTGTAGGACGAAAGGATGGGCACGCGATCGTCTTGTGCGGCTTCCTCCTGGTATTCGACGATGCGCTGTTTGTCCGCACTGTTGAGCAAGACGTCGGTCCGCCCAGCCAATCTACCGGTCGCGCTTGGTTCGAGCAGGTGCACCTCCAGCGCTCCGGCCTGGCCGGCGAATTGCATGAAGCCCCAGAAGCGGTCGGGCTGAAGAAAGTCGCGCCTGGCCACCGCAACGACATACGGATAGAGCCCTGCTTCCGAGGCCGCCCCAAGCCCATCCAGGGCAATCTGGAAGGCCCCTTTCACGCCCCGCAGCCGATCGTGCTCGTCCTCGTCTGTCGAATCGAGGCTGATCGCCACGGCGAACAGACCGCTCTCTCGCAGAGCCTGCGCACGCTCCCGCGTAAGCCCCGCACCGGTTGTTCCCACGATTCGACAGGAACGGTCGTCAAACAATCCGACGATGTCCTCCAAGTCCTCTCTGAGCAAAGGCTCTCCACCGGTCAGCGTCACCATGACGGCGCCCATATTCTGAATCTCGAGGGCGACTTTTCTCAGCGCCTCGAAAGAAATGTCTCTGCTGCTTCGCTCCGCGTTGTAGCAGTGCCAGCACTTGAAATTGCATCGGTTTGTTACTGCCAGGGCTACCGAATAGAGTCGCCGGCGGCCTGCCTCGCCGATCTGGGAAAAATTCTCGACCAAATTGTCGAACGCGGGGCTCGGGTATGGCGGAAAGTGGGTGTTCACCACGAATCGGTCGCGAAACGAGATGACTTTCTCGTGAACGAGGTAGTCCTTGAGAAACGCCGCCACACTCGGATGAAGCTTCGAGAAGGGCGGTCGTTTCGCAGCCTCCCGAAAGAATTCGTCACCTCTCATAGAGCGCTCCCACGTTTAGAAGCATCCTATCGCAAACACGCACGGAAGGAAGAGCCAACAACACTCCCTCTCCTTCAGTCTTTTTCCGGGCTATATCTATCGGCGCAACATTAACAAACCGCTAGCGCGTGGGCTTCAACCGATACAGCATCTCGCCGGCGTTGCGAACGAGCAACAGGCCTTCGCTCTCACGCCCTTCCCATTGCGCTGGGGCGATCGTTTCGGGATCGCGATAGCCCAAGTTGATCTTCCGGCAGTGTTCCGGCGGGATGCCAGTTGCCAGAGTGACCGCGATTCGCGGACGCTCGATGCCGTTCTCGAATGAGCCGATTCCTTTGACGTGAGTGGAGTGAGCCAGGATGGCGCGCGGGACATCCTTGAATTTATCCATCTGTTTCAGGAAATAGTCGCGCGTGTGATAGCCGATGCGGTCGATCAGTTTGCCGTGCGTAAACGAGACCTCACGGATGTGCGGCGCGTAGATGACAATCTCGCCGCCGTCGGCCACGACGGGCTCGAGCTTGTACATGCATTTGGCCCCGACCCAAAGATCGTCATACATGGCGGGGGCCATCGAAAGAACGCTTCGGAACTGCCGATCCTTGTAAATGATGTGCACCCTGGCCGAGAGGTCGGCTGCCGCATCGAAGGCTTCCTCGGATGTACCCACATAGACGCCATGAAGACCGCCATGGGTGACAACGAGGCTAAAACAGAGCTTTGGGATCGCGATCATTGCCGCGGCGCGATCAATCACATCGCGGACAACGGTTCGTTTGGTCCCATTGATGGCGACGTTGGTCAGAAGCGCACCGAGCCAGTGGGTCTGGTGGATGATGTCGGGGCCGGCGATTCCCGGAAAGAAATATTTGTTGCCGCCCGAAAAGCCAACGACCTCGTGGGGGAAAGTCGGGCCGACAACGATCAATTGGTCATAGTCGAAAATCAGGCGATTGAGCCGGATGGCGAGCGGCTCGCGCATCAGGCTATTCGACAGGCGCACCATCTCTTCGGCCGAGATCGTGCCGACTTCGCGGAGCATTTCGGGTTTGTCCCACTGATGGTTGAAGATTCGAACATTGCGATAACGACCGGCGCGCTCTTCGGGCCGGATGCCCAGCAGTTTGCCGATTTTCTCGTCATCTTCCGGCGGGTGGGTGCCAAGTGCGATCAGGACATCGAACTTGTTCGCAGTCGGCGCGATCATTTCATGAAGCATGCGGAAGAACAGCGGCAGGGGTGTCGTGCGCGTGTGGTCGGGAGCGATGAGCAGGACGCGCTTGTCGCGGAGGTCATAGTCGGCCAACGCCTCGCGCGCCACCTCGTGCACGTCCGCCTCACTGAGGTGTTCTGTCTCGCTTCCCTTTCCGATGACCATTCGAACTCTCTCCCTCGGCGTTCTCTAGGCCGATGACAATTCCACTCGCTCGTCGAACGTCAGGCAAGGTAAAAACACTCTGCCTGCATACGGATTGGGAGATTTCAAATCCGCGGAATCCGCGAAATCCATGTTGAGTTTTGCTCCGGTCATTAGCTGGAATTCACTATAGGTTCCGTTCGTTTCATTTGGGACTTTCTTGGTTCAGAACATGGCTGAACAAATATACCTTGCATTTGAGCGTCGGATTGGCCTAACGGCGAAAACAAGCAGGAGCAACTTTACATGCAAAGCTCAGGAACTGTGGCTCGATGGGCAAGCGGCTTATCGTCCGCCGCGTTTGCGCGTTTGGTTCCAATGATCTTCATTGTCGGGGCGATCGGGAACGCCTGGGCCACCACGTATTATGTGGCCAAGAACGGCGATGATTCGCACTTGGGCACGGAAGCCCAGCCGTGGCTGACTATCCAGAAAGCCGCAGACACGCTCGTCGCCGGCGATACCATTTACATTAAGGCCGGAACTTACACAGAAGTGGTGACGCCGCAGAATTCAGGCGCGCCGGGGCAGTATATCACCTATGCCACTTACGGCAGCGATGTCGTTGTGCTTGACGGCGAAAACCTCCGGCCCGTCGGAACACCCCGATGGGGCGGACTGCTTCAGATTTACGGAAAACATTATATCAAAGTCAAAGGCTTGCGAGCGATCAACTCCCGCTACGCTGGCTTTCTCACCGACGAGCAATCGGATCATATCGTCTTCGAGAACAATTCCACCTCCGGCACCTGGTCATCAGGTATCTCCGCGTGGAATTGCACGAACCTCATCATTGACGGCAACGATATTCGATGGGCCTGCCAGGGGGACGGTGCCGTGCAGGAATGCCTCACGGTTTCCAATACCGACACGTTCGAGATCAAGAACAACCACGTCTATGACCGCCTGGTCGGAGTCACCGGCGGTGGCGGCGAGGGAATTTGCTCCAAGGACGCGAATCACAACGGCAGAATCTACAACAACCACGTTCATGATTTGTTTCAGCTGGGCATTTACGTGGATGCCTGGGGGTCGCACGAGGACGGCATCGAGGTGTACAATAACCTGGTCCATGACACGCGCAACGGGATCTCTCTCACCGACGAAATCAACACAGGCTCTCTTACGAACGTTCGAGTTTACAACAACATCGTGTACAACAACCGAGAGAGTGGGATCATAATCTCGGATAACGTCGGCGGCCTTCCGGTCGGGGATGGCCCCAAACAGAACATCACGATCATCAACAACACCGTGTTCCACAACGGCTACGGCTTGGCGGGCTGGGGAGGCGGGATTACGATTGTGACCAAGAATCCCGCCAGCAACAATCTGGTGGTGCGGAACAACATATGCTCTCAGAATAGCGCGTGGCAGATCATGCGATCCCGAGTGATCGAGCCCCGGACCACCGTGGAGTATAATCTGCTGGACGGCGCGAATGATTACACGGACGCCGACGATCGGGCAACCAGCGGCACGAATTTCCGGACAGGCTCGCCACAGTTTGTGAACGCTGCGGCGTATGATTTCTATCTGCAGCCGGGCTCACCGGCGATTGATGGCGGAAGCCCGACGAGCGCCCCTCTCACGGATTACGCCGGAACCACGCGTCCCAAGGATGGCGATGGCATCGGTTCAGCCCTCTTTGATATTGGAGCCTACGAGTATCAGCCGACTGCCACGCGAGCAAGATTCTGGACCCTGTATTAAACTCGAAAGCCCACTCCGGCGATCTTGGCGCGAAGCGATGGGGCAACACTGCCGATCTGCACGCATGTGTTCTGAAACTCGCGGCGGAGGGGGTAGGTTCTGCGCAAGTGATCGAAGTAAGGACCTTGTTCGGCGGGTGGCAACTCAAGGATTTTTCGCATTCTTTGGTCATCGGCTTCGATGTCATAGATTGTGAGAACCAAATCGCGAAGCGCATCCTCGTCATCCCAGTTGGATCGAGCCGTAACTCGGGGATAGGGCGGTTCAGGCATCGCGTCCTTCGGGCTCCACTCAATCGGCCGACCAAGGAACTCACAGGCCGCGCGATAGACTATCAACGTTCCATTGACCTTGCCATCGTAAGAATAGCCGGCGATGTGAGGTGTTGCGATGTCAGCCCGTTCAACCAGCGCGGAACTAATGTTCGGTTCCTTCTCGAAAACATCGAGGACTAGCCCACCCAAGCGGCCCGACTCGACGGCGCGAAGCACAGCTTCGCTATCCGCAACAGCCCCGCGCGATGTGTTGATCAAAATTGTGCCCGGCTTGAGACGACTGAGCAGTCGGTCGTTAATCATGTGATGGGTTGCGTCGGGACCGCGTCGCGTCAGCGGGACGTGAAACGTCAGAATGTCGGCATCGAGAAGTGCTTCGAGTGGAAGGAAACGCAGATCGCCCGTCTGGCGCTGTAGGGGCGGGTCGTTTTGAAGCACTTTCATTCCGAGCGCTTCCGCCTTGCGAACGACACGGCTTCCGACATTGCCCACGCCGACAACGCCAATTGTCATGCCTTCGAGGCGAAAGGTGGCACGGGCATCTTGCCCGTGAAGGCCGCGTCTTGCTAGAACCAGAAGCGCCGCGACGACGTATTCGGCGACCGAGTTGGCATTCGAGCCGGGCGCCGAGGCGAAGCCGATCGCGCGCCCGCGAAGATACTCCACGTCCACGTGATCCACGCCAATCGTCGCCGTGCCGACAAAACGGACCGCCGTGCCGTCGAGCAGTTCGGCATTCACGCGCGTCACCGACCGGACGATCAGCGCATCGGCGTCGCGAATCATGTCGCGGTTGATCGTTCGGCCTTTGACGGTCACGACTTCGCCTAACCGCCCAAAAGCCTCGACGGCAAATGGAATATTCTCATCGGCTACGATTTTCATACTGATGAAATGTTCGGAGTCCAACCTTCAGGTTGAAAAAGGGAACGCGCTAAAGCGCGGACTCCAAACTGAACAGATCACTTCTTCCACGGCGGTGTTTCGGGCAGAAGAGCGTCGAACTCGTGGATGAGCGCCGCCTCGTAGCTGCCCGCATAAGTTCCGGCAAAGAAACGATCGAGCGCCTCGTTGAGAAACCGTTCCCACGATTCGTCTTCCTGGCCCGGTTTGATCGGATAGAAGAGAGCGCCGTTGGCGCGCGCGGCCTTGAGGTCGCCCGGCGCATCGCCGATCATCAGGATGTGGCGGGGATCGTACTTGCCGCCCGCCGTCAACTTCAAGTGCTCGGCCTTGCTGCCCAATTCCTGCCCGCAGATCGCGGCGGCGTATTTGTCAATGTTGTGTTCGACCCATTCGCGTTGAAGCGCCTCGCCGGGCGTTGCCGAGACAACGATCATGTCGGCCCGGGCCGCCGCCTTGTCCAGGCTTTCGCGCACATAGGGAAACGGCGGCACTCCCTTGACAATGTCCTCGACCGAGGCATTGACGGCCTTGCTCCACTCCAGCGCCTGGCGCAAAATGGGATCGCCCGTTCGCTCAACTTCGGCCTTCAGAGCGGGATTGCCCAATTTCGTTTCGCGGCCGATCCAATCGCGAAGCGACGGGGCTTGGGGAATTTCGACGTGGCGTTTCTGAACGTCGGGCCACTCGCGCAAAAGGTCGAACGTCATGGTGAGCGCGGGAAAGCGGTTGATGCCGCGCCATTTCGAGTAGAGGTTCACAAACTCAGCGGCAGCGCGTGCATATTTCGAGACCGGCTGCAAGCCCCAATGCTTAATGATGTTGGGGATAAAACACTCCTTGTGTTTGATCTCCATCGTGTCGAAGGCGCAGCCGTCCGAATCAATCCCGATGAAGAACGGGTGCTTTGGCTTGAACTTCTTGAGGTCCTCTTGCGTGAGATGAATCATCGGCAGCCTCTTTTCCTGTGATGATTATGACTTTGCTGTATCAGCCTTTCCTTTCCTGATCCTGAGTTTTTCCCCAGATCGCCTGTGCTCAGAGCGGAAACTGGTTTTCTGTTTCCTTCTTGCTTTCACATGGTAGCGCGGTGGTCTTTCTGCCACCATGGGCGCGTCCCTCATCCACAAGAGGTCCCGACCTATGACGAGCTCTGTCATTTCCGCAAGATGGGTATTTTGCATGCTCACGGCCCTCATTTGGAAACCGTGCTTTCTGGCTAGACTGCGAACCTCTTCTGCCAAGTCGTAGGTCATCAAGAATTCGCCGTGCAAGGACTCGCAAATCGAGAACAAGCGCTCATGGTCTATTTCGCAGTATTTATAAAGGCGCCGTCCTGCCCTTTTCCCTCCCGCCGTATAAGGCGGATCAATGAAGAATACGGCATCCGCTCGGTTTGCATAGTCCTGCAAGATATCCAAACCATCGGCATGAACAAAACGCAAACGAGCGCGAATGAAATTCATTTCCCTGAAACGCCTCGCTATAGTCTCGGGATACCATCGGGAGCGTATGCCCTTACCATTCTCTCCATATTTCAAGAAGCCGGAACCCGCGGCCAGAATTCCACCATGAAGCGTTCTGTTTTTCAGTATTGTTTGGAATGCGATACGTTTGACATCCGCATATTGCTTGCTGATTTCTCGCGTTACATTTTCTTTTGTCAGTTCAAACGATAGGATTCGGTCTGCTAGCCAGTCAGCATGCCCGTCCACAACAGCCTTCCAAACTGCGGCGATATCCTCGTCTATTTCCACCATGACCGCTTCGGCCACCAATCTTTCGAATAATGCTGTCAGAGTAATGATCCCGCCCCCGGCAAATGGCTCAATCAGGATGGATGGCTTGTATGGGAGGTGCGCGATCCATTTTCTGAAGGAAGGCACAAACCATGTTTTGCCGCCGGGATAGCGAAAAGGACTACGCTGCGGAACTGACGCGACATTGACAGGTTTAGGAATTGGCGCGGCGTTCTGATTCATTTCCTCAAACAGATACTCTGTCTTCATTTCTAGAAAGGCCTCTCTATGACTTCGTTCCTCGGCGGACTCTCCATTTTCTCATCCAGTTTTGACTGGAGCACCTTGAGGAAATCCTCCAAGCTACCGGGGTGCGCTTGGGTAATGGCAGAGAGCGCCCGATCAAATCGTGTATACACTACGTCTATGCGCGTCAACTTGTAACGCCCCGATACGTTTTCCACATCGTATATGAACCACGCGACATTCGCTTCCTTCTCATCTACCGGTTCAAGGTTCGGAAGTGTGCCGAAAAAGCCCTTGTTGAGAGCCACTGCGATCTTCTTGCCCCAGCTCTGCAAGATACCCCCTTTGTAGATCAACTGCGGGGCCAATCTCTTTCGGGATGACGAGAGGTAATCCGGACGAGGGTAGTTCGGTTGATTCAACCAATCCATGAAAGCGTTGTCCCGCGGACTCTCCATGTATCTCTTGAACGGCTCTCTGATATTCCCCGAAATGTAAACAGCCTGAATCTCAAGTGCGCCAAAGTCATATACTTTACCCTCATCGTCATAAGCCACCAGTACGACGTCTACATTCCCCGCTGCCTTGCCCCTGGCATCATTCAATCTAACCTCCACCAGAGAAGACCAGCTCGCGGTCGCAGGGAAGAAGAAAGATGCCGCATCGACTGCGATAAGCCAGTCCTCCCGAAATCGGATTGGGCAAGTTATGACTATTTCGTCTTGGTCGTAGATGCTGCAAACACCAAGCGGGTCTTTGGCTTTATCTTTCGTGCAATTTGCCACCTTGTTGTTAAAAGGGCATAGCCTGTGTTTTCTGTATCGCGTTGCGGTTTCAGAGTGATCTGTGACCGCGAAGCCGAACACTTCCGCCAACGGATGCTTATGGCGCCTCATGCTATTGCTCTATCCCATTGTTCTGTCAGACTCCGGAAAACGCCGAAAACCCTCCGTCAATCGGCACCACAATGCCTGTGACGAATCGCGACGCGTCCGATGCCAACCAAAGGACCGCCCCGATCAGGTCTTCGGGCTGTCCGAACTGGCCCATCGGCGTGTGAGCCATGATCGTTTTGCCCCGATCGGTCAAGGCGCCCGTCTCGCGATCGGTCAGGAGGAAACGATTCTGATCGGTCAGGAAAAAGCCGGGGGCGATCGCATTGACGCGAAGTCGCGGGTTGTATTCCTGGGCAAAGTGGACAGCGAGCCATTGCGTGAAATTGCTGACCGCCGCTTTGGCCGCCGAGTAGCCGGGAATGCGGGTGAGCGGACGGATGGCATTCATGGACGAAATGTTGATGATCGAACCGCCATTGGGATTCTTGACCATGCGCCGTCCAAAGACCTGGGAAGGCAAAATCGCCCCGCCATAGAGATTGAGCGCCATGACTTTTTCAAGGGCGCCGAGGGAGAGATCAAAAAACGGCAATTCGGGCGACGTTGTGGCCTCCCTGAGGTTCCCGCCTGCGCCGTTGATAAGAACGTCCACCTCGCCAAAGTCGCGACAGATTGCATCACAGTGTTCCTGGATCGAATCGAGCGAAAGGACGTCCATTCGATAAGGACGAGCTTCCCCGCCGCCTGCGCGAATCTGTTCGGCAACCGCCTGGGCTTTGTCTTCGAAGATGTCGCAAACCGCGATGCGCGATCCGGCTTCGGCCAATGCTCGGGAGATCGTACCACACAGAACGCCACCGCCGCCAGTGATAACGGCGACCTTTCCCGACACGCTGAACCGCTCGAGCCCTTTGCTCATTCCCTATCGTCCTCCTGGCTCTGCTGCAAAAATGGGGCGCTGACCTATAGGTCCGCCAGCTCGTCGCCGAGGATGGCCTTGAGGTCACTGAAAGGAATCGCCCCTTCGCGCAAAACACGGAAGGGCGATTGGACAACGGACAAAACCGTGGAAACTCTTTGGCCCGGCGTTTGTCCGGCGTCAAGAACACATTCGATCAAATCGCCGAAAGAATCAAGAACGCCGTCCGCCGTCAAGGCGGGTGGTTTCCCCGACAAATTGGCGCTGGAGACGGCCAGGGGGCGAGCCACCATGCTCAACACGGCGAGCGTGACAGTATGGTTCGGCATGCGAAGCCCGATCGTCTCGTCGCTCGATAGCTCGGAGAACGACCCGGGATATTTCCGAAAGACCAGAGTCAGAGCGCCTGGCCAATGGGATTCAAAAAGCGCGTGGACTTGTTCCGGGACCTCGCGTACCAGGCGTGAAAGTCCCCGCGTGGAATGGATCAGAAGGGGAATCGGTTTGAGACGCTCGCGCTCCTTGATCTCGTAGATGCGGCGAACAGCGTTTGGATTGGTAGCCACGGCGGCCAGCCCATAGACCGTGTCCGTGGGCAGACTGACAACACCGCCGTCGAGCAAAATGTCGGCCACCTCCTCGATAGCGGCCACCTCGGGCTGATCTGGGCTGACGACGATGCGACGCGCCCTGTGGCCCGACGGCGTCATGGGAGCGGACGACCCATGTGGTGTGTCTTTCGTGGCGGGGGCGGGAGTTTCCGCCTGCGAGGGAGGAGCCTGTCCCGCGAGAGGCAACTCATGAATCGCCCTTGCGGCGGATTCTGCTGCGGGCATGACGGCGACTGGTCCGGTCGCTGCTTTTTCGGTGCTTTCGGCGTCCCTGGGGGCGAAAATTTCCGGGTATTGATCCTGCAAATTATCGAGCAACTCGAGTTCCTTCCGCGCCAAGTCGGCTCGCAGTCGGCGCAAGAGAGAACCATATTCGGGATGGTGCAGCGCCAGCACGCGCAGAGCGCAATGGAAGGCGTTCTCGACATTGTTGACGCCGACCACGGCGACCGGCACCCCAACCGGCAAACCGGTCATGGCGTGAAGCGCATCTTGCCCTCGCAAGAGGGTCGTATCGAGCGGCACTCCGATGACCGGCCGACTGGTTTGTGCCGCCACGGCTGCGGCGAGATTGGCGGCGGCTCCCGCGGCAACGATAAAAACCTCCACGGCGTCGCGCTCACGCTCGGCAATCCAGCGCGAGAGACGTTCGGGCGACTTCAACGCCGAGGCCAGCGTCATGGCATAAGGGATTTTCCATTCGGCCAGGCATCCCAAAGAGCGCCGGAGGATTTGGAAATCCTGGGGTGTCTCAAACAAGATCGCGATTTTCGGCGGTTCGTTCACCGTTCTTGATCCTCCGGCATGTCTCGGCGATGGAGCGTCTGCGCGAGATGGCCTAATTGGTTTTGCCTCAACACCTCGAAGACAGTTTCTACATCACCCAGTCAAGCGCTGTCAATCTTTTGGGCGCTCCAAGTTCGACGGACAAGACGACGGGAAAATCAGGCTTGACAAAATGGACCTGAAACCGAAGCGTCAGGATTTGTCGGCTTTGTTTGCGACAGGAGCAAATTCCATCTGGCGGGCGCGAAGTCACACCGTCAGGACCATCCGCGGTTAATCGGTGGGGCCGTCCATCCGTCGGGCTTGGAGGCTAAGCATGAAACCCAGGATCGAGCACAGATCTCAAATGTTTGCAGCACGCTTGATGCCATTGATGATCTTCGCAGTTGTGGGGAGCGGTTGTGCCTATCTGCAAAATCGCGCCAACGATTTGATGGATCCCGTGCAAGTGGGAATCACGGTGACCGACAAGCTGGCCCCCGATGCGGGGCTGTTTATTGATTTCTTTTCGCTGGTGCCGACGGGCTTTTCGTCTGTGGACGGCAAAGTGTTGGGCATTGGCAACCGCCAGATCGGATGGCTGGATTATCGGGATCATTCGTGGGGAGTGGTCGTCTGGGGGAGCGAAAAGTGGGGCACGGGAAAGTTCAACCCGAAAGATCCTCACCAGGCGCGCCCGGATCAGGCCAACGAGACAGACTGGCCGGTCTTTTACGACGGTGTGGTGCGCCTCATGAGAGGTGAAAACCCACCGCCGCTGTTGCAGTTCTTCATGTGCGATCGGATCCTTCACGTCGGTTGGCTGGGAATCCATGCGAGACTGAGTCCGCTCGACGTCGTTGATTTCCTGCTGGGATGGACCACGCTGGACCTCATGGGGGACGACCTCGTCGCCGGCAAGAAGTAACACCACGCGCACGTGTCCGCAGGAGACACGATTCCTGACAAATCAGGGGTGGCAATAGAAATGAGGGTTTGGAGTGCTAGGAATATTTCGTCGTTTGCAGCCATGATGTCGTTGGCTGTTCTTGGCAATGGCTGCGCCTACGTGCAGAACCGGGCGAACGATGCCATGGATATCTTGGATGTGGGGATAACGATCAACAACAAGGTGAAGCCCGATTTTGCGCTGTTTCTCGACGCGTTTGCTCTTACGCCTCTGGGTTTTTCCAGCGTTGACGGCAAGATTCTCGGCGTGAATAATCGAAGAATCGGTTGGCAGGACCATACGGATCACTCGTGGGGTATTCTGCTCGTGGGAAGCGAGAAGAAAGGTAGCGGCAAGTTCAATCCGGCGGACCCCCATCTCGCACGAGCCGATCAGCGGAATCAGACAACGTGGCCGCGATTTGACAAGGGTTTGGTCGGCCTCGTGTTCGGGAAAAGTCGGTCGCCCTGGACGCCGTTTGTCCAATGGGACCGAGCCGTGCATCTGGGATGGGTGGGTGTGTATCTGATCTGCCGCCCGGTGGACGTGGCCGATTTTGTCCTGGGTTGGACGACGTTGGACATCATGGGCGACGATCTTGCGGGTGGTGTGAAACAATGACCGCCGAGAGACAACAGAACGAATTGCGCAACCTGAGTATTTGCTCCAAGTGCAACCGTGTGGCGCCAGCCCGGCATGAGGAACGCGAAGGCAAGGTCTATCTGGTTAAGGAATGCCCGCAATGCGGGATCACCGAGTCGCTGGTTTCCTCGAATGCCGCCCGATGGTATGAGCGGCGTGGCCTGTGTAACTACGATGGCAAGGTTCCATCCCCCTGTAGCTTGCTTTGCACGCAATGCAAGCATGGCAAGACGCCGACGCTCGTTTTTCTCGACGTGACCAATCGCTGCAACATGAATTGCCCGATTTGTCTGGCGAATATCCCGAAGATGGGATTCACGTTCGACCCACCGATGCGATACTTCGAGAAGATGTTCAAGGCGCTCGGCCAGTTGAACCCCCGTCCGAAGATCCAATTGTTTGGTGGAGAGCCAACCGTCCGCAACGATCTGATCGAGCTGATCCATCTGGCCGCCTCCTATGGCTTGTCGGCCCGTGTCGTGACGAACGGGATTCGGCTCGCGGACGAAGAGTATTGCAGGAAACTCCTCGCCACAGGCACCCAGCTGATGTTCGCTTTTGATGGTCCCAATCCCGAGGCCTACCGTAAGATTCGCAATCATCCCGAGGCGTGCGCGCAGAAACTGAAGGCGCTGGAAAACGTCCGCAAGTACCGCAAGTCGAAAATCACCATCATGTGCTGCGCGGGTTTGGGGGTAAACGACCACGATCTCGGCGAGGTGATCCGGATTTGCCATGAAGGTCGCGATTATATCGCCGCTCTTGATCTGATCCCCTTGGCAGAAACGTGGGGACCGCAAGCGGTAGAGGCCGGCAACACCACAATAGACGACGTCGAAAAGATGGTCCGTGAGGCCTTGCCGAACGTGGAGTTTATCCCGTCGGGGATGCTTTATCAGCTGCCGACATTTCTCCAGACGTTCGACATCGGGCGGCTGACCTTTGGAGGCGCCCATCCCAACTGCGAGAGCGTCACCATCCTTGTTTCGGACGGCAAGGCCTATCATGCTCCTTCGAGATACTTGAGAAAGTCCTTTATGGAAGTGGCGCGGGAAGCCACAGCCTTGGACAGGGAAATGGGAGCCCGACTGAGTCGCAGTGTCGCTGCCAAGATGTTCGGCAGACGCGGCAGGCAGTTGGTTGTGGGATGGGCGCTCCTGCGATTCTTGCGCAGGAACGTCAACTTCTCCGAAGTGTTTGGAGGTCACACAACGAGTGGTTTGACCAGGATTGTTTGGGGATTGTTGCGTCGTCAAAAGCCAAAAGATTTGCTGCGCCGCTATACACAGTGCCATGGAATTTTGCGCGTCATCATTCTTCCATTTGAAGAACCCGCCAATGTCGAAAACTCGCGGCTGGTGGAGTGCCCGGCTTGCTTTGCCTATGAGCATCCTGTGACGGGCGAAATTCAGCTGATGCCGGTGTGCGCCTGGTCGGTCTATAAGGACGACATCCTGCGCCAGACGGCACGACGTTATGGCGTGGAAAGCCGCGCATGACCCTCTGCTTTGTTGGAGTTTCCAGAAATGGCTTTGCTTCCCCGTGAAGTGCGAGAATCGGTCGCCGGCCTGGATCGGGAAGTGCCTCTGCTGAACGGCGGCAAGAGAACGTATGTGAATTTGGATAACGCCGCCACTACGCCGCCTTTTCGCGAACTCATCCCCTTGATCGGCCGTTTTGCCGATTGGTATTCGAGCATCCATCGCGGCACGGGCTTCAAATCGCTTCTTTCCACCTATCTCTACGACCGGTGTCGAGAGATCGTCGCCGGGTTCGTGGGCGCCGACCCCGCCTATCATGTCGTGATTTTCTGTGGCAACACAACCGATGCGCTCAACAAGCTTTGCCGGCGGCTGGACCTGGGAGAAGACGAAGTGGTGTTGACGACGCTCATGGAACATCACTCGAATCAACTTCCCTGGCGGTTTCGCGGCAACGTGGACTATGTGCGCATCCAAAGTGGCAACGGATCACTGGATGTTGGGCACCTGGATCAAAAACTCCGAGGATACGGCAAACGGGTCAGGCTGGTGGCTGTGACCGGGGCGTCGAATACGACCGGATTCATACCGCCGCTACAGCGGATCGCGCGGATGGCCCACGAGCATGGCGCCTGGCTGCTGGTGGATGGGGCGCAGCTGGTGGCTCATTGTCCCATCGTGATGGGCCGTGCGGAGGACCCGGAGCACATAGATTTTCTGGCCTTCAGCGGCCACAAAATGTACGCGCCATTCGGAAGCGGTGTGCTCGTTGGGCCACAGGAGTTCTTTCGCAATGGCCCACCCGGCACCGTCGGCGGCGGCGCGGTGGAAATGGTTACTCTCGACGATGTGGAATGGACCGAAGTCCCGGACAAGGAAGAGGCCGGGACGCCAAACCTGGTGGGAGTTCTGGTTCTCGCCAAGGCCATACAAATCCTCCAGCGCATCGGCATGGAGAACGTCGCCAGTCACGAACGAGAGTTGACCGGCATGGCCTTGCGGCGATTGCAGAAAATCCATGGAATCCGGATTTACGGCGAGCAGGACCCGACTCTGGCGCGCGACCGCGTGGGAGTCATCCCGCTGGTGGCGGAGAAGTTTGACCACGCCCTGCTAGCGGCGATCCTCAGCTATGAGTGGGGCATCGGAGTTCGTCATGGGTGCTTCTGCGCGCATACCTATGTCACGCACTTACTTGGCTTGGACGAGAAATCGTTGACTGGCTTTCTCCGACAGATCCGCGAGGGCGACAGGAGCAACCTTCCCGGACTCGTGCGCATCAGTCTGGGAATGTACAACACCGTGGAAGAAATCGAGTATCTCGCTGCGGCCTTGGAGTCCATCATCACCAAGGGCCCAAAAGGGCGGTATTGTCTAGATAAAGCTACCGGCGAATACACTCCGATCGGCTTTTCTCCCAACCTGGATGACTACGGTCTCCTGTAGTTCGCTGGGCCGACAATGCGGGCGGCCGCAAGCAGATCACTTCCGAGGGAACAGCTTGCGGAAGTAGATCTTGTCCAACCCGAAGCGATAAGCGGGTTCGCCAGGCTTTTGCCCCGACTCAGCGCCGGCGCCCACGCAGACGAAGCGCAAACGGTGCTCACCTTTGGCGAGCGGAGGCGTTCCCAGATGTTCCGTTTTGACGACCAGCTCTGCGCTGGATAGATTGCGCGGCCCGCCGATTTTTTGGCCATCAAGCCGGATTTCATAAATCCCATAGTTCGGCGCACGAGAGAGGTCGGCTTTCAGGACATAGCGGCCATCCTCGGGAACCTCGAATGGAACCTCGACCCAGGAATTTTGATCGGGCGGAGTGAACAGAAGCTGCGCGCCACCCGAATATTTCGCGCCCTTTTGCGCCTCGATGGAGGCAGGCACACAACTGGCGCGGCTGATGAGCGACTCGCCCTCCACAGACGTCCCGCCGACAATCCGCTCCTCGGCCAGTGGCATTGTGGCAAAGCCTTTCGCCTTGCCTCTCTGATACCAGAAAGCCACAGACGAGAAATAGTCGGCTCTTTCGCCAAAGCCTGTCTTCACTTTTCCGTCGGGGCGGAAAAGAACCCCTTTGTGCTCGATCGTCACCCGAAGCGATTTGTGGAACCGAATGGGGTCGGGGATGTGCCAGCGATAGGCCGTGCCGCGATCATCGGCGTTGAAACCTTCCCAGACACTCACTCCATAAAAGGGATTGTTGAACTGGCGAAATCCCCAGGCATCGCAAAAATAGTCTTCGGTACCTGTGCCGCGAAGCCGGGGTTCCTTCTCGCCATCAATATAGAACCGATCATCTCCCTCGCCGAACCAGCTCTGTTCGTCCATGTGAACCGACAAAACTGTTCCCACGTAGATTCCATCGCCCTCGGCATCGAGGATCAGGTAGTCGTCGCCAGATTGGCAGGGAAATTCCTGTCGGTATTGAGCATAGAAATACATAGTGTCGGCCGGCAGGCTTGGCAGCTTCTGCCAGTCCACATACCAATACAAGTTGTGCACCTTCTTGTCGCGGGAATCGTTCGACACGGTGATTCTGGCCGACTGGCGGAAGGGCATCGGCCAGTAGCAATTTCGCGCCCTGCCATCTGAAGACACCGCCACCGGAAAGGAGTTGACCGGAACGTCGAGACCATGTCCCACCGCGAAGAAATCGCCAATCGGCGCCTCGACGCTCGGTTCGGATTCCCCGTCCCAGTATATTCGCAGCGTCAAGGAGCGGGGGTAGTACGGGTCCTGAGCATTGATGGTGAACCAGAGGTGGGTGATTCGACCGGGGCCTTCGAGCTCAGCAATGGTCAGAGTTTGGCCGGGTTCGATCGGTCGAAAATCGGCATTGCCGTTCCGCCAGTTCTTGTCGGCGGACGATGATCTTTGGCTCTCAAAGCTGCCTGGCCTCTCCAGGGAATCGAGAAGCGAAGGTTGCCGACGCACCCAACGGCTGTGAGTCGGTGCACAGGCGAGTGTGAGCGCGACCGCGCAAAGCACAAGTTGAAGTCGGATGTTGCGAGCCATTGTTGCCTCCCGTAAAGTTGTTACAGGCTGGAAGCCTGCGCTACCGATTACTCTGGTATCACAGGCGTCTTCCCTACTGCCGCTCGTCACGGTTCAGCATTTATAGTTCATTTCTTTGCCTTTCGAGGCTTGACTTTTGGTTCTGCCGCCGGTTGCTCTGTCGCTTTTGTCGTGTCCTTCAAATCCCTGCGCAGGCGCTCAAGTTGGCTCTTCATCTGGTTGACCACGTCTGCGTAAGCAGAATCGGCATAAACGTTTTTCAGCTCGTGCGGATCTTTCTGCAAGTCGAACAATTCCCACTCGTTGATGGTGTAAAAGTAGATCAGCTTGTAGCGGTCGGTACGCACACCATAGTGAGGCCGCGCCCGGTGTGGGGCAGGATATTCGTAGTAGTGATAATACATCGAGGTGCGCCAATCCTTTGGCTGTTCGCCTCGAAGCAGTGGCCGGATGCTTCGGCCCTGAACATCCTGGGGGACAGCGACACCAGCATAATCCAGAAGCGTTGGCGCATAGTCCACATTGAGAACCGTGTGGTCGTCGCTCGCGCCGGGTTTGATTTCGCGCGGATAGCGTATCAGGAACGGGACGCGGAGCGACTCTTCGTACATGAACCGCTTGTCGAACCAGCCATGATCGCCGAGAAAGAACCCGTTGTCGGCCGTATAGATGACGATCGTGTCTTCGGCGAGGCCGGACTTGTCGAGGTAGTCGAGGAAGCGGCCGACATTGTCGTCCACCGAAGCGATGACGCGGCAATAGTCCTTGATGAACCGCTGATAATTCCATTTTCGCCGCTCGTCGGTCGAGAGGTTGGGCGGCAGCCCCTTGTTTACATAGTCTGGCATCTCGGCAACGCGCATGTCGGCATGTTCGGCGGCGCTCGCCCGGTTCTTGTAATCGTCTTTGAAAGTCTCCGGTTCGGGGATGTCCTGGTCTTTGTAAAGGTCGGCGTGTTTGGCGTCGGGGTCCCAGCCGCGATGAGGCGCTTTGTGATGATAGAGCAGGCAGAAGGGGACGTCTTTATGCTTCTTCACGAAATCAATTGCCTGATCAGTGATAATGTCCGTCACATAGCCCTCGTGCTTCTTCTTCTCTCCCATCTCGATCAGGACGGGGTCATGATAGACCCCCTGGCCCGGGAGGATGTTCCAGTAATCGAAACCGGTTGGATCGCTTACGAGATGCCACTTGCCAACAATGCCGGTTTTGTATCCCGCTTTTTGAAGCCACTTGGGGAATGTGTCCTGGCTGCCGTCAAACTTTTGAGTCTTGCCGTTGTCCATGACGCCATTGATGTGCCCATATTTGCCGGTGAGGATTGCGGCGCGGCTGGGTGCGCACAGCGAATTGGTCACGAAGCAATTGGCCAGGCGCATGCCCTCCTGTGCGATCCGGTCGAGGTTGGGAGTTTTGTTGATCCGGCTGCCGTAACAGCTCAGAGCGTGGGCAGCATGGTCGTCGGACATGATGTAAACAATGTTCGGGGGTTTTTTCGCCTCACCGGCGCGGGCCCGACGGATTTGCGATGCCCCCAGTGCGAGTCCGCCCAAGGTTGTGATCATGTCGCGGCGTGTTATGAACCTGTCAGACATTTTTCTTCCTCCTGGTATGACATTGGTCATACGAATATGTATTTGGCCGACCCCGTCGTCGGCCGTTATTTCTCAAAACCGCACCTCCATTGCTTTCCTCTCTTTCTCATCCACCGAAAGAACATTCTTCAGCGTCTTCATGCGAGGCGTGCCGGGTTCGCCGGCATCCACAACCAGCATCCAGACAAAACAAATGCAAATCGTTCGGAGAAGTTCCCGAAGATTAACCAACCCCATCATGTTTGCGATGCTCTTCTCTCCATAGGATCTGGCTGACTTGGCAAATCATCTCATACCCAAAGGCACCGGGCGACGTCAAGTGATTGCGTCGAGCAATCGGTCTCTGTTGCAGAAGCTTTGTTACCACCACGAAGTCGGTAAGTGGGACACTCCTGTCCCCGCACAAATTCCCGAAAAGGGTGCCCGACCCGAACGTCGGGCCTACCGTCTCCGTTATCTTATCTCTGACGGACTACCGGGTTACCCTATTCGTGTGTCGGGCAAGGACGCGCTCGAAAATGGCAGCGGTTTGTTCCGCTGTTCTCCGCCACGAGAAGCGAGTCGCCCACGCCAGGCCTGCCTCGGCAAGCGATCGGCGAAGTGCTGGATGGCTGACCACTTCCTCGATCGCACGGGCCAGTTCGTCGGGGTCTTCGCCACCGACAAACCGCGCCGCATCGCCAGCAACTTCGGGCAGCGAAGAGCAGCGTGTCGTGATCACTGGTGCGCCACAGGCCATCGCTTCAAGCACTGGGAACCCGAACCCCTCGTAAAGTGAAGGGAAAATGAACGCCTCACAATGGGTATAAAGCGCCACAAGATCGTCCATGCTCAAGTTGTCGCCGTTGAGAAGGTCCAGGACATCGCGCGCGGGTGCCAGCGTCTCCAAACCCGACGGAGTGAATTCGGCTCCGGGGACCGCCAGAACCAACCGATAGCCCAACCCTCTCTGTTTCATCAGTGCGATGGCGCGAACCATAGTTGCCACGTTCTTGCGCGGAATCAGCGAACCGGCGTAGAACACGTAACGGCCGGACACGGGCGGAGCAAGATCGGGACGGGGCCGAAACCGCTTGTCCGCCGCGCACGGGACGACCTCGATGCGGTGGCTCCCACCGCGGCCGGCTGCGCTACCAAAGAGTCGCATCAAATCGCCACGGGTGCTTTCGGAGGGCACGATGATCGCGGACGCCCGCGCAATCGCGCGATTCAGAATCGGCCCGAAGATAACGCGGCGGCGCAACCACGGCCATGCCGGATCGCTCCAAAGAAGTGGAGCAAAGTCCCAAACGAGCAGAACCAACGGAGCGCCTAACCCAAACAGCGGCGGATTGATCTGGATTGGACAATAAATGAGCGCCGGGTTCATCCCATTCAAGGCACGCGGCAAGCGCCATTGTGCCCAGCGCGTTTCGCGCCCGAAGCCCTTGGGCAGGGGAATGACCGTGTGGCGATAGGAGCGGTAGTGGGGATGATCCTTCGGTTGGTCGTGGACCAATCGAATTCGCGCGGCCAGATCGAATCCCTTGAATTCCTCCAGCAGAGATTCGAGGTAGCGACCGACTCCGCACGGCATGCGATCGAGCAGATGGGTCAGAATACAAATCTCTCCTGTTGGCTCACCTCGCATCGTCGGAACCCTGCTCACCTTCCATATGGATGTTTCAACGTTCTCTATTGGGCTTGTGAGCTTTGAAAGTCAAGATCGTTCGTTGTGCCACAGCGCCCGACAATGGGGGCGCGACGGGTGCATTTTGATATTGTTGGAAAGGAAAAGTGGGGCATAATATGTTGCGCCCTTACAACCGTGCCGTGAACAATTGTGAGACTCACCCCAGCGCGACTCTTGTGTCGCATTGCAATTGACAAGTGGCGGGGTGCCCTCATGGTGAGCGACGGTCGCGCCCAATCGCGCCATTTTGAGCAGGTGAACCAACCATGCCGTGGTTGATCGCAGAATTCATTGCCCTCCTGGGCGTTGTTTTTGTCGGCTCACTGATCATGAGCATAGCGGTCGAAAGACTGGCGGAGCGATGGGGAGCCAACTTCGCCGGCAGCATCCTACTGGGTCTTGTCACGGTCTTGCCCGAGTATCTGATCGTGTTCTGGGCGGTCTGGGGAGGCGAATACCAGGGCGCCGTAGGCTCGGCGACGGGCGCGGCAACGATGCTGATGACGATCGGCTTTGGCCTTGTGATCGTGACCGCAACAACGCGCTTGAGCAAGAGGCCTGTAAAGGAAATCAAGCTGTCGCAAACCACGCGCATTGACGCCCTGTATCTTTTCCTCACGGCGATGGCGGCCCTGAGCCTTGCCCTTTGGGGCGGCGGCCTGGGCTTGGTGGATGGGGCTATCCTGGCCCTTCTTTATGTCGCCTATGCGGTTCATCTCTACATCGAGGCGCGCAAGAAAAGTCGGGAACACCACGAAGCGGGCAGACAGCCGCCACGAGTCGTCTGGGCGCTAGTCGCTTTGGCGGCGACAGGTTTGCTCATCATATTTGTCTCCGAGCCCTTTGTCGTGGCAATGGAGCGGTTGGCCGATGAGGTGTTCCACGCGCCGCGGCTCGTGGTCTTTTTCCTTCTCAGTCCGCTCGCATCAGAGATGCCAGAAAAGTTGACTGCCTTTCTGACGGTTCACCGCCGTGGCGCGTTGGCCGAGATCAGTGTCTGCAACTTCATCGGCTCGGTTGTGAATCACAATAGTCTGCTCTTGGGGATGATGCCGTTTGTTGCGTTTTTCGGTGGTCACTCTCCGTTCGTGCCCGGTGTTGTTGTTCCGACCTTTTGGGTGATGACCTGTCTGACATTGATTGGGTCGTTCAGTCTCAGCGTGGGCCGGTTGCGCCGCTGGCAGGGGTGGTTTTTCCCCGCACTCTACCTGGTTCAGATCGCCGTGACGTGCTTTCTTTCAAAGGTTCCGCCGGCCAGTCTGCCCCCTCATTGAACGATGGAGCTTGGGTTGTGAGTGCCGAGTTTTGAGGGCTGGGTCGGGGATGATAAACGATGAATGCTGAATGACGAGCTACTGGTCCGTCAGATCATAGATGATGGATTGGGAGGTTTGTAGTCCCATCTTTAGGCGGGGATTGAAATGAAAAATCCCGCTGAAGCGGAAACTACGAACCTGTATCACTCCATACGCGTTGCTTTTTGTCGCCCCTTCATCCGCGCGGCTTCGAGCATCTTGCGGCAGGTTGTGACGTGGAGCTCGACCGTGTCGCTGGTGTCGCCCGCATAGCCGCCGCCAAGAATGGACGCGATCGGGACGGCTCGCTCGGCGCAATAGGCGATGACCATCTCGTCGCGGCGGGCAAGCCCCTCCTTGGTCAGGCCTAATCCCCCCAGCAGATCCTCTTTGTAGGGATCGGCTCCGGCGACGTAAACCACCAGATCGGGCGCGAATGCATCGAGACGCGCCGGGACGACGGTCGCCATAGCTCGGAGATACTCCTCGTCGGTCGCCCCGTCACGAAGACCTATGTCGAGATCGCTCCGTTGCTTTATGGGATAAATGTTTTCCTGATGTATGGAGAAGGTGAAAACCGACGCGTCGTTTCGGAAAATGTGGGCCGTGCCATTGCCCTGGTGCACATCGCAGTCCACAACCGCGGCTCGTTTGACTCGCCCTTCGCTTTGGAGAACGCGGACAGCGACAGCGATGTCGTTGACGTAGCAAAAGCCCTCCGCGTGATCTTCGAAGGTGTGGTGAAACCCACCGCCGATGTGAATGCCGAAACCGCGCCGCTCGACCGCTTCGCGCGCTGCAAGAACCGTTCCGCCAGCCGCCAGAATATAGGCCTGAACAATTTCGCGTGTTAACGGCAACTCGGATGTGACCGTGCGATGTGTCCAACGGATTTGTGTCAGGTCGTCGAGATACTCGGGCGCGTGCACGAGAAGGAGTTGCTCGCGCGTCGGAGGAATCGGCTCCAGGAATTCTTGGCGACCGACTCCACACGATCGGATCAATTCCTCCACTACCATTGCATACTTGGCGACGGGAAAGACGTGGGGACCGATGTCCGCCACATAGGCATCGCTATAGACCAAGCCGTAGCGTTTGCGTTTGGCAGTTTGCGCGTCGCCGTTCACGGGATTTCCTCGGGCTCGGAAGAGTCCTCGGCGCCAACCTGCTTCAGGTATTCCTCAATAATTCGGCGCGCGCGTTCGGCTTCCGATTCCAACGCCAGGATGACTACCTCGCCCAAACCATCCACGGTGAATGTCAGGATTCCCCATGGCACGTTGGTGCGGAAGGCGACCAGAATTCCCTGGGATTGGAGCACTTCCCGAATCATCTCGGCCTGAATCCAGTCGGACGCACGATGGATCTCCACAATCGGTTCATGAATGCGGGGCTCTGGCCGCAACAAGAACAGCTCGCCCAACCGGTCTCCGCATTTGGGACACGGCCTGTCTGCAAGGTCTCGCCCTGCAAAGCGATAGCCGCAATTGGAACACTCGAACAGCATCTCCAGCGACTGTTGCGGTGAATCGTTTTCGTTTTGTTCCACGCCCCGGCTCCCCAAATCGGCAATCCGAAATCCAAAATCTACTTCTCCCGAATCCGATGCTGCTCCTCGCCTTCGTCGGTCACAAAACGCACGGCAGGCCTTGGACTATCGTCGGCTAGCGAGACTCTCTCGACAATCGGGCCGACGATTTCCTCGAGCATCTGACGCAGTTCACGAACACGCTGTTCGCCCAGCCCGCGAAGGTCCACCCACACCTCGCCTTGCTTGGTGATCTTGATTCGAAACTCTTCGGCGGCCATCGCTTGTCCTCCCGCAAGTTTAGACCGGTCTGTCTGTGGCCACGATGACAGCGTTTGGTCTTGCGGAGCAAGCGAAAACGGCTGGAGAGCAAATCAGGAAAGTTCTGACCGGCGCGCCACGGGCGGCATCGGGCATTCTAAGACCGCCTAAAAAAATGCGTTTTGCCTTGGTCCCGTCGGGACCAAACCAGAATAGCCCAGCCTTTTAAGGCTGGGAACTGGAACCTTCCCCTCTTGGACCGAGTCCTGTAGGGACGACTGAAAGGCGCAAGGGAAATGACTCTTTCAGCCGTCCCGACGGGACTCAAACAGCTCGTTCGTGCGCTCTTTCCTAGCCTTGAAAGGCTGGGCTATTGTCATTCTGTCCCGCTGGGACAGCAAGACCTTCTCATTCTTTTAGGCGCTCTAAAAACTAATATCCGCTTTCTTGGCGCGCGCGAGCCGCCGCATCCTGGCAATCGCTCGGCGTAAGCGATGCGCTTCGCCCGATACGTTCAGATAAGCTTGGAGAAAACGCAAGCGGTCGGTACGCGAAAGCCGGCGCGGAGGAATGGACCGCAGCAACTGAAAAAGATTCTTGATCCGACGCCGCCAGGGAACCGTGGCGCGGTGGAAACGGCAATTGTCGAGATCAATGAACCAAAACTGCTGCCGACCCTCGACCGGCGCAAGTGAAGTTGGCCTCACAAAGATGTGCTGCGTGCTGCAATCGTCGTGGTAAAAACCGCGACAATGGACCTGCCAAAGCCATTCGCCGACTTGACCAAGGACATGGCGACGCTCGCGCCCCGAACCAAGATACTCAAGCTCCGCACGCAGAGGACGCGCATCGGCAATCTCTTCGGTCACGAGAAAGTTGGCGCGAAGCCAAGGGCCTTGCCACAGCTCGGCGCAAACAACCGGACGGGCGGTCGCCAAGCCCATGTCCATCAACCGATAGCCTGCCGTCCACTCACGCCGTGCCTTGGAAGGTGCAAACAGACGGCCGATCCGCTTGCGCCAGTCGGCAACGAGGACTCGCTTGGCATACACGACGCGTGGTGGCTGGCCCGACGGCGCAAACTCCAGCCGTACGACACGTCGCGTCCGGGACGACTTGGTCAGCTCGTGATTCGGATCCGAGCTGGCTTTGAGGTCGTCCCAGGGAATGGCCGTCAGATCCAGCACCTCGTAGCCGCGAACACAGATGCCGCGAAGCGGTCCGCACTGATAAGCAACGAACTCTTCGCGGTCGCTGGTTGGCACGTCGTGGTCTCTACGCCCCAGTTGCATTTCTGATTCGACCCTTCAAGATAGCTCCAGGAGCGCGACAGTGAGCGGAGAGGGCAAATTTGTCAATCGGCTTGCATTGGGAACAAATGTTCCATCGCGATTGCGATTATGCTGAAACCCAAAACACAGACTTCACCGATTTGGCAGATTCACTTCAGAAATTTGTGGAAACTGGGCCATCTAGGGTAGAATACGTGAGTGTCACGTTATTCCAAAATGCTCTGGAGGTTTCGACTTGTGGGAACGACATCACGTCTGACACGCCGCGAGTTTGTTGCCGGACTGGCAAGCGCGGCTATCGGTGCGGGTCTTTCGGGCAGATCGCTGGCACAACAAGGCCAATCTCGGCGCGACCGTCCGAATGTTCTTTTCATCTTCACCGACCAGCAACAAATCGCGGCCATGAGTGCGGCGGGCAATGGCGCCCTTCACACGCCCGCTATGGATTGGGTGGCAAACGAGGGCGTGCGCTTCACCCGCTCGTTCTGCTCGACGCCACAGTGCTCCGCCTCACGTGCTTCGATTCTGACGGGGCGCTATCCACATTCGGCGGGGGTCGTCACGAACACCGAAGCAATTGGGGGACGAAGTCTCGACCCACGCATTCCTACCGTCGGCAGCGTCTTCAGGACCGCAGGCTATGAAACCGCCTACTTTGGCAAATGGCACCTCGGCAAAAGCCCCATCGGACATGGCTTCGAGAAAGTTGACGTGGGTGGCGGCGGACAAGGCGAGCCAATCGTCTCGCGCGCGGTCGAGTTTATCAACCAGGGCCGCGAGCGGCCTTTCCTGATGTTCCTTTCGTTCATCAATCCGCACGACATCTACGGGTTCCAGAAGATCGCGGAGCAAATCACGATGGGACAGCGAAAGATCGTTTTGCCGCCGAGCCGGAGCGACGACCTGAGCACCAAGCCCGCGCCCCAGCGACGCTATCGCGACGAAGACCAGGGCACGGGGACAAAAGGCTTTAGCGACGAAGACTGGCGCAAGTATCTCGAAGTCTATTGCTATCTCACGGAAAAGGTGGATGCCGAAATCGGCCAGATACTCGATGGGCTGCGAGCGCGCAAACTCGACCGCCAAACCGTGGTTGTCTTTACATCAGACCACGGCGACCTGGGTGGCGCGCACGGGATGCCCTTCAAGGGACCGTGCATGTATCGCGAGTTGGTCGAGGTGCCCCTGGCGATTTGCTGGCCCGGCGTCATCGCGCGGGGGCGGGTGAATGACGAGATCGTCTCCAATGTGGACCTGTTTCCGACGCTGTGCGAGTTGGCGGGAATCGCCATACCGGAAGGCGTTCAGGGAATGAGCATTCGGCCTCTTGTCGAGGGTCGAAAACCCGATCGGTGGCGCGAGTTTGTCATCGCCGAATACTATTCCAAACAGCGATGGGCCAACCCGATCCGTATGCTGCAAACGAAGCGCTGGAAGTATGTGCGCTATCGCCGGTGGGGCGAAGAATTGTATGATCTCGAACGCGATCCGAACGAGATGAAGAACCTGACGCACGATTTGCCCGCGTCGGGCGAGATTCGGGAAACCCGCGGTCGTCTCGCCGCATTGCTCGACGGCTGGATGCGCGAGACAGGCGACGATTTCGACAAATTGGAGCCGACCGACCGCAACGGAAAGCCAATTGCGGCTTAGTTCAGGTATTCGCAAATACTGCGCCATACATTGACGCAGCTTACGCCAGGACGCAAAGGCGCAAAGATTGGATCTTCGCGGCTTGGTGTCCGCCTCAGGCGGATTGCTTGAGACGATTTCATAGGAAACACAATACGTCACCGAATCGGTGAATTGGAGCACTTGGTGAACGCGTGCTTGTTGTAGGGGCGCGGCACGCTGCGCCCCTGGAAATGGAGCGGCGAGGGAAGGGAACCTAACGATGGATGGGAAACCGCAAGACTACGCGAAGATCGGCATCGTTCATTTCATGCTATACAAGGAAGCGCTCAAGGGCGAGGCCGAGGTCGTCAAGTCTCTTACCACAATCGTCACGGATCGCTATTTCGAAGCGGTCGAGGTGACGTGGATTCGTGACAAGGTCATGCGTGCTGAAGCCGCCGCGCTACTTCGCGACTGGGGAAAGCTGGTTGCCTTCGGCGCGCAGCCGGTTCTCCTGACCCAAGGTCTTGACCTCAACCACGAGGATCGCTGGAAACGCCGCGACGCCGTCATGGCCGTGAAGCGCGTCATCGAGCAGGCCTATGAACTTGGCGCGGTCGGCTTCGCCGTTCTCAGCGGTCGCGATCCGGGCAAAGCGAAACGCGCGACTGCGCGCGACCTTCTCGTGGACTCGCTGACGGAGATCGCCACCGAACTTCGCACGCAAGGCAAGATGCCGCTGGTCCTTGAGACGTTCGATCGAAAGCCATTCGGCAAAAACTGCCTGATCGGGCCGAGCGTGGAGGCGGTGGAGATCGCCAAGCGGATGCGCAAACGATTCCCTGATTTTGGCCTGATGATTGACCTCAGCCACTTGCCTCTACTTGAGGAGACGCCCGAACGGTGTGTGAGGGAGGTACGCGATTACCTGATTCACGCCCACATGGGCAACTGCATCCTGCGCGATTCGGGGCATCCGATGTATGGCGATGCGCATCCGCCGTTCGGCGATCCCGCGGGCGAAAACGGCGTGGAGCAATTGGCCGACTATCTCAGGGCCTTGCTCGACAACGGCTATCTCGACCGGAAGGAGCGCCGCATTCTCAGTTTCGAGGTCTCGCCTTACGGCGACTGGACACCCGAAGTCTTGCTCGATCAATCCAAGGAAACGCTCGAAGTGGCCTGGGCAAGAATCTGAATGAGGAACTCAAAACTCGGAACTTGAAACTCGAAACTTCCTCACTTCTTCAGGCTGGCCAGGTATTCGTCCACATTCTGCGCGGTGATCCGCTTGGTCGGCAGCATCGTGCGCTGCGGCACCTTCTCGCCTTTGAGAATCCGCAGCGCCAGGTGAAGGCCTTCGACCCCAGGCGGCGGATAGACAAACGTTGCCGCCAACTGGCCTCGCTTGACCCACATGCAGCCTTCCTCGGGAATGGCGTCAATTCCGACGAACTTGATCGTCTTTTCGCGACCGGCATCCTTGGCCGCCAGATAGGCACCGAAAGCCATTGGGTCGTTGTGGGCATAGACGAGATCGGTTTTCTGATACGTTTTCAGCGCGGCTTCCATGATGTTGTATCCCTTCTCCTGCTTCCAGTCGCCGTCCTGATTTCCCTCGACCTTGATGCCGGACTCCTTGTCCACAATCTCGTGAAACCCGTCGTGTCGCTCCTTGGCTGGAGTCGAGGCCATGCCGCCCCAGATTTCGTAAATGAACCCTTGGGCCTTGCCGGTTCCTCCCAAGACCTCGACGGCATAGCGGCCCGCTTCGCGACCGATCTCCATGTTGTCGCCTCCAACGAAACACCCATAGTTCTTTGTGTTCACGTCGCGGTCGAGGACGACCACCGGGATGCCGGCGGCTGTCGCGCGCTCGACGACGTTTGTCAGGCCCGGCGCTTCTTTGGGGGAAATCAAAATCCCGCTGACCTTGCGGTTGATAAAGCTCTCCATATCGGCCACCTGCTTTTCGGTCCGGTCTTGCGCGTCGAGGACGCTCAGTTGAACATCCGGGAGTTTCTTGGCCTCGGCTTCGAGTAACCGGTTGAAAAGAACACGCCACGGCTCGGTCGTCGTGCATTGCGAGAAGCCAATGACATACTTCTTCTTGGCCGATGGCTGCTTTTGGCCGCAGCCGGCAAACAGTAGCGCAATCAGGCACACATAGCCGACACGGCTCAACCCGCGCTTTATGAAACGGCGATGTGATCCGCTTTGAATCGCACCCATGGCTGGATTCCTCCTACTGATGATCTTCTATCCCCTGCTATGTTTGCTTCCTTCTGGGTGGGCATTTCTTGCCACAGACTTTTCGCTTCTTTCAAGCACGAAAACCATTACAACCAGCAAGAGCCGGTTGCGAAATCGGGAGAGCCGCGCGGGGAGCGGGTGGTGAAGGGATTGAGAAAATCGGGTTACCCTACGCCGGAAATCCTCTTTATCCGGGGCAAGGCGCACATGGAACTGCGCCTGAGGCCGAAGCCCCCGCCCGGCGGCACAAAATCCTTCCGAACCCCTGACCGCCTTCGGCGGAAGGGGAAAAGTATTGTCTCTCCTGGCATCCCAACCGCCTTGAACACCCCCGTTCGCCTTGTTAACTCGCCCCGACCGCCCCTGTTTTGCCCCGCCACAGACCCACCGCCCGGCTTCCAGACCTTCTCACAGCTTTCTACACTACCAGAAAAACCCGCTATCGCAACTTTTTCCACTCGTGAAAATGAAAAAAAGGCTTGACGAAACCGAGAGTTTGAAATAGCCGTGTTGAAAGTGCGCCGAGACATAAGCGGTTTTGCTTGTGCCACCCGGCAGGATAGCGAGTATAGATTAGAGGTTTACCGCGTTCGGTTGCTGATAGATTGGCGAAATTATTTGGACCAGCGAGCGGGCAACTGCCGTGACCAAAGGGGGTGGTTGAGTCTCCGAGGGAAACGATTTGGGCTATCTATTTTTCTCTTTATTCTTCTTACATTGCAGATTCATGAACCAGGAGGTGTGAAATGCATGCACCGAAAGTATTGTTTGGCGCCTTTGCTGTAATCGCTTTGGTTGCCGTGGCCTCGGCCGCGCCGATCAACCGCGGCGGGTGGACCCCCCCGGCCGGTGGGTGGGACATCGTCTTGGACATGCAACACGTTCAATCGGCAGGCATCATCAACGGCACCGGTTCAAGCCTGAACGGTCCGGACGGCAATGCAAGGACGTGGAATGACAACTGGGACGCCGATGACGTTACTACTCTAACGATAGCAGGGGAAGGAGAAACCGAGGATGGCGACAATCCCTCCGCCGATGCGATCGTCCTTCAGATTAAGGACGACTCCACTGCTGGCAACGACACCGCGGGCTTCCACGGCCGCCGCATCAAGCTCGCCTACCCACTGCCGGGACTGTATGATACCAGCGCGACGGGCAATCAACGGGATCAGAACATCATCAACAAGGCAGGCGGCTTAACCATCCTTGTGCGCTTTAAGGTGGTCGCTGGAACATACATGGAGCCTGACACAGGCATTGGTGAGACAGCTTACCGGCACGAGTTTGTTGGGTTTGATGCATCCATGGGCGACGACGACAGAGGGGGTATAGAGATCGGCACAGATCGGGTGCGTTTTGGCTCGGATACCGATACGCGCAGCACCTCTGTCCTGGTCGGCGACATGACCTCAAGATTCCGCGCCTTTTGGATCGTCTTCGAGCCGGGCGTCAATCCCGATAACTACAAGGGCACCCTCTATATGGATGGCCAGACCGCGCCGGTGGCGGCGATGGGCGGACCAGGCGACACTGGCCCTGATGGCCACTGGACTACACCGCCGGACGGCGACGAAAGCCTGACCGAGAACTGGTTCTCCGGTGGCGATCAGGTCAGCGGGACCACCTACCCGGAGTTTCTTGGAAAGGCATTCATTATTTTCGGACCGGGCCGGAGTGGGGCGACGGTTACCTGGCACTATGACTACATCTGCGCCAAGGTCGGCGCTTTTCATCCCACAGCCATACCCACGCAGCCTCCGGCGGCTCCGAGCAATTTGACCGCTCCGATAGTTTCAGCCACCAGAGTCCAACTGAGCTGGACGGATAACTCAAACAACGAGACCGGCTTCAAGATCGAGCGCAAAGAAGGCAGTGGGAGTTTCCAACAGATTGGCCAGGTGCCCGCCGATGTCACTACGTATGAGGACGCCACTGTCCTGCCCCTTACGTCCTATACCTATCAAGTTCGGGCTACCAATGCGTCTGGCGATAGCGCCTATTCGAATGAAGTCCCTGTGACAACACCCGAGCTTCCTCTCGGTGCTCGCCATTGGAAGCGTTACGAGAAGTAGGGAGAATGACATAGCGGTGCCAGTGCACCGCTGTGTTGTCGGACAATGCCCCGCGTCGGTTGCAACCGAGGCGGGGCGCTTCGTTTTCCGAAACAACTTCATCGCCGGGCTGATGTCATGCCTTTCGGTGGTGAAACGCGACTGCGCAGCCGAGCTTACACCTCGAGGGACAGCGGATAGTTTTCGGTTGCAACACTCCGTTCCCACCTGCTAGTGCTATTCAAAGAACACCGCCAGCGCCGACATGGCCGTCTGGAGGGCGGAAGATTGCCTCCGCGGCCTGGCGGTATGCGGGAGTGGAATTGTCCATATCGTTTTTGTCTCGGGTTGTAGGGGCGTCAACAAAACCGACACGCGCCCTTTGATCATCCCGCGCTCGTCTGGGGAGAGGCTGCCAAAGCCAAAGCGGTAGGAGTTGCTCATGTGGCGTTGCGGCATCCAGAAAGGGTGAAAAGTTCGTAGTTCCCACTTCAGTGGGGGATTTTTTTCTTCTCGGGCCCACTAAAGTGTGAACTACAAACCGATTTTCGTGAGGGGCCGGCACGCCTCACATCTATTCGGGATGCAAAGAGAAGGAGAAATTCAAACCAAGAAACGGTCGGCGGACTCCGACCGTCACTTTGAAAAGGCAGGTGTTCTACGATGACAAAAAGAAACCTATCCTTCCTGTTCGGACTACTCATTCTCATGGGTCTATTCATCCTCTTGATTGCGGCCATCCTGGCGGTGTCCACGTTTCGCAACCGCCTGCCCGTTGTGGGCCGGGGAGCGGTTGGCCTGATCAAGATCGAGGGTTTGCTCCTGGACAGCGGGGAAGAAATATCCTTGCTGCGCAAGTATGCGGAAAACACTCTGGTGCGCGCCATCGTTCTGCGACTGGAAACCCCGGGCGGTGCAGTCGGTTGCGCTCAGGAGCTTCACCGCGAGATTCTAAAGGCCCGAAAGGAGAGCGGCAAACCGATTGTCGCTTCGATGGGCAACGTGGCGGCGTCGGGAGGATACTACATCGCGTGCGCCGCAGATGAGGTTTATGCCAATCCCGGTACGGTCACCGGCAGCATCGGCGTCCTTCTGGAGACGTACGATCTTCAGGGCCTGGGGAAAAAAATTGGGATCGGGATCAACACAATCAAGAGCGGCAAGTTCAAGGACACCGGCCAGTATTTTCGCGAAATGACCGCCGAGGAAAAACAAATCCTCCAGGAAACAATTGACGATACCTATGACCAGTTTCTCGATGCGGTGATCGAGGGACGCCAGGTCGAGTTGGCACATGCTCACCTGCGCCGCGCGGCAAAGGAAACGACCGGCTCGCTTGGCGCCGACAGCGCAACCAGCCCGTCTCAGCGCTCGAGCACGGATCGCGCGCAAGCCGAGCAGGTGCCGCGCCGCGTGGTCAAGGATTACCTCCGTTCCATTGCCGACGGGCGCCCTCTCAGTGGACGGCAGGCCTGGGAACTCGGTTTGGTGGACCGCCTTGGCAATTTGCAGGATGCCATTAGTCGTGCCGGACAGTTGGCGGGCATTCGGGGCAAGCCGTATGTTCTCCAGGAGAAACGAAGGTTGAGCCTCTGGGATTTGCTGCAAAGCCGCACGGATGTCGTTTCGCGCTTGGCGACGCGTTTTGGTGTCGCTCTCGAATATCGGCTCAGCCTGGATTGAGTCGAATCGCGGTTGCGATCGGAAGGCGATCGTGATCGAAACGTTCTTGCTTTTCTTTCCCAACCCACGCAGTGTATTTATTGGCACAGGCAATTCCCGGATAGCAACGGTTGTTTTTGTCGCTGGAAGTGCTGCAAATACTTGACAGAGGGGGGACAGCGGCGTTTTGTCAGCTCATATTGGCAGTTTTTCCACGACGGGGGAGGGAAACAGGCGCGTTCGCGCCACGGGTCAAGCCGTTTTGACCAAAGAGTGGACGTGATGGCTCCGGGCGGTGAAGCGCCTGATTGTTGCGGGCAAATCTATTGCTGTGAACATCTATTCGCGCCAACTCAGGGATGCCGGACAGCCGGCCAGAGGGGAAGTTGTGAACGAAATTCCAGGAAGAAGGTAACCGGAATGAGAACGCTGACTCAGACAATTGCCCTTTGCGGGGTTCTGGCTTTCGCAGCCTCGGCATGTGCGGTTGTGGCTCGCGGCAAGCCCGTGGTGAATGTCCAACAGTTGCTTGGTGGCGCACCGAAAACTGTCGCTGTTCTGCCATTTCACAACGAAAGCCATCAACCAACCGCCGCGGGTGCGGCTCGTGACGCAACCTTTTATGCGCTGTCCGAGCGAGGGTTCGAGATGCTGGCGATCCGCGAGATTGACCGCAAGATGGCCGATCCGACCGTGGCGGCCTCGTTGCGCCGTGCCAACGGCGGCGTGGATGCCCCGGCCGCCGGCCGTGCGTTCGGCGCCGATGCCATTGCGATCGGGCGAGTCCTTCGCGCCAAGTCGTTTCGGGCGGGGATGGTGGAATGGATGCGGCTCAAAGTCCAGGTCTGGTTGGTTGACACAAAGTCGCAGCAGGTCCTTTGGTCCGACACGGCATCCGCCCTTGTCCGTGTTTTCGATTTTTCCCGCCGTCCCAGGTCGGCCACGCCAGCCGAACGGAAGCAGGTCCCTTTGCTTCGGCTTTGCCGAGCATTCGATGCGTTGCTTGGCCGAATGGCACGCACGCTTCCACCTGTTGTCTCCGAATCCAAAGTTCCCTCGCCGGCTATCCGTCGGATTGAGGTTCGGTCGCCGCGTCCGATGCTTTCGGTCGGCGACAGCATCGAGGTTCTTGCCGAGGGAACGCCTGGGTGTGTTGCTCGCGCCACCCTGGGAACCTTGGGCACCACTGTGGTTCTCGAAGAATCGGCCGGCAGGGCCAGAGGCCTCTATCACGGTTCGTACACGATCCGGCCTGGCGACTACTCGAGCTATTGCCGCGTGGCGGTCACACTTGAATCGGGATCGGACCATTGTCGCAGCGTTGCCAAAGCGCAATCGGCTTTCCTTGTGGATACCATTCCTCCCTTTCCACCGGCGGAGTTGGCCTGTGAGACCAGCCTGAGCGGCGTAACCCTGACCTGGGAGCCGCCGGTGAGTCCCGATGTGGTCAACTATCTGGTCTTCCGAAGCGAAGCCACAACGGCAGGTGTTCGTCTGTTGGCCCGCCCGGCAGAGACTACTTACACCGACCGGATCGGCGATGATCCCGCGGCCCGTCTGCCCCATCATTGGGTCTATTTCGTCAAAGCGGTGGATGTTGCGGGCAATTCCAGTTCACCTTCTGCCGAATTGGTTTTCGATTTGCCACCGCGCGGTCCCTCGACGGTCGGCGGGACAATCCAGGGCGAGGCTCGCTGGACCGCCTACGGAGGACCCTATCGGCTGGCGCTCGATGTGGATGTTGCGCCCGGCGCCCGGCTGGTCATCGAGCCAGGCACACAAATCGAAATCCCACCGGGCATGGAAATCACGGTGCGCGGTACGGTCGAGGCAATCGGTCGGGCCGATGACCCGATCCGTGTCGTCGGCACCGAGGCCCAGCGCGGATTCCATGTTGCCCATCCCACGGCGGTTCTTCGCGCGAGCTATGTCGAGATTTCGGGTGCGCGGCGCAGCGCCATCGAGGCAACCGACGGCGAATGCTATCTGGAACAAATTACCCTGCACGACAACAAGACAGGCCTGGATGCGCAAGGGGTCAAACGCCTGGCCCTGGTTCATAGCACCATGCGGCATAATCAGTACGGTGTGCTTGCCGGTGCCAATTGCGAGATTCGCGCCAGTGATTTTGTCCAGAATCAGGTCGGGTTGCGCGTTGTTTCCGATGGCCTAACGCTCGAGCGTTGCTTGTTCGATAACACGCGGTTGGACATGGAAAAGCTCGGCGGCAAGGCCTTGGTGGCCGACGGCAACACCTTCTGGACCGGCGACCCCGCGGAACTGTCGCGCCACTTGTGGGGCAATGTTGTTTGTCGAACGATTCGGGTTCCCCGCTGGTGGCCACGCGGCGAACGTTCCGTCCAGTTCGAGCCTGTGGCCGTCTATCTGGCACGAGCCGAAGCGGCGGCGTTCGATTACCAGTGGGAAAAGGCCTTGCGCGCTTATGAGGCCGCGCTTCTTCAGGGGCGCAATCGCGACATGATCGAAAAAGCCCTGAAGATCTACAAGCAGATTGTCGAGGCCCAGGGCCCGACGGCTCTCGAACGCGAAATCGAGTTTTGCCGCTCGGCTGTTCTGGCTTATCCCTACGACGTGAACTTGTTGCAGCATTTGGCCGCTCTTTATTCGCAACGCGGCAATGCCCGAATCGCGCGCGAACTCTACTCGCACATTCTCAGGATTGATCCGAACAACGAAGCGGCGAAAAAAAACCTTGCCGCTGCCGCCTCCAACCCGTAGCTTTCCGAAACGGTGAATGGTGAACGACGAACGAGGAATAAAATCCGGGCCGAAGAGCTGTAGGTAAATGTCGGTTCTCGTCAAGCCTCAACTCTCGCCTTCGTCGTCGGCGGTCTGACGGCGGATGGTTCCGGAGTCATTGGATGGATAAGCTTCGCGTCGGTGTTGTCGGTGTGGGTCGGCTGGGCCAGCATCATGCCCGCATTTATGCCGAGCTGCCGAACACCGATCTCGTTGGGATTGTGGACATAGATCGGCCACGCGCGACAAAGGTCGCCAGGACGTATTCGACTCAAGCTCTATTGGACTACCATATGCTCCTGGGCAAAGTGGATGCCGTTAGTGTGGCGGTTCCGACGACGCTTCACCATGAGATTGGACGCACTTTCCTGGCCAACGGCGTTCACATCTTGGTCGAAAAGCCGATTACGGCGACCGTCCCCGAGGCGCGCAATCTTGTAAACCTCGCTCGGAAGAACAGATTGGTTCTCCAGGTGGGTCATATCGAGCGTTTCAACGTGGCGATCGTCCGATTGCGCGAGGTGGTCAAAGAGCCGGCCTTCATCGAAGTCCACCGACTCGGCCCCTACGATCCTCGCGTTCAGGATGTTGGGGTGGTCTTGGACCTGATGATTCATGATCTCGACATCATTTTGGAAGTTGTCAACTCGCCCGTACGCAGCATTGACGCTGTCGGAGTGGCCATCTTCTCGGACAAGGAAGACATCGCCAATGCTCGCATTCACTTCGAAAACGGGTGCATTGCCAACCTGACGGCCAGCCGCATCACACCCAAGAAAACCCGAAAGATTCGCATTTTCCAGGAGGATACGTATATCTCGGTGGACTATGTCAAACCGGGCATGGAAATCTATCGCAAGCAACCTGTGCCAGACCCGCGACCCGGCAGCCCACCCGTCGAAATCGTGCGCAAGCGGGTTCGCCTGAAATGGCAGGAGCCTTTGAAAGCCGAGATTGAGCACTTTCTCGAATGCGTGGTCAACGGGATGACGCCGCAAATCCCAGGCGAGAAAGCCCGCGATGCTTTGGAATTGGCCGTCGAAATCTCGGAGATGATCCGACGAAACGACCGGATGTTTCCGGCAGCGACGAAACCTGAAGGCTGAATGGTGAACGATGAACGCGGAATGATGAATGCTGGATAGCCAATCCCCAGCGGTGAAAAGACAATGCCACCTGGCAGTACATAAATTTGAAAATGTCCAAGAGCCTCTATTGAAATTGGCGAAATTGGTTGACAGATGGTCCGATCCTTTCACGCGCTGTAGGGGCGCAGTCCGCCTCAAGGCGGGTTACGCCCTTCGCGGGTCGCAGAGCACGCAAAGAACGTTCGAGGGGAAGGGTCATAAGGGGATTTTCCCTTTTTGCGCTCTTGGCCTCCTTTGCGGTGAGGTTGTTTCTTTAGGGGCCTTAAAATCGCTTTTCGTTTTCTCGTTCATCATTGATTGTTCATCGTTCCGCGTTTAGATACGCCCCCATGCCATCGAAGCACATCTTCCTGATTGCCGGCGAAAACTCAGGCGACCTTCACGCCAGCAACCTTGTCAAATCGCTGCTTCGGCTCGATGCGACCCTTCGCTTTAGCGGCCTGGGCGGTCCCCAAATGGCCGCTGCCGGCGTGATTCTGCTCAAGGACATAGTCAAGGGTTTGGCGATTGTCGGCTTCACACCGGTTCTTCGAAACCTCCGCATCATCAAGCGCCTTCTCGAGCAAGTCCGCGAATTCCTGTCCGAGCAACGCCCCGACGCTGTCATTCTCGTGGACTATCCGGGCTTCAACCTGCGCGTGGCTCGCATGGCGCGCGACCTGGGAATCCCGGTGATCTATTACATCAGCCCACAGATTTGGGCGTGGCATCCGACGCGGATCATGAGGATTCGCGCCACCGTCCATCTGATGATGGTCTTCTTTCCCTTCGAGCACAAGATGTACCAGAAGGCGGGCGTCAACGCTGTGCACGTCGGCCACCCGATGCTCGACATCGTGCGGTTGACCATGAGCAAACAAGAGGTGTTCGAGAAGTTTGGTTTCGATCACGCCAAGAAGCTGATTGGTCTGCTGCCGGGGAGCCGAAAGCCCGAAATCATCCGCCATCTGCCCGTCATGCTCGAAGCTTGCGAGAGGATGATGGCCGAAGTGCCGAACCGGTTTCAGTTTGTCATTCCCCGTTCCTCGACCGTTCCGTCCGAGTTGCTTCAGAAGTATGTTGAACGGTATTCAGTCCCCGTCCGGGTGATGGACCAATATCGTTACAATATTCGCTCCGCGCTGGATTTTGCCATTGTCAAATCGGGGACCTCGACCCTCGAAACGGCGATTCTTCTTACCCCAATGGTCATTATTTACAAGGTCTCCTTTCTGACCTGGCTCATTGCCAAGACCCTGATCCAAATCCCCTGGATCGGTCTGGTCAACATTGTCGCCGGTGCGCGCGTGGTCCCCGAGCTGGTCCAGGACGAAGCGACAGGCGCCAATGTTAGCCGCGCTGTTCTGGATATTCTCAACGACCCGGAGCAGCTAGAGAACATGATATTCCAACTGACCCAGGTCAAAGAGAGCCTGGGTCGGCCGGGCGCTTCCCGTCGCGCCGCGCTTTGTGTCATGGAAATTCTGTCGGGCAGACCCGCCGAGGAAGTCGTCCGAATGGCCGAATCGTTTGAATAAGGAATGATGAACCCGGAATGATGAATGATGAACGCGGTAGGCCAAACTCCGAAAGACGAAAACGACACGCGAACAAAACAGTGTGATGCCGACAGGCCGCGCCCTTCCAATCTGCAATCGCACGATGCCCAAACCCGAAACCCCAGACCCCAAACCCCACAGCCCAAGCCCGAAACTCGCAATTCGCAACTCGAAACCCGAAACTTTAAGCCACGACGTCGCCTCAAGTATGTGATTCTCCACGCCGTTGTTCCCCCACTGGTCGCCGGTGCTTTGAGGCTTCTCCGGCGGACGTTGCGCATCGAATATCGCAACGACGAGCGGGTTCTCGCCCTCACAGGCAAGAAACTTCCCATTGTCTTCGCCTTTTGGCATGGCGAAATGCTCATGGCTTTGTTTACGGCCTGCGATTACGCCCGCCGACAGGTCGGCCGATACGCCGCTCTGGCCAGCCTCAGCGAGGATGGCGAGCTTCTGGCGCGAACGCTTCAGCGATTCCGTTTTGACGCCGTTCGCGGCTCGTCCCGCCACGGCGCGCGTTCAGGCCTGAAGGGTCTCGAGCGCTATCTCGCCAATGGGGGCAACGTGGGAGTCGCCGTGGACGGCCCGCTGGGCCCTCGCCACAGCGCCAAGATGGGGGTCGCCCTTCTTGCCCGAAACACCGGCGCACCAATCCTTCCTTTTACCGTTCAGTATGAACGCTCCTGGCGCCTTCGTTCCTGGGATCGTACGGAAATTCCCCGACCTTTCTCGCGCACCGTGGTGACATTCCATGAGCCGATTACCGTTCCCCCGGCGGCGGATCGAGACGAACTCGAACGCATACGTGCCCGCATCGAACAGATTCTCCTCGGAGGCACGACAAAAGGTTCGCCGTAAAGCGTACCTCCTTTCTGTCGAGCCCCGAGCGCGGTAAGAAAAGCCCACGGAAGCGGGCGAAATAGAATAGCCCAATGCGCGAGCACAGTATTGTTCAATGGTTTTCAAAACATGGCGCGGTGAATGGAAAAGAGTTGGAAAAAACGCGAGGCCAAGTGAACCGATTCTTGTCCATACCATACTGATTAGCCTGGCTTCAGTGGGCTGGCCGATTTGGCCCGGGCTTGAGCCGGAATCGTTCGTTCGGCAATGGCGGAAGCCAGTTCGAGAAGCCCGCCAGCTGGCGGGCTGAAGCATGCTAAGAGCGCCTAAAAAAATGCGTTTTGCCTTGGTCCCGTCGGGACCAAACGAGAATAGCCCAGCCTTTTAAGGCTTGTCATTCTGTCCCGCTGGGACAGCAAGACCTTCTCATTCTTTTAGGCGCTCTAAGTACACCATGCGCCCGGCTAGGGACTATACGAAAAAAAATGCCTCTGCCGGCTTAAAAAAGTGTTGACAGATACACGCAGTTATGAGCACAAAGTAGGTCAGATCGCAAGCTGACGCTCCCAGCATTCATGGCATCAAGACCCTTCAAGAGTTTTTGGATCATGAGCAGGTCACGACGCGCCGGGCCGATGCTAGCGATGACTTTCTCATGAAGGGGGGTGAAAGGCTGGGGTGCGTGCGTCAGAGAGTGGAAGTATCACCCCTTCTCAGACGGCGCAACCCGAAACAAAGGAAGGACATTTAGTGTGGTGGATCCCGTAAGGGGATCAAAGCCTTCTGAAAAAAAGGCAAAATATCTTCCAAGGAGAAACTAGAATGATGTCGAGAAAGATTTTGTTTGCGTTCGTTGTCTGTTTGGTTTTCGTGGCCTTTGCACCCACACTGGCTCCAGCGGCCCAGAATTACGCTGGCTTCAACCAGGGTTGGATGCTCCTGGGACCCTACGTCCGGGACACTGCCCCCAATAATCCGACCGCGGCCGACATGGCAATGGACTATCTGAGAGGCGGCGCGGTCACAGAGACAAACCTCGTTCCTACCATTGGGGGGACGGTCGCCACCGACTTTGCCACAGCGGCAAGTTCGAGTTATATGAGCAGAGATGTTTGGCTGGGCGGTCCGACCAACGGCGCTCCCACTCCTACCATCGTGCACTTCAGCAATAACGAGCATCAAACCACCGTTGACACCAGGTATCGCACTTACGTGCCGCCCACCGGCGGGAATAATAACGACGGGATGGTCTATGCGTGGGCGTATGCGAACAACAAAACAGGCGCGCCGCTCAGCTGCTTTATCGGGGTGTCAAAGGACGACTGCATCCAGGTTCTGGTCAATGGGGTGCAAGTTGGCATCAATGCTGCAACCGGCGGTTTTGGTGCCCAGAACAACGTTCAGTTCGCCTTTCCGGTGACACTACAGCCGGGCAACAACCTTGTCATGCTCAAGGTGTTCAACCGTGGTGGCGGCTTTGGTTTTCGTTGCCGTTTGCAGATAAACGATGTTGTAGGCGACAACCGAGAGACCACCAGCACCTTGCCGATCAGCCAGGTGGAATGGGGTGTCCGTCCCGGCACTCCGCCCGAGCCAGTCCAGTCGGCAAAGCGTACCGCTCCGACCACAGGTTTTACCCCCGGGACAGCGCTGCCAATGTCCATTGCTATCAAGTGGGCGGCCAATTCGTCGCCGCTGACGGTGATCGAGAGATTGCCAACGGGCTGGACGGCCTCGGCTATCAGCAATGGCGGGACTGCCGCCGCAAACGTCATCACGTGGACTCTGGCTTCCTTTACGGCCGACATGACGCTGACCTACAATGCAACCCCAGCCGCCAGCACCAATCCCTTTGAGATCATCACCGGTTGGACGCGGGACCAATACGGTATCACGCAGGTGATCCGCGGTGACGAAGCGATACGACGGACCGCCGCGGGGAAGATCGTCGTTTACCTCCGCAGTGACGCGGCAACCGTCGTTGCGTATGACACTAATTGCATGAATGCTCTGGGGGCGACGGGTGCGGCCGGCGTTCCAGGTCTGGGCTACACGGTGGCCATGGTTCCCCAGTATAGCGATCTCCAAAATTACACGAAAGCAGGGGCCGATTTGATCCTCCTCTCGCAAACCATGGGAAATGCCAACATCTTGTATCACGGCGACGATCCCCTGCCGATCGTCTGCACGGTATCGGGACAAGCTCAGTCGGCTATGGTGCCCCAGAACAACATATATTTCTCGACCGCCAATACTAATGCAGACACAGCCCAAACGATCAACATCATCAACAACACCCATCCGATTACGCAGGGCATGGCGCTGGGTAACGTGGTCCTTTCCGGTGGGGGCAATTTCGGCATGTTGAGCGGGACGATCGCCACTGGCATAACGGTCCTGGCGGAGAGGCCCAGCGATCCAGCCCAGAAAACCCTGGCGGTAATCGAGGCGGGCGGGGTCGGTCTTATCCCCAACCGCGGTCCTGCGGGTAGTTACGAGCCGACGCCGGCGCGACGCGTTTACCTCGGCACTGCTCTGGCGGATGCCAATATGAGCGACGCCAATATACGGGCCGCAGGAGTTCAGTTGTACCAGAGGTGTGCGCAGTGGGCGATCGGCGATATCGGCCCGCCCCCTACGCTGCCGGCAGCGCCTACTGGCCTAACCGCTACGGTCCAGGGCGGTAATGCTGTTCTCCTTAACTGGGTGGACAATGCGAATAACGAACAAGGCTTCAAGATCGAGCGCAAGACCGGGGCCGGGACCTATGCGCAGATCGCTCAGGTTTCCGCGAACACGACCACTTACACGGATTCCGGACTGAGCGCCGGCACGTATTCGTACCGCGTCTGTGCTTTCAACGCCGCGGGCAACAGTGGGTATTCCAACGAGGTCACCGTGACGGTGGGGGCGGTGGTGGCGCCGGCGGCGCCAAGCGGTCTGGCCGGTCAGAGTTTTAAGGGTAACACGGTTATCCTTACCTGGGTGGACAACGCCAATAACGAACAAGGCTTCAAGATCGAGCGCAAGACCGGCGCCGGGACCTTTGCGGAGATCGTCCAGGTTTCCGCTGACGCGACCTCTTACAACGATAGTCCGGTGACCGCCGGCACGACGTATTCGTACCGCGTCCGTGCTTTCAACGCCGCGGGCAACAGTGCCTATTCCAACGAGATCAGCGTGACGGTAGTTCAGGTTCTGGACGTTCGTCATTGGCAGTTCTATGAGAAGTAAGCTGGGTGTGCGATGGCGCCGCGAGCGCTGCGAATGAGTTGACGTGATCCGCCTCCGGCGGATTGGGGCCCCGCCTCGGTTGACATCGAGGCGGGGCTTTTCTTCTTGCAAACAGACTCCCGGACAGGCAACGCGATGGCCAGCTCGCAAGAGGAATTGTATTGGCAGGATCGCCCCGCCGGCCAAAGCAGGAAAAAAGTACCCGCTCTTTGTCCGGATTGAAAAAATGCGCCAGGTGCATATCCAAATTCCAGAAGAGGTGCCGTTCCGCACATTTGTCGGTTCCCCCGACAGGATAGCCCGTCTTTCTTGCCACGCTCCCCTGAAAGGGGAGACGAAAATAGCCAGGGGCAACGCCCCTGGAACGTAAGATCGTCCTCGGACAAGCTCTGTAGGAGCGAGCGAAACCAGCCAGTTTAACCCGCCGTTCGCGCGCCCCGTCAGGGCTTGACCACCGCGGGGCCGTCGTTTTCCAGGGGCGTTGCCCCTGGCTATTTTCGCTCGTCCCTTCAGGACGCGGAAGAAC
>Ga0315280_10000202_pt1 | contig 117203 bp, 104 predicted proteins | sample YL17G06_40_MG_FD_203697 | JGI IMG/M metagenome (GOLD analysis project Ga0315280, IMG submission 203697) | Sediment microbial communities from Yellowstone Lake, YNP, Wyoming, USA - YL17G06_40 | ecosystem: Environmental > Aquatic > Freshwater > Lake > Sediment | place: USA: Wyoming | collected... | reverse complement strand
GATTATCGAGCTTTCCCCGAGAGGAAGTGAAGAACGTTCGCTTTTAGAATCAATCAGTAACCATATCCAGGCAAAGGGAGCGGTAAGGGATGACCGGCAAGGCAAGCTAGCCCTGGAAAGCGAGGAATCATGACAATAAGGAAGGCCGATAGAAGCAGGAATGGTTCAAACGATAAAGCCATAATCCCGATTGGCATCGGTGAGTACGGCCGTCTTATTTCGGATATCTCTGACCTCCTTGAACAGGCTCGACGGACAGCCGCCAGGTCAGTGAATAGTATCCTTACGGCTACCTATTGGAATATCGGGCGCCGAATCGTCGAGTATGAACAACAGGGGCAAGAGCGTGCCCCCTACGGAGAACGTCTTCTAGACCGGCTTTCGCGGGACTTGACAACAAAGCTTGGGCGAGGATTCTCCGAGCGCAACCTAGAGCAGATGCGCGCTTTCTATCTCGGTTGGGAGATTTCGCAGACACCGTCTGCGAAATTAGAGGCTCGAGTCATATCCCCAATCGCTCCGGGAGAAACGACCGATGAGAAACGGCGGACACTGTCTGCAGAATATCATAATACTCATATCGTTCTTTCATCGGCTTTCCCATTATCCTGGTCACACTACGTGCGGCTAATGTCAGTGGTGAATTCGAGAGCGCGCGTCTTTTATGAGACAGAAGCCATCCGCGGCGGCTGGTCTGTTCGACAACTTGACCGTCAGATCGGCACTCAGTTCTACGAGCGATCTCTTGGTTCTAAACGCCGGGATGATTTCTTGGCCAAAGGGCGTCGGCCCAAACCCGAGGACGAAACCGCCGTCGAAGAAGAAATTCGAGATCCCTATCTTCTTGAATTCCTGAACCTCAAGGATGAATACGGCGAGTCTGACTTAGAAGAAGCGCTGATCCGCCATCTGGAATGGTTTCTGCTGGAATTAGGTTCCGGCTTCACGTTCGTCGCTCGGCAAAAACGAATAAGAGTCGGAGATTCATGGTATCGTATTGATTTGCTTCTGTATCATCGGGGACTTCGGTGTCTCGTCGTCATCGACCTCAAACGCGGGCCCTTCACCCATGCCGACGCCGGGCAGATGAACCTGTATCTTAATTATGTCAAAGAACACCTTATGATGCCCGGCGAATCCGATCCTGTGGGCATCATTCTCTGCGGCGACAAGGATGAAGCTGTTGTTAAATACGCAACCGGCGGAATCCGGGCTAAGGTCTTCGCCTCGAAATATTTAACGGTCCTGCCTGATGAAGAAGCGCTACGGCAGGAAATTTTGAAGACTCGACGTTTACTCGAGATTCGGCAAAAGGAGGGCAAATCCGATGCCTAAACTCCCATGGAAACCTTGGCATGAAGTGCTGAAGCTCCGCGACGACCTCAAGTCCGGAGATCTGCCGCTTCACATGTTCGCCGCGGATCTCTATGAGGTCATGATGCAGCGGGGCAAGCGGCCGGCTTATGAGAGACCGGAACAGTTCTTCGCGCTTACTTTTCCAACTTACAATCTGAGACAGCTTGTTCGGGACGTTTTATTGAGGTTGGCGGGCAAAAATGACAAAGCTGTCCGGCAGTTGGAGCTGACATATGGAGGGGGGAAGACGCACACGCTTATCGCGCTGTGGCACCTCGTCCATGATCCGGCCAATCTGCCGGACCTCCCCGCCGTTGAGGAGTTCGTGCAGGAAATCGGCAGAAAGCCGCCCAAGTGCCGCGTCGCGGGTCTTTGCTTCGACAAACTGGATGCTGAAAAGGGGATGGAAGTCAGTTCGCCGGAGGGAAAAATACGGAGGCTCAAACAGCCATGGAGCGTCCTGGCCTTTCAACTTGCGGGGGATGAAGGCTTAAAACTGCTGCATGCGAATAATAAGGCCGAAGAGCGGGATTCCGCGCCTGCCGAGAACCTTCTGGTCGAACTCCTGGAGCGGCCGGGAAAGGACTCGTTGGGAACACTAATTTTAATCGATGAAGTGCTGATGTACGCCCGCGGAAAAGTCGACCAGAAGCCCGAATCGAGAACGCAGCTGGCTAACTTCTTTCAATATCTCACTCAAGCGGTCGTGAAAGTAGATAAATGTTGTCTGGTTGCGTCTCTCTTGGCCACTGATCCAAGGAAAAGCGATAAATTGGGGCGAGAAATACAGGCAGAGCTTTATCAGATATTCCAGCGCCAGAGAGAAGAAGCAGTAGAGCCGGTCATAAAAGAAGATATCGCCGAAGTCCTGCGACGCCGCTTTTTCACCCTCGAATCCCTTAAAGACCGGGACTCTTTCCGCCAGCATGTTATGGCGGCTTTGAAAGGTGTCGCGGCCGTGGATGAGCAGACGGCTAAGCAAGGCGCAACAGCGGAGGAAAGGTTCCTGAAGAGCTTTCCTTTTCATCCGGACCTGACGGATGTCCTTTATTCCAAATGGACGCAATTGGCGCGATTCCAGCGTACACGCGGAATCTTGCGGACCTTTGCCCTGGCTTTGCGAGAAGCAGAGAAGTGGGACACGTGCCCACTCATCGGTTCGGCTATTTTTCTGGCCGCTCCCCAGAAAGAAGGCCTTTCGGAATCGTTAAGGGAATTGGTTACGGTGGCGGATACCGAAGAATGGGAGGGCAAAAAACAAGCTTGGACTGGAATCCTTGATAACGAATTCTCTCAGGCTAGGCAAATTCAAACGGAATCGATTGGATTGAGGTTCCGCGAGATTGAACAAGCCGCCGTAGGGACCTTCCTGCATTCTCAACCCATCGGACAAAATGCCAAGACAAGGGATTTGATGTTGCTTCTCGGCACCTGTCGTCCGGACAAGATTGAACTCGAAAAAGGTCTTGCTCGTTGGGCTCAGACAAGCTATTGGCTCGACGATGCTTATACCGCCGGCGCTGATAGCCAGTTGCCCGGGACGTGGCGATTAGGAAACCGGCCAAATCTAGTTCAGATGCATGCCGTAGCGGCCAAGAATGTACCGGATGATACAGTCCGCGCTCGGTTGGTGGACGAAATCGACAGGGCGAAATCGCTTACTACGGGCGCTTCGGCGGCCGGCGTACGTGTTCATACACTTCCTTCACGGCCCAGGGACATTGAAGATGACGGGTCGTTCCATTTTGCCGTCCTGGGGGCGAATGCGGCATCGGAATCCGGGAAGCCGAGCAAAGAAGCGGAGCGCTTCCTGGAAGAAACCACCGGCCCTGATAAACCTCGCGTTTTCCGGAACGCGGTCCTCTTGATTGTGCCGTCGAAGGATGGCCTGGAATTAGCGATGGATCGCGTGCGTGATTACTTAGCTTGGGAAATCGTCCGTGAGGAGATTAAAAAACAACAGAAAGATGGAAACGTTGATGCAGCGCGCGCACAGACGCTGCAGATGAATATCGATAAAGCGAAGGGCCGCATCACTGAATCAATAAGGCAGGCTTACTGCATAGTGGTCACTGTTTCGGAAAAGAATGAGTCACAGGCGTTTAAAATCACGATCACTGAGGATCCTCATTTTAGCATCATCAAGAGCGAGAGAAGGTCTCGTATTCAGGAGACGCCGATCACTGCCGAGGCTCTTCTGCCGGACGGGCCTTATAACCTTTGGCGGCCTGGGGAAACGTCCCGGCGCGTCAAGGATCTGGTTGGAGCTTTTGCCCAATTGCCACATTTGCCGAAGATGTTGAAGGTCGGGGCTATTCATGACACGCTTGCGGAGGGATGTGAGAAGGGGACGTTTGTTTTGCGGCTTGTTCGTCCTGATGGAACCTTTAGGACATGGTGGATGACGCGCTTGGACGAAAATGCGCTTTGCGATTCGGCCCTAGAGCTCGTTCTACCCTACGGTGCGGAACTGAATGAATTGTCGCCCCTTCTTTTTGCATACGATAAGCTGCCGGGATTATGGCAGAACCAAGAAATTATCGTCAAAGCCGTTTATGACTACTTCCGCGGATCAACCGTTGTTCAGATTGATCGAGGTTCTTACAAAGAACCTATGCATATACCAAAGGCTTCACAGGATGTCGTCGATAAAGCTATCTGTGCGGCGGTCGAAAATGGAGTGATTTGGCTCCTTTCCGGCCCGGCCAGCATTTTTGGGGAACCGATGCCGGCGGGAGTATTGAGTTCACAGGCCAAGCTGTGCGCTCCTCCGCCGCCGATATCGCCGGCGGAAATCATGCAGGAAATCCTCCCCGATGCATGGAAGGATGGAATCGCGACGGGGTTGTCAATCGCATCCGCGCTTTCCATAAAGGCGGGTAAAACCCTCCCATGGAAAACGGTTCGGGATGTCATCAGCAGCGCGCTGCAGGCGCGTTTCCTCGAGTTGGCGAAAGAATCAAATCCCTGGCCGTGCGATTTTCCATCCGCTCAATTTGCGCGATTCAAGGAAAGCGAGCCGAGCTCTGGTTTTCCCGGCCGGAGAGAGGGAATAGCAGAGAAACGGGATAATATTCTTGTTGCAGATAGCGAGCTGGAACCTTCTCAAATTCAGGACCTTGCCGAGATTATGCCCAAACTGCTTGAGATAAAAGCCAAAGACAAAGTTCCCTTCCGGTTCAATGTCAGAGTCGAGATGGGAGACGGAAAATCCGCACCACCTGCTAAGTCTGTGAAGGACGCAAATGATCTACTAAAGCGGATCAAAAAGGGATTAGAACTGAAGTAGCTCGGATATCGTTGGATATCAATTGGTTTTCAAAAAGCCTTGAGTTGATCTATCATTAATTGAGTTCAGGGAACTTTTTTGGGGGACGGCGGTGCTTTGTAGCCTGCTCATAGGCATAGGCGATCCGGATGAGCGTTGGCTCGCTAAAAAGTTTCCCGACGATTTGCGGCCGCGAACCCCACTTCGCCCAAGTTTGCCGCCACCGCCGCAGCCGTCCCGCCGCTCGAGCCGGCCGGGATGCGGACCAAAAGGAGATGTTCCCGCAGTGCCCGTCTATTTGTTCAGCACCAGGTTCTCGATGAAGAACTCCATCATGCGGTCCGGGCGAAGACCGGAATGGCCGGCGTCGGGGCCGACCTGAACCTCGAAGCTCTTGCCCGCCTTCTGGAGCGCCTGGATGAGCTGCATGGCGTTGGTCGGGTGAACGTTGTTATCCGCCGTTCCGTAATAGATCATCAGCCGGCCCTTGAGATTATCGACATATTTCATAGCGTTGCCGGCCTCATACCCATCCTTGTTTTCCTGGGGGATCCACATGTAGCGCTCGGTGTAGATGCTGTCATACTGATACCAGGACGTCACGGCCGAGCCGGCGCTGGCCGCCGCGAACGCTTCCGGGTGACGGAGAAGACACATCGCGGATGCGTATCCGCCGTAGGACGTGCCGAAGATGCCGACGCGCTCCTTGTTGAGGTAGGGGCGGTCCCAGAGCGACTTCACTCCCGCCGCCTGGTCGTCCATCTCGACGACGCCCAGATGCATGTAGATGGCATCCATCGCTTTCTTGCCCAGGCCGGAAGATCCGCGCGTGTCGAACGAAGCGACCAGGAAACCGTATTCGGTGAACGGGCTGGGCGTCGAAAACCGCTCCGAGGCGCCGGCCCAGCCCGGCCCGCCGTAGACGCTCACCAGCAGGGGGTATTTTTTGCTCGGGTCGAAGGTGGAGGGAAAGTTGAGGATGCCGTAGAGATCGCGGCTTCCGTCGGCAGACTTGAATTTGAACAACTCGACTTTTTTCAGGCCGAGTTGGTCGAACTTCGTCATATCGCTCTTGGCCAGTTCGGCCACCGTCTTGCCCTTGGCGTCGATCAAGCGTGTGAAGGGCGGCTGGTCGTGGGTCTGGGCGGTGTCGATGAAATATTTGTTGTCCGGCGAGATACTGTCCCTGCTCACGGTGTGGTTGAAGGCCGGGTCGGTCAGGCGCATGTCCTTTTTGCCGTCGAGCCTGACGCGGTGGAGCTGCATCATCATATGGTTCGCGCCGTCGCGGGCCATGTAATAGAGGAGGCCTGCCTCCTCGTCCACCTTGACGACGTTGGCGACTTCGAAGGGATGGTTCGTGAGCGTCGCCAGGAGCTTGCCGCTTAAGTCATACAGATATAAATTTCTGAAGCCGGTCCGCTCCGAGGTCCAGATGAACCGCTTGTTGTCCTTGAGATACTGCATGGGCGGGGAGTTCTCGGTCCAGCTCGGCGGCCATTCTTCGCGAATAATGGCCCGGCATTTGCCTGTCTCGGGATTGGCCGCGGTGAACTCCATGATATTCTGACGGCGGTTGGTCCGGTTGAAGAGCAGCTCTTTCCCGTCGGGGGACCAGGCGACGTGATAGGCGTAATGCCCGACGACGGCGTCGTCGAACGGCTTGCCGTCGCGGATGTCGACCTGAGTGATCTTCTTCGCGGCGATGTCGTAGATGTATATTTCGGCGATCGGGTTGGGCTGCCCGGCCTTCGGATAGGCCTCGATATCGGCCTTGCTGTAGAGCTTGGTCTGGTCGAGCTCGAGGAAATAATCGGGGGCCTTGCTCTCGTCGAAACGGTAGTAGGCGATCTTTTTGCTGTCGGGCGACCACCACATGGCCGAGTTCTGGTTCAACTCCTCGCCGTACACCCAGCTGGCCGAGCCATACTTGATGCGCGCCTTCTCGTTGCCTTCCGTCGTGACGGCGAACTCATTCTTGCCGTCGGCGTCGCTCAGCCGGAGGTTGCGGTCGCGATAGAAGGCCTTGAGCTTCTTGTCGGGCGAAACCGCCTCGGTGAACTGCCGGCCGCGCTCCGGCATGCCGGCGGGACGTCCCATGCCTTCGGGCTTGGCGGGAGGTTGAGCCGCACCGACCTCGGTCGTTTTCTTGGACTTGAGATCGTAGCGCCATATTTTGCCGTCCTTGGTATACTCAAAGGCTTTCCCGGCGTCCTTCCACGTCACCTGCTGCAAAGTTCCCAGCTTGACCGCGCCCTGGATTTCCTTGCTCATTTTCTGATACTGCTCGTAGCCCGGGTACGTTTTCAGCCGATCCTGGGCGGCCGCAAACGCCGGAAGGAGCAGGCTCAAAGAAAAAACAAAAAGAATGACAATTGTCCGGATTCTCAATCTGGGCATGCCAAAAACCTCCTTGATTTAATTGATGCCTAATACAATATTGAATTCGCGGATTTTTGACAAGCGACGAAATTCATTTCAGCTGTTCCATGCCTTCGAACGTGCGGTAGGGTGAGAGGATTTCTAAAAGCTCCCCATCCTTGGCCGTGAGATCGCCCTTGACCAAGTGGACGAGCATCTCGCCGAGTCCCGGGCCGATCATGAAGCCCTGGCCGCACATGCCGACGGCAAGAAGAAAGCCTTGGACTTCCCTGGCCCAGCCGACGAGTGGAGCGCCGTCCGGCGTCATCGGGTATAGACCGCGCCAGGTCCTCCTGACCCGGATGTTTTTGAGCCTGGGCATGATGTTCACCATCCGGTTGGCCACCAACGGCAGGAACGAGCTCGTTTCCCTGGTGTCGAACCCCCAGATACTCGGGTTCGGCGTGATGCAGAAGATAACCTGACCCGTGGCGTGCTGGAAAAAATAGTAGTTCGTCGAGGCGTCCGTCGGATGGATGTCGACGATCATGGGGTTGAGGAAGCGGGCCACCGGCTCGGTCACAGCCCCTTCGTGGGAGTCCGGGCGGACGGGGACATCGATTCCGGCCCATTTGGCAACATCCCCGGCCCAGGCTCCGGCGGCATTGATGACGATCTCGGCCCCGTATTCGCCCAGGTCCGTCCTGACCCCGCGGACACGGCCGCCCTCGATGATGAGGTCGGTCGCCGCCTCGTTGAAATGGAACTCCGCGCCCGCCCGCTTGGCGTGCGTGTAAAAAGCGTAGGCGGATAGGAGCGGCGAAGCGTGGCCGTCATCGGGCGAGAACGTGCCCCCGATGAGATCCTCCGGTTTTAGGTCCGGGATGATGTCGAGGAGCTGCTTTTTATCGAGCCAATCGATGTTGAGCCCGAGCTTTTTCTGCGTGATCAGCAGCTCCTTCAGGGTTCTCTCTTCCCGCTCCGTATAGGCGACGAAGGCATATCCGCCTTTGTGCCATTCCAGGCTCTCTCCGGTGCGGCTGTTCCATCCGCTAAAAATCTCGAGGCTTCTCAGGCAGATGCGGATCTTGGCCGGGTCGGAGTGCGTTGCGCGCAGGCCGCCGATGGCATGCTTGTTCGATCCCTGGCCGGCGCTCGAAAACTTGTCGATGACGAGGGTCCGGATCCCCACCTCGGCCAGGAACATGGCCGTCGGCGTTCCCACGCTGCCGGCACCGATGATGATGACGTCGAAGGACTTTTTAGAACTGTCCATGTTCCGTTTCCTTCTTGCCTTCGCAGCCGGCAAACGTGCCCAGCGGCACCTCCATGAACAGGGGGCGCTTGGGCTGGTCCACGATTTCTTTTTCCGGAATGCCTTCCTCCCGGAACAGGCGGTGGATGAGCGGGGTGCATGTCTTGGCGCCGCACGAACCCATACAGGCTCGGGTGACGGCTTTGATTTCGTTAATGTCGCGACAGCCTTGTTTGATCAGCGTTCGGATCTCGCCGGCCGCCACTCGCTCGCAGCGGCAGACGATGGTGTCGTCGGACGTGCGCTCGACGTAGCGGTCCATGGGTTTTGTGGCCGGGTCTTCCTGGACGCGGATGCCCGCGATCTTCTTGGCGTAGGATTTCGGCGCCCGCACTTTGACCAGGATCGTCCGGTCATTGGCCTTGATGGCTCGGACGCCGATGACCTCGACACGGCCGAGTTCGTCGCCTTCCGTATCGAGCACGGTGACCGTGTCGCCGACCTCAAGGCTGTCTTTGAGGAATTCGTAAGGGATCGTGACGGTGGGATATTGGGGGTCCTTGCGATAATCGACCAGGGAAACCGCCAGCCCCGGGCAGATCGTCACGCATTTTTCGCAGCCGGTGCAGCCTTTTTCACTCTCTTTGACCGCGAAATAGGGCAGGCAGCGGATATCGCTCGAGTCGATATGGATGAGATTCTGTTTGCAGACCGTTGTGCACGGGTCACAGGGGATCTCCTGGACGCAATGGAGGACCGGGAAGACCCCGCGATCTTCCCGAGGATATTCTTCCGGGATCGTTTTCCCGGGCTTGGATCCGAGGAGAGCCACGGTTTCGTACCATTCTTTCTTGATCTCCCCGACGTCGCCACCCAGTGCCCGCGCGACCTCCAGACCTCTGATTTTTCCCGAAAAGATGGCGGCCGACGCTTCGGCGATCTCCTCGGCGTCTCCGGCGGCGAAGGCCTTCACGCCGAATTCTTCCGCCTTGAGATAAAATTCGTTGACCGGATCGAGCCCGATGGCGATGAGGATGGTGTCGCAAGCGAATGATCGCTCGGTTCCCGGGATGGGTTGAAAGCGCTCGTCGACCTTGGCGATCGTCACGGATTCGACCGAGTCTTTTCCGTTGGCGCTGAGAATGGTGTGTGAGGTGTAGATGGAAATGCCGAACCGGTGCAGCTTGTCCTTGTGGACCTTGTAGCCGCTGCAGTCCGGCAGGGCTTCGACAAGGCCGACGACCGAAATGCCGGCCTGGAGCGCGTGATAGCCGGCGATGAGGCCGACATTCCCGCCGCCGACTATGAACAGCTTTTCGGCCGAGCGGACGAGGTCGCGGTTGACGAGAGTCTGGAAGGCGCCCGCACCATAGACCCCGGGGAGCGTGTTTCCTGGGAAGGCCAGAGATTTCTCCCGTGCGCCGGAAGTGACGAGCATGACCTGGGGCTTGACGAGCACATAGCGCCTGCCTTCAGCTAGGATGCCCACCTTCTGGTCGCTAAAGACGGCCAGGGCTGCGCTCTCGAGCCAGATTCGCACGCTCGGGAATTTGCGGATTTCGGTCTCGAGTTTGGTCGCGATGTCGATGCCCCGAGTTCCCGCGTAGACCATTTCGTAGGAGCCGAAGAAACGGTGCGTCTGGAGGACAAGCTTGCCGCCCAGGCGGTGCTTGTCGTCCACGAGCAGAGTCTCGATACCTCGCTTGCCGAGCTCGATGGCTGCGGACAGCCCGGCCGGGCCGCCGCCGATGATCAACACAGGCACACTCACCTCCTCAATGGAGCCCATCGGCACGGGCTTTGTGACCGGCGGGAGTTCGGGAAGGCCGTCGACGGGTTCGATCCGGGCTCCGGCGCGGACGAGTTCCATGCAGGCTTTGACGGGAAGGCCGTCGGCCAGGACCAGGCACTGGGCGCACTGGCCGTTGGCGCAGAAGATACCCTGGGGAGCATGGTCCTTATGATGATAGCTGAAGATCCTCTCCCCGTGGGCGAAGAGGGCTGCGGAGACCGTCTCGCCCTTCTTTGCGCTGAGCGGCCGGCCTTTCCAATAAAACGTGATGTCTTCGAGGGCAGCGGGCGTCAAGATGGGATGCTGTTCGATGCGATAGACGCTCAAAAGGCCTCCTTGGTGATGGGTATGGCAATGGGCCTTGAGAAAGGCGTTATTATAAGTCAGCTATTATATCACATTTCAGCCCGTTTGAGTTTTTCTGGGGCTGTGATATGCTTATTTGCCCATGGGACTGCTCGATCTGTTCTTCGGAAAAAGATTCACTTCCAAGTTCATCTATAGCGAAGACTACTGGATGGTGGATATCGGAAAACACGTTTTTCCGGTCAAAAAATACCGGATGGTCTATGAGAAACTTTTGTCCCTGGGAGCGAAAAAGGACAATTTTATCCTCCCGCGGCCGGCTACCGATGAAGAGCTCTTGCTCGTCCATTCGGCCAAATACCTGAAAAAGCTGAAAACAGACGGGCTTTCTCACTCGGAAATCCAGTCCCTCGAGCTCCCCTATTCTCCCGAGCTCATGAAATTCGCTTGGTTGTATGTCGGGGGAACGATCGTCGCTTCAGAACAGGCTTTGAAGGACGGCCTGGCCGTCCACATCGGCGGCGGTTTTCATCATGCCTTTCCCGACCACGGCGAGGGATTCTGCGTTTTGAATGATGTGGCAGTGGCGCTGGAGAAGCTCAAGGCGGAGGTCAAAATTCAGAGAGCCATGGTCGTGGACTGCGACCTCCATCAGGGCAATGGGACGGCCTTTATCTTCGCTAAAAAGGAGTATGCTTTTACGTTCTCCATCCACCAAATGGATATCTATCCGGCCGAAAAGCCTTCCAGCACCGTGGATGTGGGGCTTTGGGCGGGAGATGGCGATGATCAATACCTGGCCGCGCTTCATGAGCATTTTCCCCGGCTGTATCGCAAGTTCAAGCCCGATATCGTTTTTTATCTGGCCGGCGCCGACGCGCTCGCGGGAGACCAATTGGGCGGCCTGACCGTCACCAAACACGGGCTCATGGAACGGGACCTGATTATTATCGAAGGGGCGCGGCGGCTTCGCATTCCGCTCGTCATATTGTTTGCCGGCGGCTATGCCCGGGATGTCGAGGACAGTGTCGCTGTCCACATCAACACGATCAAAGTGGCCCAGAAAGAGCAGAAAAGATTTTTTAGACAGTGACCTTGCCCACCCACTTCAGGTAGGCTTCGGAGCCCTGGATGATGGGGACGGCGATGATCTCGGGGACCGTGCAGGGGTGGATTTCCTTGAGCCTGGCCTCGAGCCGGGGATAGAGCGCGGATTTCGTTTTCACAAGGAGCACGCACTCCTTGTCTTCGGAGATGCTGTCCTCCCACCAGTAAAAAGACCGGGAGACGGGCGAGACCGTGACGCAGGCCGCCAACCTCTCTCCGACCAGGGTTTTGGCGATTTCCCAGCCTTTCTGCTCATAAGGCACCGTCGAAAGGACGAGAATGAAATCAGCCATGTCTTCTATTCTTGCAGAAAAATATGGGCAAAGACCTTGGCGTCCCCGACCATGTTGTCGATAATGCAGTATTCGTTGGGCTGATGGGCCGTCTCGTCGATGCGCGACCAGCAGGCGGCCTCAAAGCCGGCTCTGCGGAAAAGGGCGGCCACTGTCCCTCCGCCGATCCCCATCGCCTTTCCGTCCTTCCCGTAGACCTGCTTGACGGCTTTTTCCAAGGCGGAGACGACGGGCGCCTTGGCCGATGTCGGCGGAGCGGCTGGCGCTTTCTGATGCTCTTCGACGGTGATTTTGACCTTGAACTGCGCTTCGATCTTGATCATCAGCTCCTTGATCTTTGCTTGGACATCTTCGACCTTGTAATTGGGAAGGATCCGGCTGTCCATATAGAAGATATCCTCGCCGGGGATCGTGTTGATGTTGGGAACGTTGGCCTCTTTCTTGGTCGGCTCGAATGTGGAAATCGGCGGGTCGAAAAGGGGGTCCTTGTGGGGGAACGCCTGGTAAAGCCCATTCAGCTCGGTGACCAGAAAAGAAGCGGCTTTGAAGCTGTTGATGCCTCTCTCCGGCATGGACCCATGCGCCTGTTTTCCCAGCGTCTTGAACTTCAGCCAAAGGATGCTTTTTTCGGCGACCTCGATCAGCGTCCCGTCTTCGTTTCCCGCATCGGGCACGATGATGATATCTTTGTGCCGAAAAACCTTGGCATGATGGAGGATGTAACCGAGGCCTTTCTCGCTCCCGGTCTCTTCGTCCGCGACAAGGGCTAGGCCGATGTTGAAATTGGGCTTGAGGCCTTCCGCCTGGAAAGCCTTGACCGCATAGATCGAAGCGACCATGTCCTGTTGATTGTCTTCGACGCCCCGGCCGTAGATTTTCCCGGCTTCTACCCAGGGCTTGAAGGGGTTGCCGCTCCAGAGCGACAATTCGCCCGGAGGGACGACGTCCGTGTGGGCCATGACCCAGATAGTCTTGGCCGAGCTTTTCCCGCGAAAGTAGGCCAGGATATTGGGGCGGTATCCCGACGGGGCATCGAGGTCCGGGGCTTTAATGACCTCGATATCTTGGAAACCGTTTTCCCGGAGAAATTTGACCAGGAATTCGGCCTTCTTGACTTCGCCTTCACCTCCGCTCGCGGGGGCGATGGCCGGCAGGGAGGCGAGCTTGACTTGCAGATTGATCATTTCGTCGCGATAGGAATCAATGCGATTAGAGATTTTCCCGAATGACATGGAGGGCTCCTTGTCTGAGAAGGTCATTTCCAAAAACTATACCACCGCCCTGACAAATTAGCAAGACTCAATTTGACTTTTAGGGGGATTTGAGCATACATTTAGAAAAAATGCGCATCGGCTTTGATATCCGCCCCTTTCTCAAGGAAGAGACGGGCGTCGGCGTCTATTTCAAAAACCTGCTCTTCGAGCTGGCCCGTCTCGATGCTGAGAATGAATACTACCTTTTTTCGGCGTCTTGGAAAGACAGATTCGAAGCGGCCAAGATCCCTCCGTTTAAAAAGAAACACTTCCGCGACCTGCGCTGGCCGGTGAAAGCGGTGAATGTTCTCTGGTATCAGTTGGGCCGGCCTCGCCTGGACTCCCTTTTCAAGACCGCCCTGGACCTGACGCACTCTCCGACGCCGATCATTCTGCCCACCCGGGGGAAAAAAATCGTCACGGTCTGCGACCTGTTCTTCATGGATGTTCCCGGAAAAGCGGACCGGGAGGCCCGTCGGCATTTTTTTCGGGGAGCGAAACGCTCCCTTGACCAAGCCGACGGCATCCTGACCATCTCCGAGTTCACAAAAAAAGCCCTGATGGAAAGGTTCGGGCTCGCCGAAAACAAGATCAAAGTGACTTACCTGGGACTCAACAGCGCTTACCTGGAAGCGGCCGGCCGCGCAGAGCTTGACGCGGCCCGGCGAGCGCTCGATCTTCCTCCCGAATTTCTTCTTTTTGTCGGAGCGACCGAGCCGCGAAAAAATCTTTTGAACCTGATGGATGCGCTGGCTCTCGTCCATCGCAGATTCAAGAAAATTCCTCTTGTCCTGGTGGGGAGGAGGGGCGATGATCATAATCGCCTCATGGCCAGGATTGCCGCCCGCGGGCTCGGTCCATGGGTCAGGATCCTCGGCTACCGACCCGACCGCGATGTGAGGAATCTCTATCAGGCCGCCTCGGGGTTTGTTTTTCCCTCGTTCTGCGAGGGCTTCGGCCTGCCCCTGATTGAAGCCATGGCTTGCGGTGTGCCGGTCGCCGCATCGGGAGTCGCGGCCATGCCGGAGGTTGCCGGCGACGCCGCCCTCTATTTTGATCCCGAGCGCCCGGAAGACATGGCGGAAAAAATCAGTATGATCCTGCAAGATGAAGGCTTGAAGCAGGCCTTGATCCGGAAAGGCCGGACGAGGGCGCAGGATTTTCGATGGGAGAGAACCGCCTCGGAAACGCTGACTTTCTACGCGGCGGTGGCGGGGTTGGGATGAAGAATATCCTTTTTGTTTCGCATTCCTCCGAGCTCAACGGTGCCGAGCTCTGGCTCCTGGATACGCTCAAAAAACTCGACCGGCAGAAGTACAGCCTGTTCCTGGTCGTGCCCCGGCCCGGACTCCTTGAAGAGGAAGCGCGATTCTTGGGCGTGCAAACGGCAATCGTGCCGATGAAGTGGTGGATCACGGAAGGGCCCAGGGCCTGGAAACAGCCCTTTGCCTGGCTCGTAAATGTCCGAAGCGTGTTCCGGTTGTCAAAGATGATCCGAAGACGAAAAATTGACCTGGTTTTTTCCAATTCTGCAGCTGTGGCCAGCGGGGCGTTTGCCGCCCGAAGGAGGCATACCCCCCATGTCTGGGCCATTCACGAGATTCTCAAGGGGGAGCGGGTAATTGTCCGGTTTCTGCTCGGGCGCCGCGCTTTGGCCGGTCTGATCGCCCGGTATTCCTCGAGAATCATCGTCAATTCCCGGGCCACCTTGAAAGCATTCCGTGACCTCGAACGCGTCGTCCTCATCCACAACGGGATCGAGGCAAAAGGCAGGGAAAGAGACGCATACCGAGAGGCGAAGTTGAGAGAAGAGCTGGGGATCGGAGAAAACGATATCGTCATCGGGGTGGTCGGCAAGATCTACGAGGGAAAAGGACAAAGAGAAGCCGTTCAGGCTGTGGCCGAGCTCCTGCCCCAATTTCCACAGATCAAGCTGCTTGTCGTGGGAGATACAAAAGACGCCCGCTATTATCGCGGCCTGCAGGATCTGGTCATTCAAAAAGACCTTGAGAAAAACGTTGCTTTTATGGGTCACCGGCGCGACCTGCCCGACCTCATGGGCCTCATGAGAGTGATGGTCATCGCCTCCGTGGTGGAATCTTTCGGCCGAGTGGCGCTGCAGGCCATGGCGGCGGGCATTCCCGTGCTGGCCGTCGGGGCCGGGGGACTTCCCGAGATTATCCGGCACGGCCAAGACGGGTTTCTGATCGAGTCGAGACAACCTGAGTTGATCGCGGGAGCCTTGCGCGAGATCTTGAACGATCCGGGACGCGTCCTGCGGGTGATCCACGGGGCGCTCCAAACGGTCCGGGAACAATTTTCGCTGGAGGAGCAGGTCCGGAAGATCGAGCGGGTGATCGACGAATGCCTGGAATCCGCAAAGCAAAAAAAATGATCACGGCGAGATAATGGAACTCTCGGTCGTCCTGGTCAACTTCAACGATCGAAATCACTTAGGGGAATGTCTGTCCGCCATTGAAAATACCGCGGATTGCCTGGACTACGAGGTGATAGTCGTCGATAACGACTCGGCCGACGGGAGCCAAACGTATATCGCCCACAATTTTCCTAAAGTCAAGCTGATCGCCAACAGCGAGAACGTCGGCTTTGCCGGGGCCAATAATCAGGGCTGGCGGGAAAGCCGCGGAGAATTTGTCCTTTTTTTGAATACGGATGCGGCCGTCCAGCCGGGTGCCTTGAGCCGGTTGTTGGATGAGCTCAAATCCAATCCCGAAGCGGGCGCCGTCGGCCCGGCGCTCTTTCGGGGACGCCGTGCCACCCAGGTTTCTTTTGGCCGGCGGGTGAGTTTCTTTTCCCAGTTTCTGCAAAAGTTAGTCTTGAATCCCTTCTATAAAATCGTGCTGAAGCGGAGCCGGAACAAGAGGAGCGTCGGCTGGCTGAGCGCGGCCTGTCTCCTCGTCCGAAGGGCTGCCCTGGAAAGCGTGGCGGGCTTCGATGAAAATTTTTTTATCTATTTTGAAGATATCGACCTCTGTTTCAGAATCGGAAAAGCCGGTTGGACGCTCGTTTATCTTCCGCAGGCGAAGGTCCTGCACGAGGGCGGCGCGACGACCTCGCTGCACTTTGTCCCGAGCCGGTTCGAATACAGAAAAAGCCAGCTGGCCTTTTATCACAAACACAATTCAAAGACCTCGCAGTTCCTGCTGCGCCTTTACCTCAGGCTGAATATCCGCCTCCTAACTTGGCGGGGGAGCTTTCGAGGAGAGTCGGGGGAGTGGCTGCGCGAGCAATATGCCGGGTTGCTCAAAGGGCGTCGAGAGGGCGCATGAGAAAGATCAGGGTCCTGGAGATGATCGACCGGCCTTCTTTGGGGGGAGGACAGGCCGCACTCTTGTCTCTGGCCGCTCATCTGGATCGGGAGCGGTTCGAGGTCTTTGTCGGCGCGAAAGACGGCGGGCCGCTGGCCGATGAGGCCCGGAATCTCGGTCTCCAGTTTCTTCCGCTGCCCTTCCAAAAAAAATACAGCCCCTTTGTCATTCGAAGGATCAGGCGCATTCTTGAAAAAAATGAGATCGACATCCTCCATACCCACGGCGGCATCGCCGGCTGGTTCGGGCGGCGGGCGGCGATAAAAAGCAAAACGCGCGTCATTGTCCACACGCTCCACGGCATCCACTATCTGCACTACCGGAACAAAGCTCTCAGATACCTTTATGTTCTGCTCGAAAGGAGTCTTTCGCGCCGATCGGACGCGGTCATTTTTGTTTCCGAGGCGGATCTAAAAAAGGGCGAGCGGCATGGGCTGGCGCCCGAAGCGAAAAGGATTTTGATAAGAAACGGCATCGATGTCGCCGGATTCCAAGAGATGGAAATCTCGAAAAAGAAAAAAAAAGAATTGAAATGGAGGCTGAAATTGGACCCGCCGATCGTGGGAACCGTCGCCCGCCTCCATCGTCAGAAAGGCGTCATTGATCTCATGCAGGCGGCCGCCGAAATCCATCGCAAATCGCCCCAGGCGAAAATCGTTGTGGTCGGAGGCGGGCCCTTGGAACAAGCCCTGAGAAGAAAGGCGCAAAGACTCGGCCTGGAAAGATTTTTTGTCATGCTGGGAGAACGGACAGATGCCCGCGAGCTTCTTTCGCTGTTTGACATCTTTGTCCTGCCGTCCCTTTGGGAAGGGCTGCCTTTGGTGTTGCTCGAAGCGGCTGCCCTGGGAAAGCCCATCATCGCTACGAATATTGACGGCGTTCGTGAAGTCATCCGGGACGGGGAAACAGGCCTTCTTGTCGAGCCCGAGAATGCCGCGGCGCTCGCCGAAGCCGTCCTCCGTCTGCTCCAGGACAGGAATTTTGCGAGCGGCCTTGCGGAGCGGGCCAAGGCGTCTATCCCTTCCCGGTTCCAACTGTCCAGGATGGTCGAAGAAACGGAACAGCTTTATCTAAAGCTGTTTGAAAGAAGAAAATCGATAAGCCCTTCAAATTGACAATTTTCGAACCCCCCCTTATAATCAGCTCAAATGGAGAACATCAAGGTCGCCCTCGTCCATGATTGGCTGACGGGAAGGCGGGGGGGAGAAAAAGTCCTCGAAGTCCTGGCCGACATCTTTCCCCGGGCGCCTATCTATACGCTCTTTCATTTTCCGGGAAGCCAGGCTCCCGCGATCGAGAAGCGGGAGATCCGGACGAGCTTTCTCCAAGGGTGGCCTTTTTTGCGAAAGCACTACCGCTCTTACCTCCCCCTTTTTCCTCTGGCCGCCGAGCTCTTCGACCTGCAGGAATTCGAGCTCGTCATCTCCAGCTCGCACTGCGTAGCCAAGGGCATCATTCCCCACCCGGACGCGCTCCACATTTCTTATCTCCATTCCCCTGTGCGCTATGCCTGGAATCAGTATTTTTCCTATTTTTCGCCGCGGCAATTATCCTTTTTCTCCAAAATCCTCATCCCGCCGGTCATTCATTATTTGAGGATCTGGGATGAGTCGGCTTCGTCCCGGGTTGACCATTTTGTGGCCAATTCGGCGGCCGTCGCCCGCCGGATCGAAAAGTATTACAGGCGCGGCGCCGATGTCGTCCACCCACCCGTCGATACCGACTTTTTCCGGCCCGCCCAAGGCCGCGGCGAGGATTATTTTCTGATCGTTTCCGCGCTCGTCCCTTATAAAATGATCGGCCTGGCCGTCAGGGCTTTTCGCCGCCGCGGCGGCCGGCTCAAAATTGTGGGCCAGGGGCCGGATGATCGGAAGCTGAGAAAGCTGGCCGCTGCGAACATCGAGTTCATCGGCGCCGTCGATTCGTCCTCGCTTCTCCGTCTTTACCAGGGCGCCCGGGCGCTCATCCTGCCGGGCGAGGAGGACTTCGGCATCACCGCTCTCGAGGCCCAAGCCTGCGGAACGCCCGTGATCGCCTACGGCAGGGGCGGCTCGTTGGAAACCGTCATCGCAGAAAAAACGGGCTTGTTCTTCCCCGAGCCGAGGGTCGAGAGCCTCCTGGTTGCGCTTGACAAATTCCAGGGCTTAGAATTTAATAAGCCTGATCTCCGGTCCCACGCGTTGAACTTCTCGCGGGACATTTTCAAGGAAAAAATCCAGGCCCTGATCGGGCGGAAGTGGCTGGAGTTTAAGGAAGCCAAGTGATCAAAAGACACCGCGCCCGTCTGGTCGGGTTGTTCGTCCTGAGCGACGGCCTGGCCATCATCGCTTCCTATATCTATTCCTATCTGTTCCGTTTTTATTTTATCATTCCCGTCGACCCGGCCAAAGGGATTCCGCCCTTTCGTTCATACCTCGTTCTTCTGCCCATGTTTCTGGTCGTCCACTTGTTCATCTTTTATCTCCAGGGTTTTTATCGCAGCCGGCTGCGGCGAACGCAGATCGACGACTTTTTCTTCATCAGCCTGAACGCCCTGCTGACCATCCTGTTCATCTTCGCCGTTATGGCCGTCATGGTCACTTACAGCCGGGGCAAAGCGGCTCTCTTCCGCGCGACGCTCATCGAGCCGTCCCGCGTTTTCCTGCTGGTCTATTTCATCGGCGTCATCTTTACGATATCCGTTCTCCGGAACCAGATCTATTACTTCATGAAAAGGCGTTATGCTCGCGGCCTCAACCTCCAGAACGTGCTGATCGTGGGCGCCGGGGACATGGGGCTTTCGGTCGCCCAGAAGCTGCTCGGCTACAAAGACCTCGGGTTTGTCGTGAAAGGCGTGCTGGATGACGAACGCAGGGTCGGAGACGAGATCCCGGCAGGCAGCGGGATCAAAGTCGTGGGGCGGATCCACGAAATCGGCCGGGCCATCGAACGGTACGGCGTTCAAGAAGTCTACGTCGCCCTGGATCTCAACAACTATTCCAAGATCCTGGAGACCATCCAGATTGTCAACAAGTATCCGGTGAACCTGCGGCTGATTCCCGACCTCTTCCAGCTGCTCACCCTCAAAGCCCATATCCAGGACCTGGACGGCTTCCCCGTCATTTCGATCGACGAAGTCCCATTGCGCGGGATCAACCGGTTCATCAAGAGGCTCACGGACCTGATCATTTCCGGCCTGGCGATCGTCGTTCTTTTTCCGTTCATGCCGGTCGTCGCCCTGATCATGAAGCTGACATCTAAAGGGCCCGTGTTTTATCATCAAGAGCGGTTTGGGGTCGACGGAAAGCATTTCACGATTCATAAATTCAGGACGATGATCTGCGACGCGGAGAAGGAGACGGGTCCCATCATCTGCAAGCCCGACGATCCGCGGATGACCCGAATCGGACGGCTCCTCAGGAAATACAGCATTGACGAGCTCCCCCAATTCATCAACGTCTTCAAAGGGGAGATGAGCCTGGTCGGGCCGCGGCCCGAACGGCCGGAGTTTGTCAAGGAATATACGGAACAGATCCCGAAATATATGCTCCGCCATAAAGTGAAATCGGGGATCACGGGCTGGGCCCAGATTCACGGCTTGCGGCAGGACACGTCCATCGAAAAACGGCTGGAGTATGATTTTTATTACATCCAAAACTGGTCCTTTTCCCTGGACCTAAAGATCCTCTGGAAGACCCTGCTCCGGAAGGGGTTCGTCGACAAAAACCTCAAGTAGAGGGCTCGGTGCCACCCCCATTTTTTTATATGCGGCATACCCCTCGCCTCGCCAAGAAGCCGGCGATGTGAAAATGATTTCAAGCTTTTCGGCGCTGGTGAAGCGTCTGCAGGCCGTAGATGAAATAGTGCACTCCCGAGGCGAGCGTGGCCAGCAAGGTGAGATAATAGACCCCGTGCATATACCAGGGCGCGACCTGGTAGAAATTCAATAAAAGCACCAGAAAGACCGTTCCCACCTGGCAGATCGTGCTGATCTTCCCCAGCAGGGACGGCGCGAATGTCTTCTGCCTCCAGCTCAGATAAGCGATGAAGGCGCCCGTGACGATGAGCAGGTCCCGGGCGAATACGACCACGGTCAGCCAGATCGGGATGAAATTCGGGGTCGCCAGCGAAGATATGGAGAGGACGATGTAGGAAGTCGCCATCAGCAGCTTGTCTCCTGCGGGGTCGAGGATGGTGCCGATCTTTGTCCTTTGATGCCAAATACGGGCTGTCCATCCGTCGAGCACGTCGGTCAGGCCGGCCAGGAAAAATAGGAGGAGGGCCTCGAGTGACTTCCTGTTCAGGAGCGACCAGAGGAACACGGGCACAAGCAGGATGCGAAAGACACTCAACAGGTTGGGGAGAGTCAGAATGTCCGACTTTAAAGCCCGGGATTTATCCTCGTCCACTCGACGTTTCCTCTCGCTCCTATTTTATCAGGCCCAGAAGAATATCCAGAGTCTTGATCGCCTCCTGGCCGGACAAGCCGAGCTCCGGCTTGAAGGTCCGATCCGGCGCAAGAGTCATGATCTGGTACGAAAGGATCTGGACGATCGGCTGGAAATAAGAATGATCTTGAGGGACATCCTGAATCTGGATGCGCTCGATGGGAATCTGCTCGACAATTTTAGACCCGTTCTTTTTTAAGAAATTCACCAAACGGACCAGGATTTCCGCCATTTCGGCGCGGCTCACGACTTTTTTGGGCTCGAAGGTGTGATTGGAGTAGACTTCCATGATCTCCAAGGAGGTCGTCTTGAGAATGAAACGCGAGGCCCAGGACGTGGGGATGTCGACAATGACCGGGGGCTTGGGGGTCGTCTCGCCCAAGACGTCCCTGAATTTGACGCCGATGAGGGCTGCGACATCCTCCTTCGTCACGGCTCCGGAGCCGGCGATGCTGTTGTACCGGCTGGGGAGCTCAATGATGCCCAGCTTGTTTTTCAAAAGATCCACGCGGTCTTTGGCCGTTTTGTTCTGCGGGTCGATCTCCACCAGTCGTTCGTAGATGTCCAAACTTCTGGGAAATTGTTCGGCCAGATAGAGCGTCTCGGCATATTCTCCGAGAATGGTCTTGTCCTTGGGGTCGTTGGCATTGGCCGCCCGAAAATGAAATAAGGCGTTTTGGTAATTGGTTTCTTCCTTATAGATCCTGGCCAGGGCGAGATGCGCCTCCTGGAGTTTTGGAGCATAATGGAGGGCTTTCAGGAAGGACTCCTTGCCCTTCTCCGTGTTGCCGGCGGCCGCATAAGATTTGCCTTCATTGATTAACTCTGCCGTTTTTTTCGTCCGGATATCGTTGGACTCCTTCGAGGCAAATGCGTTGTCCGGGTCTCTTTTCAGGACCTCCTGGTATTCGTTGTACGCCCGATCCTCTTTTCCGGCTTTCTGATAGACTTGGCCCAGCCCGAGATGGGCCAAAGACATGTCCGGGTGGTCTCGGACCGCCTGCTGAAAATTTTGTTCGGCCGCCGGGAGATTTCCGAGAAGAAGAGCGGCATAGCCAAGGCCGGGGTAATAGAAGGGGTTGCCGCTGCCGAGCTTGGCGAGGGTCTTTTCCGCTTTTTCGGCTTTGCCCTGTTTCAGGTTGTTCCAGACGTCTTCCACCGCGATCCGGGCATCCAGCGAGAGCTCTGCGGACAAAGCCGGCGCGGGGCTTTCGATATAAAAGGACGGCGGCGGGGCCTCCATCGTCACGCAGGCCCAGGACAGGCTAATCACCCAGGCAAGCAAACCGGCTTTTTTCAGCAATTTTTCTCTCCTCTTCCGAGATAAGGCAGATAATCCAACATCCGCTGAGGATTGGCCATAACCTGCATATCATAATAATCCCCGTGCTCCTGTTTTTTCAAGACCAGGGACCAGCGGGGCAAAGAATCCAGGAGGTCCTGCCGGTCTTTCGGGATATGGAGATCGAACATCTTCACGTTCTTGTACAGCAGCGAGCGGAGCTTCGCTCTCAAGGCCGGCACACCCTCTCCCGACTTGGCGGAGAGATAAATGCTGTCGGAGGCCGTCTGCGCGTTTCTCGACAGAAGGTCCTCCTTGTCGGGAAGAAGGTCGATTTTGTTATAGACTTTGATGCCGGGGATATCGCTCGCTTCGATCTCGGATAGGACCTTCGAAACGGCCTCGGCCTGCCCTTCTGAGCCGGAAGAGCTCAGGTCGATCACATGAATGATGCAGTCGGATTCCTTGACTTCTTCCAGCGTGGCCTTGAAGGACGTGACAAGCTCCACGGGAAGCTTCTTGATGAAGCCGACGGTGTCGCTCAGGAAATAATACAACCCCTTGGAAAAATAGGCGCGGCGGACCAGGGGGTCGAGGGTGGCGAAGAGCTGGGATGAAGTAAACGTCGTTTCCTGGGCGAGCGCGTTGAAGAGCGTGGACTTCCCGACGCTGGTGTAGCCCACCAAGGAGACGAGGGGGATCAGGCTTTCCTTGCGGCTCTGCCGCTGGCCGGCCCGCCGTTTCTGGACATTTCGGATCTCACGTTTGATCTTGGCGATCCGGTCTTGGATTCGGCGCCTGTCCTCTTCGAGCTTTTTTTCGCCCGGGCCGCGCGTCCCGATGCCGCCGCCGAGGCGGGAGAGGGCAATCCCCTTTCCGACGAGACGGGGGAGGAGGTAGCTCAGCTGGGCCAGCTCGACCTGGAGTTTGCCTTCGTTAGAATGAGCGCGCTGGGCAAAGATATCCAGGATGAGCTGCGTCCGGTCGATAACCTTTGTCTGGAGGGCATTTTCGAGGCTTCTCTGTTGGGTAGGCCTAAGGTTATGGTCGAAGATGACGAGCTCGACCCCGAGCTCGTCCTTGAGCTGGTTGATCTCCTCGACCTTGCCTTCACCGATAAAGAGCTTGGGGCTCGCGGATGAGCGGACCTGGAAGACCCTATGGACGACCTGGGCGCCGGCGGCCAGGGCGAGACCGGCCAGCTCGTCCATCGATTCCTCGGCCTCCAGTTTCTCTTTTTGATTCGTCGAAAGGTTGACCAGAATGGCTTTTTCCATGGGGCATCCGTCTACTTCAGGCGGCTTTCCACAAAAGACACGATGGCGGGCAGGTCATGGGGTGAAAACCAGTTCACGTCCTTCATTTTTTTGAACCATGTCATCTGCCTTTTGGCATAATGCCGCGTATCGGTTTTTGTCAGGGCCACGGCCTCCTCGAGGCTGATTTCTTTCCGGAAGAGCTTGAGCACGTTTTTGTAGCCAAGGGCCCGAAACGGCGGCGCCTGCTCGTTGACGCCCGCCGCGAGGAGCTTTTGAACTTCCTGGACGAGGCCGCGCTCGAACATTCTTTCGACCCGGTCTTCGATTCTTCGATAAAGCTCCTCCCTCTCTAATTCTAACCCAATTTCGAGCACATGAAAATCCTCAAGGCAATTTTTCGTCCGGAGGAAATGCTCGGACATCGGGATGCGGGTCAGGGCATAGACTTCCAGCGCCCGGATGATCCGAATCTTGTCTTTGTTGCCGATCTTTTGGGCATAGGCCGGGTCTACGGCCTCCAGCCGTCTCCAGAGGAACTCGAGCCCGTTTTCCTCGGCTTCCTGTTCGAGCGTCTGACGGACGGCTGCGTCTTTGCCCGGCCCGGGAAAGAGCCCGTCGACCAACGCTTTGAAATAGAGGCCCGTCCCGCCGACAATCAAGGGGATTTTTTTTCTGTGGTGGATCACGCGGATGGCGGCCAGAGCGCGAGCGGCGAAGTCCGCTGCCGTGAACTGGGTCGAGCTGTCGATGATATCCAGGAGATGATGGGGGATTTTTTGCCGCTCCTCGGCCGAGGGTTTGTCGGTACCGATGTCGAAGCCCCGGTAGACTTGCATCGAGTCGCAGTTGATGATTTCGCCGCCGATCGCTCCGGCCAGGACAATGGCCGCGGCGCTTTTTCCGACGCCCGTCGGGCCGACGATGAGGATGAGGTGTTTCGTTTCAGGTTCCAATGCTGATGAAAAAAACCAAGGCCGCGAGCGTGATCAGAACGAGGAGGGCGAACAGTTGCCGCCGTTTCAGAGGCATCCAACCTTCTCCAGGTTTTTGACCAGGGCCGATTCATGGACATTGCCCAGCGATTTTTTGACGGCCAGGACCTCGGCCATCAGGATTTCTTCGTAGCCTTTGACCAAATTCTTGAAGAGGTCCTCGGCCAGATGGTTCACGCTCATTTTCACGGCGGCATCCACTTCGATCCGTCCGTCCGGCAGCAGCCGCATCTTCTGAAAAAGTGGTCCCAGAGAGGGCCGGATCTCCTCGAGGCTCTTGTTGAGCACGTTCTGGGCAACCAGGCCCAGTTCTTTGGAGACATATTTGTAGATCGTGGCGCATTTTTCGTCAAAGGAAGCCTGAATTTTTCCGGGGTCGAAGGCGAAACACTCGGCGGTGGTTTTTACTTTCTGGTTCTTGTCAACGACGCCGGCGATGCCCAGGTTGAAGAAGGCGAACAGGATTTTCCGGCTTTCTTTCCTGCCCAATTCGCAGCGATCGTAGAAAGACTTCAGGCTGGCCGAGCTGCTCAGGATCTGCAGGGCGTATTTTTCGTGGGCTTCCAGGTTGAGAAGGTGGAGAAAATAGGGCGCCGAAACCTGGATGGCTTGGTCTTCGGCGGGAAGGAATTGTTCCATGATCCAGGAATTCTGCATCCGGCGCACGCCCTGGAGAATGAAAGCTTGGGTTTGGATCAGGCCGAACCGATGGTGGTCCTGGACCTGGTCCCCCGGCTCGAAAGCAAAATCTCCTCGCGGCAGGTCGAAAAGCGAAAAAAGCTGCCGGGCGAAAAACGATTCGATGAGCTTCCACAGGAGCTGGGGAGAGATCAAGCCGAGCTCGCTCAAGGCCCTGATGAGAGAGGCGCTGTTTGCTTCCGCAAAACGTTCGCACTCTTCCGCCTCGTCCGGCTCAATGACCTTTTTTTTGACAAGCGCGGCCAAGAAGTCTTTGTCGGAGAATGTCTCGTTCTCGACGACGATATGCCCTTTGTCAAAATACAGGCTTCGCTCTTCGGGGCCTTTCTGAAGGCGCAGGCAGCCCGAGCGCTCGTTCTGCCAGATTTTGAATAGGAGTTGGGGAAAAGGCATTTCGGCGAGCGAGCCGGAGAACAAAATCTCTTTCATGATTCCGAGTCCTTACCCCATGAAAGAGCGGAAGAGGAAGATGATCGCAAGATTGAAGCCGCTCTTGAGGACCCAGAAGCTGTAGGAGATGACGATGGCCTTCTTTACGGAGATTTTAAATATGAAAGACAGCCCGTAGCCGATCAGGGCGAACATCCAGAGCTGGAAGAAATCAAATTGGCTCAAAAAAATGAAGGTGTTGGACGTAAAGTCGGCATTGGGCACAAGAAGCGCTAGGCTGGTCGTCGTCTGGATCGCGGATTTTCGCGTCAATATTAAAACCAGCCTGATTGCGTTTCCCAAAATTTTATCGATAAAATTGGCGTGGAGAAGCGCGGTAAAGACCGCGATAAAGGTCCCCTCCGTAGAAACAATTCGCCCAATGATAAGAAGAAAGAGGCTGGAGATCAGGAATCCGATGACCAGGGGAACAGGAATGTAGAGCAAGGAGCTCCGGATGCGAGACATCTCGGTCGGATTTTCCAGGTCCTTGATGGCCGCCTCGAAGCGCTCTTTTCCCATCTTCTCCTGGAGCTTGACGTTGTCTTTCATGGCCTTATAGGTGTCCTGGCTGGTGTAGGGGGACGTGAGATAGGAGAACACGGCCGTGACGATGAAAATGATGATGAGCGCATCCACCCAGACCGGCTTTTCGGAAAGGGCTTTAAACGTCGACTGCGGGCTGAAAAAGACTCCCTGGAAGCGGTTGAAAACGCTCATCTCCTCGCTCCTTTGCGCTCTTCTCGTTCGATCCGGCCGTCTTTGAGGAACAGGATGCGTTGCGTCTGCTGCGCTATGTTCATGTCGTGGGTGACGATGATGATCGTATTTCCGCGGGCGTGCAGCTTATGAAAAAGGTTCAGGATCTCCTGTCCGGTCTTCGAATCGAGGTTGCCGGTGGGCTCGTCGGCGAGGAGGAGGGACGGCTCGTTGACCAGGGCGCGAGCGATGGCGATCCTCTGGCGTTCTCCCCCCGAAAGCTCCGGAGGCCGATGGTCCTTTCTGTCCGTCATGTCCACCAGCTTCAGGGCCGCGAATACTTTTTGCTGGCGGTCCTTCTTTTTTTCTCCCTTATAGATCAGGGGAAGTTCGACATTCCGGAACGCAGTCGCCCGCGGCAGCAGGTTGAACACCTGGAAGACAAAGCCGATCTCGCGGTTCCGGATGTGGGCGAGCTCGTTTTCCGTCATCGTGCTCACGAGCTTGCCGTTGAGGTAATATTTTCCATCTGTCGGCGTATCCAGGCAGCCCAGGAGGTTCATCAAAGTGGATTTGCCGGAGCCCGACGGCCCCATGATGGCCATGAACTCGCTCCTTTTGACGGTGAAGGTCGCGTGGCAGAGGGCCTTGACTTCCTGTTTGCCAAGGATATACGTCTTGCACAGATCTTCAGAGAAGATGATGATGTTATCGTCGGGGATCATTTTTTCTGTTCGAGCGGCTTGACTTCGGGCTTGATCAGGGTCCCGTCTTTCAGCTGACGGAGGGCGTCATAAGGCCCGACGACAATCTCCTGGCCTTCGTTGAGGCCGGAGACGATCTCGATCAACAGCCCGCCCATGACACCCTTTTTAACCGGAACGAATTTGGCGTGTCCGTTGTCAATGGCATAAATGCCCTCTTCTTCGTTGGTTTTTTTGTTTTTGTCTGCAGCGGCCCCTGCTTCTTGCTTTTTTTCCCTCAGGACAAGGGCGGAAATGGGCACGGCCAAGACATTTTTTTTCTCGGCCGTGATGATGTCGGCCGAAGCGGAAAGTCCGGGTTTAATCAGCTTGGAAGGATTGTCCAGGGTAATGACGACTTTGAAATCTTTGGATTCCTGGGTGGTCGAGCCGGCCGTCAATTTCTGGAGAGCGGAGCTCCCGATTTCCGTAACTTTTCCCTTGAAGATCTGGTTGGGGAAGGCATCGACGCGGATATTGGCTTCCTGGCTCATTTGGACTCCGACCACGTCCGTTTCATCCACCTCGACTTCGACTTCCATGACCGAGAGGTCGGCAATAGTCATAAGCACCGTGCCCGGGTTGTTCATGGTGCCGATCATGGCCACTTCGCCCTCTTCCACCCTGAGGCTGGTGATGATGCCGTCGATCGGCGAGGCATATGCGGTTTTGCCCAAGTTGTCCAGGGTGCTTTTCAAAGAGGCCTGGGCCTGGTCGATCTGGAATGTGATGGACCCGTGGGTTGCCTGGCCGATATCAAGCTGAGCTTTCGCTTGTTCGAGCTGGTCCAAAGAGCTCAGCTGGTTATCAAAAAGCTTTTTTTGCCTGTCGTAGTCGGCCTGGTTCTTTTTTAGGGTAGCGTCCGCTTTGATGAGCTCAGCTTTATAGGTCTGGATCGTGGCCCGGTCCCGTTCAGCGTTGGCCTCATACTGAGTCGAATCCAGCTTCAGGAGGAAATCTCCGGCCTTGACATCCTGTCCTTCCTTGACGCCGATCTTTGTGATCCGGCCCGGGACATGGGCGCTGATATTGACGTTTTTCTTGGGCTTGATTTCACCCGATGCGGAGATGATGGCGGTGAGGTCGGTGCGCTTCACCTTGTCCACAGTGACTTTAACCGATTTTTCTCTCTGGGTACGCAGGTTCAGGAGGATGATGAGGCCTATGATGATGATGATGACCCAAAAAATTAGCAATCTTTTGGTATTCTTCTTCATGGTATTTGCCTCTTAAAATCAAATATCATAGTATATTACGGGCAAAAAGGCAAAAAGTTCAAGGGCGCTCGGGGCAAATCCGGCTAAAATGAGATGGGGTCCTGTCGCCGACCAGCCCCGTCGTCCTCACTGAAAAATTTGGGGATTTTTGCCAACATTTTTAAAATTCATTGCATATCCCAAATTTTCGTCAGTTCCGGGGACGGGGCGCCCCGGTCGGCGCCACCCCAATTTATTTTAGCGTCTTGCCCCTCGCTTAGGACCTGAGGAGGAAGAATCTTGCCCGGTCAGTCGTAAGACGGGTTTTTGTAGGATTCGTACCTCACCCAGCGGCTTATTCAACCAATCGAGCCCCGGGAGTTGCTCCAAAACCGGGGAGTTGGTATGATAAAACGGCCATGGGTGAGTACGAGGCCTATCTGAATGCGGCGAGGGATGTCGTCCGCGAAGCGGGGGAGCTGCTCAGGAAGAATGTCCGTGAAACCGGAGAGATCTTTTTTAAGGGCGTGGTCAACCTGGTCACAAAGTCCGACACCGAGTCCCAAGACCTGATCTTTAGCCGGCTCTCCGCCCGGTTCCCCGACCATGATTTCCTGGCCGAAGAGGGCTTGAGAGCTCTCAAGGGTGCCGAATTCCGCTGGGTTTTTGACCCCCTGGACGGCACGACCAATTTTGCCCATCAATTTCCCGTGTTCTGCGTTTCACTGGGCCTTGAACACCAAGGCCGGCTGGCCTGCGGAGTCATTTATGACCCGATGCGGGATGAGATGTTCTGGGCGGAAAAGGGAGGAGGGGCTTATCTCAACGGCGAGCGGATCCGGGTTTCAGAAATCGATGACCTCAACAAAAGCCTTCTGGCCACGGGGTTTTCCTACGATATCCGCGAGACCAAGACAAATATTAAGCAATTCAATCGTATCCTGCTCCGCGCCCAGGGCGTGCGGCGGTGCGGCTCGGCGGCGCTGGACCTGTGCTATGTGGCCTGCGGCCGATTTGAGGGGTTCTGGGAGATGAAACTCAGCCCCTGGGATACGGCCGCCGGCTCCGTCGTCGTTGAGGAAGCCGGGGGCCGGGTCTCGGACTTCCAGGGCCTCCCGGTGAATATCTATCATCCGGAGGTTGTCGCCAGCAATGGCCTGGTTCACCAGGCCTTAATGGATGTGCTGAATCTGCCATGAACGCCAAAAGCCAGATTATTTCTGCCATCTTCTTCTTTGCGATTTTTTGCGCAACCGCAAATTTTTGGACTCCCGGGCTCTTCCAGGAAAATCAACTCCAGGACTATGAGCTGGTCAAAAAGATCACGATTCCCGGCAATCTCGCTTGGACCGACACGGCTCTTGAGGTCCTAAAGAGTCAGGAATTTTATTTTACGGCTACGGGCAAGATCTCTCTCCAGAAGGACAATCCCGTGGCCGGCTGCGGCCCCGAGGGAGTCAACCTGAAGACGCAGCAGCAGCCGCTCTCCGGCCAGAACATCGGGGCCCTCATCGGAAAGGTCTTGGAGAAAGTCGAGGCCGCGACCGATAAGCAGACGGGCGAAAAAAGCAAGAGAGATATCGGTCAGGTGTTCTATATCGGAAAAGAAAACAAGATGCTGCCTCCTGCGGACGGCCGCTTGATGTTGGGGATCAATGAGCTGGTGGTCGGGGACAATGACGGTTCCTATGAGGTCTCGATCTACCGCAAGAAATAAACCGGGGTCAAAGCTGCACATTACGCACCTTCCCCTGGTAAATTTTGCGTAATGAGTACCTTTGACCCCGGTTATGGTTTGGGCGGGCCGTTTTTTTGGAGCACCCTTTCTAAAAACTGGGTGTCGTACTCTCCGCGGATAAAATCCGAATTGGACAGGATGTCCAGGTTGAGGGGGATGTTCGTCTTGATCCCCACGATGGTCGTCATTTCCAGGGCCGTCTGCATTTTTTTGATCGCCAGATGCCGGTTTGGCGCATAGGCAATGACCTTCGCCACCAGCGAGTCATAATCCGGAGGGATCTTCCAGCCGCCGTAGGCCGCCGAGTCCACGCGAATGCCTTCCCCCCCGGGGAGCACGAGAAAATCGATTGTGCCGGGGGAGGGGGCGAAGGTCTCAGGATCCTCCGCGTTGATGCGGCATTCGATGGCATGGCCGCGCATCTCAAGCTCGAAGGGAAAGGTCACTTTTTCGCCCTGGGCCGCCCGGAGTTGGGCCTTCACCAGATTGATCCCGTAGACAATTTCGGTGATGGGATGCTCGACCTGGATCCGGGTGTTGGCCTCCATGAAATAGAACCTCTTTTTGTCATCGACCAGGAATTCAAAGGTGCCCAGGCTATCGTAGCCGATATATTTGGCTGCGTCCTCGACGGCATTCATCATTTTCTTGCGCAGCCGCTCGTCCACAAACGGGGACGGGGTTTCTTCGATGACTTTTTGGTATTTTCTTTGGAGCGAGCAGTCCCTCTCTCCGAAGACGATGACATTCCCTTTTTTATCGCCGACGACCTGGATCTCGATGTGGCGGGCATTAGTCAGGTATTTCTCGAGATAGAGCGACGGGTCGCCAAACGCCGACTTGGCCTCGTTCTGGGCGATCGGCAGCTGTTCTTCCAGATGGCTGGGGCTGCGGGCGATGCGCATGCCCTTGCCCCCGCCTCCCGCCGCCGCCTTCAGGATGACCGGAAAGCCGATCTTCTGGGCGATTTTTTTGGCATCGTTGATATCATCAATGATCTTTTCGCTGCCGGGAATGACCGGCAGCTTGGCCTTGATCATCTCTTGACGGGCGCGGTTCTTGTCGCCCATCAGCCTGATGAGAGGTGCCGAGGGCCCGATAAAGGTAATCCCCGACGTCTCGCAGATCTCGGCGAAACGGGCGTTCTCGGCCAGGAACCCGTAGCCGGGATGGATGGCGTCGGCCTTGGTGATCTCGGCAACGCTGAGCAGGTTGGGGATGTTCAGATAGCTGTCCTGGGCCTTGGCCGGGCCGATGCAGAACTTTTCATCGGCCAGCATGGCGTGCAGGGCGCTCCGGTCGCTCTCGGAATAGACCGCGACGGTTTTGAGTCCCAGCTCCTTGGCCGCCCGCATGATCCGCAGGGCGATTTCCCCGCGGTTGGCAATGAGGATTTTGGTAAACATCAATCGCTCACGCGCTGGGCATGATGGCGAACAGCTTCTTCCCGTATTCCACGGATTTTCCGTTTTCGATCAGGATCTCTTTGACCACGCCGTCCACGTCGGATTCGATCTCATTCATAAGCTTCATGGCCTCGATGATACAGAGCGTCTGTTTTTTCTTCACCGGCTCTCCGACCTCGATAAAAGGAGGTGCGTTCGGGGTCGGCGCTCGGTAGAAGGTCCCAACCATCGGGGAGGTGATGTAGTGGAGCAGATTTTGTCCGGTCTGGGGCTGCGGCTCTCCGGCGCCGGAATTTGCGGTTTCCCGGGGCAGGCTGGAAGGCTGCCCCAGGCCGTGATTGGCTTGCTGCATGGGCGGAAAGAGGACATGGGAATTCCGGCTGATTTTGATCTTGAAGCCTTCGATTTCGAGCTCAAACTCGGCCAGGTTTTTCTCTTCCAGGAGTTTTATGATCTTGCTAATTTCTTCGTAATCGATCTTTGGGTCCATAGCCATCTCCTCGGCAGAATCAAAAAAACTATTTATTTTCTTCAGTTTACAATTATTCTTTTGAAAATTAGTAATACCTTAACAGCAAAACCCAGGCTGTGTCAAGACGGGCGCTTTTGCATTTTCTGCCGAAGGGCGGCGATTTGCCGCTTGAGCCGGCGGATGGCGGCCCTGGCTATTTCCGGACGCCGGGCCTCGGCGATAACTCTGATAATGGGCTCGGTATTGGACGGGCGGACATGGATCCAGTGGTCTTTCATCCGGACCTTGAGCCCGTCCCGGAGGTCCATCTTCCCTTGCCCCTCATATTTTTTCTTCAGGAGGTTGACCAGGCGATAGGCCTGCTCGGCCGACCCCCCGACCTTCTCCTTGATCATGAAGGACTTGGGCAAGCTCTTTTGAAGCGCGGAGACGGTTTTGCCGGAGGCGGCCATGTATTCCAGGATGATGCACATCGCCGTGAAGCTGTCACGGCAGGGGTGGATGTCGGGGAGGATGACGCCTCCATTGCCCTCGCCGCCGATGACCGGACTGGGCTCCATGGCCAAGATTTTTTCAACGACGTTGATTTCACCGATCTTGGTCCTGACGACCGGAGCTCCGGATCGCCGGGCGATATCATCGATAGCCTGGCTTGTCGAGAGGTTGCAGACCACCGGGCCCGGATTTTTGCCGAGCATGTATTGGACAGCCAGGGCCAAGGTCAATTCTTCCCCAAGCGATTCTCCCTTCTCATTGACGATGGCCAGACGATCGGCATCCGCATCCTGGACGAAGCCGACATCGGCCTTCTGTTGGCGGACCGTCCGGCAGATCTCTGTGATGTTTTCGGGCAGGGGTTCTGGATGGTGAGCAAAGGAGCCGTCGGGCAGGGCGTGGATGAAAACGGTCTGGCAGCCCAGGGCCCCCAGCAGCCGGGGAGCGAGGACAGCCCCGGCGCCGTTGCAGCAATCCATGGCGACCTTGAATCTCTTGCGGAGGATGCTCTCCACGTCAAAATGGGATAAGAGCTTTTTGAGATGGGGTTCAACCGGGTTCGGCTCCGACCTGAGCCCCTTGTAGCGTTCGGGCTCGACAAGATAAAACTCGCCCTGGTGGTAGATATCCAGGAATTCCTCCGTCTGGTGCGGGGTCAAGTATAGGCCGTCTCGGCTGATGAACGTGCATCCCGCCCGACGATGACCGGGCCGCCCCCGACATACGTGCCGAAGGCCTGGGCGAAGGCCGCCGCTAGCTGGGGCGTAAGGCTGTCCCCGATCATTCCCCGCACGCCGGAAATGCTGATCTTCAGGGACGATACTTTTTTCATTTGATGATCGGGTTGATGAAATGAATGACTTCGTCGGCCCGCTGCCCGGCCCTGTCTTTCGCCCGGTCCTCGGCGATGATCCGGATCATGGGCTCTGTGCCTGAGGTCCGGACCTGGACCCAGCCGTACTTGTCCTCCACCCGGATCCCGTCCGAAGCGTCCAAGTCGTGCTTATGGAAGAATCTCTTCACCTCGTTGACCACGGAGTGGATTTTTGTCGGGGGGCAGTAGATTTTTTCTTTGACGATATGGTACCGGGGAAGCTCCTCGACCAGCTCGGAGATCTTTTTTCTCCGGCGGGCCATCGCTTCCAGGATCGCCCCCATGGTTAGAAAGCCGTCAAACGCCGGCTGGAATTTTGCCAGAGCCACCCCGCCGCTTTCTTCTCCGGCCATCACGCCGTTTTCCTGGAGGAGGGACTGGATGGCATAAGACTGGCCGACTTTTGTCCGGATGAGCGGGCAGTTGCGGCTGCGCGTCACATCCTCAATCATGCGCGATGTTGAGAGGTTGCTGATGACCGGGCCGCAGTGGTCTTTGAGAAGGTCGTTGGCGACCAGGGGAAACGTGAATTCTTCGGACAGGCTTTCTCCCATCTCCGTGACGATGGAAACGCGGCTGACATCGCTGTTCAGCAGGAACCCGACATCGGCGCCGACGGCCTTGATGATAGACATGACCTGCTGGGCGTTGCGGGGCCGCGGCTCGGGATCGTGGGGGAAAAACCCGTTGGGCTCATGGTTGATGGGGATGAGCTCGAAGCCGAGAGTTTCGGCCAGACGGCCGAGGAACGGAGCCCCCGGCCCCGTTGCAGGCGTCAATGACAACCTTGAGCCCGGCTTTGGCCACAGACGCGGCGTTGATGAAGTCAGCCAATTTTTCAAAATATGTATCCGCCGCCCGTCCCGCGTCTTTGACCCGGCCGAGGTGGTCCGTGGTCACTTTCTTGAATTTGCCCAGGTGGTAGATATCCAGCACTTCTGCGCCCTGAAAGGAATTGAGATAGGTGCCGTCCCGGCTGACGAAGGTCAAGGCGTTCCATCTGATGTCATTATGGCCGGCAGTGATGGAGATACCGCCCATGGCTCGCAAAGGCTTGACGAGCAGCTGCAGGATGGGCGTGGGACAGACGCCGAGGTCGAGGACAGAGCATCCCGAGGAGAGAAGGGCCGAGGCGCAGGCCGCATGGAGCATCGGACCGGAGATTCTCGTGTTCCGGGCGACCAGGACGGGCTTGGCGTTGACGAATGTTCCGAAGGCCCCGGCAAAGTCCATGACCAGCCTGGGCGTGATGGATTCCCCGACGATCCCGCGAACGCCGGAAATCCCTATCTTGAGAAGCTTCATGGACGTTTCCTATAATCGAAGGTGACACCGAACCCGACTAAATAGCGCATGCCGCCCAGGTCCACCTCATAATCATAGGGCTTCACCTTGAGCGGGACATATTTCAGCTCGAGGGCTAAAAATAAAAACTTCCAGGGGTAGAGCTTGAGACCGCCTTTGAGGATGATCGTCGATTGGGACCGGTCGACTTCGTAATCTTTAACATATTCGTCCTGGACGGTCTGCTTATAGAAATAAAGACCAAACCCGGTCTTCGCAAACAAGGCCAAGCGCTTGATTCTGTATTCGTATCCGACAAGGAATTCCAATCCCGTGACCGACAGATCTGCCTTCGATTGAAAAGGACCGAGCAGCGCGGTTTCGCTATATCCCCCTTCATAGCCGATACTGAAGGTCAGGTCTTTCCAGGGTTGGACTTCAAGGTAGGGGAAATACACGTTCCCGTCCTTATAGGCGGCTTGGACCTTGAGGTCATTGACTTTTCGCAGGCCGAAGAGGGCGCCGGCCTGGATGGTCAGGGCGTCGGAGGTCGTATACGCCAGCGTCAGGAAAATGACCGCCATGCCGACTTTTCTCCAGGGGGACGGTTTCAATTGCCGAAGACTCCTGGGATGCTCTCGACTCCGTTCCTGTCCACGGCGATGATCCTATAGGTATAAAGCTCGTTTTTTTTGAGCCCCCGGTGCACGAAATTATTCTGTTCGACCTCGGCCAGAAGCGTATAAGCGCTGTCGGGAAAGCCCTTGGTTTTCTTGAAAAGCTTGTACCGGACGATGGCTGTCCGGTTCTTGGGGTTCAGCTCCCAGGCCAGCCTGTTGATATATTCACGGAAGAAAATGTAGTCGCCTTCCGTCCTCTGGATCGTCATGTTTTGAGGGGCGAAGAGCGTGTAGTGGATGTCCGCCGCAAAGCCCATGGTCACCCCGCTCGGGGATATCCCGTAAACGGAAACGCCCGACTCCGTGCCGTCGTAGCGGTTGCTGTTGGGAAATGATTGAGGGCCGATCGTGCAGCCCCGGACGTAATAATCTCCGGCATGAGCGGTATAGCCTTTTTCGATGCTCTCCTGCCCGTCCGCCTCCATCAAGCGCAGAAGCTTGTGCTCCGTATAAGAATTGTTGTACTTGAAAGAACTTCCGCTGAGCCGGGCATCGACATGCCAAATGAGAAGCCCGTCTCCCGGAAGGTAATAATCGTTTTCCAGCCGGAAGCGGTTCTGGACCATGAAGAATTCATCAAAAGGCGCCTGCGGGGCGAATTCCGGCATGACGATCAAAGCGTCCTGGGTGATGGCCGAGGCGTTGAGCTCGAAATCCCGGGTCCCGTAATTGAAGACCTGAGGGGATATCCAATCGAGGAGCATTTTGCTGAAACAGTTGTGGTCGCCTTGGTTGGCGTCCATCATATCCAGGCCGCCCAGGCCCCCCCCGGGGCCGACAGCGCTGTCATAGTCATAATAGTCGGGAAGACCAAGAGCATGGCCTGTTTCGTGGATGACGACATAGGGGCGGAAAGTCCCCGGGTACGGGTTGGATTCCCACTGCCATGAGTAGCGAGTCTGGTAGAGGCGTTTTCCGTCCAGCTTAAAATTCGAATCGGAAAACGAGGTTTGGTACCCCCACCAAAAATTGGCCCAGCCGTTGTTGGGGCCCGTCCAGATGACGATGAAATAGTCGATCGTGCCGTTTCCGTCATTGTCGTACTGGGAAAAATCATGGCCCTGGTTGTCAAAATAGGCCAGGGCCTCTTTGATCAGGTTTTCGCGCGCGGCGACCGTCTGGGGCATTCCAGCCCGTGCATAGGAAGGCTGGTACCAGCCCAACACCGTCCCCTGAATGTCCAGCATGTTATACGAGGAGCGCCAATAGTAATTGTGGAGGCTTTCCCGCGGCCATTCAGCCGCGCCGTTGCCGAAGATCTTTGTATTGATCGAATCCGGGCTCTCGTTAGCCGGATAGTCGGGAAAGGAGATGAGAAGGGCGAAGATTTTGGGAGTTCCTTTGCTTTTTAGGACGTTCGAAGTTCCCGGCGGGAGCCCCAGGAGTTTGGCGATTTCGGCCCGCGATCGCCCCTCCCTCAAGAGCTCCATAACCGACAGCTTATATTTTAAATTCAGGACAAGCTCCGGCGCGACAAGATGGTTGCCGAGCGCCAACGCATTCAATATTCTTTTGTAGAGAGAACCGTCCCTTTGATACTGCTCGAACTGACCTTTGGTCGGCGGTTCAAGGGCCGCAGCCGAGGAAAAGCAAACGAGCAGCAGAATCGCCCAAAATTTTTTTGGCCGCATCGGCGATAGTTTAGCAATTTCCCCTCCAAAGTTCAATTGGAGCCGGTCCTGCTTCCGTCGAATTTGACTGAACGAAAGGTTTAACCTATGATATTTCAATCTTTTTGATACGGATCACCCTAGATGTTTGACCAGCTCTCGGACCGGCTCCAGAAGGTGATGAAGTTCCTCCGCGGCGAGGGAAAAGTCACCGAGAAAAACATGGGCGAAGCCCTGAAAATGATCCGGATGGCCTTCCTGGAGGCCGACGTCAACTATAAGGTCGTCAAGGATTTCGAGCTGAAGATCAAGGCCAAGGCCCTGAACCAGGAAGTGCTCGACAGCCTGACGCCCGTCCAGCAGGTCATCAAGATCGTCCGCGACGAGCTGACCGAGATCCTGGGTGGATCGGAAAAGCCGCTGACGTTTTCAGGCTCCCCGCCATCGATTTTCATGCTGGTGGGGCTCCAGGGAAGCGGCAAGACTACCACCTGCGGAAAGCTGGCCAAGTGGGCGCTCGGCCGGGGAAAAAACCCGCTCCTGGTTTCTTTTGATATGAAAAGAGCGGCGGCCCAGGAACAGTTGAAAATGATCGCAGGGAATCTTGGGCTTCCATTTTATGAGATGGATCCGCACCCGCTGACCTCCCCCGAAGATGCCTTGGGCGAGCTCGCTAAATTCATCAAGAACCACGGCTATGACCTCCTGCTGGTCGATACGGCGGGACGCCTGCACATCGACGATGAGCTGATGGACGAGCTGCGGCTGGTGAAGGAGGCGCTGAACCCTGTCGAGGTGATTTATGTCGGCGATTCGATGACCGGCCAGGATGCTGTTAAAAGCGCCCGGGCCTTCGCCGATAAAATCGGCCTGACCTCGGTCATCCTGACCAAGCTCGACGGCGACGCCCGGGGCGGCGCCGCCCTGTCGATCGTCTCCGTCACGGGGAAGCCCATCAAGTTCATCGGCGTGGGTGAGAAATTCGATAAGCTCGAAGTCTTCCATCCGGACCGCATGGCCTCGCGCATCCTAGGCATGGGCGATATCCTGACGTTGATCGAAAAGGCCGAACAGGAGGCCGACCTCGAGGAGGCCGAGGAGCTGGCCCGCAAGATCCGCAAGCAGGAATTCACCTTGGAAGATTTCAAGAAACAGATGGGGCAGCTCAAAAAGATGGGGTCGCTGTCCGGCGTGCTCAGCCACCTGCCGGGCAGCGGACCGTTCAAAAACCTGGACAAGGTCCAGATCGATGACCGGAAGATCCTGCATTTTGAGGCCATGATCAACTCCATGACGCCGGAGGAACGGCTGGACCCGAGGATCATCAACGGCAGCCGCCGCCGGCGGATCGCCCGGGGCAGCGGGCGCCCGGTCCACGAAGTCAACCAACTCCTCAAGCAGTTCTTAGAAATGCAGAAGATGATAAAAAAGTCCGCCTTCCAGAAACTCTTTTCTTCTTTTCGCTAGAGGCCGCTCTCGGTCAGCGCGGCAGCCAGGAGCGGATTTGTCTGACGACCTGTTCCGCGGCGGGCGGGTCGTAATTGGCCAGGACGACGATTGTGTATGCGCTTTTCGGATCCCAATAAAGCGCGGCGTTAAGCCCGGGAGCGCCGCCGGCAATCATCAATTCCGATCGCGTTTTCTCCTCGGCTGCCCCAAGCTTGCCGTCCTTCCAGGCCAGGATGTATTTGAGGAGATCGCGCGCCGTGGAATATCCGCCGCCCGCCGAGCTTCCTTTCCAAGGCAGCGTGTCATCGTTCGGCTTTCTGGAGGAGCCGTCCCGCGTATATCCGACGGCCCGATTCGGAATGGCGGCGCCTCTGTCGAAAGAGTCCGTATCGCCCATACCGGCCGGTTTGTAGAGATGGTCACGGATATAGGTGTAGTAATCCACCCCCGAGGCTTTTTCGATGATCAAGCCCAGGACGATATACCCTCCGTTGGAATACCGGTTCTTTGTGCCCGGCTCGAATTCCAGCGGCTGGTCGGCAAAGAGGGTGAGATAATCCTGGAGCGACCGGATCTTCTCTTTGGGCGTCGCTTGATACGTTTCCCCGAAAAAATCGCCGATGCCCGAGGTCATGTCCAGGAGATGCCTGATTGTGACTTTCTCCGCCGCGTCCGGATTTGGATAGTCCGGAAGGAATTTCTTGATGGGATCGTCGGGTGAGATCTTCTTTTGGGCGATCAACTGCTGAACGGCCAGGCCGGTGAAGGATTTGTTGATCGAGCCGATATTGAACTTCGTATCGACCCGGTTCGGGATTTTTTTTCACGGTCGGCCAAGCCGTAGGCTTCCTCCAAGAGGGGCGCGCCGTTTTGGGCGACGAGAATCACGCCGGAAAATTCATCCGCCCCGGATAATTTTTTGGCATAGTCCCTGACGGCGGCGATAAACTCCGCACGGTCCTTCTTGGGATTGGCCGGGATGTCTTCCTCTCCGACATCCGTGATGCGGATGCCGATGAGCCCGAACGGTTCCGCCGGCTCGAATTGAAACTCGAGATTGACAAGCGGCCCTTTGCTGCCGTGGACCATGACGCTGACGAAATCGTCGCGGCTTTCGACGACCCGACGGAGATCAAGGGTGCCCAGCCGATCTCGCATCTGGCGGTAGCGGTTGAGCCGGACCTCGACGGGGACTTTCTGGAGCGAGTCTTTGGCCGTTTGTCCGGCCATGAATTCCCGCATCGCCGATTCCCCCGCATTGAAGGCTTTCAAATAGGCTTCCACGCGCCGGCCCGAGGGCGTTTGCGGCAAAGAGACGCCGGCCTGTTGTGCGTAACCCGCCGAAACCAAACCCGCGGTCAATAGAAAAAGGCATAACCATGCTTTCTTCATTCAAGCGATCTCCTCAAGGCTGAACCCGTTTCGATGGCTGTCATCATGATGACTTTTTTATGCGGCTAATATAATGCTTCTGCCTCTATTTTGCAAACATGAATTCTCCAGCCAGGGATTTGTCTTTGACTCGAAACTGGTATATAAGAAGACCGGATAGGGATCGGAATTCAGGAGGCCCAATGAGGAAATCCGGGCTTTTCTTCAAGCGGGGGCTCTTCTCCGTTGGTTTGAGTTTGCTGGCAGGCTTGTGGCTGACAACCGCATGTCAGCGGCCGGGGGGAAGGCCGGCCCAGGCATTTTCCGTTGAAGTGTCCGTGGACAAGCTGCGACCGAAACCGGGCGAAACGGTCCAGGTCAGCGTCTTGGTGAAAAAATCAGGGACGCTCAAAAATATAAAGATCCAGTCCATGCTCTTAGTGCCGACCCTTGGAGTGGGAACTCTGGATTTGACCCTTGCCAGCAAAGAACTGGGGCTTTACAAGGGTCAGATCGACCTGCCGGCCAAAGCGCCGGCCGGCTTTTATGCGATCACCGTCACAGCCATCCGGGGATCGCGGCAGGCGATCGGCAAAGCCAGCTTTATCGTCGGGAAGGCCATCGGCGATTTCATGATCGTGAGCGCTCTGCCTGAGGCGGGGGCGGAACAGGATGCATCCGCCTATATGAAGAATTTCGTGGGCATCGGCGGGAACATGCTCATCATTCATGACATCATCAACCGCAGGGCCTGGTACCCCTCAAAGATCTGCGCCGTATCAGTCCCGGAAAACACTGTCGCGGATAGAGTCGGGCTGGCCCTCAAGCTAGCGGATAAATTCGGGCTTCCCTTGATGATTACCGTCGTCTGGGATATGACGAAGAAAATGCCTTATTCCGAATATCTGCAGAGCGCAAAGGCCGTCATGAAAGAACTCTGGGAACTATACGGACACCATCCGTCCTTGATCGGATTCTACAGCTACCAGGAGGGAAGCGGGACCTACATGGCCGAGTATGTCCGGGACTTTTCGGATGCCGTCAAGGCCCTCAACAAAGGCCTCTTGTCCGGCTGCGCGCCGTACATCGATGATCCCCTTCTCGCCGGCTACCTGGCGGCGATTGACTCTCTGGATGTCGTGATCTACCAAGGGGCGGTCATGGCGTCCTATCGCCCGGACAATCGCAAATGTTTTCCCATCCGGCGGACAAAGGATTTTGCCGCTCTATCGGCCGGCGCGGCCCTCCAGAAAAACAAGATCGCCCTCTCCCATGTCGAGCTCTTTGGCTACCTGGAAAAACGCTATGCCGGCGCTTACCTGGCGAGTCCGGCGGATATCTACAGTCAAATCCTGAGCGCCGCCTCCTGCTACGGTCCCGACGGGATCACCCTGTTTACGTATCATTACAACATCCATACCATGGGCAAACAAATCCCGGACGTCGCGAAGTGTGCGGCCGGTGTCGAACGGGGACTCGAAGCCTTTCGAATCATCGCCCAGGACACTGCGAATGAATCCGGAGGCGTCGGTATCTATATCCCCTACAGCGATTGGTGCGTCGACCGCTGGTCGGCTTCGATCGTCCCGGCCCTCGACGGCTTCCGGAGGCTGGGCGCTTCGGCCGAGATCATTCCTTTTATCCCTCCCAAGGGCGAGGAAATCCTCCCCTACTATCCTTATCACCTCAACGAGGAGCAGGCGGATTATTTGATTTCCCACAAGATGGTGCTGGTCCTACCGGATATTGCCGGCATGCAGGACACGGACAGCCTCCTTTTAAAGAACTTTGTCGAGCGCGGCGGCACGGCCGTCCTGTTCGGCCCGCGTATTCCCTATGGCGACCAGTTCGACCGCGGCGAGATCGTCGGCGGGAAAGAAGCAAAGGCCGGGAATCATTTCCGTGTCGAAGTCAGGGAGCCGCTTTTTGCGCGCGCCCGGCAAGGAAGGACGTTCGATTTTCCCGCGGCCTCATTCCCTTCCTGGGTTCCGACGACCGCGAAAGGCGCGGCGGTCTTTGAGGACGGCTCGGCGGCCGTCCTCGTCAACGCGTTCGGGAAAGGACTTGTCTTGACGATTCCTTTGAGCGTTGCCGATTCCATAAAGGTCATGCCCGACCTAGTCCGAGATGTCCTGGACTTGGCCCTGTCCAAAGTCGGCCGGACAAGGCCCTTCGATTTAGAAGGAGGGACGGAGGACATGGATTTCGCCCAATCGTCCGCCGGCAGCGAGTACAGGCTGGCCGCCGTCAATTATGGCCAAAAGGCTGCGGACCTGGCGATCTACCCATTGAATTTGGCCCCGGCCCAAACTTATATCTTGACCGACCTGAGGACCGGACAGACGACCGCAAGGAAGGGAAGAGATTTTTACCAGATACGGATGACGGTCAAGGGCGGCGATTTCATCGCCGTCAAGATCAGAGCCGAAGAGTCGCCGATTCAATAGAGCCGACCTCCTGCTTTCTTCTATCGGAGCGGCCCGCGGCTTAAGAGCGAGGCGAGCAGCCGACGGCTCTCGTGGATGATGATGTTTTCGATTCGGGGAGTGAAAGGGAAGACGGTATAAAATTTCGGCGCGCAATAGCAGGCATAGTCGGCCGCATCCCCGAATGACCGCCGCGTGGGAATATAGCCAATACTCCCGTTCGCATAACCCAGCGGAAAGAAAGGATGCCATCTTCTTTGAAGCTTCAGCCCCAGCCCGCAAAAGACTTCACCCGGAATCCCGAGGAACTTTAGGTGGCCCATGGCCATCGCCTGAAGTGGGACATTTTCGAGATAGGGTTTGGATTGAAAGGTCGAAAGCGCGTCGAGGGCTTTGTCCTTCCATTCTTCCGCAAATCGCGAACCGCCCGGAAATTGTGCATAAGTTTTCGCAAATTCTTGGGCCTCTGCCTCAATTTGTTCTTGGGAGGAAACCCGAAGGGGGATGGCGATCCGCGTTTCGACGGCCTTCAAAGAGCTGGACGGGGGCTCGACGGCGCCTCCTTCCGCTTTGAACGTGCGCCGGCTGAGCATCTCTCCGTAGAGAGCCAGGTCTTCATCCGTCCCCGCTCCCCAGCGATTGAGCCGGCTCACCGGGTCGATGTCGCCGCAGAATCCCTGGAAGAAAATCGCCCGATGGCCTTTTTTTTCAATCCGGCTGACCACCGAGCCCGGCCAATCGGCGGAGACATTTTTTACAGGGCCGAAGACCACGGGGTGGTCCGGAATGCGTGTGGATGCAGGCGAGGAGGATATTTTGGGCGGGGATTTTGTGATCTCGGGCAATCGTCCTCCTCACTGAATCCGACGAGGTCGCAGCTTGCCAAAACGAGCGCTTGATCCTCGTTCCTCAGGAACAGGGCTCGGACTTTTAGGTCGTCGCGGACCCGCTCCGCTTTTCGGTCGAGGTAAAACCCGTATCCGCACAAATCCACGCCCAGCGGCGGAGTGATGACCCTCTCGCCGTATCCGACCGTCAGTGGACTCATGATTTTTCGCCCAAGACATGGTCGAGACAGCGCAGCCAGAAACGATGATATCCCTCCCAATAGACAAAATTGCATCCCCAGTGGGGGGCCGGATCCGACATGTAAGCAAGGACGCGGCCTTTTCCATAGCCTCGAACGGCGAGCAGTGGGTCGCCCGTTTCTTTGACTTTCAGGAGGATCCGTCCTTCTTTCTTGGGCAAGGTTTTGTTATAGCCAAGGATCGGAGGCATGGTCCTGAAGTGGATCTTCCCAAAAAATTTTTTTCCCGGATCCGTTGCCTAGGCCGAAAAGCCTTCCGTCGACTCCAGAGCTTCTTTAAGCCATGTTCCATAATTGAAAATGTCCAGCGCCTTGGGTGAGTGAAAGAAAGGCGTCTCGGCGAAAACGGGTCCTGTCATGACGGCCCAGTCGCCGACATAATAAACTTTGGCCATGGTCAATCCTCCTTGTAGAAGATCGCGTCACGGATGACGATTTTCGCTTGGCGGAAAGGGTTCAGCACTTTGAGCTGAATTTGATGGCGGCCGGAGGGCAACGCGTACTTCCAGAACAGCGTCTCTTTCCGGACGAGGATGTCTGTCGGCAAGTCTGACGTTTCGACCGATTTTCCGTCAACCGACATTTCCACTTTAAAGCGATAAGGGTTGTTATCTCTGGATGTCGCCTCGCCGTTGACGGCAAACCCGATCCCTTCGAATTCAAAAGTCGCCTCTTTCTCGAGCTGCCTATCGAAGGGCCTCCTCTCTGACGGATGATGGCCTTCGAAGGAGACTTCCAATCTTACCGGCTTGGGCTTCTGGACCTTGATCTGAACGTCTCGGCCTCCGGTGCTTCCGCCGTTTCTATCGATATTTTTCAGGCTGTGTTTGAATGAGAGGCCATAGGCATCATTCAGCGAGAGGCGCGTGTACTTGAAGGGGATCGATTCGGCCGCCTGCAGCCCCTTCTTCCAATAATCGGGGATATTTTTATACCCGATGATGGTCCCCAGAATCCCGCCGGCGCCGGCAGGATTGCAGTCGGAATCGTCGCCCGAACGAGCGCTCACGGACAGAGTTTTGCCGAAATCCCCGTCACCGTACAGGAGCCCGAGCAAGACCCAGGCGCAGTTGATCTTGGCGTCGATGTTGAAGCTGGAGAAGACGCCTTCGGGGCAGCCGATGTCCTCCGACCATTTGCGCTGGACCTTAAACCAAGTGTCTTTCCAGTCCTGGGGATTTTCCCGGTGCCGGCGGATGACATCCTGCATGGTCCGGGCGAATGCGCTTTCCGCCGGAATCGCCTTGAACGCTTCTTCGGCAATGAATTCGACATTTTCAGAGACAAACGCCAGCGCATACATAGCCGCGACGTAAACGCCCCCGTACCACCCGTCTCCGCAGTTCATGATATGCCCGACTCTGTCGCAGAACTCTGCGGCCGTGTTGACCATTCCCGGCGACATGAGGCCGGCAAAATCGGCCTCGATCTGGAAGTCGATATCATCGGCATGAGGGTTGTTCAGCCAATGTCCCGATTGAGGGGGCAGGAGGCCTCTCAGGATGTTGTAGCGCGCCATCTGGTTGGCGTGCCAGAGCGGGAATTTCGCGGTGGCAAATGCCCGGGCCGGCGTCGCCGAGGAAACATCGAGGCCTTCCTTCTCGAATGTCTCCATAAAAGTCAGGTCCATGTAGATGTCGTCATAGAGCCCTGGATTATTTTTGAAGCTCGAAAGAATGGAAGACTCATCCCAGGGGATGGGCTGATAATCCTGGATGAACGTTCCTTGGAACCTGAATTCCGTCGGGCCGCCGAAGGTGCATCCGATGGCCTGGCCGGCCCAACCGCCCTTGATCTTGTCTTTTAATATGTCCCTGGAGATCGTGACGGTGCCGGCGGAAAGGACGGAATCCATAAATTTCTTTTTGAACTCATTCTTAAGCTTGGCGAGATGGTCGGCAGGGAGAGGGCGAGGAAGGAATTGAACAGCTGGCCGCCCATCTGCCGACAAGAAGAATAGCGAACTGCACGACATCGGTGAAGACAACGCCGATCAGGCCGCCGAAGACCGTATATATCATGGTCACGCCGCCAAAAATGAGCAAGATCTGAGCCTCTGTCAGCGGGACCAGGGGAGCAATTGTTTTGGCAAAAAATCCGGTAATATAGCCGATGATGATGACCGCATAGGAAAACAGCAGCAGGGCATATATTTTCCGGGCAAAATGGCTGGCTTTTCCGCCGTAGCGCAGGGTAATCAGCTCGGCCGTCGTGACGATCTGCATCCGGCGCCACATCCGTGCCCAAATGATGGCCACCAGCGGCATCCGGATGATCCAGGAGGCCCACCACATCCAATTGCCGGCGAGCCCGAAGACAAGCACCAGCATGACGAACCCGCCGTCCCCGATTGGTAAGTGGCCGTGTTGGATAGCCCGATGGCCCACCAGGGAAGGCTCCGGTTTCCGGTGAAATACCCCGTCGCGCCCTGCTTGCCGGCCTTCTTGGTGAAATACAGGCCGACGCTCAGGGAAATGAGACAGAGGAAAATAACGACGACCCAATCAGCCAATCCCACGGGAGAACATTATCAAGATGAAGGTAAATTGTCAAAGAAGGACGTTCGAATTCTTAGCTGGGCGAGCGGTATACCCCGAGCCATTTTTCTTATTGACTTAAGCCCGAAATTTCGCTATTATCTTGATTCATTTCAATAGAATGGATTAACCTATCATGATTTCAATGCGTTTGATGAGATTTGGTGCAAAGAACAGGCCTTCCTATCGAATCGTCGTCATGGACTCGGAAAAGCCTCGAAAAAGCCGAGCCAAAGACTTCATCGGCCATTATAACCCGCTCAAGGAGCCTCCGGAAATTCATATCGATCTGGATAAAGCCAAATTTTGGCTGGCAAGAGGCGCGAAGGCGTCCCAGACCGTCCAGTCTCTTTTGCGCAAGGTTTCCACGCCATCAAAACTTTCCAATTTACAAAACTCTAAGTCTTAAAGGAGGTTACAGTGAAAGAGCTCGTAGAATTGATTGCCAAAGCCCTAGTCGACCAGCCGGAGAAGGTGCAGGTGTCCCAGCTCGAAGGGGAACAGACCACGATCCTGGAACTAAAGGTTGCGCCTGAAGATCTGGGTAAAGTGATCGGAAAGCAGGGCAGAACGGCCCGGGCCATGCGCATCATCCTCGGTGCCGCCGGTATGAAGCTGAAGAGGAGATTCAACCTCGAGATTATCGAGAAAGGCTGATTTGCAGAGCATCGGGAAAGTTCAACGAAGCCAGGGGAACAAGGGGGAACTCAAAGTTAAGCTGTATCTCGAGCTTTCGCCCGGGGATTTTTTTTTAAGGTTTATCTGAAAAGACGAGGGGGCCTTCGAGAGTTCGATGTCGAGGCCCTTTATCCCCATAAAAGCTTTCACGTTCTCAAACTCAAGGGGATAGATTCCCTGCCCAAGGCGGACGCGTTGAGCGGCTCGGACATTCTTGTTTCGGAGGAAAATCTCAAGCCTCTCGAGGAAGGACGGTACTATTCCTCCGAGCTCGTCGGCTGCAGCGTTTTCACGAAGACGCACGAGACGGTCGGGATCGTCAAGGACGTCTGGACGATCGGAGAGTCGGTCCTCTTGGTCGTTGAGAGTGACCGGAATGGGAAAGAAATTCTCATCCCCTTCAGTGAGGCCATCTGTCCGGAGGTGGATCGAGCGCGGAAAACGATCGTGATCGACCCTCCCGACGGCCTTTTAGACTTGAATGAGATTTGATATAATCACTATCTTCCCTGAAATGTTTGAAGGCGTTTTTTCAGGGGGAGTTTTAAAAAGAGCGCTTCAGAAAGGCTTGATCGAGATTCAAGTGCACAATTTGCGAGACTTTACTACGGATAAGCACCGGCAGGTGGACGACCGCCCTTATGGGGGAGAAGAGGGCATGGTCTTCAAACCCGAGCCGATTTTTTTCGCTGTCGAACACGTACGCAAATCCGCGCAGACCCCTGTTTACCTCCTCTCCCCCCAGGGACGGAAGCTGGATTTCCGCCTGGCCCAGGAGATGGCCCGCCGTTCCCAGGTCATCCTCATCTGCGGGCGCTATGAGGGCGTCGATGAGCGGGTGAGCGAACATCTTGCGACAGATGAGATTTCCATCGGCGATTATGTTTTGTCCGGAGGGGAGCTGGCGGCCATGGTGGTCGTCGATGCCGCGGCCCGGCTTGTCCCCGGTGTCGTCGGCAAGGAAGAATCGGTCAGGCATGATTCTTTTTTTGAGGGGCGGCTGGATTATCCCCAGTATACCAGGCCCCGTGATTTTCGAGGGATGAAAGTCCCCCAGGTTCTTTTCTCCGGAGACCATAAAAAGATCGAGGCCTGGCGCCGGAAGAGAGCGCTGGAAAAAACATGCCTGCGCCGGCCCGACCTCCTGGGCCATCGAGCGCCCTCTCCGGAGGAAAAGACAATGTTGGACCAAATCCAAAACGAAAGGAACAAACGATGAGCTTGATCCAATTGGTGGAAGACAAACACATGAAAAAAGATGTCGAACTCTTCCGCGTGGGGGACACGGTCAAAGTGCATGTCATTATCAAAGAAGGGGACAAGGAACGCATCCAGGTTTATCAGGGAGATGTGATCGCCAGGCGGGGAACCGGTCTGAGCACGACCTTCACCGTCCGGAAGATCTCGTTCGGCATCGGTGTCGAGCGGGTCTTCCCCGTGCATTCCAAGGCCATTAAGAAGATCGAAGTGGTCCGGAAGGGGAAAGTCCGTCGGGCCAAATTGTATTATCTGAGGAACCTGAAAGGAAAAGCGGCCCGGCTCCGGGAAGAAAAATAAAAGGCCAACGTGCCCGATTTTGAGATCGAGAAGCGCTTCTTAAAACAAGGCTATCGATCTATCGCGGGGGTGGATGAAGTCGGTCGGGGAGCCCTGTGCGGCCCCGTCGTGGCCGTCAGCCTGGTCTTCCCGCCCGCACTGGTCCAGGGACGGTCCCCCGTCTGGCTCCGGCAGGCCAACGACTCCAAGCTTCTGACTCCCAAGAAACGGCAAGAGCTCCTGCCGTTCATCCTGGCCGAAGCCGAGTCCATCGGCGTTGGGCTTTGCTCGAACGTCGAGGTCGATCAAATCAATGTCTATTGGGCATCCCTCCAAGCCATGCGGCGGGCCGTGGAGCAGATGCCCCTCCGTCCGGACGTCCTGCTTGTCGATGGGTTTGAGCTCAAGGATGTCTCCTTTGTCCAACAAGGCATTCCCCAGGGAGATCGAAAAAGCTATTCGATCGCTGCAGCTTCGATTGTGGCAAAAGTCCTCCGGGACGAGATGATGGCCCGCTGTGATCTCATTTTTTCAGGGTATTCGTTCGACAAAAATAAGGGGTATGGCACCCAGGAGCATTACCGAGCCCTGCAAAAATATGGCCAAACCTCTTTTCATCGACAGAGTTTTCATTTAAAATCTTAGGAAAAGGGCAATGAGCGAAAAAGGCGAGCGGATCAGGATCATCGAGGCCGCCGAGAAGAAGGTCAAGAGCGGCAAGCTCCAGGAGGCCATTGCCGAATACCGGAAGCTGCTCCAGGGCGGCGGCCCGGACGTCCCCATCAACAATATCATGGGGGACCTCTACGTCCAGCTCGGCCAGATCGATGCCGCCATTAAAATATTCCAGGCCAGCATCGCTTATTTGGAAAAGAAGGGTGCCTATTCCCAGGCCCTGGCCATTTGCAAGAAAATCAACAAGCTGAACCCGGCCGATACCGAGCTGACGGTCAAACTGGGCGACCTCTACAGCCACCTTGGTTTCGCCGCCGAAGCCAGGACCGAATATTTTCGGGCGGCGGAAGAGCTTGAGCAGAAGCAGGATGCCGAGAGCCTGATCACCCTCTACGACAAGTTGACCAAGCTTGAGCGGGGGGATATCGAACCGCGGCTGAGGCTGGGCTCTCTGTATGTAAAAAAAGGAATGGTGGACAAAGCCGTGGCCGAGCTCAATGATGCGGCCGAATGGCTGTTCGTGATGAACGACTTCAAGCAGGCGGAAAAGATCCTGGACGAGGCCAGGCAGCTCGTGGACAGCGATCCCCGCAGCTTGGCCAATCTCGTCCGCATTTACCGGAAAGACCGCCGGATCAAGGATGCCATCAAACTCGTCGAGCACGGTCATCTCAAGAATCTCGAGAATCAGGACCTCCTGACCCTTCTGGCCAACCTCTATATGGAGAACAAGGATTATCAGAAGGCCGGGAATATTTTTAATCGATTCCTGGAAGAGGATCCGGAGAATGTGGATGTGCGCGCCAAGCTGGGATTCATCGAAATCCAAAAAGGCGAACTCGACAGGGCTTATGACGTCCTGGAGCCGCTGGTCGTCACGCTCATCGGAAAAAATAGGGAAGACCGGGCCATCGGCCTTCTCGGCCTCATCTTGATGACCGGCCAGATGCACGTCCCCAGCCTGGAAAGGCTGGCTTCCATCTATAAGAACACGGTCCAGAACAAGAACCTCGAGATTGTGGACAGGATACTGCTCGAAGAATACCGGCAGGCCAAGCTCGAAGACAAAAGGCTCTTGGTCCTGCAGGAACTCGTCGACCTCAACCCGCAAGACCCCGCGCTCCAAAAAGAGTACGACAAGAGCGTGGCCAAGGAGCTCCGGCAGGCGGAAGAGGAGAAAATCGAAGAACGGCTCTCGTTGCTTTCCGAAGAGGACCGGGACATCGTCCAGACCAACTTGGCCAAGGCCGAGGTGTACCTGCAGCAGGGCCTGGTCCGCAACGCGCGACGGATCCTGGAGAACCTGGATCTCCTCTACCCGGAGGAGCCGAGAATTCAACAGCAGTTGGAGCTTCTTCAAAAAGCCAGGCCGTCTGTCGGGGACGAAGAGATTCCCCTGATCATCGAACAAGTGACTTCCCAAGAAAAAGAAAAGGAAGTGAAGATCGAGGAGCCGCCCCAGGAGCAAGAGCCCTGGGCAACCGTCGAATCGATGGGCATGCCGGAACCCGTCGTTCCCGAGCCGGTCGTGGTGGAGGCCGCGTCCCCGGAGCCCGCGGCGGCCGCGGAGCCCGCGGAGACGGCACACATCGAGATAACGGAAGAGGCGGCGGAAACGGGAGAAAAAGTGACCGCGGCGGAGATCTTTGCCGAAACCGATATCATCCCGGTCGCCGCGCCCGCGGCCAGGCCTAAAGCCTTTTATAACCTGGAAGACCGGATTAACGAAGAGCTGGACATCCTCGAATCGGTCTTCTATAGGCAGATCAAAGAAAAGGCCGGCATGATTGAAAAAGAGCTTTCGGACATCGTGGTCGATTTCCGGAGGCATGTCGAAGAGAAGATCGACAAGCAAAACTACGAGGCGCGCTACAGCCTGGGGATTGCCTTTATGGAACAGGGCCTGAACGACGAGGCCCTCGAGGAGTTCAAGCTGGCCGCTCTGGACCCCGAGCGGACTGTCGACTGTTTTTCCTTGATCAGCCGTTGTTACAAAAAGAAGAAGAACCTTCCGGAGGCATTGCGCTGGATGGAACAGGCCTTCGAGCTGACCCAAAAGGGGTCGGAAGAGTACTTCGTCCTCACCTATGACCTGGCCATCCTGTATGAGGATATGAACGAAAACCAGAAGGCCATCAGCCTCTATCGCGAAGTGAAGGCCTGGAACCCGAAACACAGAAACGTGGCCAAGCGCCTAAAGATCTTGGAGAAGATCTTAGCGGATTAAATCAGGGGGGATACTTCCGAGGGAGCCCAGCCCGAGAGGGTATGTCTATTGATTTTTGGCGATTTCTTCTTGAAGCTTCTGTTCGAGTTCCTGAGGGTGATGACGGCAGCTATATTCGATGTGGCTCGAAGAGCGGTGCGCCTTGTCATAATCCCAGCCCTGGGCCATGAGATGGCGTTCGTGGAGCTCGTGGAGCAGCACGTATTTGAGCTCACTGGGCTGGAGGTCGTCGTCCAGCCAGACTTCTCCCGGGGGAACAAAAGGATAGACTTTGTCGTGCCCGCCCTCGGTGTAATCGATAAAAAATAGGTCCCGGACGAGCTCGCCGTCGACAATCCAGACCTTGACGCCGCCGCCGCTGTATTTTTCGAGAAGCTGCTTGTGAACCCTCGGAAGGTAGTCCTCTTTTTTGAGATGGGGCTGGATTTTCTTCTTGATGAAATCGACCTTTCTCCGCTCTTTGATCTCGGCCTTATCCGCTTTGGCCAGGGCATCGTCGTAAGGATAGCCCTCCGCCATGAGCCGGTTTTCGATGAGCATGTGGTGGATGAAAAATTCCTCCTCACCGGGCGTGCGCTCGTGGTCGATCCAGAACTCATGGGCCGGGATGAATCGGAAGCGGAGGTGCTGGCCGAAGTTGGTGAACTCCTCGTCGAGGTGGCCTCGGATGTATTTGCCGTCGACGAGATAGACGTCGAAATTGGAGATCGTATCGATTTTTTGAAGGTATGGTTTGTCCATGGCGATTGTATTGTAGCATAAAAAAAGGGAACGCGGCTCGCTCGCCTCGAAGCGAGTCGCATTCCCTGATCGAGGAGGGGTGCGTCTGTCTATTATTTGACGACTTTTCCGGAGATGATGAGGATGAGGCCCTTGTCGCTGCCGCCCGCCATTTTCGAGACTCCGACGACGGTTTTCTCTCCGGATTTCATGGTCAGGGTGGTCGCGATCAGGTAATTTTGGGGAGTATTGGAGAGGGTCATGGAGAAGCCCAGCCGGATCTCGGCTTGGATATTTTCTTCTTTTTCGTCTTTGATGTACTTGGGCCGGAGAGAGAGCGAGTATTCCCCGTTTTTCCCGAAGCGGACCTGAGAATCCTCTCTCTCCATGGTCCGGACCAGCGTCGTGTCCAGGAGCGAAAAATTTTTATATCGCAAGAGATTTCTTATCTCTTTGATAACGAGATCGCTCTTCAAGGAGTCATCCGTCTTTTCTTCGACGGATTCGGAGCCGAGGACGAGTTGGACCGTGAACAGGAGCTCGGCCGGCTTGACGTCGACGTCTTTGATCAAGGCGACCATTTTTTCCACGAGGTCGGGCGTATCGCTGATGACCACCAGGTTGTTCTTGTTGGCATCGCGGGCCATGCTCAGGCTGCCGTCGCGGCTGCGGTAGGATTGGAGCAGCATCATGATATCGGTGGCATCGATGTATTTCAGCTTAATCAGCTCTTTCCGCAACGGGGGCGGGGCGCTCTTCTGCTGGACGTCGTCCTCGGCGAACAGCCATCCCGAAGCGATGAACAAGCAGACGCCGGCCAAGGCCAAGCGGGCGAATTTTTTCATTGTTGATTCTCCTTCCATTCAAAGTTTTTGTTGAAAAACCAAACGATCTTGAGACCGGTCTCTTGCGAAACAATCGTCATCGACAAAACGTCCTGTCCTGCCGGTTTCTGTTGGGCCGTCCTCTGGGATCGGCCAAGGGAAACGGGGCGCTCCTCAGATTTGAAGGGCATTCTTTTATTGAGCAGAAACATGCCGGCGGCAAAAACGAGAAGAGCCAGGCCGAAGGCAAAGGCCGGCTTTTGGACCCGCCCCCACGTTGTTTTTCTCTTTTCCACTTTGACGCCCGTCACGCGGCTCAGCATCCGCCGCCATTCGGTGTCCGTCCAGTCCCTGAGGGCTTCGGTCCGGGCCAGGTCCTTGGCCGCATGGAGCGCCAGGGCTATCTCCTGGGCCTCTTTGCGGCAGGCGGCGCATGTCTCGAGGTGGGCTTTCACCGTTCGCGTCTTCTTCTCAGTGAGATCGTTTCCGGCCAGCAGGGCAAGGAGTTTTTTTACTTTTTTGCACGTCATTGCCGAACCTCCAGCAGGGATGGATATTTTTCTTTGATCCGCTCCTGGATCTTTCTGCGCGCCGCCGATAGATGGACCCGGATCGAGACCGATGAGCAGCCGAGGACATGGGCGCTTTCTTTAATGTTCAGGCCTTCAATGTCTCTCAGGAGAAACACTTCTCTTTCCCGGTCCGTCAGACCGTCCAGGCAGTCCATGAGCTGTGACCGCAATTCTTGATCAAGCTGATGTTCCTCGGGATTGCCTTCTGAGGTCGTGGGAACCTCATCCACGGGCAGGTCCAGTCGCAGCCGTTCCTGAACGGCCTGCTTGTTCTTGAGGTTCCTGGCCGTATTGATCAAGATCTGATAGATCCAATTCCTGAAGCTTCTCCGGACGTCGACCTTCCCTAAATATTTGAACGCCCTTAAGAATGTCTCCTGCGAGGTCTCCTTGGCGTCCTCCCAGTTCCGGGTGATCCGGTAGGCCAGGCTGAGCAGCGGCTGCCGATAGGGGGTAATGAGAGGCTCAAACGCATCGAGGTCTCCGTTCAGGACTCGTTCGACCAAAGTGCGCTCCTTATCATCCATTTCACATAAGAGTATATCTTGAACGCGGTCGTTATGTTAAGACTCAAAATCGGGAGATCCCGGCCGGAAGTGCCGTGACAGGGACCCATTCCCGCTATTGACACTGACAGGCCTCCCGGTTATAAGGAAAGCGTGGAGGAAGACAAGGAACGATGAGCGACGCAAGACAACTCTTAATCGCCAAAGGCCGGAAGGAGCTCTACCTGCTTCCCAGGATGGCCAACCGGCATGGACTGGTGGCTGGCGCCACGGGGACGGGCAAAACCGTTTCCCTCCAAGTCATGGCGGAGAATTTCAGCCGGGTCGGCGTGCCCGTTTTTATGGCGGATGTCAAGGGTGACCTCTCGGGCATCAGCCAGCCCGGGTCCCCGACGCCGAAGATCGCCGAGCGCATCAAGCAGCTCAAGCTGGCCGATTATGCCTTCGCCGGCTGTCCCGTAACATTTTGGGATATTTTCGGCGAACAGGGGCATCCCGTCCGCACCACGATCAGCGAAATGGGCCCCTTGCTCTTGAGCCGCCTCTTCAACCTGAATGAAGTCCAGGCCGGCGTGCTCTCCCTCGTTTTCAAGATCGCCGATGACAACGGGCTCCTCCTGCTCGATACCAAAGACCTGCGGGCCATGCTCCAGTACGCGGGCGACAATGCCGAATCCTTCACCACGGAGTATGGACGCATCTCTGCGGCCAGCGTGGGCGCCATCCAGCGCTCGCTTCTAGAGCTCGAGACCCAGGGCGGCGATCAGCTCTTCGGCGAACCCGCCCTGAACCTGGACGATTTCTTGCAGACCGAAAGCGGGGGATGGGGGATGATCAACATCGTGGCCGCCGACAAGCTGATGCAGTCTCCGAAAATGTATGCGACATTCCTGCTTTGGCTGCTGGCCGAGCTTTTTGAACGAATGCCCGAGGTGGGGGACATGGAAAAACCCAAGCTCGTCTTCTTCTTCGATGAGGCCCACCTTTTATTCACGGATGCCCCGCAGGTGCTGCTCCAGAAGATCGAGCAGATCGTCCGCCTGATCCGGTCCAAAGGCATCGGCGTCTATTTCGTGACGCAAAATCCTCTCGACATCCCGGACGTCGTCCTGGGCCAATTGGGAAACCGCATCCAGCACGCCCTGCGGGCATTCACGCCGCGCGACCAGAAGGCAGTCCGGGCGGCCGCCGAAACCATGCGCGCCAACCCCAAGCTGGATGTTGAAAAAGTAATCGGCGAGCTGGCCGTCGGAGAAGCGCTCATCTCCTTCCTTGATGAAAAAGGCCAGCCGGGTATCGTTGAGCGGGCGTTCGTCGTGCCGCCCAAAAGCCGGATCGGGCCGGTCACGCCGGATGCGCGACGGCAGATGGTTTCCCGTTCGGTCCTCTACGGCCATTACGAAAAGGTCATCGACAGGGAATCAGCCTTTGAGAGACTCCGCGCCCGCGCCGAAAAATTTACCCAGCCTGGACAGCCGCCCCAGCCTCAACCTCCCGCGCCCGGGCAGCCGTCTTATCCCAGCGGGTATCCGCCGCCGACGACTTATCCTTCATCCCAAGCGCCGCGCCCGCCGCGGCCCGTCGGCAGGCCCAGGGATACGCTGTTTGAAGCTATGGCCAAGAGTACGGTACGCTCCATCGGAAGCTCTGTGGGCCGACAGATCGTCCGCGGAGTATTGGGCTCGATCCTGGGCGGAGGGCGGAGATAGATTTTTCTCAGCCAATTTTATTCTGAGCACCGGTTGCGACCTCCCCCAGCAGACCCCGTTGGAGAATATCCATGCCTTTATGGACGCCGGCCGTTCGAGTTTTTAGGAAAAGCCTTGGCGGGTGCAATCCACCAGTGAGAAAAAAGCGGGCGCTGCATCGTTATCCCATGTGACGTTGCCTTCGTCGTCGAGGTGCCAACCAAACATGGACCGCCTGTATCCCGATGTGTCCCTGATCGGAAGAAGCGAGGCCTTCGGCCAAATCCAGAGCCTTATCGATAAGGTCAAAGACCTGAATGCGCCAGTCTCCATTTACGGGGAGAGCGGCACCGGCAAGGAGCTCATCGCCAGGGCCATCCATTTCCGCGGCGTCCGTCGCCATGGCCAGTTTGTGGCGGTCAACTGCGGAGCGATCCCCGAGCACCTTCTCGAGAGTGAATTGTTCGGCTACGCTCGAGGGGCGTTTACCGGGGCGTTGCGCGATAAGACCGGCCTGATCGAGGAAGCCGACGCCGGAACATTTTTCCTGGATGAGATCGGGGACCTTTCTCTTCAGCTTCAGGCAAAGCTCCTGCGCCTGCTCCAGGAAAAAGAGATCAGGAGAATCGGCGAGAACCGGACGCGTCCCGTCGATGTCCGCTTTATCAGCGCCACCAACAAAGACATCGAGAAGGAAGTCGAGTCCGGCCGTTTTCGGGAGGACCTGTACTACCGCCTGCGAATCATCACCATCGACATCCCTCCGCTCCGGGAGAGGCGGGACGACCTGGTGCTGCTCATGGACTATTTCATCGAGAAATACAGCCGGGAGATCAGGAACGACAGGGTCTTTTTTTCGCCGCGTGTCCAGGAATTGTTCTTCCATTATCCATGGCCCGGCAATGTCCGGGAACTCCAGAACGAGATCCAGAGGTGCATCATTTTGTGCGGCGAGGAAAAGCTCGTTCGCGAAGAGCATCTCTCGCCCAAGCTCAATCCGCGCGGCCAGGCCGCCGCCGGCTCTCCCTTCAATTTTTTCGAGGCCAAAGCGGATTTCGTGCGGCGCTTCCTCAACCAGGCGCTGTTGCGCACCAATTTCAACAAGGCCAGGACCGCCGAGGAAATCGGGCTGTCGAGACAGGGTCTGTTCAAACTGCTGAAAAAATACAAGATCGAGGTCTCGCCGGATTCCAAGAACTAGCGATCCCTTCATTTTTTGCCGGTTTTCTGCTAAATTTTATAGGATGAGCACCGACCAGGAAAAAGTCTTTGAAGTCACCTGTCCCTGCTGCCAAGCCACGCTGTGGGTGGACCCCTCGGCGCAGAGCGTGATCAAATCCGAGAAGGGTGCCAAAAAAAAGGCATCCCTGGACGACCTCCTGCTGAAGGAAAAGAAGAAGAAGGAGGGGTTCGAGCACAAGTTCGAGGCGACGGCCGAGATCGAGAAGCAGAAGCGCCAAAAGGCAAAAGAAAAATTCGCCAAGGCCTTCGGCGACTTGGACAAGACGGATTGATGGCTGGGGCCGGCCGTCAGCTGCCGGCCTGTGTTTCGTCGTCCCGGATTTTTGGCGCCATGGTGAATCCTGTCGCTCCGTATAGCGCCAGGATGACAATGGCCGCATAGTTGGCGATGGCCCAGGGGAGATAGGAAAACACCTCAACGCCCAGGACCCCCTTGATATAAACGCCGGCCATGCTCCAGGGAATCAGGGGGACGATAACGCCTCCGCATTCATCGATGATCCTCGACAAATTCTTGGCCGCCAGGCCCCTTTTTTTATAGGCGGGAGCGAGGAGGTCGCCTGGGATAATCACGGACAGATAGGAGCTTCCGGTGACCAGGGCCGTCACCACGCACGAGCCGATGGTCACGACGACGAGATTCCAGACCTTATCCGCCAACTTCATGACGCGGTCGAGGATGGCCGAAAGCATGCCCGTCTTCTGCATGATGCCGCCGAAGCTGAAGGCGGTGAATGCCACGAGCTGCGTTTCCATCATGCTCATCAAGCCCCCTTTGGCCAGCAGTTGATCGACGACGTCGACCCCCGTGTGGGCGGGATAGCCGGAGTTCACGGCCTGGGCGATCAGCGGAACGGAGGCTTTCTGGAAGATCACGGCCAGCCCGCCGGCGATGAGCGATGACAGCAGCATGCCCGGGACGGTTGGCTTTTTGGCGAAGGCCAGATAGAAGACGATGAGGACGGGCAGGAGAAGAAGCACGTGGAACCTGAAATTTTTCTTGAGCGTTTCCAGGATGAGCTCGACCTTCGGGGAGTGGACCTGCGGGGCTTGGTATTTCAGGCCGATCAAGAAATAGACCAGCAAGCTGAGGAGCCAACCGGGAACCGCCGACCAGATCATATGCTTGATGTGGTCGAAAAGATTGGCGCCGACGGTCACGGCCGCCAGATTCGGGATATCGGAAAAGGGGGACATTTTATCACCAAAATATGCGCCGGCGACGATCGCGCCGGCCGCCGCCCCCAGCGGGATGCCGAGCGCCATGGCGATGCCGATAAAAGCGACTCCGACGGTGCCGATCGTCCCCCAAGAGGTCCCCGTGGCCACGGCCGTGATGCTGCAGACAAGACAGGCCGTAAATAGAAAAAATTTCGGCGAGATGAGCTTCAGCCCGTAGTAGATGACCATTGGAATCGTGCCGCAGGCCATCCAGGCGCCTATGAGAATGCCGACGGTCAGCATGATCAGGATGGCCGGCATGGCTTTATGGATGCTGTCCACGATTCCCCTCTCCATGTCTTTCCAGCTGAAACGCAGGATCCACCCCAGGCATCCTGTCAAGAAGGCTGCGGCGACCAGCAAGACCTGCGGCCGAATTTTGTAAACGCCGTAACCGACTCCCAGGAGCAAACCCATGGCTATCAGAGGGAGCAGCGCCACTCCGAGAGACGGCGTTTTCTGCGGAACATTTTTTTCGGATCCCATGTTTGTATCCTTTCCCCGGCGGATATGCATAAACACGCTGGCCTCCTTGAGACAAGATACCTAGTCCTAAATTATCATGACTGTTTTCCATTGACAAGGACCTCGGCCTCTTTGCCGAAGGCGCGAATAAAGATCTGGGTCCTTCGGGCATCACAGGGCGACATCCGTGCCTCCCATTCATTTCCCCTATTCCATGAAGGAGTCGCTCCCCACGGTTTCGCCGTCTATAGAAAAATCTCAAGTTTTAGGATAAAATGAGGCCCACCATGGCGAGTTATGAAGAAGAGCTGAAACGGTATGAACCGTTCGCTCGCCGAGCGAGCGCCATTGCCCTGCTCGGCAAAAAGTTGCTCGTCCGCGGACAGGAACACTTCAGCAAGGAAGGCCCATCCATCATCGTCGGGAACCATTGCGGCAGCTACAAGGATGTCGCCATCATCTGCAAGTTCGTGCCCTGGCCGTTCTTTTTCACGGCCAATCGGGAGATTTTTACGAGGAGCGAGTTCAGCCATCTTGTTCGTAAGCACCTTCGGCGGCACCTCAAGAATTTCGGCCTTCTCCTCAATTTTTTTCTGAATCCCTATAAATCCCTCTTTGTTCAATATATCTCTTCCAATGTCGCGAAAGTCGGGACGATTCCCGTGGATTTAGGCAATCATGGAAAGCGCGAGGCGATCGAGCGCTGCCAGGACTACCTCAAACAAGGCAGGAGAATCATCGCCCTTCAGGGATATGGACGGGTTGTGCCCAAGGACCCCAACCCTTATGTGAAAGCCTTCGGCCGGGGGGTTTCGATCATTTCCTACAACATGTATCAGCAAGAAAAAATCGAAGTTCCCGTGACGCCCTTGGCCATATACGGGACGCAGCGTCCGTTTCTGGTTCCCGGCAAGGTCCTTGTGAATGTCGGCAAGCCGCTGGTGGTCACCGATTATCTAGGGGGCGGTTTCGAGGAAACGGTCGAACGGTTTAAAAATGCTCTCGAGGCCACCGTCAACAGGCTTTTTTTCGAGCTGATCCGGGCCTAAAGCATCTCTTTCCAAAATCTCCATCCAACAAAGCAGGAAAAAATTGCATTCTTGAAGCCCAGTCAATAGAATAATTCCTGAGAGTGAGGACACGATGAAACATAAAACCCTCTGGATCGTCTGTCTGGCTTTGGTGTTTTCTGTATCCTGCGGCCGCGGCCGGGCCGGCAAAAGCCCTGGGATCTATCTTCCCAGGGAAGCTTCCCGGCTGGAATCGATCGCGGCGGCCGAGCTGCGTCGCTATCTCTATCTGCGCACGGGCGATCTCGTTCCCGTGACCAAGATTGATTCGCCGGCCGAGCTCAAAGATTCCGGCATCGTTGTGAACCAGAAAGGAAGGCTCCTTCACCAAGCCGGAGAAAAAACAGGTTCGGTCGAAAATATTCCCCTCGATAAATTCCCGAAGCTTTATCCTGATGACTATTGGCTGAAGACATTCAAGCAGAACGGGACAAGCCATTGGCTCATCGCCGGCGGTGACGGATTTGGAATGCTCTATGGGACGTATGCATTTATCGAAAAGCTCGGTGTCCGGTTCTACCTCGACGGAGACGTCGTCCCGGACGAAAAATCGGAGTTTCATGTGCCGGAACTCGACGAAACAGGACGGCCGTTGTTCAAACTCAGAGGCATCCAGCCCTTCCATGATTTTCCAGAGGGCCCGGATTGGTGGAATGAAGATACCTATAAGGCGATCCTGGGCCAGCTTCCGAAGCTGCGCATGAATTTCTTCGCCCTTCATACTTACCCCGAGGGGGGGCCCAATGCGGAGCCGACGGTCTGGATCGGCTTTCCGGGCGATTATTATGAAGACGGCCGGGTGACCTACAGCTATCCCTCGAGCTTCCAAAATACGCTGCGCGGCAACTGGGGTTATCAGGCCAAGAAGACGGGCGATTTTCACTTCGGCGCCGCCGAGCTGTTCGAGCGCGACGGCTACGGCGCGGATGTCATGGAGGGTCTGGTGGCCGAGCCGAAGCTGCCCGACCAGTTCAATGCCGTGTTCAATCGGACAGCGGCCATGCTGCGGGGAGCATTCACGTTTGCCAGGGACCTGGGCATCAAGACCTGCGTCGGAACAGAGACGCCCCTGACCGTTCCTGCCCTGGTCCGTCAACGCTATCAGATGATGGGCAAGAATCCCAAAGACCCAAATATGGTCAAGGAGGTTTACAAGGGGATATTCCAGAGAATTTTAGCGGCCTACCCCCTCGATTTTTACTGGTTCTGGACGACGGAGAGCTGGACGTGGTCGGACGCGAGCGAGGAAGCGATCAAGGCCGTCAAGTCCGATTTGAACATGGCCGTCCAGGCCGCCGCCGAGCTGAAGGTCCCCTTCAGCCTGGCCACGTGCGGCTGGGTGCTCGGTCCGCCGAGCAACCGCACGCTGTTCGACCAAGCCCTGCCGAAAACGGTGGCAACCGGCTGCATCAACCGTGAAGTGGGAAAAGCGCCCGTGGATCCCAATTTTGCCAAGATCAGCGACCGCTCCATGTGGGCCATTCCCTGGCTTGAGGACGACCCGTCGCTCACCTCACCCCAGCTTTGGGTGGGCCGCATGCGCCGCGATGCCGTGGATGCCCTGGAATACGGCTGTGACGGCTTGATGGGGATCCATTGGCGGACGCGGATTTTGTCGGCGAACGCCTCGGCCCTGGCCCGGGCGGCCTGGGACCAGAGCTGGAACACGATTCCTGCCAAATTTGCCGACATGGCCGGCCCCATCAACGGTCAGTACGTAGCCTTTGCGGACAAGACAATCGCCGGCACGAAGGAAGAGGCAATCTACAAGGATATCCGGGACCGGGTTTACGGCTACCATTTGTCGGTCCCGGACGGAACATACACGGTCACCCTCAAATTCTGCGAAGGAGAGTTCGATAAGAAAGGCGTGCGCGTGTTCGATATCCTAATCCAGGGGAATAAACTGGCTGAGAAACTGGATATTTTTGAACGCGCGGGAAAATATAAAGCCCTGGACTTGGCCTTCAAGAACGTCAAGGTGGCGGGTGGGAAAATGGCCATCGATTTCGGGGACCGCATCCACTATCCTTCCCTGGCCGGCCTCGTGATCGAAGGGACAACAGGGGCCGGCGAGAAATACATGAAGAAAATTAACTGCGGCGGCCCCAAGGTCCTCGACTATGATGCCGACTGGCCCGAGACACCCCGCTCTCTCGCCGCGCTCGATTTTTACCAGGACTGGGCTAAGAACCAGTTCGGACAGACGGCCGCCAACGAGATTGCCGAGATATTTGCCGGGGTGGACGGAAAGCTCCCCATCCCTGTGAACTGGATCGGCGGCCCGGGCGGCATTGCCCCCGAGAAAAGGCCGTGGGTTGAAGTCCAAAAAAACTACCGGTTCGTTGATGATCTGGCGGCGTTCAAGCCCCGCATCAAAGGGAAAGGAAATGCGGAGCGCTTTGACTATTGGCTGAAGAATTTCGAATACACGCGGGAAATCGCCCATTACTGCTGCCTCTGGGCGGAATATAACCAGGCCTTGGAGAAGGTGAAAGCTCTGGCCAATGACACGGAGAAGTCCCGGGCAGCCAAGGACAGCCTGCTGCCGATCCGGGTCCAGATGGTAAGCTCATTGAAAACGATATTCGGCTGCCTGCTGGCCACGGTGAGCAACACGGGGGAGCTCGGGACCATCGCCAACTGGGAACAGCATCTGCTTCCGGATTCGATCGAGAAACCGAGCCAGGAGCTCCTCAAGCTTCTCGGAGAAGAGCTTCCGGCCGACGCCCAGCTATCAAAAGCTTATGAAGGTCCGGCGCGGATGATCGTCCCCACGGTGAGGGCGAGCTATCAGGCCGGAGAGCACACGCGGTTGAAAGTCATCATTTTGGCCCAGAAGCCGACCCAGAATACACTCTTCTATTGGAGAGAACTGGGGAAAGGGGATTTTAGGGGTATTCCTTTAAAGAAGATGGCCCGGAGCGTTTACATCGTGGATGTCCCCGCGATGATGACGGATATCGAATATTATGTGAAGGCGCGCGTCGGCGAGCAGGACCTTGTCTTCCCTTCGACCGCCCCGGAGCTCAACCAGACGATCATCGTCATTCCCAAATAGCGGAACGGGGTCAAAGCTACACATTTGACAAGAAACCATGAAGTGAAGAGCGCCCTCAGAGCCTGTCCTGAATATTATCGCTATTTTTGTCAAATGTGTAGCTTTGATCCCTTTAGCCAGCGGTGTTCGATTTCCTCCAGCGTCTTGCCTTTGGTCTCCGGTAATACGACCAGCATGAAGACAAAGTCGATGATGCACATCACGGCATAGAGCCAAAACGCCGATGACTCGTTGAACCGGTCGGCGATCACCGGGAACGTCAGCGAGACGAGAAAGTCCGAGAACCAGAGGATGACCGTAGCGACGGCCATGGCCCGACCTCGAATGCGCGTCGGAAAAATCTCCGCCATGACCACCCAGACGATCGGTCCCATGGCCATGGCAAAAAAGGCCACATAAAGCAGGGTGAAGACGAGGACCAGGCTGCCTGTAAAAAGCTGGAACTTAAAGGCGGCGCCGAGCAGGATGAAGGAGATTCCCATGCCGCCCGCGGCCGTCAACAGCAGCGGCTTCCGGCCGATGCGGTCGACCAAAACGATGGCCACGACGGTGAACAACATGTTGACCAGGCCGACGATGGTCGACTGCCCGATGGCCGACATGCGTTCAAACCCGGCGGTTTCGAAAATCCGCGGCGCATAATACAGCACGGCGTTGATGCCCGTAATCTGCTGGAAGATGGCCAGCCCGACACCGATGAGCAGGGCTGTTCTGAAGCCCGGTTGAAAGAGCTCGGAGAGAGCTCCTTTTTCCAGAGCCAAGGTCTCTTGGATGCTGACGATTTCGGCCGCCGCCGTCTCGGCCGTGTTGACTTTGGTCAAAATGGCAAGCGCTTCTTCTTTGCGCCCCTGCTTGACCAGCCAGCGCGGGCTTTCCGGCACCCTGAGGACGAGGGCAAAGAAGAGGATCGAGGGTGCCGCACCGCCGGCAAACATCCAACGCCAGTTCGAAGGGCCGATGCCGGCGAAGATCCAGTTGACGAAATAGGCGAGCAGGATCCCCGTGACGATGGCCATCTGGTTGACGGAGACAAGCGCCCCTCGAATGCGCGCCGGCGCGATCTCCGAAATATAGAGCGGGGAGAGGAGGGAAGCGGAACCGATTCCCAAGCCGCCGATGAAGCGGAAAATGAGGAAGGCGGCCATTGTCCGGGGGAGGGCACACCCAATCGCCGAGACGAAAAAGAGAACGGAGGAAACGAGCAAGAACCGCTTGCGTCCGATTTTATCGCTGACGGTGCCCGCGATTCCGGCGCCGAACATGCATCCGATGAGAACGATGCTGACCGCCAGACCTTCCCCGAAGGAGGTCAGCGAGAACTGGTCCTTGAGATACCGGGTGGCGCCCGCGACAATGGCTGTGTCGAAGCCGAACAGGAGGCCTCCGATGGCCGCAACGACGGAGACAAAAATGACGTAGGTATTGTGAGTTTTCATTATTCCTTGAGCGCTTCGAACATGGCCACAATGTTTTTTACGGGGACATTGGCCTGGATGTTGTGCACGGCGTTGAAAACGAACCCCCCTCCCTTGCCCAGGACCTCGCAGCGTCGGAGCACTTCCTCGCGGACGGACCCGGGCGTGCCGAACATCAGCGTCTTTTGGGTGTCCACCCCGCCTCCCCAGAAAACGATGTCGCCCCCGTACTTTTTCTTGAGCGTCTTTGGCTCCATGCCCGCCGCCGAGCACTGGACAGGGTTCAAAATATCAAATCCGGATTCGATCATCGAGGGAATCAATGTTTCCACGGCGCCGCAGGAGTGCTTGAAAGTCTTCCAGGATGTATTCTTGTGGATCCAATCGTTGACCCTTTTGTAGTAGGGCATATAGAGCGATCGGAACGTATTTACCGAGCAGAACGTGGATTGCTGCGTGCCGAAGTCCGTGCCGCAGATGAAAACGGCCTGGACCCGGCCGCCGACCCTGCCCCGGATTTTTGCCAGGTTGGCCAGGGCAAACTCGGCCTGTTTTTCAAAGACACTATGGATATAGGGCTGCCGGGTGAGTGTCGAGATGTACCATTCCTCGATATCGCGGATGCCCTTCGGCGCTTTGAGGAAGGGCGCGGGGACCAGGGCGATGTCGCCGAAGGCCGTGCCGCCGAAGGTTGCGATCACACCGCGTCCGGTCTCGGCGGCCTGCCTGGAAGCCTCATCAAAATACTGCAGGTCTTTTTCTGAGATAAGGCCGAACTCCTCGATATTGTCCTCAGGATTCAGCTTGGCCTCATCGATCGGTTCCTGCCGGACGATGGTATCAAAGAAGAACCCGTTCTTGGGCATGCGGCCCGAGGGCGCGGCGGAACGATCGCCCTTGGGAAAGATCAGTGTGTCGCCGTTGGCGTCTTTTGTGACTTTGAAATGCCCGGAGACAAGGACTTCGGTGCCGTTGTCCATGTGCCAGGGCTTCCAATTCTCATTGCGGAAGCCGAAGAGCGTTTCCACCGCGTAGACGCCTTCCACATCGATGCCCAGCACCCGCTTGAGGTCCTCCTCGATCAGACCCAGCATTTGGTAGGGCTCATGGACTTTGACCGGCCGCTTGTCCAGGCCGTAGTGTTCGCGGAGCACGATGACACAGCTGACGTGCATGCCTGTGACGGCCGTCGCGCCGAAATCGACGGGGATGCGGTCCGGCTCCCGGTGGTTCAAGGCCCGAATCAGGCGTTCTCTGGGTGTCATGGTCTCACCTCTTCCAACGGTTCATGGGCTTTCAGATTACACTATTTTTTGCGGGATTTGCAAAAGAAAATTGTTCAAAAAAGATTTCAGGAAGATGCTTTCTTCAAGAAACCACGCTTGGCATCTCGATGCGAAATTGGATAAAATAATGGCTCATGATCCTGAACAATATTCCCGTATCCCTCGCTCCAGACGAGATCATCAAGCATCTTCGTCTCCACAATCGCGAAAACGCGCCGGGCGTTGTTGAAGAGCTCCTGGCCACGGCCCGGCCTTTGATCGCTCCCCGGGCCCTGTTCAAGGCCGCTTATATCGATAAAAAAGAGAAGGCCTCCGTCGTGATCGAAGGCGTGGGCTTTGCCAGCCGCGTTCTGCGGAAGAATCTGGACCAGGCGGAAAGGGTCTTTCCTTTTGTCCTCACGATCGGCGGGGCCCTGGAAAAAGAAGCGGGTTTTTCCGGAGACCTCCTGCGACAGTATTACCTGGAAACGATCGCCGACCTGGCCCTCCGCTCGGCAGGCACCTATTTTGAGAAAGAGCTGAAGAAACGCTACGGCCTTGGCAAGATCTCGAGCATGAGTCCAGGGTCTCTTGCCGATTGGCCGGTGACCGAGCAGAGGCCGCTCTTTGCCCTGCTGGGAAATACGGACGCGGAGATCGGCGTCCGTCTGACAGACAGCATGCTGATGATTCCCCGAAAATCCATCTCCGGCCTTTATTTTCCAACCGAGGTCACGTTTTTCTCCTGCCAGCTCTGCGAGCGGGAGCGCTGCCAGGGGCGAAAAGCGCCCTTTGATGAGGGCCTCAAGCAGAAATACGGCTTATCAGAGGAGTGACATTCCTTGTTGAGATACCGGAAAGCCTGGAGATGGGCCTTCCGGCCTTTTTTTGCGGCTTGCGCGGTTTTCGTCATTTCCGCGGGGGCCCAGGAAGCCAAGCCGAGAAAACCTTCCGGCATCTTCAGTTTGTTTGTGGAAAATGACGTTTTTGCGGGAACCGACCGTGGTTATACCAGCGGCGTGAAGCTTGTCTGGGTCTCGCCGGAACTCAATGGGTGCCCTCCGAATTTCCGCCTGCCGGGCTGGCTGGATTTCCTGAGCCGGAAGTTTTCGCCGTTCCAAGCGCCGGGTTCACGGCGGGTGGTCTCCGTTTTCTTCGGCCAGAATATCTACACCCCCAATGACATTGAGCGTTCCGATCTCATCGTCTGGGACCGGCCTTACGCGGGGATCACATACGCGGGGCTCGGCTTCCACAGCTTCGGCCGTTCATCCTTGGACACCTTTGAGTTAAAGATCGGGATCGTCGGGCCCCATTCGTTTGCCGGCGACATACAAAAATTTGTCCATAGAGTCTTCGACTTCAGGCCGGTCAATGGATGGTCCCACCAGCTCAGGGACGAGCCGGTCCTCGGCATCGCCTATGACCATAAATGGAAGGCCTGGCAGGGGGAAGAGCCAAGCGGTTTCGGCTCGGACGTGATTTTTCATGGCGGCGGTGAGCTGTCCAACGCAATGACCGGCGCAAACACCGGGGTGGAGCTCCGGCTGGGATGGAATATTCCAAGAGACTTCGGGACGTCATGCATTCAAGCGGGGCCTGACAGCTCTTCGCTCCTTGAAGATCGGGAATCGCGGCGGTCCGGCCAAGGTCGCTTCGGCCTGTATGGATTCTTGGTCTTCGAAGGACATGCGGTCGCCAGAGACCTCTTCTTGGACGGGAATAGCTTCGGCCAAAGCCACCACGTTGAGAAATATCCCTTCCGGGGGGATATCAGCTTGGGACTGGCGTTTCGCCACAAGCGGCTCAAGCTCAGCTTCGGCTACATCTGCGAGACCAAGCAGTTCACGACCCAGACGGGACATCCTATCTTTGGGTCATGGCAGGTTGCTCTCGATGTTCTCGATTGAAAGTCAGGTTTGGGCCCCCGATTTTTCTGCCTCCCCACCTTCGGCATCGAGTTGACCGTTCTTATGGATTCTCCGCATCAGCAGGAACACTGGAAGTCCGGTGATGAAAAAGACCGCGTCCAGAAGGGCCTCCCGGGTTTGGGTCAAAAGGACGTTCAAGGAGATGCCGAGGAGGAACAGGGTGAAGATGGCTGGAAGGACCGGATAAAGCGGGGCTTTGTACCCGTCATAGGCGTGGCTCGACCGCCTCGCCCTGCGACGCAGGGCGAAGATCGTCGAGGCTGCGACGGCGATGTTCAAGCTGTCCAGGAACATCACGTAATTGACGATGGCCTCAAAGGTGCCCAAGAAGAAAACGGGCAAGATGATCATCGCGCCCAGGAAGAACAGCCCGAATCCCTGGGCTTGGGTGCTTGGGGTCAAAATTGGGGTCAAACCTCAACAATCAACAATTTTCAACCCTTTGTTTCATAGAGTCACCTCTTGAAGGAAAGATCTTGTTGAATGTTGAGGTTCGACCCCGGTCACTTTTTAGAGCTGATCCAATCCATTCTATTTTTCCGCGGTTTCGTAGCGGGAGAGAAGGTCGTTTGTCGTCTGCAGATAGAGGGAGTATTTGATTTTGACTCCCTTGTCGTTCTTCAGCTTGGTGAGATAGGATTGGAGGAGCTTGGTCTTTTTTGTTTCCAGGAGATTGTTGGTCTGAGTCTCTTTTTCTTTTTCGAACTCTTCACGAATGGCCTGTTTTCTATCCAGGACGCGCAGGAGGGCATAGCCGTTTTCAAAGGCGATGGGCGGACTCACCTGCTTGAGGGGCAGCGAAAAAGCCAGCTGGTCGATTTCCGGGCTTTCTCCGATGACGCTGATGTACTGTTCTTTCTTGTGTTCGTTGACGGACTTGTTTTCCAGCTTGTACTTCTGGGCGATCTCCTCCCAGTTTTTATCCGTGAGCTTGGCGCGGGCTTCCTGGATGGTCTCTAGAACCTTTTCCTTTTTGGCGGCTTCGATGACGTCGCTCTCGACGTCCGTCTTGACCTCATCGAATTTCGCCGGCCGGGGCGGCTCGGTTTTGCGGAGCTCGGTCGTCCCGACCCCGCCATAAGAAAAGACGGGCGTCGAAATCTCTTTCTCCTTGAGCTTGAACAGAGCGGTGCTGATGGCTCCCGAAGGGTCGATGCCCTCAATCGCCTGTCCTTCCTTCAAGAGACCGGTGTCCTGGACTTTGAAGCCGAGCCTGCGAGCGGCGGCCTCCAGGCTTTTTTCCTTCCTGGCGCTTTTCTCAAGGTTGGAGATTCTGTCTGAGGCCATGGTCCTGGCCTTCTGGTCCAGGAGGATGCTGCGGATCCTGGGTTTGGCCTCGGTCAGGGGAGTCGTGGTGGCCGCGGCCTTCTCCGTGACCTTGATCAAGGCGATCCCGTCGTCCAAGGTGATGAGGTCGGACACCTTGCCGGCGGCGAGCTTTTTAATCTCCTCCTGCTCTTTGGCCGCAAGAGTCTGCCAGTCATAGAGGCCCCAATCCCCTCCGTCTTTAGCCTTGTTGTCCTTGGAATAGGATTTCGCCAGCGCCGCGAAGTCCTCGCCCTTGCGGATTTTGTCCATGACGCTTTGGGCTTCGGCTTGGACGAGGGCCTTGTCCTTGCCGGCGGACGGCAGGAAGATGCGGCTGACTTTAAGCCTTTCCGGCGCCTGGAACTGGGCCAGGTTGGCCTTGTAATAGGACTCCAGTTCCGATTCGCTCAGTTCGATCTCTTTTTTCAGGTCGTCTGTCTTGAGGAAGACATAGGCCGCCTCCCGCTTCTCCGGAATCTTGTATTTATCCGTGTGCTTGTCAAAATAGCTCTGGACTTCGGCGGCCTGCGGCTTCTGGGCAAGTTCGACCTTGCTTTTTTCGAGCGCCAGGTATTCGATCTTGGCGCTTTCCTTGTCTTTCTGATAGCTCTGCCAGACCTCGTCGGGCGTGACCGCCACGCCGGCTGTGATGATCTGGACGACCTTGTTCAGGACGATATCTTTCCGGAGGCCGTTCTCGAAGTCGGTCAAGGAGATCCTGTTCCAGGCCAGGCGCTGCCTGTATTCGCTAAAGCCGATGAACTTGCCGTCTTGTTGGAGGCCGGGAAAGCTCACAATCTTATCGCGGACTTCTTCGTCCGAGGCCCGGATGCCCATGTCCTTGGCCAGTCCGAAGAGGAGGGCCTGCTCGATCATCTGTTCCAGCACCTGCTGGGGGATGTTGAGCTGTTCGATGAAGCTGCGGTTGAGCTCTTTGAACTGATTTTTCATGGATTCCAGCCGGCTTCTCAGCGTCTGGGCGTAGCTGTCGGCGGAAAAGTGTTCTTTTCCGACTGAGACGAGTGCGCCGGCTCCGCCCGCCTCTCCCTTGGTCAGGCCGCCCCCCCAGACGACGAAAATGGAGACAATGAACATGGCGATAACGATCCACAGCGTGGGTTTGAGCGCTTTCACATTTTTCCGCATCGTTTTTAGCATGGTCTCACCTCAAAATCTTTCGGCGAATATTTTCATGACGATTCTTTCAGCAAGTGGCGGGCAATCACCAGGCGCTGGATTTCCGAAGTCCCCTCGTAAATCGACAACACCCGGGCATCCCGGTAGATCCTTTCGATCTCGAACTCACTGGAATACCCGTAGCCGCCGTGGATCTGAAGGGCTTGGTAGGCGATTCGATTGGCGGCCTCGGAGGCATACAGCTTGGCCATGGACGCCTCTTTTGAAAACGGCTTGTTCCTGTCGAAGAGGTCGGCCGCCCTGTATGTGAGAAGCCGGGCCGCCTCCAGTTGCATGGCGCAGTCGGCGAGCATGAACTGGATGGCCTCGAACTCGGCGATTTTTTTTCCGAAGGCCTGCCGCTGCCTGGCGTAATTGAGGCCTTCTTCAAGAGCCCTTTGCGACAGGCCGACGGCCTGGGCGGCGATGCCGATTCGCGAATAATCCAGGCAGTGAAAGGCGATCGAGGCTCCCTTTCCCTCTTCGCCCAGGAGGTTGTCCGCGGGAACCCGGCAGTCCTCCAGGGTGATTTCCGCCGTCAGGGAAGAATGGAGGCCCATCTTTTTTTCGACCTTCCCTACCCGGAACCCGGGGAAGTTCTTTTCAATGATAAAGGCGCTGAGCTTTTTAAGGCCGGGCTCCTTCTCTGTCATGGCAAAAATGATGAGGGCGCCGGCTTCGCTGCCGGTGGAGACCCAGGCTTTTGTCCCGTTGAGAATATAGGCGTCGCCTTGTTTTTGCGCTTTGCTTTTCAGCGCCATGGCGTCAGAGCCGGCTTCGGGCTCGGTGATCGAGAAGGCCCCCAACAGTTCTCCCTTGGCCGCCGGCGGAAGGTACAAGGCTTTTTGCCTGTCCGTTCCGTATTTCAAGATGGAATAACAGAAAAGCGAGGCATGGACGCTGACGATGAGGCAGACCGTCGGTGAGATCCGGCTCAGCTCTTCCAGAACGAGAACATTGGAGATGGCGTCGGTCTTGATGCCCCCGAACTCGGCGGGAATACTCATCCCCAGGATGCCGAGATCACTCAGCTTCCGAATGATGGCCTGCGGGAATTCGTGCTTTTCCTCCAGCCCTTTGACCTGGGGAAGGATCTCTTTTTCGGCAAAATCCCGGATCATGTCCCGGAGGAGGATTTGGTCTTCGCTGAGTTCGAAGTTCATCGCGAGCCCCTTTTTTTCTCGAACAATGGCCGTAGCCGGGCGTACGTCGTGTCCAGGTCCTCGATGACGACTTTGGTCCGGCCGATGATGGGCATGAAATTCGAGTCCCCGGTCCAACGGGGGATGATGTGGAAGTGGAAATGATCGGCGATGCCGGCGCCGGCGCTTTTGCCTATGTTCATTCCCAAGTTGAACCCCTGCGGGCGATAGTTCTTTTCGAGGACGGCCAGGCTCATTTTCAGAAGGTCGGAGATTTCATCGCTCAATTCTTTCCGGGATTGCTCAAACGCGGCCAGGTGCTGGTAGGGCGCGATCATCAGGTGACCGGGGAGATAGGGAAATTTGTTGAGGAGAATGAAGCTGTGGCGCCCCCGATAAAGAATGTAGGCTTCTCGGTCATGTTTGAGCTTGCGGGCGCGGCAGAAGATGCATTCCTTCATGTCATTGACACTCCGGACATAGACCTCTCGCCAAGGAGCCGCGATATACCTCATTATTTATTGATCAGCTCCTTGAGAAGCTTGCTGGGCTTGAAATAGAGGACTTTTTTCGAAGGCACTTTGACCGGGTCTCCGGTCCGTGGGTTGCGGCCGGAGCGGGACGGTCTGTTCCGGAAACGGAAGCTTCCGAACCCCCTGACTTCGATTTCTTCGCCCTTGAGGATGGCGTCCTTGATGGTGTCAAAAAAGAGATTCACACCGATTTCCGCTTCCTGCTTGGGGATGTTCAATTCCTTGGAGATCTTGTTGATGAGGTCGGCTTTAATCATCGGTTTTTTCCTCCTTTTTGTTGGTCCGTTTTTTTGGAGTCTGGATATTTTTGAGTTGGTCTCGCATGAGATCGCCCAGCGTCATCCGGTCGTCCTGGGCATCCATATATCTCTGGTAGTCCTGCTTCTGGATGTCCATCTGGGCCTGCCGAAAGCTCAAGGAGATCTTCTTATCCTTGGGGTTCAATTTAATGATCTTGGCTGTTTTTTCCTCGCCGACTTTGAAGGCCTCGGCGGGAGCGTCAATTTTCCGTTCGTCGAGCTCCGACAGGAACACCACGCCCTCGATACCCGGCGTGATCTCGGCAAAAACGCCGAAATCGGCGATGCGGACGATCTTGACATTGACCAGGTCGCCCGGCTTGTGCCTGGCAAAGAACTCCTCCCAGATATCTCCTTCCAGCTGCTTGATACCCAGGGAGACCTTCTGCTTCTCCACATCGATGTTCAGGATGACGGCCTCGGCCTCTTGGCCCGCTTTGAGCTTCTGCGAAGGGTGCTTGATTTTTTCCCACGAGATATCCGAGATGTGGATCAGCCCCTCGATGCCCGGTTCGATTTCCATGAAGGCCCCGAAATCCGTGATGCTGGTGATCTTGCCTTGGACATGGGCGCCGGGCTTGTATTTCTGCTTGAATATCTCGAGCGGATGCGGAGAGGACTGCTTGAGGCCCAGGGAGATGCGCTTGGCGGCGGGGTTGACGTCGAGCACGGTCACCGTCACCTCCTGGCCGGACGTGAGAAGCTTCTTGGGGTGGATCATCTTCCGGGACCAGCTCAAGTCGGAGATGTGGACCAGCCCTTCCACGCCCTTTTCCAGCTCGACGAAGGCGCCGAAATCGGTCAGGCTGGTGACCTTGCCCGACACTTTTTGCCCCGCCTTGAATTTCTCGGCGATGTTCGTCCAGGGGTCCGGCGTCAGCTGCTTGTAGCCCAGGGAGATCTTTTCATCCTTCTCGCTAAAATCGAGGACGATCACTTCAACTTCCTGGCCGACCTGAAGAAGCTCGGAGGGATGGCCGATCTTTCCCCAGGACATATCGGAGATATGGAGCAGCCCCTCCACGCCGCCGATATCGATGAAGGCGCCGAAGTTCGTCAATGACTTGACCTGGCCCTTGACTTTCTGCCCTTTGGCCAAATGGCTGAAGACCTTGCGGCGCTTTTTTTCCTTTTCGTCCTGGAGAAACAGCTTCCGGGAGAGGACGGCGTTCTCCGTCCTGCGGTCGAACTTGATGACCTTGAACTTGAAGCTCTGGCCGATCATCTTCTCGGGGTCCTTGATCACCCGGATGTCGGCATGCGAGTCGGGAAGAAAGGTATTGATGCCCACGTTGACCGTGTAGCCGTTCTTGATCCTTTCCGTGATCTTCCCGGTGACCCACGTCTGGTGGTTGAAGGCTTTTTCTAGGGCATCCAGGGCTTTCTGGATGTCGGCGTTTCTTTTGGACAAGACAAAATAGCCTTGTCTGCGGTCGCTTCGTTGAAGCATGGCTTCGATCTCATCGCCCAAGTGGGGCTTGGTCGGCTCTGCGCTGTCCAGGAATTCTTCGAGGGGGACAATCCCTTCGGACTTGAGCCCGATGTCCACGAGGACGTGAGTGGACGTGACCTTGATGATTTTGCCTTTGACGATTTTTCCCGGACTGATTTCCTTGGCGCTGAACTGGTACTTGTCCAGCAGGTGTTCATAATCCTCGGACGTCATTTTCTCATCTTTGTCCTGGCGTTTGGTTATCTCTGACATTGGACGCGACTCTCCTCTTGAGATTGTTGCTCGAAGCTCTGTTTGATTTTTTCGACAGCCTCTTCGATGGCTTCGGGCGGAGTGGACGCTCCTCCCGAGATCCCTATTGTTTTCGCTCCGCGGAGCATTTTGGGCATGATTTGGTCGGCGCTTTCGATAAAGTAGGTGCGGGGCAGGATACGCTTGGAAATTTGGAAAAGCTTGTATGTGTTGGAGCTGTTTTTCCCGCCGACGATAAACAGCGCCTGGACCCGGGCGGCCAGCTCGGACGTGGCGCGCCGGCGCGTCTGGGTGGAAACGCAGATCGTATTGTAGACGCGGAGCTCCTCCGTTTTTTCGGTCAGCGCCGAGACGACCCTCTGGAACAGGAACGGGTCCTGGGTCGACTGCGCCAGAACCGCCCGTTTTTTTCTAAAGGGCAGGGGGACGACCTGGCTTTCGTTCTCGATGATGATCCCCCGGCCGCGGCTGTAGCCGATGAGTCCTTTGCTCTCGGGATGTTCTTTGTTGCCGACGATGACGATTTCCCGCTTTTCCCCGGCCAGCTTGGCCACCAGCTTTTGGATTTTTTTCACGATCGGGCAGGTGGCGTCCACAACTTCGAGCTTTTTCTTTTGAAGCTGTTCGTAGACATCGGGGGAAACGCCGTGGCTGCGGATGATCACCGTTCCTTCGCCGAGACTGTCCAAGTCATCCACGGACAGAATCCCCTGGCTCTTCAAGTCGGCAATGACCCGGGGATTGTGGATGAGATCACCCAGGGTGGAGACCAGGCCTTCTTTCCGGCGACGGGTTTCTTTGGCGAGCTTCAAGGCCCGTTTCACGCCGTAGCATAATCCTGTATTCTTGGCGATGATAATTTCCATTTTCTTGTGAGATGAATGAGCAAATATCCTATCTGATTGGACCCTCTTTGTCAATGCTAAGTGTAGATGAAACCTTGACTTAGAGGCAAGAGATCCGATAGTGGCCTTGCTCCCAATCCGGGTTTTTCACGCCGTTCCCGAACCATTCTTCTCGGCAGCGCTGAACTCGCACGTAATCTCCTAGCTTTGAAGAAGAAGACTGTGTTCCCGATTTGGCGATTCCGCTATCTGGAGCATGCTCAAACACCATCGCTGCCCCGTCAAACAGGGTTCCCTCGAAGAACAGTTCGGGAAGGCTAAACCCTCTATGGTCGCTACGGCTACTATCGGATCTCTATTTTAGAGAAGGATGGAGGAAAGCCCCTATCCCTTTGGCTTGGACGTCGGTTGCAGAGGGGACGTTTTCGATCTCGACGGCTTCGGCCGGCTGGAGTTCCTTGAGGCTGGACAGGATGGCCCGGATGCCGGCCAGATGCCGGGCGATCCGCTGCTGGAGAGGGATTCCTTCCGGTCCATAGGGCACAAAAAGGCGCCCCAGGCGCGATGCCCTTTCGTAGTATTTGTCCTTTCCGTCCACGATGAGAGAGATCGTGGGCCTGCCTTTGAGCCGGCCATGAGAAGCGTTTGGGGTTTCAAGCAGGATGGCTTTGATATGCGCCGCATCGCCCCATTCCCTGTGAGTCAGGCCGCGCAGGTTGGGAGGAGAGGCTTCCAACCGGAAATCAAACCCCTCGGCCTGGAGCTCCATCTGGGCCGTTGCCGCCAGGTCTGCGGCGTTCTCATGGAAGACGATAGCGTTAATGACCGGGTATTCGGGCGCGGATTCATGTAAATCGATGCCGAGTTCGATCGCCTCTTTCCGGATGAGCTCCATCATCCCGAAGGCCACTTTTTCGGTCAAATAACCATCGGGCTTTCCGGGATAGGCACGGTTGAGGTTACGGGCTTCGATGCCGGCCAGCTTTTGGCCCATCGGATTGACATAAAGCGTGGGGTCCGGCCACTGATGAACGGGATTCGTAACCCGGGAACCCAAGCGGAACCACCGCCGTCCCCCAGGAGTTTCGATGAAAAATCGCTGCGGGCTTCCCTCTTGGGGGTCGCTATGAGTAAAACCGCTGGCATTGGCCCAGGGCACGACGACGACTTTCCCTTTGGCCGTCCGGATTGTTTCGGTGAGGAGAATCGCCGTCATGTACCCGGCCGGCTCGTTGGGATGCGTGCCGCCGAGGATGAGGAGATTTCCTCCTTTTGCCGCGCCGGCGAAGATGAAAACGTCTGTATCTCCCGGCGTGTTTTTGAGGGTCGGAAAATAATCGCTCAGCATCTTTTTTGCCGTCAGGCCCAGACTCGGAAAAATTGCGTCCTGCTTGTGCATGCTCAGGAATTCGCGGCCGGAAAAGAATCCGACGACCAGCGTGAGCGCTAAAAGCGCCGCGCTCGCGGTGACTTGTTGACCTTTCATGTTATTCAATTAAAAAAAGCCTCAGCAGGAAGAGGACCAAGACCAGCGCGATGCTCGCCTGTTTCCAAAATTTTTTCTCTCGGAATAAATACCAGACCAGGTGGCCCGTCAAGTACAAGACGATGAGATGATAAATAATGCGCATGGTCCTATAGAATCTTATCGAGCAGGGGCGCCAGAAGGAGAACCCCGATGCCCATGGCCAAGATGAAAAGAGCCGGGATCAAGCAATAGCGCAGGATCCTGATAAACATCTTTTCGCCGACGACCTGAGCGGAGAATCGGGCGGCCATCGCCGCGGGCGGCATCAGGTCGCCGATGCCGACAATCGCCGAGAGCGCCGAAGAGGTGATCAAGGCGTTCTTTTCGATCAGGGCCAGCAGGAAGGGAACGCCCAGGACTGAGGCTGAGCCGAAGGCTGAGACACCCCCGAACAGGGGCAGGCTGACCGCGATCGTCAAATAGAGCAGGACCGGCGGCAGGGACAGGAAGGTGATCACGGCCCAGCCACGCGCGCCCGTCAGAGTCATGACCTGAATGAACATGCCCACCCCGGCCAGGATGGACAGGATGGGCATGGCCTCTTTGACGGCCTTTTGGGTCGCCCGGAGAAAATGAAACCGCCGTCCGCAGACCAGCCCGCTTAAACTTCCGATGAAGAAAATCGCCGGCAGGCCGATGTCCGGCAGGAAGTGGAGATGGATGTTTTGGAGGACCATCAGGACGAGGATGAGGAGAAGGGGAAGGTAGAGGCGAAAACCATATTTTTCCGATATCGAGGGGGGCAACAGGGTTTTCATCTCGACTTCGGATACGATCTTGATGTCCTTGAAGCCCAGCCAAAGGGCTGTGATGACCGCCGGCGGGACGGTGATGATGAGGAGCGGCGCCGTCAGCCCGACGTACGGCATATCCACGCCGCCGCCCATGATCATGACTAAGATGTTGACGGGAGGCGCAATCATGCCCAGGATGGCGCCCACGGCAATAAAGGCTGCCGTCTTGAGCGGGGGCAGTCCAAGCTTCATCAAGACCGGAGCGATGATCGGGCCGGTGCTCAGGACGGCCGCCAGCGAAGACCCCGTGATCATGCCGGGGAACATGATGACCAGCATGACGGTCAGGAGCAGCCAAATTTTTCTTTTATACAAAGCCTTGAGGATGACGGCGACCAGGCTGTCCAGGATGCCGGACTCCTGAAGAACTTTCATGAAGATCATGGCCGAGGCGATGATGAGGATGATATCGAAGAAGCCGAAGGCTCCCTCGACAAGGTGCCTCAGGGCGATGCCCTCGCCGCCGGCGAGTGACCCGGCCAGCGCGGACAGGGCTAGGCTGATGCCCATGGGGAGTTTAAGCACGGTGGCCAGCAGGATAAAAACGGCCACCATGAGCAGGAGGATCAGGTAGTCAGGCATAAATATTTATTTTTATCTAAACGCAGCCTTCAGGGGGCCGGCGACGTCCGTGGTTTTTTCAACCTCGATCAGAGGGATGTTTTTCTCTTTGCAGATTTTGGTAAAAAGGCCGTCTTTGTTACCTGATTTGACGATAATGGCCAGCTTGGCGGAAGGAAGGTAATCGCCGATCATCTCGTCCGTGAGCTGACCTCGCCGGGCATCCCCTCCGAGATGGAGGCAGAGGATCGGGATGTTCCGCTTTTTGGCTTCGGCAAGCAGCTGGGCAATCCTCTCTCTTTCTTTGTTCGTATCGAGGCCCGCGGCGCCCAGCCCCTTCAGGCTGGCGCCGAGCACGAGCATAAGAGTTTTATGGTTTTCCAGGTCTTGGCCGACGGCCAGCTTCGATAAATCCGCCTTCAGTTCCGCCCGTTTGGCCAGGACCGAAGCCAGCTGGACGTCCGCACTCTGACCCGCCGATGTGATCAAAGCCGGCTGCTCAAAAACGGCTTGCGGGCTTTGAGCTTGCGGCCAGGCGGCTATGGCCAAGAATGCGAAAGAGGAAAGCCGGACTTTTATTGTTCGCCGACGATTCATCTCTATCTCCTCCTGCCAAAAATTCAGGGATGCGCTCCAAAAGCACATGTCCCGATCCTTAATATCCGGCGCCGACGCCGTCTCGCCTGGAATCCGCGCCTCCCTGGATGATTTTTTTGTCACGCAGGACCATAATGCCCTGGGCGCCGCCAAAGTATTTATCGTAGTCTTCCTTGATAGTAATCTTGTGGCCCAGCGCTTCAAGAGCTTTGAGCGTCGCTTCCGGGATACGCGATTCCACCGAAATCGGCCGCGGTCTGCCCGCTGCCGAATCACTGAAGAAGCGCGGCGCCTCGATGGCCTCGTCCAGGGGCATCCCGAAGTCGATGATGTTGAGGATGATCTGGACGAGCGAAGAGAAAATCCTTGTTCCGCCCGGCGAGCCGAGGGCGAGGAACGGCCGGCCCTTCTTAAACATAATCAGAGGGCCCATTGAGCTCACGGGCCGGCGGCCGGGATTCGGTGCGTTGGGCGATTGAGGGTCGGTGGAGAAATCGGCCATGTGATCGTTCAACAGGAAGCCCGTCCCTTCCGGGATGATGCCCGTCCCGAAGAAGTCATTGATCGATTGGGTCAGGGCGACGATATTGCCGCCTTGATCGATGGCGCAGACCTGCGTGGTGTTTTCTTTTTTTTCTAGGAGTTCATCAAAACGGACGTAGGGATAATGGCCGGCTGTTTTTTCCGAGAAGATCTTGTTACGCATCTCTCTCGCATAATCCTTCGAAAGAAGCTGAGGGACCGGCATCGTCACATAATCCGGGTCGCCGATATAATGTTCCCTATCGGCAAAGATGAACCTCATGGCCTCGCTCAGATGGTGGATCGTGGCCACGGAATTATGTCCCCATTCCCTGAGCGGCCAGTCTTCAACGACGTTCAGAAGTTGAATGATGTGGAGTCCGCCGGACGCGGGGGGTTGGACTGTATCAATCGTGAAGTCCTTGTAGGTTCCCTCTAGGGGCGGCATTTCTTCCGGCGCGTAGGCCGCCAGGTCTTCCAGCGTCATAATGCCATCCTTGGCCCGAACGGCCGCTACGATCTTTTTCGCGATCTCTCCTTTGTAAAATTCCTGGATCCCTTGGGAGCCGATCAGCCTTAGCGTTTTTGCCAGCTCGGGATTCTTGAAGGTATCTCCCGGTTCATAGGGAACGCCCCCGTTGAGGTAGCAGGTGGTCTCACCCGCGTTTTTCAAGAGCTTTTCATATTCGTCTTTATTGATTGTGCTGAAGGTCCGGCTGACAGGGAAACCGTTTTCTGCGATCTCGATCGCACGCGCGGCAGCTTGGGACAGGCTTTTTGTCCCGTATTTTTGAAGGGCATAGTTCCATCCGGCGAGCATCCCCGGGACACCGACGGCCGTGCCGCGTTCGGTCCTCCATTGTTCCTGGGCTTCGCCTTTATCGGCAAACAAAGTCGGCCCGGCGGCCGCGGGCGCTTTTTCCCGAAAATTCAAGGTTGTCACTTTTTTTTCTTTGGCGAGATAGATGACCATAAAGCCTCCGCCTCCGATCCCCGAGGCAAAAGGCTCGGCGGCATTCAGGGCGAAGGCCGTGGCCACGGCCGCATCCACGGCATTGCCTCCCTTTTTCAGCATGTCCAATCCGGCCTGGGCGGCCAGCGGATGGGCGGCGACAATCATGGCTTTTCGCCCCACATAATTAAAAGGCACATGCCTGTCTTGGGGCGGCTCGGGCATGATGACCTTTTGAGGCCGGCAGGAGGCAAGGAAAAACGCTGCCGCGAAAATCGCCAAAGCCGCGGCGTGTTTCACGCGTTTTCCTCTTCCATGAGCTTTTTGAGTTCCTCCTCTTTAGGAAGATCCTCCAGAGAATTCAGCCCGAAATAGACCAGGAATTTGTCCGTCGTCCGGTAGAGCAGGGGCCTGCCGGGCGCTTCTTTCCGGCCTACGATTTTGATGAGCTTTTTTTCAAGCAGAGAATGCAGGGCATAAGTGGAGTCGCAACCCCGGATCGTCGAAATCTCCGGCAAGGTGACCGGCTGATGGTAGGCGATGGCCGACAGGGTCTCGAGCGCCTGGTGGGAAAGCTTGGATTTTCTTTCAATCTGGAGAAGGCGCCGGACATAAGGGTCGAAATCGGGCTTCGTGGAAAATACATATCCGCCCGCCGTTTGGACGATATGGATGGCGCCGCCGCTCGCGGCATAGCCCGCCGCCAGATCCTGGACGGCCCGGACGATGTCCTGCTCCGGGTCGTCCGGCAGAACTTCCTTCATCTTCTCCAGAGTCAAGGGCTCGACCGAAATGAAGATCAGGGATTCGATGATTTCTTTGAGCTTCTCAGTCATGGGTTACCTTCACGTGGGCTTCTTTGCGAAGCCAGACTTTAATTGTGTGGAAGAGCTGTTCCTGAATGGCGGTGACCAGGCGTGCCTTGATCAGCTCCAAAAGGCAGAAAAAGGCGATCAGCGCCTCTTCCAGCGTTTCCTGATTGTCTAGATACTCCAGGAAATCCAGGTAATGGCGCTCCTTGAGGACACTGACGATTTCGTCCATCTTCTCAGCCATCGAAACCTCTTTTCCCTTGATGACCTTGAGGTTTTCCTCCTGCCTCCGTTTCATCAAGGTGAAGAACGACTCGGCCAGGTCGTACAGGGAGACTTCGATGAGGTCGAGGTCTTCATCCGGCAGGGGGGCGGTCAGGGCGGAGCGCTTCCAAACCTGCCGCTGCTCGTCCTCTTTTTCACGCAGGACCTGGACGGCCGCCTTGATCGTTTGGTAATCCATGAGCCGGTCGGCGAGTTCTCTGCGCGGGTCTTCCTCGGGCTCGAGCACCTGCTCGCGGGGGAGGAGCATCTGCGACTTGATGTAGATGAGGAGCGCGGCCATGAGCAGGAACTCGGCCTCACGGTCGAGGTTGATCCTGTCCTTGTGGTTCAGATAGTCCAGATATTCCCGGGTGATCAGGGCGATGGGGATGTCGCGGATGTCGATCTTTTTCTTTTTGATCAGGAAGAGAAGCAGGTCGAGCGGGCCTTCAAATACCTCGAGCCTGACCTGGTAGCTTTCTTCGGCGTCCATCAAAATCCGAGAGCGGCCCTGACCTCATCCATGGTTTTCTCCGCGACACGGCGGGCTTTCCTGTTGCCTTCTTCGAGAATGTCCCGGATCCGCTGGGGGTTCTTTTCGAATTGCTTACGTTTTTCCCGGAAGGGCGCGAGCATGGCAATCAGCGTGTCGATGACGACCTTTTTGCAGTCGAGACAGCCGATCCCGGCGGTCCGACAGCCCTGGGCGATCTCGCCCTGCTTGTCCTTGGGCACAAAGGCCTTGTGCAGAGTAAAGACAGGGCAGTCCTCAGGCTCGCCCGGATCGCTTCTCCGCATGCGGCGCGTATCGGTCACCATCGGGGCGATTTTTTGCCGGATGACCGCGGGCGAATCCTTGAGATAAATCGCATTGCCGAAGGATTTGCTCATCTTGCGGCCGTCCGTGCCGGCCAGCCGCGGCACTTCAGTCAGGAGAGTTTGGGGCTCCGGGAAAATCGGGCCGAAAATCCGGTTGAAGCGCCGGGTTATCTCCCGGGCCAGCTCCAGGTGCGGAGCCTGGTCTTCGCCGACGGGGACGATATCGGCTTTATAAATGATGATGTCGGCCGTCTGGAGCACGGGATAGCCGAGGTAACCGTATGTATTAATGTCTTTATCCTGGAGCTCGGATTGCATTTCCTTGAAGGTCGGCACCCTTTCCAGCCAGGGCAGCGGCGTGATCATGGACAGCAGGAGATGCAGCTCGGCGTGCTCTTTGACTTCGGACTGGATAAAGATCACGCATTTTTCCGGGTCCAGGCCGATGCTGAGCCAGTCAATGGCGACCTCAAATACGTTTTCTTTGATGGCTTTCGACTCCATATATTCCGAGCTCAGGGCATGCCACGTGACAATCGTGTAATAGCACTGGTAGATGTCCTGGAGCTTGAGCCAATTGCGAAGGGCGCCGGCCAGGTTGCCCAGATGGCAGGGACCCGTGGGACGAAGCCCGCTCAAGACGACTTTTTTTTGTTCGGTGTTTTGTTCGGTCATCGGAGAAGAAGGCTGACGAAGACATTGATCATGAAAATAATCATGTCCAGGACGCCCAGATAGATCAAAGCCACGACGATCAGAAACCCGTAAGGCCGGAGACGGTCATACTTTTGCGCGGTCTCATCCGAGAGGAGGCCCATGAGGATGCCGCTCCCGTCCAGGGGCGGCACGGGGATCAGGTTAAAAACGGCGAGGTAAATATTGATCAAGACGGCTAGGTACAGAACCATGGCCAAGCCTTCTAGGGGGTAAAAGCCCTGGGGAAGGACGGCCCGGGAGAGAGCGCGGCTCTTTAGAAAATAACTGACGCCGGGGCTGGCGAATTTGAGGATGAGGAGAAGGACGAGCGAGACGAACGCCGTCAGCAGATTGGATACGGGACCGGCCGCCGAGACGACCAAGTGATCGCGGCGCGGATTTCTAAAGTTATAGGGATTGACCGGAACGGGCTTGGCCCAGCCGAACGCCGGAAGGCCTAGAAGAACCAGGAAGATGGGAAGGAGAACCGTCCCGATGGGATCGATATGGACCAGGGGATTGATGCTGACCCGGCCCAAATTGTGAGCCGTCGGGTCTCCCATTTTAAAGGCGGCCCAGCCGTGAGAGGCTTCGTGAACCGTAATCGCAAACAGGACCACGAAAATCTGGATGACGCTGGAAACGATGTTCATTTTTAAACCAGGGGTATTTATAGCATAAGAGAAGAGCTTTGAAAAGGGATGGGCGTCTGACCGGGTTTTTCGCCGACTACTCGAACCCCGCCTGCAGGGGTGAGCGCATCGGCATAAAAATCACCCCTGTTTCCGTCTAAAAGGGCGATTGCCCTATCTTCTTTTCTCCGTAAAATCATGTTGAAAACCCTAGAGGTATAGATATATCGAATTTAGAGCCTGAGGAAAAAATGATTCCGGAAGAACGACACGAAGAGCAAAGAAGGACGTTGGAAGAGCTGCTGAAATCGGAAGAAAAATACCGGGCCATTATCTCGGGGGTCGAAGAGGGCATCGTCTACGCCGACCGCGACGGCCGGATCCTCGAGGCCAATGATTTCTTCCTGAACCTCATGAAGAGGGAAAAACGCGAGGTTGTCGGCCATACGCTCTGGGATTTCCATGTCGGGGCGACGGCGGAAAAGCTGAGAGCCCACATCGAAAATTTTCGGCGCACTCCTCATTCGACCCAGGTTGTCTATCAAAGGAAGTTCTACGGCCGGGATGTTATTTTGCATATGAAACCCGTCTACCGCCGGCAACAGTATGAGGGTGTCCTCTTGAACATCATCAATGTGACCGAGCTCGTTTCCGCCCGGGAACAGGCCCAGGCCGCCAGCAAGGCCAAGAGCGAGTTCCTGGCCCAGATGAGCCATGAAATTCGAACCCCGATGAACGGCATCTTGGGCATGACCGAGCTGGCCCTTGGCACGAATCTTTCGCTCGAGCAGCGAGTCTATTTAAAGGGCATTAAATCGTCCGCCGAATCCTTGATGTCCTTGATCAACGACCTCCTCGATTTTTCCAAGATTGAAGCCAGAAAAATGGAGATGGAGTTGTCGCCGTTCGATCTGGAAAGTCTCATCTATGAAACCCTTCCCCCGCTGGCCATCCAGGCCATGAAGAAGAAGCTTGAGCTCATTTGCGATATTCCGCCGCAGGTCTGTCGCGCCGTCATCGGAGACTCCAAACGTCTGCAGCAGATTCTCATCAACCTTATCGGCAACGCCATCAAGTTCACCGAGAAAGGCGAAGTGGTCATCTGTATTCAAGAGGAATCGAGGACAGCGGACCGCGTCGTCCTTCATTTTGTGATTGCCGACACCGGAATCGGCATCCCGGAGGAAAAACAACAAATCATTTTCGGAGCCTTCGTCCAAGCGGAAAGCTATATGACGCGAAAATACGGAGGGACGGGCTTGGGCCTGTCCATCTCCGCCCAGCTCGTCGACCTGCTGGGAGGCAAGATTTGGATCGAGAGCATGGTGGGAAAAGGAAGCCGGTTTCATTTTACGGCACGTTTTGGGCTTCAAAAAGACGCCTTGGGGACGCCCGTCAAGCCGGAAAGGGTGGATTTTAAAGGTCTCCCCGTGCTTTTGGTGGATGACCATGCGACGACCAGCCGCTTCTTGAAACGAATGGTGACTTCTTGGAATTTGACGCCTACGGAAACTCACACCGCCGAGGATGCCACCATTCTTCTGGACCGGGCCAGGCAAAAAAAAGGCCCCCCGTTTGCCGTGATTCTGGTGGATGCCAATCTGCCGGGTCAGGACAGCTTCCTTCTTCTCGATTATCTCAAAGGAGAACCCAGCCTGGCTCGATCCATCATCATGATGTTGAACTCATCCGGCACAGACGGAGATGCGGCCCCCTGGCGGAAATCCGGAATTTCGACATATCTGAGCAAACCGATCAAGCCTTCTGAACTCCTGGAAAAAATTAAAGAGATGACCGGGACGGCTCCTCAGAAAGTTGAGGTTGCGGCTCCTCCGGCCAAAGCTCCCGACCAACCTCCGCATCGAGCGTATCGGGTCCTGATCGCGGAGGACAACGTCGTCAACCAACGGGTGGCGATTTATATGTGTGAAAAACAGGGGCACCACGTGTCCTACGTCTCGAACGGTGAGGAAGCATTGGAGTCGATGGAAAAAAACATCTTCGATCTCATATTGATGGACATCCAAATGCCCTTGCTGGACGGTCTCAAGGCCACCCAGGTCATTCGGCAAAAAGAGAAAACAACGGGCGGGCATATTCCCGTTGTGGCCATGACGGCCCATGCCATGAAAGGGGACCGGGACCGCTGTCTGGCGGCGGGAATGGACGATTATGTGGCCAAGCCTCTCAACTCCGCAGACCTCTCTCAGGCGATCGAACGAGCGATGAAAGCCGCGCAAAGAAAAAGATAGATTTCCAGCCTAAAAAATCTATATAATTCATTCCCGAATTCGTAAAAATATTCCAAAAGAATTCTGCAACTTGGAATCGAGGCGGCCAGGCCGATGAGTCCTGAAATTATCAAGAGAAGCGAACGGGGCCCGATGTCGGATTCCGCCCCGGATTATGCCGGCCTTTATCGCCAAGAGCTCCAGGGCGATTTTTACGGAGCGGATTATTACCGGCCGCCGCTGAGCGAAATCGACAGCGCCATCATCTATGACGACGGCGAAGACAAGCGAACCGTGGCCGCTCTTCTCGCTCTGAATTTCGGGCCGCGGCGCGTCCTGGAAGCCGGCTGCGCCATGGGACTGCTCGTCAAAGGTCTGCGAGGACTCGGCGTGGACGCCGAGGGCTTCGATTTTTCGGCATGGTGTATTAAAAACGCCCCGGCCGATGTCCGGCCCTGGATTCGTTGGGGAGATGTCCTGGACTTGAAGCAGCCTGACCAGCCCTATGATATGGTGCTGGCCCTGGATATTCTTGAGCATCTTCCGCCGGAGCATGTGCCGCAGGCGATTGCCAACCTGGCCTCCGCCCTTGCCCCGCGCGGCGTCCTTTATACGGTCGTCCCGGCCTATGGTCCCAATGCCTTCGGCTCCGAGCTCTATCCTCTTCAGTATGAAGAATGGCGCCGGGATGCCGGCTTGGGCATTCCCTTCCGCAACATTCCCCTCGATGACCGCGGCCGACCGCACCTCGGCCACCTGACTCACGCCACAATCGGTTGGTGGGAGCGGGCATTCCGCCGCGCCGGGCTTGTTCGGCTGGGCGAGGTCGAGCGGCTCTTGCATCAGCGCTATGACGAGAGGCTTGAGTTTTCGCGGCGTTCGTTCTTTGTTTACGCCAAATCAGGGAGATGGGGATCGCGGAAAACCGCACGCCGGTTGCTCAAGCGCATCCGGGCCGTCCCGGGATTGGCCAAAGGATTCTGGGGCTGGGAGCGCTGGGGCGAAGACCTTTGGATGCGCTGGACAAAAAAGGAAGCCTGGGACCCGATCGAAATCCGGGACCGCACGGAGCTCGAATTGCGCGCCATCTGCAATCACCCGGACATCGCATCGTCTCCGGTCCGGGTCAGCTTCCGAATCGATGGGGGCGAACCCGAAGTTCTCGAATTGAACGATCATGACTGGCATTCATTTATTTTGAAGCTGCCGCGTCGCCCATTTGCCGGGCTTGAAATCAAATGCTCTCGGACCTGGATTCCGAAACAGGAAGCGCCTGAAGGTTTGCAGAGAGAGTTGGGGCTCGGGATTTCTTATTCCCAAACCCTGAAATAGATACTTTCGAATCCGGATTGATCCGGACTAATCTTGCCGCAGCCCAAGCACGGCAGGCTCACCCTCCAATCGCATCAGTCTCGCGGAGCCGTCCTCGAACACAACTTTGATGCTTCGCGGCTTGTTTGCCTGGCGGCAATCGTCACTGCGTCTTCGTTGAAGGTCACAGCCAGACTGTCGGTCCCGAATGCCTGACGCCGGGCGCGGTCGACATAGACATCCCCGTAATGATCATAAACTCGGTTTCGGGCTTCGGCCGTAGAGGAGTACTGCGCCTGCCCTAAAGCTTCAGAAGCCGGCGGCCGAGAACGGCGCTGACGAAGGAGGCCGTACCGCCGAGGACTCTGCCCCAGACAAGGTCGACGATCGTCACGACCAGAGGTCAGTCTTTCAACGTAGCCAGGTTGCTGAGGTCATACGTGGCGTAGCTGATCAAGCCGAGCAGGGCACCGAAGAAGAGAGCCTTGACCGGCTCTCCGCCGACCAGGGCCGGCCTGATGGCAAAGACGAGCAAGCCGACGATGAAGAGAAGGTAGGAAAGAATGGCCGCCGCCCAGTTGACATTGGGGCTGAGCATCGATCCGAGGTGCCGCCGGTAGAATCCTTTGGCCACGACGCCCAGCCAGCCCATGTCGATCAGAAAAAAGACGGCCGGCATGATCAGATACATAATGAGCAGCTGCTTAATGGTCATCATCCTCTCCTCAGGCTGGGCCGAGATGATCTGCAAAGTCTATACGGCTGGCGATCTATTGTCGTATAGTTAGAAGGCGGGATTCAATGAACGGAGCGGTGAATTGCCACGCGACGGAAAAAGGAAATCCCTTCCTATTGTCGTTGAGCGACTGATTCTACGCCCGGCCGACTTTATTTCGCCGGTTCGAGCAATTTCTTGAACGCTTCGTCGTCCGTCTTGAAATCACGCGCCGCCTGGCCAACCCGAATGATCCGGATGCTCCTGATCGCATCTCCCTTTTTCACCTTCGGCAGCAAATCAAGCCCGGCGATCGTCTTGCCGATCGCGGTATACTTTTTGTCGAGCCCTGAATTTTTTTGAAGAGTGAGATAGAACGCGCTCGGGCCCGAGACGCCCAAAATGCCCGCGGCATCGTGTTTGAGCGCCGCGTTAACGGCCATCGGCAGGCTGGGCAGCGCCACCGACTTCTGGACCTCGGAGGCGATAAGGCCTTTGATCTGCCTGTCCCTCACGTCGACCGTACCGATCGGCGGGATCTCCGGCCGCGCCCCCGGCCCGCCCGGTCCCCTCATCCCGCGACCGCCTCCCGCCGGACCGGCCGGGCCGGGGCCTGCGCCCCTTTGGCCGGCACTTTTCCCCTCCACGATGCGCATGAAATTCGCCGTCTGCAGGGGGGCGTTTACATAGTCGAGTGTCGTCATAAAGTGGCTCGGCGCATCGGCGGTCCCGATGGCGATATCAGCGTACAGGCCGTCGGCCAGGTAGACGCCCTCGCGCGGGAGCGGTTTGTCGAGGTTGGCCGCTCCGTAAGCAACGACCGCCGTGACCAACGCGGAATGCTGCTGGTGTTCGGTGTACGGCACGAGCTCGCTATACAAGTCGTAGAGCGTATGCCAGGCATGGTTATAAGAGTAGTCCGACTGCGTCCTGAAGCCCAGCGTCGGCACGCTCTGCATTTCGAATGAAGAAGAATCCGTGCCGCCCGGGCTCGTCGCATGCGCCCTTGGCACGCCCCGTTCGAGCTTGAACGGCCACTTCGCGCTCAATTTGGCCAGAGGAGCGGTGATCTTCTGGAAATCCGCATGCCAGGTTTCGGGGACGGCCGCTCCCGTAATGGCGCTCGGGCTACCGTCCCGGTTGATCATCATCAAGATCTTGGGCAGCAGGTCGGGGTGATTCTTCAGCCACGCCTGCGAGCCAACCAGACCGATCTCTTCGGCCGCGAAGAGGATGACGATAATGGAGCGCTTCGGCTGCCCGCCGGCGGCTTTGATGAGTCGAATCGCTTCCATACCGGGGGCAAAACCCGACCCATCGTCGACGGCGCCGGTCGCGCCGCTGAAGCAGTCGAAATGGCCGCCGATGACGATGCATTCGTCGGGAAATGGCGTCCCGCGGAGCGTCGCGACGACGTTATGGTATTTGACCGGGCCCATCTTGAACCAGTTCCGGATGTCGAACTCGAGCTCGACCCGCTCGCCTTTCTCGACCAAACCCTTGATTTCGTTGTACTGGTTCTCGGCCAGCTTGATATCGGGCAGGACGGGCAGTTTGTCCCAGGACTCGACATAACCGTCCATGATCCTAAACGGCTCCGTTTTTGACAGCTGAATGGTGCCGAGGGCGCCGGCATCGACGAGCAAGGCGGTGAGCGGAGGGATCAGTTTCGCGTCGGCGTACTCCGGAGTGCCGCGGCGACCATCGCGGGCAAAACCGGTGCTTTCAGCCGGGATCAGGACCCAGGCACCCTTGAAGGCGCTCTTGTTCGCATTGATTTCCGCGATCGCCGCTTCGACGGCGGCGCGCTTTTTCTCGACATTTTCCGGAGTGGCATTGCGTCCCGGGATCGAGAAGGGATCTGATTTCAGGATGACGACAGGTCCCCGCTGCACGCCCTTCGTTCCCGCCGTGTAGCTGGGCGTCCCGAAAAAGAGCGCTTTTTCGGTCGGCTTGATCATCTTGCCGAACCACGGGCCGCGGTTGAAGCCGACCGGCACCTCTCCGGCCTCGTCGAGATCGGCTTCGAGTCCCCACTGCTTGAATTGCCAGACCGCCCAGGCGGCCGCGTCGTTGTAAGCGTTTGAACCCGTCTCTCGACCACCGAATCGATTGCTGGCATAGTCGTTCCAAAGCATGACCTGATTATCATTCGTGCCGAGTTCGATGATCTTTTTGATGACCGGGTCGTCCTGCGTCCGGGCCGGCGTCTGGAAGCTGACGACGGTCGCGGTAAGCACAATCAAGCCGACAATGAACAAAAGCGCGCGTTTTCTCATTTATCCTCCGATTCCGTGAAGAGTTGGAGAGCGAAATGATATTCCCGGTCGCAAATCCTTGTCAAGAAAGCAAAAATTCGTTGATATCCGGGAAAATTTTGACGAGCGGTTCCTATGCCCCGTGGCTTGCCACGGGGAACCGCTCGAGAGGGTTCCAAGGGGGAGTCGCCCCCTTGGTCGCAGGGCGGGGTTTCATGCCCCGCCCAAGAAGGGGAGGCAGGGCGGCCGGGTCTTCCCGGCGCCCGTTGGAAGGGGTCTTCCCCTCCAAATTGACTCAAGCCTCGCTAAATGATATAAAATTCTGTTTTCGAGGAGAATAACATGAACGTCCTCGTCATACTTGCGCTCGCCATCGCTGCCTTCTTGTTCGCCGGCAGGTTCTACTCGAGAAAGCTTGCCTCAAACCTAGGCCTCGACCCTTCGAACCCGACTCCGGCCGTGAAAAACTGCGACGGACGCGATTACGTTCCGACCAAGACCTACGTGGTTTTCGCTCACCATTTTTCAGCCATCGCCGGGGCGGGACCCGTCCTCGGACCGACCATGGCCTTGCTTTACGGCTTCGTGCCGGCCTGGCTGTGGGTGGTCTTGGGCGGGATTTTCATCGGGGCAGTCCACGATTTTTCGACCCTCTTCGTCTCGATGCGCGAGGGCGGCAGGTCGATGGCCGAAGTCGCCCGCAGGACGCTCGGCCCCACCGGTTTCAACCTGTTCATCGGATTCACGCTGGTTATGATCGTACTTGTGACATCATCATTCCTGAGCGCCACGGCCATTTCGCTGACATCGCTCTGGCCGGTCGCCAAGATCGGCCTGGAGGAAGGCCAAACTTTCCTGAAGACCGTCGTCAGGGACGGCGTGGTGCTGGGAAGGATCGGTGGGATCGCCTCGATGTCCGTAATCATCATAACGCTCTGCTCTCCAGTGCTCGGCTGGTTAATCTACAAAAAGGGGATAAAAACGATATCCGCCTACCTGCTCGCCCTGGCGATATGCGTGATTTCGGTCATCCTTGGTATCCACTACCCGGTCACGCTCAACCCGACCGCCTGGATGGTCATCATCTCGATATATGTCTTCATTGCAGCCGGAGTTCCTGTCTGGCTGATCCTCCAGCCGCGCGATTTCATCAATGTCCAGATCCTTTACGGCGGAATCGTGCTCATGCTCTTGAGCTTGCTCAGCGGAGGCCTCCGCGGCCTGCAGGTGACGGCTCCGAGCTTGAACCTGCATGAAGGCGTACAGCATCTCGGCATGATCTGGCCGATGATGTTCATAACCATAGCCTGTGGCGCTATCTCGGGGTTCCATGCCCTTGTCGCCGGGGGCACGACAGGCAAGCAATTGGCCGGGGAAGCAGACTCCAGGAAGGTGGGCTACAACGCCATGCTGCTTGAATCCCTCCTTGCGGTCTGCGTGCTGCTTGCCGTCGGCTCATCAATGGGTTTCATGGACTATAAATCCGTCGTGTGGCCGACGGACCCCGGCGTGAAATCCAACCCCATTCTCGGCTTTTCCCTGGCTGCAGGCCGGCTTTTCCACATGGGCCTGGGCATCCCGGTCGCCCTGGGAACGGTTTTCGGAATCCTGATGGTCGAGGGCTTCGTGGTCACGACGCTCGACGCCGCCGTCCGGCTGAACCGCTACCTTTTCGAAGAGTTGTGGAATATCCTTTTCAAACGCGTCCCGCGGCTCTTCAGGCATTACTGGTTCAATTCCGGGCTGTCCGTGGCGATCATGTGGGTGCTGGCATATTCGAACGCTTTCAACACCCTCTGGCCCATTTTCGGAACCGCCAACCAGCTCCTGGCTGCCATGAGCCTGTTCACGGTCTCCGCCTGGCTTCTCTTGAGAAAGAAGAAAACGCGCTACACGATGATCCCCGCGGTTTTCATGATCATGACCACGATCGTCGCCCTGGTTCTTCTGCTCGGCCAGTACATCAAGAGCGGAAATTACGTGCTCATTTTTACGGATGTGCTGCTTCTGCTGCTTTCGGCCGGAGTGGTGCTTCTTTCCATCAAAACCTTTGCCGGGAAAATGGTGAAAGGAACGGTTCATCCGGCTTGAGCTTCCGGGGGTTGTTGATGGCAGATTGTGGAGGAAGCGATTACTTGAGCGTGGCCAGGGCTTTGTTGTTGCTTGTATGGAAAACCGCTCCTCAAGACAGTCTGGACAGCGGATGCGGGCAATCTGACGAACGGCGAATATGCCCCGTGGCAAGCCACGGGGCATATTCGCCGTTCGTAGAGGATTCCAAGGGGGAGCCGCCCCCTTGGTCGCAGGGCGTGGTTTCATGCCCCGCCCGAGAAGGGGAGGCAGGGCGTCGGACGAAGTTCGACGCCCGTTGGAAGGGGTCTTCCCCTCCAAATTGGCTTCAGCCATTTCTTAGTTTGATAAAGAAAAGTAAAAAGCGTGGCTGCTGAGGAGTTCTGCGCCTGCCCTAAAGCTTCAGAAGCCGGCGGCCGAGAACGGCGCTGACGAAGGAGGCCGTACCGCCGAGGACGCTGCCCCAGACAAGGTCGACGATCGTCACGACCAGAGGCCAGTCTTTCAACGTAGCCAGGTTGCTGAGGTCATACGTGGCGTAGCTGATCAAGCCGAGCAGGGCGCCGAGGAATAGGGCCTTGAGCGGCTCTCCGCCGACCAGGGCCGGCCTGATGGCAAAGACGAGCAAGCCGACGATGAAGAGGAGGTAGAAAAGAATGGCCGCCGCCCAGTTGACATCGGGGCTGAGCATCGATCCGAGGTGCCGCCGATAGAATCCTTTGGCCGCGACACCCAGCCAGACTATGTCGATTAGAAAAAAGACAGCCGGCGTGATCAAATATATGATGAGCAGCTGCTTAATGGTCATCATCCTCTCCTTTTTCTTCGGAGATGACCGGCCGGATCCTATCCCTTGAGGATCTTGGCGACTTCGTCCTTGTCCACATCGAGGACATAGCTGATGCCGCTCAGGTCGGACGCTTCTTTGGTCAGGGAGGCGATGTCGTCTCTGGTGATGTAGCCCAGCGTGAACTTGCGGTTTCCGGCCATGAGCTGGCGCAGGCCCTGGCTCAGTCTCTTGAAGTAGGTATAAAGTCCCATGGCCCCTGTCGGGATTTGGTCGAATTTCTTGCCATATTTTCGCTTGAGCTCGGGCGCCGTGACGAAGATTTCCTCGGCGTTGTTTCCGAACCGCTCGACGTAAACCGGAATCTGGCCTTCCTGGATGCGCTTGCCGATCGTCTTTCCGACCATGGCCGAGGCCATGGGGCCTCGGGCCATCCCGACGGCCTTGACATACGGAGCGCCGAGGGCCAGGGCTTTGAAGATCTGGTCTTCGAAGGTTATGCCGCCGCCGAAGACGATGTCGGGAAGGTATTCACCGTTCTTGGCCAGCGTGTGGGCATACTGGTAGGTCAACGACCAGATTTCGACACTCGGGATGCCCCACTCATTCATCATTCTCCAGGGGCTCATGCCGGTTCCGCCGCCGGCCCCGTCCACGGTCAGCAGGTCGATCTTGGCTTTTGAGGCGAATTTGACGGCTCGGGCCAAGTCGGCGGGCCTGTAAGCGCCGGTTTTCAGGAAAACGTACTTGGCGCCGGCTTTCCTGAGCTCTTCCACCCGTTTTATGAAGCTTTCTTCCTCGACCATGCCCATCCGCGAATGACGTTCGAATTCCTTAAAGCTGCCCTTTTCGAAGGCCTGAATGACGCTCTGGTCTTCGGGATCGGGAAGGACAATATAGCCGCGCTTTTTCAATTCCTGGGCCTTTTTGAGGTTCTTGATCTTGACTTCGCCGCCGATGTCTTTAGCGCCCTGTCCCCATTTGAGCTCAACGGTATCGACGCCCAGCTTGTGGATGGCGTATTCCTGGACGCCGAGGCGGGTATCTTCAATGTTCGCCTGGACGACCACCGTGCCGTATCCATCCTGCCAGTCCTTAAATAGTTTCACCCGATTTTCCATGTCGGGGCTGCGGACGACTTTTCCGTTCTTGAGCTCGGCTTCCTCGTCCATGCCGCAGACGTTCTCGCCGATGGTCAGAATCACTCCTGATAGGGCGGCGCCGATGGCCAGCCCCTCCCAGTTCTGCTTGGCCACATTGGTGGAGCCCATGCCGCCCAGGACAAAGGGGACCTTGATCTTGATGCCCTTGTCATGTCCCAATTTCTGTTCGGTGGTCACTTTTTCAAACGTGGCCTTATCGCTGTCGGCTTCCACCCCGTACGCTCCGACCGCTGTTCCCATGATACTGAAATGGGAAAGGTCCACGGGATATTCCTTTTCCGATGCGGCCGTGATGATCCCGAACGGCTGGGGATAGAGAACCTCGGCTCCCCGATAGGCGGATTTTCCGATTTCGCACATCCCGATGCAGCCGTCCACACAGGTCACGCACATCCCGCTGAAAGGACTGATCGAGCCTTCCGTCCTGTTCTTGGTCAAGGTTGCAGCGCTTCGATTGAGTCTCGTATAGGCCATGATGATTACCTCCTTATGATCCTCTCGAAATTTTCTTAAGCAATTTATGATGAATGGTCATTGCTTACCTTTTTTCCCGGACACAGGTGCCGCACCGGCCCGCGTCATACATCCAGCACTGAAGCTCGTCGTAATGGTCCAGGCAGGTGGGGGCCATGGTCAGGCAGGCGTTGCACAGGGCTGTCTCGGCGTCGGGTCCCTGGCAGCGGAGCTGGCAGGCTGGGCAGATATACATGCAGCCGCCGCACAGCCGGCATTCCTCCGAGCGCATGTCGAAGGGCGTGGAGATCTTTTTCTTGTAGCCGCGGTTCTGGAAGCCGATGGCCTTGCCGTCCATCTGCTCCCGGCACATCCGGACGCAAAGGCCGCAGTAGACGCACTCCTCGTTGCGGATTTTGAACCGGACCTGGGTGACGCTGAACTTCGAAGCGAGGTCCTGGATCTTTTTCGAGTAGGGAGCTATGGAGACCATCAGCTCGATCATCATCCGCCGGGCCTCTACGACCCTCTTGGTGTCGGTCCGGACGACAAGGCCCGGCTCGGCGGGATACGTGCAGGATGACACGAGCCTCGATTTCGGGCTTTCGCCGATCTCAACGAGGCAGAGCCGGCAGCCGCCGAACACGCTGAGTCCCTCGTTATAGCAGAGGGTGGGAATCTCCAGCCCGTAAAAGCGGGCCGTTTCGAGGAGCGTCCAGCCCTCCTCTGCTTTGACCTCTAATCCGTTTAATTTTAGTTCGATCATTTCTTTGTCTCCAATGCATTTTTCCCGTCTTCGGTTTCCAGCTCGCAGCGTAGGCAGCGCCGGGCTTCCCGGCAGGCCGCGCTTTCCGTCAGGCCGAGATCCACTTCCTTGAAGTTCTTTTTGCGCTGGGCCGACGTCAGGTGCGGCATCTTCGGCCGCTTGGCCCTGGCCACTTCTTCCTCGGAAAGCTCGACAGGCTTGATATACATTGAAGGCCTGGTGAGCGCATACGTCCGCGCCATCGGGCGGCCTTCCAGGAATTTTTCGATGGTTTCCGCGGCGATTTTCCCGGCAGCCATGGCATCGACAACCGTGTTCGGGCCGGTGACCGCATCTCCGCCGGCGAAGACGCCGTCGCGAGTGGTCTTGAATGTTTCGCCGTCGACGACGATATTTTCCTTGGCCATGCTGATGTTGTCGTAGGGAGAGATATAAGACGTTTCCGGCCGCTCGCCGATGGCCAGGATGAGCGTGTCCAGTTTCACCATGAAATTGGAGCCTTTGATGGGGACGGGTTTGCGCCTGCCGCCGGCGTCTTGTTCACCGAGCTTCATCCGGATGCATTCCGCTCCCGTGATTTTTCCCCCCCGGGTTAGGATCTTGACCGGGGCGACGAGAAACTTTATGTCTACGCCTTCATGAATGGCCGCATCCACTTCCTCTGGGAACGCCGGCATTTCATTCTTGGTCCGACGGTAAAGGATTGTCACTTTCCGGCAGTCCTTGTCCCGGAGGGCCACGCGCGCCGCGTCAATGGCCGAGTTTCCGCCGCCGACGACGCAGACATGTTTTCCCACGGGCGCTTCCTGCCCCAGGTTGACGGCCTTGAGATACTCGAGCGACTCCATCACGCCTTCAGCGTCTTCGCCGGGGATCCCCATTTTCATGGATTTCCAGGCGCCGGTGGCAATAAAAGCAGCTTTGTATCCGTCGAGGAACAGTTCGTCCAGGGTGAAGTCCTTGCCGAGCTTTATGTTCGTTTTAATTTCGACTCCCGCCTTCTTGATGTTCTCGATCTCCTTGTTCAGTGTCTTCTTGGGCAGCCTGTGCTCGGGGATGACTGCGCCCAGCATTCCCCCCGCTACGGGAAGTGCCTCGAAAATGGTCGGTCGGAATCCCTTCAATGCCAGATAGTAACCAGCCGTCAATCCCGCGGGCCCTGAGCCGACGATAGCGACTTTTTCCCGGTTCCCTTGGCCCGGCTTGACGGCATAGCGAATGCCCCGCTTCTCCGCCCAGTCCATGACGAACCGCTTCAGACCGCGGATGGAAATGGGCTCCCCGCTCTCGGCGGCCGGGCAGACTTTTTCGCAGGGATGATTGCAGACCCGGCCGCAGACCGAGGGGAGGGGATTGTCCTTCATAATGACGTTGAACGCATCTTTGTATTTGCCCCGGGCGATGAGCGCGATGTAGGTCGAGGCTTCCTGGCCGATGGGGCAGATGTAATGGCAGGGAGCGGAGAGGATTTCCTTGCAGACCAGGGCCGGGCATTTTTTATATTTAATATGATATTCATATTCGTCCCGGAAATAGCGAAGCGTGGACAGGACGGGATTGGCGGCCGTCTGGCCCAGTCCGCAGAGGGAGGCGTCCTTCACCGCCCCGGCCAGCTCTTCGAGAAGCTCCAAGTCGCCCTCTTTGCCTTTTCCTTCGGTGATGCCCTTGACGATCTCCCACATCCTCTGCGTTCCCTCTCGACAGGACAGGCATTTGCCGCAGGACTCGTCGCGAAGGAAGTTGAGGAAGTACTTGGCGATATCGACCATACAGTTATTTTCGTCCATGACGATCATGCCGCCGGACCCCATCATCGAGCCTGCCTTCGCTAGACTTTCATAATCAATGGGCAAATTGATGAGTTCTTTGGGGATGCATCCTCCAGACGGTCCTCCTGTCTGAACGGCCTTGAATGCTTTCCCTCCCGGAATTCCTCCTCCGATATCAAAGATAATTTCCCTTAGGGTCATTCCCATCGGAACTTCCACTAAACCCGTATTATTTATTTTTCCGACTAAAGAAAATATCTTGGTCCCCTTGCTTCCATCGGTGCCGATTTTAGAATACCAGGACGCGCCTTTGTTGATGATAAAAGGCACGTTCGCCCACGTCTCAACATTATTAATGTTCGTCGGCTTGTCCCATAGCCCTCTTTGGGCAGGAAACGGGGGCCTTTGCTTGGGGACTCCAATTTTACCTTCAATGCTGGCCAAGAGGGCCGATTCCTCACCTGAAACAAAGGCGCCTGCCCCCTTAGAAATAAAGAGGTCAAAACTGAAATCGGTTCCAAAAATGTTTTTTCCAAGGAGGTTGTTTTTTCTGGCTTGGTCAATGGCCATGGAGCTATTTTCTACGGCCAGAGGATACTCACCTCGGACATAAACATATCCCTCTTTGGCGCCTATGGCATAAGCTCCAATCAGCATGCCTTCGATAACACAATGAGGATTTCCTTCTAATACACTTCTGTCCATATAGGCTCCAGGATCGCCTTCGTCACAATTGCAGACAATATACTTAGGATCGCCCGGAGATTTAGACGTCCTTTCCCATTTGAGTCCTGTCGGGAAACCCGCGCCTCCGCGTCCTCTCAATCCCGATTTTTTTATTTCTTCAATAACCTCTTGAGGGGTCATGCGGCTCAAGACCTTGGCTAAGGCTGAATATCCTTTGACGGCGATATAATCTTTTATTTCCGTGGGATCGATCAGGCCGTTATTCCCAAAAATAATGCGTTTTTGTCTTTTATAGAAAGGGACGTCCTTTTCGTAGACAATTTTTTCGTGAGTCTGGGGATCAACGTATAAAAGTCTGTCGATAATCTTTTTGTTTATGATGGTTTGGGAAATGACTTCTTTGACGTCCTTCAATTTAATCCTTTGGTAGAAGATTCCATCGGGTTGAATCACGACAATGGGCCCTCGTTCACAAAAGCCGTGACAACCGGTTGTTCGAACACCAAGAGAATCCTGAAGACGATATTTTTTGATTTCCGCTTCAAACGCTTGGGCGACTTTGATACAACCATAGGCATGGCATCCCGTTCCTCCACAAACGGTGATGTGCGCCTTTTGCTTTTTTGGGGCGTGGGAAATTTCTCTCCGAATTTCTTGTAATTTTTCTATAGGAATGTTCTTTCTCATTATTTCGATCGGCTCCTTTTCCGGGAACTGAACTTTTTGACCAGGTTATCGACCATTTTTATTTTCATCTGCCCGTAATAATTGTCATCGATGACCGTAATCGGTCCTAAAGCACAGGCGCCCAGACAATTGACGATTTCTAAAGTAAATAAATTATCTTTGGTCGTTTCCTCCGCTTTTATGCTCAGCTTTCTTTCAAACGCATCGAGAATTTTGGGTCCTCCTCTCACATGACAGGCTGTCCCCAAACAAACCGTGATCACGTGCTTGCCCCGGGGTTTTAGGCTGAAGGCCCGGTAAAACGTGGCCACGCCGAGCACATCGATCAAAGGAATGGACAACGTTTGGGAAACGATTCTCAAAGCGTCCGGAGGCAGATAATTATACTCAGCCTGAATGTCCTGCAGGATGGCGATGAGCTCTTTTCCCTGACTTTTATGCTTGTTTATGACTGAGTTGACTTTCTCAATTTGAATGTCCACGGCATTCCCTCCAGGCAAGATTGATTTTTAAAAAATGTTTCTGGTTCGGACAGAAGAAGGCGTTCGCGGGGCTGGGATAAACATGAGGAATAAAACACAAGCGGTCGTCTGAGGTAATAATGTATGACTCCTCTTCTTAACCTATAAAACCAAAGGCAATAATAATAAGAGGAGTTTTATAACAGATAAAATTCGCGCTTGTCAAGGGCGAGGCTTGCGGTATGCTGCTCAAAGCCACGCGGATTTTCCCCCGCGAGGAAAATCCGCTCGACATCGTTCCTTCGCTCTTCTCTCCTTCGGAGAGAAACCATGCCCGCTCCGACCTTTTAAATCCCCCTTAATTCTCTAGGGGTGGTAGGGGGATTAATCGATCAAGAAGCTTAATTCTTTTTTCTTGCTTTTAATCTCATCATCCGTAAAGGATTTAGAGCTTTTACGCAGCATACCACTCGCCCCGCTTTTTAAAGAATCTCGGTCGTTTACTAATTATCAACGCAATAATTAAAATGACATCCCCGTTCGGGCGGCGCTTAGGCCGTCCGCAGCCCCCGGGCCCCGGGGAACCAGTCCCGTCGGTTCCCCCCGTCGGAAAAGCCGACGGGGCCCCCCTCCGCTACGTGGGCTTGAGGACGGCCTAAGCGCCGCCCCTACATTGTCACTTTATTTATTACGTTTGTATTAATCAGATGAAGTCCAGGTATTTCCGGCCTTCTCCAAAGGGATTGAGATAGCCTTTAATTTCGAGCTTCTCTTTCTGTTCGATGAGATCCACAGGCTCCCGCTTGTCCTCAGGAACGATCACCTCCACTTTGGGCCGGAAAATATCCTGCTCATTGGCCTCACGGACGACGGCAATCCTATCATCGCTCAGGACGACGATCGTTCCCACGGGCCATACTCCCATGGTTTTAAAAAACTCATCGACCACTTCAGGGTCGAGAAGCTTTCCCTTTTCCTTGGTCATCAACTCGTAGATCTGAAGCGGCGGAAAATCCTTTTTATACGTCCGTTTTTGGGCGAGGGCGTCATAGACGTCGCACAGGGAAACGATCAACGAGGCGGGATGGGGTTGGTAAGGAAAGGCCAGGCGCGGGTATCCCTTGAGGTCATAGCGCAGGTGATGTTCAAAGGCCACAACGGCCGGCAAGGTCCCCAGGGTCTCTACGTATTGGAGGAGGATTCTGGCCCCGTGGACCGTATGGTCCCGGATCATCGAAAACTCCGCCCGGCCGAGCGTGTCTTTCTTTTTGAGGATTTTTCGCGAGACGAAGATCTTGCCGATGTCGTGGAAGAGCGCGGCATTGCCCAGTTCCAGCACTTCGTCCTTGGAATAGCCCATCTTCGAGGAGAGGTGCATGGCCAGGACGGACACGTTCATGAGATGGGCAAACGTGAGGATATCTTTTTCCTTGACGGAGATGAGACCCAGGAATTTCTGGTTTTTCCCCGCGAAGCTGTCCATGAGATCCAGCATGCTGAACCCCAGGTCGAGAGAGCTGATTGTTTTTCCCTCAAGCATGCTTTCGATGGATTGGGCGACGGATTGAGCCGAGGCCTCATAATGAACCTTGATGTCCTCCCGGCTTTGTTGAGCGGCCGTCGCGGCCGTCCGCGGAGCCAAGAGTCTGCCCACCTTGATGTTCTGGATGCCGGATTGGGTCAAAAAATCCTGGGGTTCTTCATACGATTTGATTCTGGGATTCGTCAAAGCCGACACAAACCGGCTGAACTCGTCTTTGCCGAGCGGGGCTTCAAAGGTGATGCGCTCAATGCCCCGCTCTTTGAAATAGAGCAGGAGCGATTGAAGCTTCCGGCTGAGGTCAAACAGGATCTCTTCTTCCCAGGCCAATTCATTGTCGACGATCCCGATGGAAATCTCCCTTTTTTCCTTAAGGACCACCTCCAGGTTCCGGGCGGCCCTTTCGATCATGTCCTTGAATTGGGGGTGGTCCGCGGAGTAAATCTTGGCCGCCTGGATGGCGGAGACAAAATCGATCAGAAACGCTCTAATCTTTTCCAGCATCCCATTCCTCGAGCAGCCGCCGGGCTTCTTCTCTCAGTTTTTTATTCCAGGCCAATCGCCTCCGGGCAAGAGGCGCAACCAGGCTCCTGGCTTGGGTCAGGTGCAATTCTTTGATGATCCTGAGATGTTCCAGGAGGGCTTGATTTTGAAGGCCGAAGAACGAGGGGAGCGCCAAGAGCCTTTGCAGGGCCCTCGGTCTGAGCGAATCGAACTTGACCAGCACCACCAAGGCCTCTTTCTTGAAAATGGCATCCCCTTTTCTGAGAAGCTGAAAGAGGAATTTTTCATCGCACCGGGGCAGGTGCTGCATGGCCCGGAGGGCCCGAATTTTGATTTCCGGATTGTTCAGAGCGAAAATGCCCTGGAGGGCCGTGAGAGACAACGGCGAGTCGACGTTTTGAAGATTTTCGATCAAGCGGCCTAAAAATACGGAATCGGAGGCATGTTGTTGGAGGTTAATGTTGAAATAGAGCATCAAATCCGGGTGGAACTTGAAGAAGGCGCGCAGGATATAGGGCGTGATCTTCTTGGATGTGAAGAGGGTCCGGAAATAGAGGTTCCCGTCGAGGGTTCCCGTTTTGAAGGCGTTGATGAAATAGTCAAAAACGGGCCGCTCGGCTCCTTCCAGGATGGCCTTTTCGACGTAATCGGCCGCGAGATCTTCGATTTTCCGGGCAAGGGGTTGGCCGGATAGATATCGCTCCTTTTTTTGCAGCGTTTCCAGGAGATTCTTCAGGTAGTCGAGATCATTTTCGTCGACGATGTTTTTCCATTCCTTGCGAACAAGATCCAGGAGATCGATGGCGGCCTCTTTTTGGAAGGCTTTGTCCAGGAGGTTCAGCAGCAGGAAGCGGTAGCTTTTCCGAAGGAGATTGGCATCGAAACTGCGCGTTTTCTCGAAGGTCACGCCTTCCAGCAGAAGGCCCAGCGCCTTGCGGTAATTCTCGGAAATCAGCGAGGTTTCGGTGCCGAACAACAATCGTTTGATCTTGTCTTTAAACTCGGGAATGGCCCCCTTGGAGAGGTCTTGTTGAAAGAGCCGGCTGAGGTGTGAGGAGATCTTGTTGTCCTGGTCGCCCTCCGTCAGTTTTGAAAAGAGACTGAGGCTCAAGGCATCAAACTGGTCATTGCTGATGATCTCCTCATGAAGGAGGGCCGCCAATTCTTTTTCGGGCAGGCCCGCCACCATCGACTTGAGTTTTTCCAGGTTGGCCTCCGAGGAAAGGCTCTTGTCGCGGATGACGGCCCGGACCAGGTCTTTGGCGCACTTGCTGTATTTGACCTCATTGTTCTCTTTCAGATAGGAGAAAAACCGGGAGAAATTCTCCCTGAGCCTCCCGACCTGGGCGATCTCGTCGGGGTTGAGCTTATACACGACCCGGTCAAAATGGTCGGCCAGTTCATCGAGTTTTTCCGGGTCGTCCTCGTCGAGAGCGTCATGGAGGAGGTAGGACCAGACATCTTGGAGCTCCTCGCCGTCGCCCTTGAGAAGCTGGGAATAGTCAAGCTCTTCAACGGTCAGGTTGAGGACGTCTTCCTCTCCGAGAATATTCTTGAATCCTCCTCGCTGGGCGATCTCTTTCGCGGACAGGGAGAAATTGCCGATGAAGGCCGTTAACTCTTCGATGTCAATGCCCTGGCGGATCTCCAGACTTTTTATCTTTCGCTGGTGAAAGGTCTTGGCGGTTTCCAGATAGAGCCTATCGTTCTCCCAAAACTGATTGTCGATATGGAGCGACTGCTGGGCGAACCCGATTTTGATGGGATTCATCCATGGCCGGAGGGCGTCGATTTTTTTCTTGAGCTCTTCGACCGCCCGGATGACCGCTGCGTGCTCCGGGTGATAAATGAGGACCGTTTTGAGGGCGACGCGCAGGCCTTTTAAGAATTCCTTGAGCGCCTCGTCTTTATCCATGAACGGATCTCATCGCCACGCTCATTCCCCGAAAGAATGTATCGCACAAAAGTCATCGGTGTCAACAGCGCAAATGGCCCAAATGGCCAAAACAAAAGCGGCTTTTTTATAAAAAGGGAAGATAGCGGCGGACCTCGTAGTCGCTGACCTGCTTGTCGAACTCGGCGCTGACGTTCTTAGCATAATCTTTGATCTCGTGGCACTTGTTGGCGAGGAAGCGGGAGAAGATATGGTCGCCGAGCGTCGTCCGGACCACGTCGCTTTTCTCCGCCAGCTTCAGCGCTTCTTCGAGGTTCCGCGGGAGTGTCTGGATCTTGAATTTTTTTTGTCGGCTGCCGCTCATTTTATAGATATTTTCTTCGACGGCGGGAGGCGGCGGATAACCCTCTTGGACGCCCCGCAGACCCGCTGCCAACATGGTGGCGAAAGCCAAATAAACGTTGCAGCCCGGATCCGGCGAGCGGAGCTCGATCCGGGTCGCGTTCTCCTTGCCGGGCTGGTATTCCGGGACCCGGATATAAGCCGACCTGTTGCGCTGTCCCCAGGCGATATAAACAGGGGCTTCGTAACCCTCGATCAGCCGTTTATAAGAATTGACCCATTGGCTGAAGACGGCCGAGATCTCCCGGGCGTGGAACATCAACCCGGCCATATAGGAAAACGCCACGGGAGAAAGATGGAAGGAATTGCCGGCGTCAAAAAAGACGTTTTTGCCCTCTTTCCATAGAGACTGATGGACATGCATGCCGCTTCCGTTCTGGCCGTTGATGGGCTTGGGCATGAATGTCGCATAGAGGCCGTGCATGCGCGCGACTTTCTTGACCATGTACCGGAAGATCATGGCGGTATCGGCCATGTCCAGGGCGTTGGTATAGCGGAGGTCGATCTCGTGCTGGCCATGGGCGACCTCGTGGTGGTCGTATTCGGAATCGATGCCCATTTTTTTCAGCAGCAGCTGGATCTCCTTGCGGATTTCGCCGTGGCGGCCGCCGAAAAAGTAACCGCCCTCATCCAGGGGAACGGCCTCCCGGTTGTTGGGGAAGATGAAGAATTCGAGCTCGGGCCCGACCTTGAAGTCGTCGAAGCCGAATTCCTGGTTGGCCCGCTGTAGGCCCTGCTTGAGGACATAACGAGTATCCCCTACGTAATGGCTGCCTTCGGGCGTGATGATGTCGCCGAACATGACCGCCTCCCGCCAGGTGGTCTCTTCGGCAAAGCCATGGTACACCCAGGGGAGAACCCGGAAGGTCGTGGGGTCCGGCTTGACGTTGAGGTCGCTTTCTTCGATCCGGACAAATCCCTCTACGGATGATCCGTCGAAGCCTTTCCCGTCACGAAACGCCTTGCCGAGCTCGGAGCTGGGGAAGGTGAAATCCATGGGCCTTCCCAGGATGTCGGGAAAGATGATCCGGACAAACTCGATTTTGCGGGAAGGGTCCAGGACGATCCGCAGGACGTCTTCCTCATTTTCAAACTTTAAATCCCTCACTTCCTGATCTTTTGAATGATCCAATGTCTAACCTCCTTTTCATACCATGAAAAACGGACGGGCCCTTTTCCGGTCCATTTCCGGAAAAGAAGAAGCGGGCCAGGGTATTAACATTTGATAATATATTTATAGAAAATAGATATATTTGTCAAGAAAAAAATAATAAAAATTGACAATTGTATCTATATTATCTAGAATATAAAATAGAGGAAAATGCCATGATCGACGATTTGGACAGAAAAATCATTCGGATCATGAACCAAAACGCCCGAAAGAGCTTCCGGGAAATTGCCAAAGAGGTCGGGACGTCGGCCGCAGTCGTCATCCACGCGGTTAAAAAACTGGAAGGCCTGGGGTCCATCAAGGGCTATATTCCCGTCATCGATGCCGGGCATTTCGGTTTCGACCTGATGGCGATCATCGCTCTCCGCATCTCTCAGGGAAAGCTGCTGGAGACGCAGCGCAAGATCGCTCAACTCCCTCGGGTGGCGGCCGTCTATGACATCACGGGGGAATGGGATTCGCTGGTGATCGCGTATTTCAAGGGCCGGCAGGATCTTAACGACTTCTTGAAGAAGCTGAACGCGATGCGATTCATCGGCAGGACGGTCACGCACATCGTCTTGAATATCGTGAAGGACGAGCGGCGGGTTTTTGTCTGAAAAGTCTTCTTGACAGCGTTCGCGGTTGTGCCATAATACGGTTGCGGTTCGGAGGCCGGAGCGATGCCCAAAAAAATCCATGAGCCCATCGGTCATCACTATATCGTGGAAGCGTCCGGATGCAACGCGAAGATTATCGGCAGCGTGCAGAAAGTCCAGGAAATCCTCGTCAAAGCCGCGGAGATCGCCGGCGCTAAGGTCTGGGCGATCTCCTTCAGCAAGTTTCCTCCCAACGGCGTGAGCGGCGTGGTGGTGATTTCGGAATCCCATATCTCCACGCATACCTGGCCGGAGATGCGCTACGGCGCGCTCGATATCTATACCTGCGGCAATAAAGTCGACCCCGAAAAGGCCGTTGTTTACGCGGTCGAAGCGTTCGGGGCTTCGACATCGCACATCACGGAGATCACCCGCGGCATCGACGAGGGGGATTGGAAATTTTTTCACAGCTTTGTGACCTGGGAAGAAGATTTCAAGAAAGAGCTCAAAAAGAACCTGGAGAAAAAATAGATTCTGTAAATATTGTTTACAAAACGTAAACATCCTTCGTCGATTTTTCCGGCATAATCCATTGAAAATACGCTGTTTTGCCCGGCCCGGACTATTATTTTTTTGGCACGAAAAATGCTTTTAATAAGCTCGGCTAGGAAAATGATGTGTCTGATCCGGAACTGTTTTTGTTATAATAAAAAGGTGAGATGGAGATCGTGGGGACGCCTTGTCGTCGTCCTGTCCATCCTCTTTTTTTTGCGTCAGCAGGCCATCGCTTCAGGGGACAGCATCGATGACCTTTTTGCCCGGCTCAAAAAGTCGTTTGAGACGAAAGACCTGACGTCCTATCTGAACGACTTTTCCCCCGATATTCGCCCCAAGGAAAATGCCGTTGTCTCCTCCTTCCTGGACAAATGGAAGATGGACAAGATCAACTTCCACCGGGCGACCCGCGGCCAGGAGACGGACCTCAACCCCAGCCTCTATTATCAGGTCCTCTACGAAAATGCCTATTCCGGCATGCTCGAGATATGGCATGCCGTCCTCGAGAGCGCCGCTGGTCGAATGCAGATTCTGACAAAAGAGGTCACGGGAAACATCAACAATCTCCTCAAGGTCCGCATGCCCTCGGGAAAGCAGGAGCGCGCCAGCCGCATCGAGATCCGGCACGATGATATCCAGATCACGTTTAATGAGGCCTGGGTTTTCTATGATAACATCCCCACCCAGGAAACGGCGCTGATCGTAATCGGCAAAGGCCACCTCTTTTTTTCGCCCGCCGACCCTGTCGAGAAGCATCAGTTGGAGTTGCTCTATAAAAAAGATTTCCTGGAAGACAGCCTGGACTATGTCTATCTGCGTTTTTCGAATTCGTTTTTCGAAAACAACGTCAGGATCCTCAAGGCCGACCAGGACAAGGGACGGTCGGTCCCGGAGGCCGAAGCTAACCGAGCCTATTCGCTGTTCATGAAGTATTATCCGAATTCCTTCACGATCGAGAATTCGCTGACGGGGGAGCTCCTGTCGTTTGCCCCGCAGGGCAACCAGGTCGTGTTCGAGTTGGGAGCCGAGCACCTGGGCGATCTCACCTATATCAACTCGCCGTTCTCCGAGGATGAGATTCATCTCATCTCCCGGAAAGACGGTCGGCTCATCAACTTGTACTCGCCCGCCCGGGATGAAGGCGAGGGGAAGCAGATGTTCATCTCGTTCGGGCAGAAATTCGATGTCCAGAGCTATCAGATGGAAGTCGATTTCAAGCCTGAGAATTTTTATCTGTCGGCGAAGGCCCATATCGAGATCCTTCCCCTCATGGATTCCCTGGACAACCTGCAGTTCACCTTCAGCCCCAGCCTGACAATTTTGCGCATTTATGACCAGGAAGGCCGGGAACTGTTCTACACCCAGGACAAGCTGCGGAAGTACCTGTATGTTTATCTTCTCCAGCCCGCCGCGAAAGGCCGGCCGTTTGCCATTGAAGTGTACTACCGGGGAGAGCTCGAGCCTCCCGTCCAGACGACGGATGTCCTGCCGGGAGGCCAATACAATGAGACGATCTCGCTCGTCCTGCCCCGGTTTGAAAGCTATCTTTATAGCCAGTCGGCCTCCTGGTATCCGGCCCCTTCCGATGAGGATTATTTTCAGGCCCGAATGAGGTTCAGCATTCCCCCGCGCTACGCCTGCATCGCCAACGGGATGCTCACCGAGCAAGGAAAATTGGATGAGGTCCGGCGTGTCGCGGCCCTGGATAAGTTGGGCAATTCCCTTTACACCTTCGAGACGAAGTTTCCCGTGAAATACCTGTCCTTCATTGTCGGCAAGCTGAACCCCATCACGAATGGAAATGAGAACGGCCGTCCCACGACCATTCCGCTCCAGGCCTTTGCCTCGGAGGATGTTCGCATTCCGAGAAAGAGCATCCTCGACGAGATGCGCTCCATTCTCCAGTTTTACGAAAGCTGGTTCGGCCCTTATCCGTACGAAAAGCTCAGCGTGGTCCAAAGAATCTGGCCGACCAGCGGCGGGCACAGCCCGGCCTCCTTCGTCATCCTGAACGAGATCCCTCGGACTCCGGACGTCAATATCTCCTATGTCAACACCGAGAGCCCGGTGGACCTCTCCCGATGGAAGGAGTATTACCTTGCCCATGAGATGGCCCACCAGTGGTGGGGCCAGGGGGTGACCGGGGCCCAGTATCATGACCAGTGGCTGAGCGAGGGATTGTCCCAGTTCGCCGCCGTGTTTTATTTAAAAACGAAACTCGGCGACCGGGTGTTTTTGAATATCCTCAAGAAATTTTCCCAATGGACCGATAAGAAATCCGTGTTCGGCCCGATCACGCTGGGCTCACGCATCAGCGCCTTGGATTTTATGGCCTACCAGGCAATTGTCTACAACAAGACGGCCTTGGTGTTGAACATGCTGCGGGAACTTTTGGGAGACGACATGTTCTTCAAGGGCTTGCGGCAGTTCTTTGAGACGTACAAGTATAGGGGGGCCCGGACCCGGAATTTCGTCCGGATCATGGAAACAGTTTCGGGCAAAAATCTCCAGGCGTTTTTTAAGGGCTGGTTTGAATCCTACACGCTCCCCGAAGTGTATGCGGCGCATGCCCTGCAGAAATCCGAAGACGGGTATGTGCTCAAATTCCGGATGAACCAGGCCAAAGAGGTTTTTGCCTTCCCCCTTTGGCTCGAATGGATCGAGCAGGGAACACCCGTTCGGCAGAAAATCGTGATCGATGAAAAAACCAAGGAGTTCGAATTCCGGCTCGCCACCAAGCCGTCCAAAATAAAAATTAATCCGGATAAGCTTGTTCCTGGGAAATTTTCTTAAAACTCGTTGACGTCGATCCGGAGTCTTTTGATCATCTCATTCAACGTGGTGGGTTTGACTCCCAGCCGGCGGGCCGCTGTCTTCTGCACGCCTCTCGCCTTCTTCAACGTGGCGACGATGAGGTTTTTCTGAAAGGCGGCGGTCTGGTCCCGGAGGTTGAGCTCCGAACCCGCCGACCACGACAGGTCGGAACGGGCGGCCTCGGGCTTCAAAAAGAATTCCGGGAGATTCTCGCGGGTGATGATTTTGCTTTTGGCAAAGACGATCGCCCGCTCAATCAGGTTCTCCAACTCCCGGACATTCCCCGGCCAGCTGTTCTTTTCCAGGATGTCCATGACGTCTGGCGAGACGCCTTCGATCTCCTTGCTGTTTTCCTTGGCGTAAACATCGATGAAGTGCTTGACCAGGAGGGGAATGTCTTCTTTCCTTTCCCGCAGCGGCGGTAACTCGATTCTAATAACGTTCAACCGGTAGAACAGGTCCTTGCGGAAGAATTTCTGCCGGATAAGCTCTTCGAGCTCTGTGTTGGTTGCGGCGATGATCCGGACATCGACCTTGATCGTCTTCGTGCCGCCCAGCCTCATGAATTCCTTGTCCTGCATGACCCGCAACAGCTTGGCCTGGGTCTCCAGGTTCAACGAGGAGATCTCGTCGAAAAAGATCGTCCCGTTATCGGCGGCCTCGAACAGGCCCTGCTTTTCGCTGACGGCCCCCGTGAAGGCGCCTTTGACATGGCCGAACAGATGGCTTTCCAGCAGGTCGGGAGGGAGCGAGCCGCTGTTCACGACGATGAACGGAAAATCCCCCCGGTTGGAATTGAGGTGGATGGCGCGGGCAACCAGCTCCTTGCCCGTTCCGCTCTCGCCCTGGACGAGGATCGTGCTCCGGGTGGGCGCGGCGGCCTTGATGAGATCAAATATTTTTTCCATGGGCTTGCTGCGGGCGATGATATTGCCGAAGCTGAATTTCCGCTTAAGCTCGTCCCGGAGGCAGAGGTTCTCTTCCTGGAGGCTTTTGTGCTCGAGGCCGCGCTTGATGGTCAGCAGCAGTTCATCGTGCTTGAACGGTTTTTGGATGTAGTCATAGGCCCCGATCTTCATGGCCTCGATCGCGGACTCTACGGAGGCATAGGCCGTGATAATGATAATGATGGCCTTGGGGTCGATCGTCTTGATCCCCGCCAGAACTTCCAGGCCGTCCATGCCGGGCATGAGCAGGTCCAGAAGAATGAGGTCAAATTTCTGCGAAGCGAACTTCTGGAGCCCCTCCTCGCCGGAAGAGGAGAGCTCGACCTCGAATCCCTCCGATGTCAGGAGCTGGCTGAGAACATCGTGGATCACCGGCTCGTCGTCAATAACATGGATCAAACCTTTCGTTCTCACGGCTTAATCTTTCTTATTGGAAATTTCGTTTTTGGGAAAGCTCAGTTTCCTCTTGTCCAGGTCTTTGGGGATGGAGATGGTGAAGCAGGTGCCCTTGCCGACTTCGCTTTGAACACCGATGTGCCCTTCGTGTTCATTGATGATAGCGTAGGCAATGGACAGACCCAAGCCGGTGCCCTTGCCCAGGCCTTTGGTCGTGAAGAAGGGGTCGAAAATATGCGGCAGGTGCTGCTCCTTGATCCCCGTCCCGGTATCCGTGATCTTGACCCGGACGTCGCCGGCGAGTTCGATCAGGTCGATCCTGAGCGTCCCGCCTTGAGGCATGGCGTCGATGGCGTTCAGGATAATGTTGATGAAGACCTGTTGGAGACGCTCGCCCTGGGCCCAGATGAGCTTCACCGGCGCCAGGTTAAGCTCCAGCTGGATGTTCATCGTCTTCAGCTTGTAATCGATCAGCGAGATGATCTCCTGGAGGCTGTCCTTCAGGTTCACCCGGTGGAAGGCAATGTCCGAGGGGTTGCGGGCGAAATTGAGAAGGTTCTTGATGATCCGGGAGACGCGGTCGGTCTGGGTCTCGATCTTCTCCAGGATCTGGGCGAAATGGGAGTCGGAGACTTTTTTCTGGAGCATCTGGACGTAGCTGGAGATGCCGGTCAAGGGCGTGTTGATCTCATGGGCCACGCCGGCCGAGAGAAGTCCGATCGAAGCCAGTTTCTCGGAGGTCACGAGCTGCTGCTGGAGCCGCATCTTGTCCGTGATGTCCTCGAAGACGATGATCGTTCCATAGGGGTTCAGGCGATTGTCCAGAAGGGGCGTCTTGGCGATGTCGAAAATCTTCTTTTCTCCGGACGGCATTTCGATCGGGATCTCGCTCAGGAGGTGATAATCCTGCTGGGTGTCCGGGGGGAAGAGAGCGGCAAAATTCTCCGCCCCCAGGATGCGGATCAGGCCGTCGCCGATGACCTCTTCCTTTTTCTTGCCGAACGTGTCTTCAAGGACCCTGTTCCAGCCGATGATGCGGCCGTTCTGGTCGAGCACGACCACGCCGACAGTCAGGCTTTCGATGATGTTCTCGCTGTAGTCCTTGAGCCGCTCGAGCTCCTGGGCGCGGATGCCGGCTTGGTTGTAAAGGGAAGCGTTTTCCAGGGCCAGAGCCACCGGCGAGGAGATGGTCGTCAGCAGCTCCCAGTCTTCGCTGGTGAGAAAGGTCGTGTCGAGCTTCTTGCCCATGGCCAGACATCCGATCAGATTGTCCTCGACTTTGAGGGCCAGGAAATGCTCAAAGCCTGCCGAGCGCAGCTCTTCGAATTTTTGGGGAAGCCCGCCCTTTTCGCGCAGGGAGTACAAGGAGAGAGAATCCTTTTCTTTCAGGTCTTTGTAGATCTGGGGATCAAAGGTCAGCTGGGCAGGGATTGTCGCGAACTCGCCCCTGGCGCTGAACACATTGAAGCTCCGGCTGTCGGCTTCCATGGGAAGCAGGAGGGCGGTATTGCGGACGGACAGGGCGTTGGCGATCAGCTCAAGAAGGGAGCGGGCAAGGTTTTCCAAGTTCCGCTCGCGGCTCAATTCCTTGCTGATCGAGAGCAGGGTTTTCCGGTATTGATAGCTGCGCTTGTAAAAGACCCGGTCGAACAAGGTTTGAAAGAGCTTTTTAAGGGGATTGAACAGGGTTACGCCCAGGATGATGGCCAGGATCCACAGGAGCAGGGTGTTCAGCTTGTTTTCAGAAAAGATCTTGGTCTGTGCGCCGACGCCCAGGTAGAGCAGGGCCAGGACGAAGTAGGAGAAAATCAGGGTGGCGGCTTTCTTGAGGATGACTTCTAGGTCCATCAATTTATATCTGGAGATCGAGTAAGAAAACGCCAAGGGAACCAGCGCCTGGAGAAGAATCGTCAACTCAGCGGCCTGAGTCGGAGCATGCCCCGTCAGATAGGGAACGGCGTAAAAAAAAGTAAAGGGGATGGTGCCAAAGCCCAAGCCGTAGACGACCCACTTGAGCTGACGCCGGACCAGGACGCTGGGATGCTTGAAGTAGCTGTGGGTGATCGTGGCCAGGGTGATGAGGGTATATACGGAGAAATGGAGAAGGTCCAGCTTTTCCAGAGAGCCGTAGAGGCGGAGGACGAGGACGCTGTCCAGATTATTTATGTAAGGAAGGTGGACGACAATCCTGGCCAGAAGCAGGAGAAACCCCGGAAGGTAGAGAAAATAGATTAGAGACGGCTGGTCCTTGATGAGTTTCTTTCTCAGGGGAAAGATCAGGAAATAATGAAGGAGGAGAGGAGGGAAGGCCAGAAATGCCGCCTTGTCCAGCCAATAGAAAATGCTGTCGATGAGGTCGAGCTCACCCGTCGGGGAAAACGTGTAGAATGAATACAAGAGAAAGGAGAGGAGATAATAGTAGATATAGGGAAGGGAGAAAGGCCTCGTTGAATTGAAGAAGACGATCAGGCCGATCACCAGCGTCATCAGCCCGATCAGGGCAAGATAAAAATAGACCAGGCTGGCTCCCTTTTGGGCCAGGAAAAGGCTATAGTTGAAAGGCGTGATCTCTCCCGCCCGATAGATCTCATAAGTGACCTTTTGCCCGGTGTTCCCCGCTCTCCAAAGATTCTTCGTCAGCTCGATCTTGTTCGTGATGACGATCTTGTTTTTGACCAGGCTGTAATTGATGGAATAGAGGATGTCCCCCTTTTTAATCCCGGCAATGTAAGCGGGGCTGCCCGATTCAACCTTGATGGCCGTTAGGCCGGCCGGCTTTCGTTCCCAGATCACGCCGTCCGTCGGCTCTTTCCAAATGATTTTCTTGTATATATTGAGCCCGCCCAGAAAAAGGATGAGAACCAGCGGGACCAGCAGCCAGTACGCTTTTTTATTCATAGAAGCTACATTATAACTTCAATTTTTTGAAAAATCCAAAAAATTGAATCCGCCATTCAAAAAATATATGCAGGCCTTGGCTAATCCAGGATGTGCCTGGCCCCGGCCCGAATCGCCCAATCGATGCCAGGCTGCTTTAAGAGCTTCTCCAAACGCCGATCTCCCTTAAGCCCCAGAGGCTTCGTGTCCCTCATAAGAAAATTGCTCATATAATCATTGGCCTGTTGTTTGGGCGGCTCGCTCTGCTGGGCGGGATTCAGGCCTCGCAAAGAAAGAACGAGGAAAAGCGATTGGACTAGAAAAAGAAAGGCCCAACCGATGATTTTTTGTCTCATCGCTCTTACAAGATAAGACTTTGCCCCCGGTTTGTCAAATGGGGCCGGGTGCGGCACGGTTAACATTTTTTCGGAAAGGAAGATATATATAATTGAGGCGGACAGTTGCCTCATGGACATTCTTTTAGCTGTTGGTTAGGCGAGGGGTATGCCGCGAAAAAGCCCGTCATCGGACTGAGCGGGCACGGTTTCTCTCCGAAGGAGAGAAGAGCGAAGGAACGATGTCGAGCGGATTTTCCGCGCGGGGGAAAATCCGCGCGGCTTTGAGCGGCATACCCCTAGCCTGATTGACAAAAGCGGGACGTTAGCCTAATATTGAGGCTAAAATATGTATTTTTATCGATTTCGGTTGACCGAAAAGGCAACGTAAGGTAGCCAAGATGCCCTATTTTCTTTGCCGGCTGGCCGCTGAGGACGGCCGAGTATTCTCAGAATCACACCTCGCCGCCTCGCTCGAAGAATGCCGGAAGCATTTTGAGTCCGAGGGCTACTTCGTCCTGGCTGTCAACCGGGACTGGAAAAAGGTCAAGCTCTCCTCGCTGTCCCTGGAAAAGAAAATCAGGGACCGCGATTTTATCATGTTCAACCAGGAGCTCATGGCCCTCATCAAGGCCGGCTACCCGGTGCTCAGGAGCATCGAAGTCATCTCCGGCCGGGCTAAAAACGTCTATCTGAAGGAAGTCCTCAAAAAGGTGGAGAGCGATATCCGGCAGGGGAAGTCCCTGTCCGAGGCGTTTGCCCCGTTTGAAAAACGGTTTTCCAAAATTTACACGGCCGCCCTCTTGGCCGGTGAGCAGAGCGGCAGCCTGGCGGAGACGCTTCGTCAGTTCATCCAGTATGCCAAGGTCATCGCCCAGACTAAGTCCAAGATCCGCTCGGCCTTGATCTATCCCACACTCCTCCTGGTCTTTTCCATCGGGCTGATGGGGGTCCTAATCAATTTTGTCCTCCCCACATTTGCCGGTTTCTACAGTGATTTTGAAGCCAAGCTTCCGTTCATCACCCAGCTGCTGATAGGGGTCGCTCTGTTCATCAGGCGGCATTGGTATCTTTGGCTGACCCTGATATTTTTTCTGGTTTTGGTTTATTCCCAGATGAAGAAAAGGGAGAAAGCGGTCATTTTCTTGGACAAGCTGAAGCTGAAAATCCCTTTTGGAGGCCCGATCTGGACCGAATCCGCCATTTCGATGTTCAGCCGCACTTTGAGCCTGCTCCTGGAGGCCGGCATCGCCCTCCTCCCGGCCGTGGGGATTTCGAACCAGGCGATTCCCAACAAATACTTAGGCTCGAAAACGGATGGTTTGCCAGCCTCCATCAAGAACGGGGAAAGCCTGTTCGAATCCCTGGCCAAGGCCGACTTTTTCCCGCCGCTCTCTTTGGACATGGTCCGGATCGGCGAGACATCGGCCAATCTCGGAGGAATGTTGAGAGAAGTCGCAGAAGTTTATGATGAACGAATCCAAGCCAAGATCGACACGTTTGTATCGCTCATCGAGCCTGTGATCATCATCTTCATGGCCATCCTTGTCGCGGCCATGCTCCTGTCCGTGTATCTGCCCATTTTCAATATCATCAAGGTCGTGCGATAAAATGAACAAACAGGAATCAAAACAAGAAAGCCGGAAAGTCCTCCTCTCCGAGGAACGGGAGACGCGCAAGCTCGCCGAGCGGTACCATGTGCCCTATATCGACCTGGCCGCTGCCCCCATCGACCGCGAGCTGGTCCTGACCTTTCCGCCCGACTTTCTCTACCGGTCCAATTTCATCCCCTTGGAAGCGAACGACAACACGCTCAAGATCGCTATCGCCGACCCCTCGGACATCGCCACGATTGACGCCATCGAGTCGTTCCTGGGAAAGAAAGTCGAGGTCCATGCGGCACCCGCGCGCGCCATCCACGAAGCCCTGCGCAAGAGCGAAACCGCCCTCCAGGTGCTCAAGGACGCCACCGAAGGGTTCATCATGCAGGTCGTCGAGAAGGAAGGCGGCGAGGAAGAAGAGGTCATCTCGATCGAAAAGCTGGCCGACCAGGATGGCTCCATCATCAAACTCGTCAACACGATCATTTTTACGGCGGTCCAAAAGCGGGCCAGCGACGTCCACATCGAATCCAAGGAAGAGGGCGTCCTGATCAAATACAGGATCGACGGCGTCCTCAGTGAGGCCATGGAGCTGATCGACAAGAAATTCCGATCGCCCATCATCTCGCGGGTCAAGGTCATGTCCGACCTGGATATCGCCGAGCGCCGGGTTCCCCAGGATGGCCGATTCCGGTTAAAGATCAGGGATAAGACAATCGATTTCCGCGTCTCGATTATGCCCAGCATCTACGGCGAAGACGCCGTCATCCGCATCCTGGATAAAGAAATGATCACAGAGGCGATCCAGGAGCTCAAACTCGACCTGCTCGGCTTCTCCGACCTGGTCTTGAAAAAATTTCGGCGCTATATCACCCAGCCCTACGGCATGATCCTTGTCACCGGCCCCACGGGAAGCGGCAAGACGACCACCCTGTATGCGGCGCTGACCGAGATCAAGTCTCCGGAGGACAAGATTATCACCATCGAAGACCCCGTCGAATATCAGATTGACGGCATCACTCAGATCCCCGTTAACGAGAAAAAAGGCCTGACCTTCGCCCGCGGCCTGAGGTCCATCCTCCGCCACGATCCCGACAAGATCATGGTGGGTGAGATCCGGGACCCCGAAACGGCCCAGATCGCCATCCAGTCGGCCTTGACAGGCCACCTTGTCTTCACCACGGTCCATGCCAACAATGTCTTTGATGTCATCGGCCGCTTTCTTCATATGCAGGTCGACCCCTATAGCTTCATTTCCGCCATGAACTGCATCCTGGCCCAGAGGCTGGTCAGGGTCCTCTGCCCGAAATGCAAAGCCCCCGTTCATTATGAGGACTGTCAGCTCCAAGAATCGGGCCTGGATCCCGGCGTTTACAAAAAGCAGGTCTTCTACGAGGCCCAGGGCTGCCAGGACTGTCACTTCACCGGCTATCAAGGCCGGACGGCGATCGCCGAGCTCCTGGAGCTGTCCGATCCAATCCGGGAAATGATCTTGGAGCGCAAGCCCCTGTCCGAAGTCAAGAAGAAGGCCAAGAGCGAAGGGATCATTTTCTTAAGAGAAGTGGGCATCGGGAAGGTCCTCAAGGGCATCACTAGCCTCAAAGAGCTCAATAAAGTCACGTTTGTGGAATAAGATATGGCCTCCGTTATCAACCGCGTCAAGGACTTCTTCATGGAGCGGGCGAATCCGACGGCGGCCTTTCAGGTCTCTCGCTCGTATGTGAGCGGGATTCATTTTTCCCGGAAAGACCGGAGATTCGGCGGCCATTTCATCCTGCCCCTGCCGCCCGGGGCCGTCGAGCCGTCGTTCGATAAAAAGAACATCCTGAACGGAGCGGTCCTGGAAGAAAAAATCAAGGAGGGCGTCCGAAAGCTGCGAACGACCGAAAGCACGGCGTCCCTACTTGTTCCCGAATCCTGCTTGAAAGTGTTTGTCTTTTCTTTTGACCGCCTTCCCGCCTCCTTCAAGGAGCGGGAGGAGCTCTTGCGCTGGAGGCTGAACAAGGTTGTCCCGGTCAAGCCTCCGGATATGCGCATTTCCTACGATGTGATCCATTCCCAGGAGCAGACAAAGGTCTTCCTGGCCATGGCCAGGGCTGCCGTCATTCAGGAATACGAGGGGCTGTTCACCCGCTGCGGCATCAAGGTCAGGGTCATTGGAATTCCCGCCATCAACCTGATCAACCTCCTCAAGCGCGAGGAGGCCAAAAATGCCCTGATCGTCAATGTCGAAGCGGATTCCGTCAGCCTGTTGGCCGTCCTGGACTTCGAGGTCTCGCTCTACCGGTTCAAGCCGTTCCTGCCGGATGCTCTCCAGGCCATGCTCCCGGCGCAAAAATTCGAGACCATCGTCAATGAAGTGGAAAACACGGCACATTTTATCGAAGACCGGGAGAAGAAAAAGGTGGATACCGTTTGGGTCCGTTCGGCGGCCCCGAAGTCCGAGGGCGACCTTTTAGCGTTCTCGAGAGGACGAACCGCCCTTCCTTGGAGACCCGTCGAACCGGCCGGACCTCCGATGACCGATGCCGGGGATCAACAGATTTTGGCGACATTGATCGGGCAGGTGTCATGACCGACTGGAAAGCGCTGAATGTCAACCTGGCCAGCCAGCCGCTCCGCAACCGCCGGTTCTTTTTCGCGTGTGTCATCGTCCTGACCGCCGCCTTTCTCGTCGTTTCGTACCTGGCCGGCAGCCAGTTTATTAAGTATCGGCGGCAGGAAGGCACGGCCGGCCGAGGGTTGGCCCGGATCGCCCAGCTTCGCGAAACGGCCCAAAGGGAAAAAGCCGGCTGGGCGGGCAAAATCCAGGACCTTTCCGGAAAACACAAGGAAAAAATCGACCTGATCAACACCCTGATCCTGAAAAAAAGCTTTTCTTGGGTGGAGTTTTTCTCCCTCCTCGAGCAAGCGCTGCCGGCTTCGAGCTATATCACGGGGGGCATAGCGCCCGAGCAGATCTCCGCCGGGAAGCTCGTCGTGCACTTCAAAGTCGTCACCCAAAATTTCCCCGAGGTCCAAGAGCTCGTCCAGAATCTCTATTCGCTGAAATTTCAGAATGTCTTGGTCATCAATGAAACCAAAATCGAAGGCCGGATGGTCTCCGAAATATCGGCCGGCTATGAAAGAATGGATTAACCTTTTAGACATCCGGGAGCGGAAAATCGCCGGTGTCCTCTGCCTTTTGCTGGCCGCGGCGTTACTCTTCCTGGCTTTCGTGGTGCTCAAAGAGCGGACCACGGCCGGCCGGGCCCTAACCCGACTGCGCAGCGAGGAGCAAAACTTCCGAACGCTCAGCGTGCAGAGAGATGAGACCCAGCGGGATTTCCGGAGATGGCAAGACGCGTTGCGTGATATGCAGGAGCTCAAAGACAGCTATTTTTATGATCAGAAATCAAAGGGGCAGAATTTGCAGCTCGACCTGCAGCAGATCTTTGCCGCCTCCGGGATCGACTTGTCCCAGATTAAATATGAATACTCCGACTTTACAAAAGAGGGTATCGAGAAGGTCGATGCCGGCTTCACGATTTCCGGCTCTTACGCGGCTTTGAAAAAGTTCCTGGAGACGGTCGAAACGCGGCCGAAGTTTCTCTTTGTCGAAAAAATCGCCTTTTCCCAAATCGCTGCCCTAGGAGGGCCGCTCGAACTCAGGGTCAACCTGGCGGGGTACTATGAACGGTAAGAGGATCCTGTCCGGCCTGGTCATGGCGGCGACCCTAGCGCTTATCTGTAGCGGCCAGGCCGCCAAAAAAACTCCCGGGAAACGCTCCGGCATCGAGCCTGCGAAGCCTCTGATCCGAAAGGATCTTCTCCAGAAAAAAACGGGCGGCACCGCCGCCATCAACAGGGACCTTTTCTCTCCACAGAGCATTTTGGGAAATCAAGTCATGCCCCCGGTGATGCCGAAGGTGAAGACGACTGCGGACGAGGAGACCCCGGCTGCGGAGTCCCAACCGCCCTTGGTCTTGCATTATATCGGCTTCGGCTACAACCAGACGAAGCAAAAATATTTTGCCATGATTTTTTTCCAGGAGCAGGTGACGACCGTTCAAGAAGGGGAAACACTCGGGCCTGGTTGGAAGGTCGTTAAAATCACGGCCAAGGAGCTGCAGGTTGAGGGCCCCGACGGAAAACCCTTGACGTTTTCCCGCGATGGAGACCAACGATGAAAAAAATCGCCATGGCAATCATTCTGGCCATGATGAGCTGGGCGTGTGTGACGCTCAGCTTGTCCTATAAAATGGGCACCCAGGCGGAGATGAACAGGAATTGGGAGGACGCGGTCCGGTTCTATGAAAAGGCCAGCCTGGAGAATCCCAAGGAGCCGGTCTACCGTTTGTCGCTCTTGCGGGCCAAGCTTGCCGCCGGCCAGTCCCACGTCCAGCAAGCGCGCCGGTTGGCCGCCCAGGGCAAGAAAGAGGAGGCCGCCGCCGAATATGCCAAGGCGTTGTCTTATAACCCCGGCGACGCCTCGA